>OBLU010002531.1_pt1 | contig 16820 bp, 14 predicted proteins | sample 1518681 | NCBI WGS metagenome assembly OBLU01 (sample SAMEA3539304, study PRJEB22396) | soil metagenome | biome: tundra; feature: field; material: soil | place: USA | collected 2010-05 | depth 0.15 m | reverse complement strand
CGGCGATCGCGTCGATCGTCTCTACCGCGAGCGACCCGATCTCCGGTTTGCCCAACGCGCTGCCGGGCTGGGTCGTGACGCCGTTGGGCCGCCGCGCGGTAAACGCCGATGTTGCCCCGTCCCCGGCGGTGATCGAGGGGGGGGTTGGGCGGAGTACCGGGTACTTGAGAGCACATCCGAAACTCAGGCCTGCAGGGCACGAATAGCTTCGACGTCCCTCGCTATCTGTTCGACCAGCTCATCCTCGCTCCCGAAACTGCGCTGCTCTCTCACGAGCGTCCCGACCTCCACGCGGATCGTCTCGCCGTAGATGTCCCGGTCAAAGTCAAGGAGGTACGCCTCGACGAGCCGCTCGCCGGCTTGGTAGTAGTGCGGGCGACGACCCACGGAGATGGCCGCCGGATGACTGGTGCCGTCCTCGAGCTCCACGACGCCTGCATAGACACCGTCGGCGAGATCCACGTTCGGACCGATCCTCAAGTTGGCTGTCGGGGAGCCGAGCGTGCGGCCGCGATGGTCGCCCCTCACAACGATCCCCTCTACGTAAGAGGCCACTTCCCAGAACCTAACCTGCCGCGACTACGCACCACGTTGTAGAGACGAGCGCGAGCGGCCTCGTCAGGTACATACTCTCCCCGTGACTTATGTGACTGCTTCGAGGTTTCGCGCAAGAGCCGTCGACCATCTCGCCGTGGCAATCGGCACTACCAAGGGACTCTTCTTCGTCAGCGACAGCGCGGTCGACGGGCCCTTCCTGGCCGGTGACGCCGTTCTTGCTTTTGCACAGCTGCCCGGTCGTCTGCTCGCAGCCTCCACCGACTCCCACTTCGGCCCGAACGTCCGAGTGAGCGAAGACGGGGGCCTTAACTGGGACGAGCCAGGCGCACGACCGGTCGCGTTCCCTGCGGATACAGCAACAGCACTCGCCTCGGTGTGGCAGCTCCACGTCGATCGGAGACCGAACGCCAGCGAGACGGTATGGGCGGGCGTGGAGCCGGCAGCGCTGTTTCGTTCCGATGACGGCGGTGACACTTTCGAGCTCGTCCGCGGTCTCTGGGAACACCCTGACCGGCCAACCTGGGAGCCTGGCTTCGGCGGGCTCGCCCTGCACACGGTGGTAACCCACCCGGAGCGACCGGACCGGATCACTGTCGCGATTTCCACAGGCGGCGTGTACCGCTCGGACGACGGCGGGGACACCTGGGTGGCGCGCAACCAAGGAATCGAGGCCCGATTCCTGCCCGAGGCGTTGCCCGAAGTCGGCCAATGCGTGCACAAGCTCGCCGTGGACGCGGTGAACCCCGACGTCCTGTGGGCGCAGAATCACTGGGGCATCTACAGGACCGAGGACGCCGGTGACCACTGGGAGTCCGTCGGCCATGCCGGCGAGCCGAACGGCGTACCTTCCGACTTCGGCTTCCCGATCGTCTCGCACCCTGAGGAGCCGGACACCGCCTACGTGCTTCCACTCGAGTCCGACGTATACCGATGCACCCCCGCAGGCCGGTGCCGCGTCTACCGGACGACAGACGGTGGGCTCAGCTGGGAGGCGTTGTCCTATGGCCTTCCCGGCACGAACGCACACCTGACCGTCCTACGCGACGCATTCACCGTCGGAGCCAACCCGCCGTGCCCGCTCGTGTTCGGCTCCAAGTCCGGGCAAGTCTTCGCCTCGGTGGACAGTGGTGAGTCGTGGCGTCTTGTGACGTCCTACCTGCCGCCCATCTTGTGCGTGCGCGTCCTCGACTGACGCGAGCTGCCTCTCAGGTGGCCCTTGAGATCCCGTTCAGACTCGGTGGAGCCGTCCCTGGCTTGGGTCCGCCGCGTGGCAGGAGGCAATTATGAAACTGCGGATTTTCACTGAACCTCAACAGGGCGCGAGCTACGAGCAGCTCCTCGCCGTCGCACGTTGCGCCGAGGAGTGCGGTTTCGACGCGTTCTTCCGCTCGGACCACTACCTGCGGATGGGTGAGGGCGACGCGCGGCCTGGCCCGACAGACGCGTGGATCACGCTCGCCGGCCTGGCTCGTGACACGAGCCGGATCCGCCTGGGCACCCTGCTGAGCGCGGCGACGTTCAGGCTCCCTGCGCAGCTCGCCGTGATCGTCGCTCAGGTGGACGCCATGAGTGGCGGCCGGGTCGAACTCGGGCTCGGCGCGGGCTGGTTCGAGGAGGAACACCGGGCCTTCGGCATCCCGTTCCCGCCCTCGGTCGGTGGGCGGTTCGATCGGCTCGAGGAACAGCTCGAGATCGTTACGGGGATGTGGGCGACAGCGGAGGATGACCGTTACTCCTTCGCGGGCGCGCATTACCAGGTCGTGGCCAATGCCGGCCTGCCCAAGCCCGCTCAGGTTCCGCGACCGGCGATCATCGTCGGAGGGAAGGGCACGAGACGGACCCCGGCGATCGCGGCCCGCTTTGCCGACGAGTGCAACGTCTCGTTTGCCCCTGCCGAGCACTGCGCCACGCTCTTCGCTGCACTTGACACCGCTTGTCTTCGGATCGGTCGTGACCCATCGACGATCCGGAGATCAGCCGCGCTCGTGGTCTGCGCCGGTCGCAACGACAACGAGATCCGAGCTCGGGCAGCCGCGATCGGGCGCGAGGTCGACGAGCTTCGCCAGAACGGCGCCACCGGCTCCGCGGCGGAGGTCGCCCAGCAACTGAGTTCCTACGGCGCGACCGGGGCGACGACCATCTATCTTCAGATCCTCGATATTGGCGATCTCGACCATCTTCGATTCATCGCCGAGGAAGTCGCACCGCTTCTCGAGGAGTCGGGTGAGCCGGCGTAGATGGGCAGCTTCCCCGGTCGAACCTTCGGCATCGTGACCAGTAACTGACAAGGGAGACACTCGATGGAAGACCGAGAGCTGCACAAGCGCATCGCGAAGCTCGTCGCCGAAGAACGAGAGCTCGAGGAAGGCCACATTGGCTCGCGCGTCACCGCCGAACAGGAACAGCGCCTGCGGGAGGTCCGGGCCGCTCTCGACCAGTCTTGGGACCTGTTGCGACAAAGGCGGGCACGCCGGGAGTTCAACCAGGACATTGCGACGACGAGCCCTCGGCCGTCGGAGATCGTGGAGGGTTACCAGCAGTAGGCGGTCCCGCGTCCTGCCGAGGCTACGACCGACCATCGCCGGTGAGCTTGACCGCTGCCGCATAGTCTCGCGAGAGTGGTCACATGAGCCTGTCGCGCATGGTCGTCCTCGGCCTGCTCGCAGAAAGCGGCCCGATGCACGGCCACCAGCTCCGCCGACAAGCCGACTCCATGCACGTCGAGTCCTGGGGCGGCGGGGGTGAGCCCTGGGGCTCTCTATCGTGAGCTTCACCAGCTCGCAGCCGAGGGGCTGATCGAGCTCCTGCGCAGCGAGCAAGTCGGTAGGCGCCCTCCTCGCACCGTCTACCGGGTCAGCGACTCCGGGCTCGCAGCGCTCCGAGCCCTTCGCGACGAGGCGCTCACGGTCTGCGTGCGGCCCCCGGACATCGTCGGGGTCGGCTTGCTCTTCGGTGCGCTCGAGGAGCCCGGGAAGGCCCTGGCTTTGCTGGAGCGCCGGCGTGAGGTGACAGCGGAGGCTCTCGACAAGCTCGTGGCCAAACGGGCTCGCCTCCAGGAACGTGACGCTGTCAGCCCTGCTGTGCTCACGGTCTTCCGCCGCAGCGAGCTCTTCCTTCGAGCCGAGCTCGCCTGGCACGAGGAATACGCCGCTCAACTCGGAACCACAGCCCTCAAGAGCGCTGGGACGGGCACGTCCCGGGCACGCGCACAACGAGTCGCACGGCCGCGGCGCCGCTCCACAAGCCGTGAGGACGCAACAACGCCGGCCGCCGTCGAGGGACCAACGGGATCACGATGAAGAGCGAGCGGACCACGGGGCAACCAGGCGCCGAAGGGCAGCCGGGGATCACCTCCCACACGGGTCTCGCCATGGTCGTGGTCATGACCGGGGTCCTCATCACCGCCGTCGACACGACGATCGTGGTCCTCGCCCTCCCGGAGATCGAACGAGGGCTTGATGTAGCTCTCTCCTCGGTCATCTGGATCGTCATCGGCTATCTGCTCGTCATCACCCTGCTCGCCACCCAGGTCGGGCGGCTCGGGGACATGTTCGGTCGGGTGCGCATGTACGAAATGGGCTTCCTTGTCTTCATCCTGGGCTCCCTCGCCTGCGCGCTCGCCTGGAACGAGTCGGCCATCATCGGTTTTCGGATTCTCCAGGGCATCGGTGGAGCGTTCGTCACCGCCAACAGCGGCGCTGTGATCGCCGACCTGTACCCTCCCCAGCGGCGCGGCCGTGCCTACGGCTACAACGCGGTCGGCTGGAGCCTGGGGGCGGTCCTCGGGATCGTGGTGGGGGGCCTCATCGTCACCTACATCTCGTGGCGTTGGATCTTCTGGATCAACGTGCCGATCGGCGCCGCTGCCCTGATCCTGGCGACCAGGGTGCTGCACGAGCACGGCGAACGGGCCCGCCGCCACTTCGACCTTCTCGGCATGGTCACCCTCGGACTCGGGCTGTTCGGCGTGCTCTGGGCCATGACAACGCTCGCCACGGCCAGCTTCGACGCCTCGGTGGCCGGCTATTTGATCGGTGGGGTCGTGCTCATCGGCGTCTTTGTCCTCGTTGAGCTGCGCCAGGACGAGCCGATGCTCCACCTCTCGCTGTTCAAGGTCCCGACGCTCGCGCCGTCGCTGCTCGCTGCGTTGTTTCAGGGACTCGCCAACTTCGCGGTGCTGTTCCTCGTCATCATGTACCTCCAGGGCCCCCGAGGGCTCTCTCCAATCCACGCCTCACTGCTGCTCGTGCCCGGCTACGTGGTCGGCTCGGGCGTCGGCCCTTACGCCGGCCGCCTGGCTGACCGGTTCGGGCCGGTGCTGCCGGCAACCGTCGGGCTCGGCATCCAGGTGATCGCCCTGTTCTTCTACGCGCAGCTTTCACTCCGGAGCGGGCTGTGGCTGGTCGTCCTGGCGAGCGTCGTGAACGGGGTCGGGGCAAGCGCGTTCTTCCCTGCCAACAACTCGGCCGTGATGAAGGCCTCACCGCCCGAGGTGTTCGGGATCTCCTCGGGAATGCTTCGGACATTCGCCAACATCGGGATGGTCTTCTCGTTCTCGGTGGCGATCCTCATCGCCTCGCGCTCGATCTCCAAGCACCTCGCCTTCGCCATCTTCGTCGGCACGACGAGCCTCCACGGCCACCTGGCGACCGCGTTCACGACCGGGCTGCACGCCGCCTTCTATGCCTCTATGGGCTTCATGGCCCTGGCCGCTGTGCTGTCGGCGACAAGGGGCCAGAGTACGCGAAGGGATTCGGCCAAGAGCCTCTAACTGGGCCAAGATCAGCGGCCCTCGGACCCGACAAGCCCACACATTGGTCCGGCGCGCCAGACTGGAGCCTGTGTATCCGGCCTGGACCGCTGAGCGGGGCTCGATGTCCGAGGCCGACACGGCGAGTCGTTGCAGAAGACAAGACGGTCTTCCGGCCTCTCGTGCTAACCGGCCGGCGCAGCCAGCGGGGGCAGCGCGGGATGAAGGCGGCCCTCCCCGCTGGCGGCGCTGATGGGAACGTTTTCCGTTTGTGCGGGACCGCTCCCACTACGTCTCTAGGCTTCATCATAAACGGCTGAGATTGTGGCTTTCTAGAGGAAAACCGGGGGATTAAGGGCAGTTTCCGTGGATCACCGCGCCGCTCGCACAACGATGCAGGTCGCGCGTGGATCGCTGACGACTATGAACAACCGCTCGTCGAACCGCAGCTCGGGCACGCGTAACACGAGCCGGCACGCTGCATGACGTTGCCGCAGGCGTAGCAGAACGGAGCATCCTTGCTTTCTATTTGCCCCGCCTGCCGAAGCTGTTCTGTGTCACTCGGGCGACGCCCTGCTGCTGCGTCTCCCCCAGCGCCGAACCGCTCCCGGTCCGTCCGCTCGGCGTCTCCGTTGTCGACATCCTCGAGACCGGGCAGCGTCGGTTGGGTCCGTTCCCCCGTCGAGAGCACCCCGAGCTCGAGCCGCTCGTCAAAGCTCAAGTAGTCGAGCGCCAGCCGCCTGAAGATGTAGTCGACAAGGCTCGAAGCCAACCGCAACTCCGGGTCATCGGTGATCCCTGCCGGCTCGAAACGGAGGTTGGTGTACTTGCGTACGAACGTCGACATCGGCACACCGTGCTGGAGCCCGAGGCTGACGGCGATGGAGAAGGCGTCCATGACGCCCGACAAGGTCGATCCCTGCTTGGAGACCTTCATGAAGACTTCACCAGGGCGGCCGTCCTCATACTCGCCCACCGTGACGTAGCCCTCGCAATCGGCTACCCGGAAGGCGAAGGTGTTGGAGCGACGCTTGCGGGGCAGCCGTGTCCGCGTCGTCGTGGCAGGGGCGACCACATGTCTCTGCTGCAGTGCGCCCTCGAGCTCCGCGATGCGCTCGAGCAGCGCGCCCTCACGGACATGAGCCGCCCGTGCGGCTTCTGGCGCGACATCGTCATCGTCGGCCAGGAGCGGGGCGCCGGCGCCTACCCACTTGGTCGTCGCCAGCGGCTGGGCGACCTTGCAGTTGTCGCGATAGATGGCCACTGCTTTCAGGCCCATTTGCCAGGCGTCGATGTGCAATTGCTCGACTTCTTCGACCGTGGCCTGCTCGGGGAGGTTCACCGTCTTGGAAATGGCGCCCGAGATGAACGGCTGTGCCGCGGCCATCATCTTCACGTGGCCCAGATAGTGGATCGTGTTGTCACCCATTGAACAGGCGAAGACGGGCAGATGGGCGACCTGAAGATTCGGCGCCCCCAAGATGGTCTTGTGCTCGTCTATATAAGCGACGATCTGGTCGATCTCGTCGGTGCTGTAACCGAGCCGCTTCAACGCTCTTGGAACGGTCTGGTTGACGATCGACATCGTGCCGCCACCGACAAGCTTCTTCGTCTTCACAAGCCCGAGGTCAGGCTCGATCCCCGTCGTGTCGCAGTCCATGAGGAACGAGATCGTGCCCGTAGGTGCCAGCACCGTCGCCTGGGCATTGCGCACGCCATGAGCCTCCGCCAGATCGACTGCCGTGTCCCAGGCCTCCTGAGCGGCACAGAGAAGCTCCGTCGACACCAGCTCCTCATCGATCTTTGCCACCTCGCGGCGGTGCATCCGCAGCACATCGAGCATCGGGCCCGCGTTGTCGTGGAAGCCGGCGAACGGTCCCATCCTCGCTGCTGTGCGGGCCGAGGTCACGTATGCCGCGCCCGTCATGAGAGCCGTAATCGCCGCCGCGATGGCGCGGCCCTCGTCCGAGTCGTACGGCACGCCCTGGGCCATCAGCAGCGCGCCGAGGTTCGCGTAACCGAGGCCCAGCTCTCGGAACCGGCGCGTGGTGTCAGCGATCTTCTCGGTCGGGTAGTCGGCGTTGCCGACAAGGATCTCCTGAGCCGTGAACACGACGGTGACAGCGGCCTCGAACCCCTTGGCATCGAAGGTGTCGTCGTCGTTCAAAAAGCGCATGAGGTTGAGGCTCGCGAGGTTGCAGCTGCTGTTGTCGAGGTGGACATATTCCGAGCAGGGATTGCTCGCCGTGATCCGGCCAGTGTTGGGCGCCGTGTGCCACTTGTTGATAGTCGTGTCGAACTGCATGCCGGGATCCGCGCACTCCCACGAGGCTTCTGCGATCTGACGAAACAGCTCTCGAGCCCTGACAGTCTCGATTACCCCGCCCGAGGTCCGGCTGAGGAGATCCCAGTCGGCGTCGTCGAGCACTGCGTGCATGAACTCGTCTGTCACCCGGACCGAGTTGTTGGCGTTCTGGTACTGAACAGACTGGCTGTCTCTCCCATCGAGGTCCATGTCGAAACCGGCCTGCGCCAACACACGCGCCTTGCGTTCTTCACGAGCCTTGCACCAGATGAATTCCTGGATGTCCGGATGATCGACGTCCAGGATCACCATCTTCGCGGCGCGACGGGTCTTGCCCCCGGACTTGATCGTCCCTGCCGAGGCGTCCGCCCCGCGCATGAAGCTCACGGGACCAGAAGCGGTCCCGCCTCCGTGGAGCAGCTCTCGTGAAGACCGGATGTTCGAAAGGTTGACTCCCGCGCCCGATCCACCCTTGAAGATCGTGCCCTCCTCGACGTACCAGTTGAGAATGGAGGCCATCGAGTCCTCAACGCCCAGGATGAAGCACGCCGCGGCCTGCTGGGGCACACCTTCGACGCCGATGTTGAACCAGACCGGAGAGTTGAACGCCGCCTTCTGCTGCACGACAAGGTGTTTGAGCTCGTCACTGAAGGTGGCCGCCTCAGCGGAATCGACGAAGTACCCGTCCTTCAGGCCCCATGCCGTGATCGTGTCCACGACACGGTCGACAACCTGGCGGAGCGAGGATTCCCGTCCCGGCATGCCGACGGTGCCTCGGAAGTACTTCTGGGCGAGGATGTTCGTCGCATTCAGGCTCCAAGTCGAAGGCACCTCCACGCCGAGCTGCTCGAACGCGACCACCCCTGTGCGGTAGTCGCTGATGCGGGAGTCACGGAGCTCCCAGACAACCTCGTCGTAGGGATGGCGGGACTCCGTGGTGAAGTGTCGTTGGATGCCGATTCCGAGGCGCTCTCCTGCAACGGCCATTGAATGGTTCCCTTCTTGGCGGAGTCTGTCCCGCCACACGCGATCGTTCGCCTGGCACCCGCCCGAATGCCCGCATACCACAATATCTTGTGGTGCAACAGAATCCGACTACCAGATAGGTGGCTAATTACAGCACCGTAGTTACGGCTGTGTCAACCGACGACGCCGATCGTCGTCCCTGCTCAACGGCCGCTCGCGAAGGTTCTCGTTTGCTTGCTCGCGAAACCGGCGGCCAGGGCGCACCCGACCTGGTGGTCTGCCCGGCGCCCGGCCGGGCGCCCGGTTGGCGGACCGGCTACCGTGCCGCCGTGGCCGTCGTGATTGCGATCGATGCCGGAACCTCAGGGGTGCGAGCACTTGCAGTCGACGAGGAAGGCCAAGTCGTGACCACGTCCTACAGGGAGCTCCGCCAGTATTTCCCCGCTCCCGGCCTTGTCGAGCACGACGCCGCCGAGATCTGGTCCCTCGTCGAGACAACCTTGGCGGAGCTGCAGTCGGAATTGGCGGGACGTTCGCTCACCACGGCCACGATCGGGATCGCCAACCAACGTGAGACCGCGGTGGCGTGGGACCGTTCGACCGGCCGACCGTGCTATCGAGCCATCGTGTGGCAGGACCGCCGAACAGCCGCGCGATGTGTCGAGCTCGCCGAAGCCGGCCATCTCCCGCTCGTACGCGATAGGACCGGGCTCGTACTCGACCCCTACTTCTCGGGCACCAAATGGTCGTGGATGCTGGAAGCCGGTGGGGTCGAGCGCGGCGGTTCGCTCGCCCTCGGCACCGTTGATGACTGGATCGGCTGGAACCTGACCGGAGGTGCCGAGTCGGGCGTCCACGTCACGGATCCTTCCAACGCCAGCCGGACGCTCTGTTACGACATCGGGCAGCGGGCCTGGTCGGCGGAATTGTGCGATGTCCTCCGTGTGCCGATCGAGGCACTCGGTGAGATCCTCCCGTCCGCCCACAGGTACGGCACGGTCGCTGCCGGTGTCGCCGGTGGCTCTCTCGAGGGTGTGCCGGTCAGCGGCATCGTCGGCGACCAGCAGGCGGCGCTCTTCGGGCACGGCTGCCACCTGCCCGGCGACACCAAGGTCACCTACGGCACCGGGAGCTTCGTGCTCATGAATCTCGGTGCACAGCGACCTCCACCGATCGAGGGACTCTTGACCACCGTCGCCTGGGACCTCGGGGAGCACGCGCCGAAGGGCGCCGCCGACGGGTTCAACTACGCCCTCGAAGGCTCCATCTTCTCTTCCGGAGCGACGATCCAGTGGCTGCGCGACGGTCTTGGATTGATCGGCGAGGCGGCCGAGGCGGGACCGCTTGCCTCTCAGATCCCCAGCAACCACGGCGTGTACCTCGTCCCCGCTTTCGCCGGTCTCGGCAGTCCCTGGTGGGATGCCGAGGCACGGGGCACCATCGTGGGCATTTCCAGGGGACACGGGCGAGCGCACTTCGCCCGTGCGGCTGTCGAGGCGATGGCCTACCAGTGCCGCGACGTAGTCGAGGCGATGACCCGTGCCGCTGGTCAGTCCTTGATCCAGCTCCATGCCGACGGCGGAGCTTCTGCGATGAACCTCCTGCTGCAGATCCAAGCGGACCAGTGCGGAGTGCCTGTCACCCGTCCTCGCACGACCGAGGTGACAGCCGTGGGCGCTGCCATGCTCGCCGGGCTGGCCGAAGGTGTCTGGAGCTCCCTCGAGGAATTGAGGGCTTTGGCGACCAACGCCGACGTCTTTGAGCCCGAGCCGAGGCGTAGTCGGGCGGACGCAGATCATGCCGCCTGGCGAACAGCGCTCGCGCGCTCCCGAGGCTGGGCGCGAACCTCAGCGCAAACCGCGAAGCCCTAGTCGCCCGTCAAGGCTTCGAACACCCCCTCAGGGATCTCAAAGGGAGCGCGCAAGCGCCTGCAGGCCTCTCATAGATCAGGTCGGCGCACCAGCAGCGCCGATCCGACACCCGGGCCGGCTCCAGCTCGCTCTCAATGCCCCGTCCACCTGTGCCGATAGTCACTCGACAGCTGTTTCACCCAAGGATCATGTGGGGCCGGTGAATCGATGGTCGGACGCGTCTTCACACGAGCAAGGAGAATCCGGGCCCGGTGGGTCCAGCCCTTCATCGCCATGTCGATGGTGCTTCTCATCGGGCCCGTCCTTCTCCCCTTCGAGTTGGCCACGGCCGGCGCTGCGAGCGGACAGTCTCCGCCGATCGGCCGCCGGGCGCCTGCCAAGCCCGCCGGCGGGCGAAGTGTTGGATCTCCCGACTGGTGGAAGGGCGGGACTTGCGATCCCGCGAACGCCCCGGGATCTCAGAGCCTTGGTGCCTCCTGGCACGGTCTGGTCGCGTGCGGCCCGGGTCCGACGCAGGGCGGCAGCGATCAGCTGGTCTCCTACTTCCCCGGCGCTTGGGGCGAACTCGAATGGGAGTGCGTCGAGCTCTCCATGCGCTGGATGTACCTCGCATGGGGTGTGAACCCCTACCCGGCCGACGGTTGGGACCTCGTGCGCAACTACGAACTGGGTTCCATCAAGGCCGAGTACAACCCCGACGGGCCTCAACTCGTCGTCGTCGCGAACGGCACGGTCGGAGCCGTCCCACAACCCGGCGATGTCGTGTCGCTAGGCCGCACGCGAAACGACAGCTTCGGCCACACGGCGGTCGTGACCGCGAACGCAGTGGACTCTCAAGGCGACGGGACGATCACTTTGATTCAACAGAACGGCGGCGTCGGCAACGACGGATGGGCCACCGATGCCGTCAGCAGCTGGGTCGTCGCCGATGGGGTCACCGGCTGGCTCCACAACCCTTCGTGGACGGCTCAGTGGCCGCTGGTCGGATACACCGGGCCGACCGGGTTCGAGGCAAGGGTCACAGCACCCGGCAACCGCTATGGGCTGGTAGCCACAAGCGCGGGCTCTATCTCCGTGTCCGGCTACGAGGGCGCCATGGGAGCCAACGGCGATGCGATCTACGGGTACATCGACCAATACGACAACTTCTTCGTGAGACGAGGCTCGTCCATTACCTGGTACCTCGCGGCCCGACACGCGAAGTCCATTGCCGTGGCCACGACCACCTCGGGAGAGCCGGTCCTGGCCTTTTTGAGCACGACCGGCAACTTCTACGCCGAGCAGGGCTCGCTCACCGGGACCTTCACCCTCGAGGCCACGAGGGTCGCGTCGATCGCACTCGCCGCGGGCGGAGGCTCTGCTCCCCCGCTGCTGGGCTACGTCCGGAGCAGAACCGCCGCATTCCTCGTGAAGACGGGTGTCGCCGGCGGCAACTGGACGGTCGTTGAAGCCTCGGGCGTGCGCTCGATCGCGCTCGCCGAGGGCACCACACCATTGAGTGGGCTGATGGGATATGTGTCGAACGACGGGAGTTTCTTCGCGAGCGAGGTGTCCCCGGAGAATCAGTGGACGCAGGAAGCCGATGGCGTCACGGCCATCTCCCTAGCCGCGGTCGGACCTACCGGCGAACCGCTCCTCGGCTACCTGGCACGGAACAGCTTCTACGTCGCCGAAAGCCTCACCCCGGCCACCTGGGTCGACGAGGCGACCGGCGTGGCTGAGATGGCAGTCGCGTCCGACTCGGTACTGGGCGCCTCACCGGTCCTCGGCTATGTCACGATCACCGGCGGCCTCGAGGTGCTGCAGGGCCGGCTCTCGAGCCGTTTCTCCTTGCAGGCGCGCGATGTCTCGTCGCTCGCCCTCTCGAGCGTCACCGATTCCTGACCGGTGCAGGCATCAGGCCGAGATGCGAAGGCGCTCGGGTATCTCGCCCGTTGGCTTGGTTGACCCCGGCTCGATCGAGAGCCGTTACTCAAGGGCGAACGCACCCATGCCGATAGATCTTGTACGACCCCCGATTGCCTTGCGAGGGAAGTTGGGAAGCGCAGTTGGCGTTCCACAGCCCTTCCCGAGTGCCATCCCTGTGCGGCAACTGCGCATTCCTCGTTGACAAGACCGCGACTGGCACTCCGGTCGCCGGGGGCTTGAGATTCACACCCGGCCCTCGGGACATCTTCGAAGTTCCTGGCTCTAGAACGCCTCTCGAGAGGACCTCGTCCGAGAAGTACCTGAGCACCTGGTCGAATTCATGGCCCCCCAAGCCCGCGCCCAACCATCGACGAACGCATCTGCCTCCATCCTGTTCATTCTCCGATCATGGCTCAGCCGCCTCGGGACCGGAATAGCGCGTGAGGCCACTGCGGTTTAGATTGACGGCCGGAAGGGCGCCAATGGACTTGCATGACGAATTCGCGGTCACGCTGCCAGTCGCCGAGGCGTGGGCAGTGCTCACAGACGTCGAAAAGATCGCGCCCTGCCTGCCCGGGATCTGGCTTCGGGAGGTGGAAGGCGACGAGTACCAGGGCGTCGTGAAGGTCAAAGTCGGGCCGGTCACTGCATCGTACGAGGGCGTCGCCCGCTTTCTGTTGCTGGACGCCGACGCGCACAAGGCAGTGCTCAAGGCGGAAGGCCGCGAGATCCGTGGGCAAGCAAAGGGCACCGCGCTCGTCACAGCGACCCTCTCCCCGTCGGCCGAAGGCACCAGGGTCCAAGTCGTCACGGTTCTCTCCATCGACGGCAGGCTCGCCCAGTTGGCCGACGGAGTGATGGGCGTCATGTCGCGCAATCTCATCACCGAGTTCGCCGAAAACCTGGCGATGACCGTGCTGGGCGCGCCCGAGGCCGTCAACGCGGCGCCGGCCGTCGAGACCGATGCCATCGAGTCCGACGAAGCCCCGGCCGAGGCGCCGCCCGAGAAGTTCACCGAAGTATCCACCGATGCGGAGCCGCCGGCGCCCGAGATGGACCACGACGGGGTCTACCCATCGGCTGAGGACCCGGAGGAGCGGGACTCGCTGATGAGGCGCCTCGCGCCGTACCTGAGCGTTGCGGGGTTCCTTCTCATCGCGCGGATCGTCGTCTACTCGCTGCGTCGCCGCCGGCGGTGAGCCGAGGCGGCTGGAAGGCCGTCCCGAGCTGCCTCTGAGTTCGGCCAGTCCGCCCACGACCTACCCGCCTCAGGGCAAGCCGCTACCGAAGCCCAGCGACTGTGCGAACATGTCAGTGAAGGACTCGTGCACCGTCAATTCCACATAGCGCACGCGCTTGGCCAGGCGATCCGCCATCACCCGGCGCTCTCGCGACAGCAGCAGCTGCTCTGCCCCCCGACCCGCGGCGTTTCCCACCTGCCGGTAGCGCTCTCGTCCCACATCTACTAGCAGCCCCACCCGTATCGCACTCTCCAGGTCCAGATACGTGCCAAAAGCGCCAGCCACAACGATGTTGTCCAGGCTTGCAGCCCCGATGCCGGCCTCTCGCAACAAGAGCTCTGTGCCGGCGCGGATCGCGCCCTTGGCGAGTTGAATCTCGTTCACGTCGGAACGAGTGAACACGACATCGCGTCCGTGCCCTGCCCGTCCTGCCGGCACCAGCAGGCAGGTAGGTCCGCTCTCGGTCCTGCTCACCAGGGGATGGTCCTTCGCGAGCGACCCTCGCTCGTCGACGATCCCCGCTTCCAACCCCTGGGCAACCGCGTCCAGGATGCCCGAGCCGCAGATGCCGATTGGTGCTGCACCCGCGATGGTTTGCACCTGAAAAGCACCCTGGAGAAAGCGCACATGCTCGATGGCACCGGGAGCAGCCCGCATCCCGTCGTGGATGTGCGCCCCCTCGAATGCCGGACCCGATGCCGTGGAACAACTCCAGATCGCGCCCTTGTGCGACAAACTGATCTCGGTGTTCGTGCCGATGTCGAGGGCCAGCACAGTCTGCATGGTGTCGGCTAGCCCGCTGGCCAGGAGCATCGCCACGTGGTCGGAGCCGACATAGCCGGCGATGTTCGGCGGCAGATAGAGCGTCGCACCGCTATCCAGCTGCACGCCGATTTCCTCGGCGCGTACCACCACCGGGTCGCTCACAGAAGCGACGTAGGGGGCCTCGCCCAATTGGCGCACAGGCAGGCCGGCCACGAAGTGGTGCATGGCGGTGTTCCCGACCACGACCGCATCGACAATCTGGCCGCGGTGGGCGCCGGCCTGCATGCACAGCTCGCCTACCATCCGGTTCAGCTCATCAACCAATCTCTCGTGCAGCAGCTGTGCGGCCCCGACAGCGGTGTTCGCGTAGGTGATACGGGTCACGACGTCTTCGCCGTAGGCGGTCTGGGGATTCATCGCCCCGACCCTGGCCAACGTTGCCCCACTGGCGAGGTCGACCAGATAGGCGGCCAGCTTGGTCGTCCCGGTGTCCACGGCCAAGCCGAGCAGCGCCCCGCCGGCGGGTTGGATGGACACCAGCGCCCCGGTGTCATCTGGTTGCCTGTAGACCGCCGCCCGTCCCCGCCACTGCTGGGCTCGCAACCGGGTCGAACACGCTCGTGCACTCCGCAGGCTGATGGCGGTCCTTCCCATGCCCGCCTGAGCCAGTGCCTCCTGCAACCGCGTGGCGTCGGCGCGCAAGTCAGTCAACGAGGGAGGCTCGAGCACGAGATCGACAGCGACGACCGGTGGGTCCAGCGTGAAGTCCACCGCCTGACCTTCGATCTGCAAACGCTGCGGGGCGCTGAGCGACTCGGGGGATATCTCCAGGCGAAGAGCGCCACACACCCGCGCCTGACAGGCCAGCCGCCAGCCCTCGCCACGCTCGGAGGCACTCAACAGGCTCTCTTCCTCCGCTGTCTCATCGCTGAGCTGGCCATCGACCGCCCGTACCCGACAGGTGCCGCAGGTGCCCTCCCCACCACACACCGAGACCAGCTCGATGCCCGCCGCCTGCGCGGCCTCCAGGACCGTCACGCCTGGCGCCACCTGCACGCGCCGGCCCACCGGTTGCAATTCCACGCCGACCAGAGCCGTGGGATCGGTGTCAACCATGGTGGGAGATGTGCTCTTCTCGGTAGCGGCAGGTCTCGGCCATGCTGCAGTAGTCGCAGGACTCGCCGGCGTGCTCCACGTCCGGCCCGATGCCGATAACCATCGAGGTCGACTTCTTCGGCACCATCATGGACCCCTCCGTCAGCGTGACACCGGCTGCGGCCGTGTCCAAGAGCGCGAAGATCTGGCGCTGTCCGGCGGCCACCGGCCAGCCCACCAGCCCTGGGCTCAACGGGACGGTGGTCCTCAGTCGCCCGGCCTCTGCTTTTAGGTCCACGCGCTGGCACATAGCGGTGCCTAACAGGTCGACCGCGGCCGAGCCCAGGGCGTCGAGAGCGACGCTCAAGGCCGGGTCCTCCGAAAAGCACTCCGAGGCCGCCTCCTCCAGGGCGGGCCCGATGCTGCAGACGACCACCGTGACAGATTGCGCGGCATGCAGGTGCTCTGCGACGAGCGGTCCTGAGAGATGACCGGCCTCTCCGAGCTTCAGGCGCTCGTGGCGGAACTCTGTTACCGCAAAGTTCGCAGAGGCCACCACCGGTCGCAGCAAAGGCGTGCCTTTTGCAACGGCCTGTTCTGTGACGGCGAGAGCCGACGACCGGCGCCGGCGCACGAGATCAGGGTCTGCGCCCAAGGAGCGCAGCACCATGTCGACATCGGGGACGAGCTCGAAGTCGCGGATGAGGTTCAGGCGGCAAGCACCTCTTTCACAAGACGGACCGCACTGGAGGCGTCCTCTGCGTAGCCGTCGGCCCCGATCTCGTCCGCATAGGACTTGGTGATCGGTGCCCCGCCGATGATGATGCGCACCTGGTCCCTGAGGCCCGCCTCCTTGATCGCCTCGATGGCGACTTGCATGTTGGTCATCGTCGTGGTCAAAAGCGCCGACATCGCCACCACGTTCGCGCCGTCTTTGATGGCCTGGATGAACCTGTCCGCCGGGACGTCCACTCCGAGGTCGACGATCTCATAGCCCGAGCCCTCGAGCATCATCGCCACGAGGTTCTTTCCTATGTCGTGGAGGTCGCCCTGGGTGGTGCCGATCGCCACCTTGCCGCTCGAGGCGACGCCCTCTTCGACAAGTTGCGGCTTCAGCACCGAGAGCGCCGCTGTCATGGCCCGGGCGGCCACCAGCATCTCGGGCACGAAGATCTCACCTTCCTCGTAGAGCTTGCCGACCTGCGCCATGGCCGCGATGAGACCCTCGCGCAGCAAGGTCCCCGCTTCGATGCCTTCGGCCAGTGCCTCTTCGACCTTGGCGACGGCGACCTTTGCCCGTCCGTCCACTACTGCCTCACGAAGCTCCTCGAGTAACGCCATGGCGTTCCTGCTCCATTCTC
>OBLU010002530.1_pt1 | contig 16820 bp, 12 predicted proteins | sample 1518681 | NCBI WGS metagenome assembly OBLU01 (sample SAMEA3539304, study PRJEB22396) | soil metagenome | biome: tundra; feature: field; material: soil | place: USA | collected 2010-05 | depth 0.15 m | reverse complement strand
TACGTTGTGTCGAAGGTGGTTCAGGATCATCCCGACTGGCTGATTCTCGACAAGAATGGTAAGCACGCCCACATCACACGTGGTCTGGCCGCGCTGTGTCCGGCGGTGCCGGAAGTGCGGGCGTATCACAAGCAGCTGACGGAAAAGTTCATTCGCGACTGGGGATTCGACGGCAGCAAGCTGGACAACATCTACAGCGTTCCGGCCTGCTACAACCCGGCGCACCATCACAAGTCGCCGCAGGATTCGGTGAATGCGATGGGGGATGTCTACAAGGAAATTTTCCAGACGACGCGCGCGCTGAAGCCGCAAAGCGTGACCCAGAGCTGTCCGTGCGGCACGCCGCCATCGCTGGCCTGGTTGCCGTTTATGGACCAGGCGGTGACGGCCGACCCGGTGGGGGCGGTGCAGGTGCGGCGACGGATCAAAATGTATAAGGCATTGCTCGGACCCGAATCGGCGGTCTACGGCGATCACGTCGAACTTTCCGCGATGACAAAAGTGGGCAACGACTGGAGAGAACACGGCGACGATTTTGCTTCCACGATTGGAGCCGGAGGCGTGGTGGGGACGAAGTTCGTCTGGCCCGATCCCGGCCCGAAATTCAAGGACGTCAATCTGACCGCGGCGAAAGAAGAGCGCTGGAAGAAATGGATCGGCCTGTACAACCAGAAGATGCTGTCGAAGGGAGAGTTCAGGGACCTTTACGTGACCGGCTACGACACGCCCGAGGGATATGCCATCGCGAAAGACGGCAAAATGTATTACGCGTTCTTCACCTCGGCCAACTGGAAAGGCGAAGTCGAACTGCGCGGATTGAAGCCCGGGAAGTATCGGGTGAGTGACTACAGCGAGGGAAAAGACCTTGGCACGGTAGACGCGGCGGCCAATGGCGTGGCGAAACTGGCGGCGGAGTTCAAGGATCATCTGCTGCTCGAGGTCAGTTCGCAGCCGTATCCCTGAAAACCTGCCCAAGAACTCTTGTCATTGCATTTACCCAACCGCTTGATTCTCAAAGGCTCGAAACCAGCGACTGGCAGTGGCTCAAAAACAAGGGTTCTTGGGCAAGTTCAGGGATGAAGCACGTAGTTCGAAGCAACGTCGCGAAACGCAGCCAACTGTTTCGTCCTGGTGACCTCGTCCCAACCCAGTTCTGCAGCCATCAAGTCGGCGACGACAGGCGCCATTTCGAGGGCTGCGCGCGCATTCAAGAACAGCGCGCGCGTGCGCCTGGCGAGCGTGTCTTCCACGGTGCGGGCCATCTCGTGTCGCGCCGCCCAGATCACCTCCGCCTTCACGTAGGGCAGCGCCGCATGTAGCGGTTCGCTGAGCCCAGCGTCAGTCTCGATGAGCTTGTGAATCTCGTACGCATCCGAACCATAGACAGCCAGCGAGCCGAATCCTTTTGCTGCACCGTGGAAGCCGTGGATGCGCAGGTGGTGCGTCACGCATGGTTTTTCCGGCAACTGCGCGAGCGTTGCCGCCTGATCGACGCAATCCTCGGCCATATGCCGATAGGTCGTCCATTTTCCACCGCAGACGGTGACCAAGCCGGAGCGATCGATGTGGATGACGTGATCGCGCGACAGCGCCGCCGTCCTGACCACGCCGCTGGCCACGCCCGTAGCCCCTACCAGCGGCCGGATGCCGGCAAATACGCTCAACACATCGTCACGCGTAGGTGCTTTCGTCAGATATTGCCCGGCGGTCGCGAGGATAAATTCGACTTCCTGCTCCATGGCGACCGGCTCGAGGGTTACGGCTGCAATGGGCGTGTCGGTGGTTCCCACCAGCGTGTGACCGTGCCACGGAATCGCGAATAACACGCGGCCATCGCTGGTGTGCGGAACCATGACCGCGCTTTCTCCCTGCAGGAATCTGGATTCGAAGACCAGGTGAATGCCCTGGCTGGGGACAATTATCGGTGCGGCGGCAGGCTCCGCCTGGAGTCGAAGCAGGTCGCTGAAAGCGCCGGTGGCGTTGACCACAACCTTCGCGGTTGCGCGAAATTCGTTGCCGGTTTCGACATCGCGTGCGCTGATACCATCCACAAAGCCCTGGGCGTCCTTTGTTAGTCCCGTGACTTCGACATAGTTCAGCAAGGTGGCGCCCTGCTCGAAAGCCGTCGCCACCATGTGGATGAGCAGGCGGGCGTCGTCGAATTGTCCATCGTAGTAGACGGCGCCGCCGCGCAGGCCTTCGGTCTTCAATGTTGGCAGATGTTCGAGCGTCTCTTCTCTTGAAAGGATGCGAGAGGTTCCAAACCCGTATTTGCCGGCCAGCAATTGATACAGCTTCAGTCCGAGACCGTAGAATGGAGCCTCCCACCAGTCGTAGTTGGGTACCACGAACGCCAGATCGTGCACGATGTGGGGCGCGTTTTGCAGAAGCAGTCCGCGCTCCTTGAGCGCTTCCATGACGAGGCCTATATTGCCCTGCTCCAGGTAGCGCACGCCGCCGTGTGCCAGCTTAGTGCTGCGACTGGAGGTGCCTTTGCCGAAGTCGCTCTGCTCGACGAGCAGCACATCGTAGCCGCGCGTCGCGGCGTCGATCGCAACGCCTACGCCGGTCGCTCCGCCGCCCACGACAATCATGTCCCATGCTTTGGGATGCGCTTCGATGCGACGCCACATGTCGGTTCGATTCATAGCTTCAGTTTGTGCAGTGATGCGCCTGGACATATGATCCGGCGGACGGGCGAGGCGCCCGTCGCTCCACCATATGTCACTGTACTAGCTTGATAATTGCAGCGCCGATGCCGCCCGCGATCAACGGGCCCATGATCGGCACGAGCGCATATCCCCAGTCTGAATTCCCCTTGTCGCTGATGGGCAGGATAGCGTGGGCCACGCGCGGACCAAAGTCACGAGCGGGGTTCATCGCGTATCCCGTCGGTCCGCCGAGACTCAGACCCAGCGCCCATACCAAGACTCCCCACAACCACGGGCCGAATCCAACCGGAAGACCGCTGGATGACACGGCCTTGCTACCGAAACTGAACCCGACAATAATCAGGCATGTGGTGGCAATAACTTCGGTCAGCAGGTTGGCGGGAAGGTTGCGGATGGCCGGTGTGGTGCAGAAAATCGACAGCTTCGCTCCCGCGTCGGGCGTCACTCTCCAGTGTGGCAGGTAGGTCATCCAGACCAGACTGGCGCCGGCGAAAGCTCCCAGGATTTGCGCTGTCCAGAAGAGGCCGACGTTCGACCAGTTTCCCGATAGCAGGGCCACAGTCAAGGTGATCGCCGGGTTAATGTGGGCGCCCGGGCTCCCGAAAGCGATGGCCGTAAAGATGCCCGCGACCACGCCCATTCCCCATCCCGTTGCGATGACGATCCAGCCGGAGTTTTCGCCTTTCGATTTCTTCAGGAGAACATTGGCGACGACGCCGTCGCCCAGCAAAATCAGCACCAACGTACCCATAAATTCGCCTAAGAATGGTCCATGCATCGTGTGCGGACCTCCTAGTTTTTTCTAAAGATGCATCGTCGTTTTTTTCAGAGTGCCGGTTGCAAGAAATATGCTAACGCGTATTCGACGCTCAGCCCCTAAAGGGGCGTCTGATCTTGAAACTTACCGGTATCGCTAAAGCGATACCCTGATACGAAGCTGATCGGGGGAGACGCGGCGAGCCGCGTCTCTACGGCGATTCCACCCAGTCGAACGAGCGCGTCACCGCCTTTTTCCAGAAGCGATAAAGCCGCGCGCGAGATTCTTCATCCATCTTCGGCTCCCACTGCTGATCGACCGACCAGTTGGCGACGAGTTCGTCGGTATCCTGGAAGAAGCCGACTGCCAGTCCGGCGGCATAGGCGGCGCCCAGAGCAGTGGTCTCCTTCACCATGGGACGAACTACCGGCTTTGCCAGAATGTCGGACTGGAATTGCATCAGCAGATCGTTCATCACCATGCCACCGTCAGTGCGCAGGACATCGAGTGTAATGCCGGAGTCATTTGCCATAGCATCGACCACCTCGCGCACCTGGAACGCGGTGGCCTCCAGCACGGCGCGGGCGATGTGGCCTTTGTTCACGAAGCGGGTCAAGCCGGCAATCACGCCGCGCGCGCCGTCCTTCCAATAAGGCGCGTACAAGCCGGAGAAGGCGGGAACGAAGTAGACGCCGCCGTTGTCATTTACGGTTCGGGCAAGCGCCTCAATGTCTGAACTCTTTTCAATGAGTCCGAGATTATCGCGAAGCCATTGCACCAAGGCGCCGGTAATTGCGATGCTCCCTTCCAGCGCATAGCATGCCGGCTTCGCGCCGAACTTATACGCCAAGGTAGTCAGCAGACCGAAGTTCGAGAGCACCGCCTTTTCCCCAGTGTTCATCAGCATGAAGCAGCCGGTGCCGTAGGTATTCTTTGCTTCTCCTGGCTTGAAACAGGCCTGACCCACCAGAGCGGCTTGCTGATCGCCGAGATCGCCGGCGATAGCGACTCCCTCAACGGCCGGCAGTTTCGCCGTGCCGTACACTTCGCTGCTCGAAACAATCTTCGGCAGCATCTCAATCGGAATGCCGAAATCTTTCGATATTTCCCGATCCCACTGGAGCGTGTTGAGGTTCATCAGTTGGGTGCGGCTGGCATTGGTCACGTCGGTCACGTGGACGCCGCCTTGCGGTCCACCGGTGAGATGCCAGATCAGAAAAGTATCGATGTTGCCAAACAGCAGATCGCCGGCTTCAGCTTGTGCGCGTGCGCCCGCAACACTTTCGAGAATCCAGCGAATCTTGAGGCCACTGAAATAGGTAGCGAGCGGAAGGCCGGTCCTGGCGCGATAGCGGTCCTGTCCGCCGCGCGCAGCGAACTCGGCTACCGCGGGAGCAACGCGCGTGTCCTGCCAGACAATCGCGTTGTAAACGGGCTTTCCACTTTTCTTGTGCCAGACCACCGTGGTTTCGCGCTGGTTGGTGATCCCGATCGCAGCCAGATCTTCCGGCCGCAGCCCGCGAGCTTCCATGGCCTCCTGGATGACACCATCCGTGCGGCGCCAAATTTCTTCTGGATCGTGCTCGACCCATCCCGGTTTGGGATAGATTTGCTCGTGCTCTCTTTGAGCTGTGCTCACGATGCGTCCGGAACGATCGAACACGATGAAGCGCGAGCTTGTCGTTCCCTGATCAATGGCGCCAATGTAGCTTGCCATCGTTGGGTTTCCTCCTTCATCGGCGGCGGTTTGCCCGGCGGTGGTTTTCATCATGTGCGAACTCTAGCAGGCTGCGGAAAAACTCGGGTTTCGTATCAGGGTATCGCTTTAGCGATACCGTAGTTCTTCTAAATCAGACGCCCCTTTAGGGGCTGGGCATCGGCATCCGACTCTTTCCGCAGCCTGCCAAGTGTCCGTTTGGCTGGAAACCCGGCGCTGTCGCCGCGTGGTCACAGACGGCAAGTTAGCAGGATTACAGGAGTTAGTCACCATGGCAGACCGGGAAGCCACATTCCGGTAATATCGGGCGGATTGTCTTGTAACCGCCAGATAGCACAAAGGTGGCCTGTAACTCAAAGCGGGTTTGTGACATCTTACACATATTGCTGTGAGGTTTGCTGCCCCGGCAAACCAGGGATGTGGGGTTCCGATGAAGAGTCTGGGAAAAGTTATCCGGTCGGTGCAAGCCCTCGGCCGCGAACTGTCCCGCAGGTCGAATGCGGCCGAGGCGCAGCGCATGCCCGCGATTGGTGTCGCCTTGGGCGGAGGCTTTGCCCGCGGCATCGCGCACATTGGGGTTCTCAAGGTCCTCGAAGAAGAAGGCATCCCGGTTCGCATGATTGCGGGCACCAGTGTAGGCGCAATCATGGGCGCCGCGTATTGCAGCGGACTCACGATCGCGGAACTGGAAGAAGTCGCCCACAAAGTTCGCTTCACGACCTTCGCGCGCTGGACGCTCTCGCGCATCGGCTTCGCCACGAACGACCGCATGGTTTCGTTTCTCGCGCGCACCTTGAAGGTGCAGACATTTGAAGAATTGCGCATTCCTCTGGGCGTGACTGCAACCGACTTCAACACGGGAGAAGGAGCGGTCTTTTCCTCCGGCTCGATCATCGACCCGGTGCGGGCGAGTTGCGCTTATCCGGGGATGTTCCTGCCGGTAGAGATTCGCGGGCGCTGGCTGGTGGATGGCATGCTCTCCAATCCGGTGCCGACACGTCCTCTGCGCGAAATGGGCGCGGAGCGCGTGCTGGCCGTGCAATTAAAAGGGCAGTGGTCGAAGACGACCGCGCCACGGCATCTCTTCGATGTGATCGGGCAGTCGTTCGCTATTGCGCAGGACACGATGAGCGCGGCATGGAGAAGCGCGGCCGACGTCGTGATCGAGCCCGATGTCGCGGGTTTTGACTATGACGACTTCAAACGCGCTGGCGAATTGATCCGCGTGGGCGAACTGGCGATGCGCCGCGCGCTGCCGGAAGTGCGCAAATGGCTGGAGGCTCCTGCGGAAGCGGCCGCCCCTCTGAAAGCGCCTGCGCTGATCGCAAGACCAGCGCCGATGCCCGCGGACTGAAACCGCGAGTCGGCATGGTTGCGGGGGGAACCATCAGGACGCCAACTTCGAGAAGAACTGCCGGCTGTCATTCGCCAAAACTAGATCGCGCTCGTGTCGATCCGCGTGAACTTGCCTTACCAATCCCACTCATCCTTCCACTGCGCCAACAGCAATCGGCCTTGCGCACATGCGTGAGCAGTATGAGATGTAGCGCCAGCTTGAACTGGCGTCGAATGTTGGATCGATAGAGCGTGTGAAGGGGACGCTACTTTACTTGCCGATGCAGAAGCTGGAAATGTCGGCAATCGCCAATGTTTATTGGGGTATCAGGCAACGCGCCTTTTCTGGAGACATACTGGAGACATAAATTGCTCACGTACCCCCTTGCCTTGGCTGGTGGCGATTCGCGCCAGACTCCCCGTAACGCGCCGATGAATTCCGGGGGATGTCATTCCCCCCGCCGCTGGCGGATGGGAGCCAGGCCGCGCCACTGGTGGAGTGGTGCGGCGCCTCTGGTGCTGGTGGCGAACGCCCTGCCAGATGGGGTAGTCACAAGCCAGGAGATGCTCGCGCTGTTGTAAGTTCGAAATGTGCTGCCGACTTTACAACATATCCACACCGCAATAGACACACCGGCAACTATCTCTCGGCCATATTGCGAGGGTAATGCGGGCGTCTATACTGCGGACATGCTGTAATGTATAGCACCATCCGGTTTCATCCAAGGGCGTTGACATTACACTACGCCAAGAAGGGGACACATGGCCCGGCATTACTCCACGAGAGACTTCTTCCGGCAGATGCCGAATGCCCTGCTTGCCCGTTACTTTCAGACACGGGAGGTGTTCGGCGAATTGGATTTTGCGGCCATGAAGGACGCCCAGCCGGACGAGCTGTTCACAGCATGGCTGGAATTGCCTGACAGCCAGCGCAACAAGATGGACGCAGAGTTCCGTGACATCTTCGAGATGAGCTGCGAAAAGGGCTTTCGCGCGATCCTTGACGAGGCGCAATGGCACTTGGCAGCAGACCCGCAGGCGTACACGGAATTTGTCGGAAAACTCGCGGCGCTCGCCAACCACTACGAGCGCGCGATAGTCACCTTCCTCGACCATGCTGCATTCTGGAAGGGGGCAACCCTCTTCTGTCATGCCGACACGCTACCGTATTGGCGCAAGCGGAAGAACCTGCCGCACCAGCCTGCGGCGCTGGATATGGCCAGTCGGAAGGAATTGGCCCATCTGATCAGCACATACTTCCACCACACCGAGGGGCGCGGCAAGAATTGCGTGGTTGAACTTTTCCGCCGTGGCGAACTGGACTACTTCTTTGCCTATCCCGAGGACTATTCGCAGCAAAGCGTTGAGTGGGTAGATGGGAAGTTCGCACGCCGCCCGCACAATCCTGCCTTTGAGGTGATCTACGTCTACTCGCAGAAAGAAGGTTCGCTCGACCTGAATTTTCGCGGCTCACACAAGGCCGTCGAGCCGTTGCAAGGGATGTTCGCGACGGCCATTCTCAAGCTCCCCGAACTGCCGTCCGACCCGAAAGACGGGCGCGTCTATGACCTGAATCCGCTGCGCCAGAAGAGCTTCCATTTCGTCTTCGACGTGGGCAGCGGCATTCAGGACGCTACGGTAAAGAAGCTGAGGCTGTCGTCCAAGGTGAAGAAAGGCGACCGCATCACGCTGGAAGCCGATGCCGTCGGCAATCCCAATGCGGTTTACGACTTGCTCGACAAGATCGACAAGTCCGTGCCGCTGCACCTGTACAACGTCACCCAGGTGGAGCTTGCGGCGTCGGTTACGGTGGACGCCGACAAGCCGCCGAAGTCGGTGACGATCCGCATCACTCATCCCAACTCCTGTTCGCTCAAGTACGACGAGTTGGATCTGAAGCTGCGCGACATGCTGGAAGCCTCCGGGATTGAACCCAAAGAGCCGACTGAGGGGGAAGAGACGACTGAGGCGGGAGAGGCCGCCGGGGCATGACTACGCAAGATGCGCTGACGGAACTACTTGTGCGCATGGGAGAAGGCAGGCACGCAACGGTGCTGGTCAGCGAGGAAGAACTGCAGGGTTGGCCTGCGGAAGCCGTCAAGGCCATGAAGTCACAAAAACTACTGGTGAAAGCGCAGCCCGCCGCCAGTGCGGTGTGTCCTGGCTGCGAGCAGGAATGCGTCATGCCGGTGCATACGTTCCCCGCCGGGCGGCGCGGCGCGGCATCGTTCATCGCGTGCGACAAGCGGAGTGACATCAACCGCGTGGCCGTTGCCGCCGAGCGACTGACGCAATGGCGGTGCGACACGGATGCCCTGTGCAGATTTGCAGCGCAGAGCCTCGGACTGCGCCGCAGCGATAAACCATCGGCCAGCGGCGGATTTTGGGAAATTGGCATCGCTACCGGTGACAGGCGCAAGCAGATGCTGTGCCTCAAAACCGATGGCGAGTTGGCCTTGGTTTCAGGGAACAACGCAGTTCCGCTCTCTGAGGTTATCGACTATCGCAATGGAGAATATTTGCTCGATCAGACCATGATCCGGCATCTGGTGGACTCCGCGACCACGGCAGACAACCGCTACACGCCAACCAACGCCAGGCGCGAAGCGCGCAAGCTGGACACGCAAGCCATGTATAAAAGCTGGCAGAAGGAATACCGGACGCTGAAAAAGAGGCGTCCAAACATGTCCGATGTTTGGTACTCGCAGCAGATTGCCAAGATGGTTATTGCCAAGGGTCGCCGTGCTGGCACCATCAAGAAGAACATAAAATCTTGAGAAAGTTGGGCGGAATTTTTTCGCCCAGCTCACACACCCGCTAACCCGCATTTTCGCAGCTCTCAGCGCCTGCACCTACATCGCGCCATATCCAGCGCGGATGTCTTCGCAAACTCGCAACATATTGATGCTCAAGGTAAGTGCCACGCCTATACCGGGTTTGTCTGGACGTTTTATCGCCCAAATCGCCCAGCTACGTTGTGTCTTGAGCGCTCCTAAGTCGCTCAGCGAGGTTCAACATGACGCATACAATACTGAGGCTTCCCGCCATCAAGACGAGCACGGGCCTGTCGCGAAGCACCATCTATCTGCGCATTGCACAAGGCGTATTTCCCAAGCCAGTGAGCCTTGGCGGTCGCGCCGTGGGCTGGCCTGCCAGTGAAGTGGAGGCGCTGAACGCTGCCCGCATTTCAGGACAATCCAACTCAGAGATTCGCGATCTGGTGGTGAAGCTGGAAGCGGCTCGCAAGACAGCCGCATGAGAGGTGCGCGATGACCCAAAACCGTGACGCTCCCGCTTACATCAGACCACTGGAAGTTCATCGCCAGTTTGCAACCTATCGCGTGGACGAGCTTCACCCACACCCAAGTTACGTTCGGCATCAGCTCACGGTTCCAGCCTCCAAACTGTCCGCACTCGCTGAGCGAGGTGACCTCGTCTTTCAAGAGCCGCTCGTAATCACGCGAGAGCGCACGATTCTCGACGGATATGCACGGTTGGAGCTAGCTCGACTGCAAGGTCGAGTGACGCTCCCCTGCATTGAATACGAACTGACCGAGGCGGACGCTCTTCGTTGGCTACTCCACAGGCATCGCCGCTCAAAGGGCCTGAACGACTTTATCCGGGTACTCCTGGCCCTGGAACTTGAGCCTTGTTTGAAAGAAAAGGCGTTATCGAATCAGCGGCTCGGTGGCCGGATGAAGGGTTCGTCAAATTTGACGGAAGATGCAACGGTAAATGTCCGGAAGGAGATTGCCGCTGCCGCAGAAGTCTCAGAGGGCAATGTGACCAAGGTCAAGCAACTGGTCGGGACTGGGCATTCGGAACTATTGGAGGCATTACGCGGCGGTGAGGTTTCGATCCACCGGGCTTGGAAATGGAGCACGGAATCACCAGATCAGCAGACCGAGGCACTGCGGACCTATCGCAATAAGCAGGGGATTAACAAGGCCATACGGGATCTCATTTCGCGGCACGGACCAACAACCTTGCCGGCCGCACCAGACTTAGCGAGCATGGTCAGACGCTTGTCTGAACTTAGTTCGGGTGAATCCAGTTCGGTAAACGTGTCCGTTATACCGGTCCAAGGCAAGATGATCTTTGTGACTGAAGAGCTAATGCAATCTCTCCCACCCTACCAGGAGTCGCTACCCACATGCCCCCGAGACAACCGCTAAAGGAAATCCTGATGGCTACCCAATCCCACTGGAACCGTCCCGAGGTCCGCCCAGCCGTGCGCGAGAACTTCCGCAAAATGATCGACTGCCGAACCCCGGCATTGGGGGCCGAAGTCTTTGCGTCAGAGACCGAAGAGAAACTCGTTTACCATACTTGCAAGTCGAGGTCATGCCCGAGTTGTGGGCAGCGGGCTACGCTGCTGTGGCAGCGTGACCAGTGGAACGCTCTTCCCGACATTCCCTATTCCGGCATCGGCCTTACGATGCCCGATGTGCTGTGGCCAATTTTTCGTCAGAATCGCCAACTCCTTCACGACTTACCCGCACTCGCGGCAGCGGTGATCCAGCAATGGGCGAAAACTACATACGGTGTCCGGGTGCTCCTTCTGGTGGTGCCCCACACGTTCGGACGACACTTGAATTTCAACGCGCATCTTCATGTTATGGTCTCTGCCGGCGGCCTCAAAGAGTCGGAGGGTCGCTGGATTTCTCCGCTGCACTTTGACAAGAGCAAACTCATGCACATGTGGCGCTATGCCGTCATCATGTACCTTCGAGCAGCTCTGACGAAGGGATTGCTTGCTTCGGAGACGCGGACCGAGAAGCTCAGAGTCCTGTTAAAAACGCAATATGAACGCTGGTGGAACGTCTACGTTGATCCCATTAGGTCGAAATGGCATTTCCTGCGGTATGTGGCGCGGTACGTTCGACGCCCACCGATTGCTCAACATCGATTCACGAAGATCACGGATCGGGAAGTCGAGTTTTTGACGAAAGATCTAAAGCAAAAGCGGATCGTGACAACCCGCTACTTGATCGAGGAGTTCGTTGACGCTCTGGCCGCGCAGGTGCCCGACCACTACCGACACGCGATGCGCCGTTTCGGGCTGTTAGCGCCCCGCACGCAACGTGTGACCTCTGCTACCCTGTTCTTGCTGCTGGGCCAGAAGAAGCGCCCTCGTCCACAACGGCTTAGTTGGAGGAACTCACTACGCAAGTATTTCGGGGTAGATCCTCTCGTCGATAGGCACGGTTCATCCATGCATTGGGTGCGTCGGCTCAAACCAGTGGCGCTGTAAAGCGTTCTTTCAGATTTCCCTACTGCTGCAATTCTGCCCTCCTGCTGCAACCGACCTCAATCCTACGTTGGAGCTTTGGAGTCGCAAGTCAACTCATTTCAGAGGCCCTCAATCTTAGCGAGAGCGTCCCTCACGGAGCGCAACGTTGCCCCTCGATGGACTTTGTTTGTGAAATTGATTTTTGTTTTTCCTATAGATGGACCGGTGCGACCAGATCCGTCGCACAATCCAGCCATCGAGTCGGTGGAAGAGCTTGCGAACGTGAGCGCGTTTGTAATACTCGCCCCATCCCCGCAGGAGTGGATTAAGTTCCGCGATCAGCTCCTTGGTTTTCAGAGGTAGTACCGGAGCGGCGGTATAAACATCTGGCGAGCGCCTGTCAAAGGAGATGGGACAGTTCGTGGACCGCTGCAACAAGTGACGACGGGTGCAGGACAGGATATTGAAGTCGCCATCTCACCCGATGGCAGGCGTCTCGCCTTTGCCACGCTGCGCCAGAACGCCGACATCTGGAAGCTTCCAGTCCTCCCGCAAAGCGGAATGACACGCGGGTCACCTGAGGCGGTGATCAGCACGGACCCGCGAAGACAGTCGAGGCGCATGGTCGCCTGATGGCAAGATGGTCGCCTTCAATTCCGACCGTGCATGAGACATGAATATCTGGTTGTTTTCACCAGCGAACTCAAACCCGCGCCAGCTAACAACAGGGCATGGCGGTGACTTCCAACCGAACTGGTCGCCGGATGGGAACAAGATCTTGTTCTTCTCTTCTCGTTCCGGGAGCCCAAACGTCTGGGAAGTAGAGGTCTCCAGTGGTGCATTGACACGGTTGACATCGAACTCTGCCATGAACGTCAACCCTTTCTTTTCCCCTGATGGTACGTTCATCGCCTACCAATCAGACCAGAGCGGTAGGTTAGAGGTCTGGCTCATGAACGCCGATGGCAACAATCCCCACAAATTGACAAATGTCGGCGTGACGGGCCACTTTATGCGTTGGTCTGGCCGAGAGCTAGCTTTTCGCTGCACCTGCGGAGGCAAATCCGCAGTGATGAAAGTGTCGCTCGACGGGGGCGATCCGCAACCGTTTGCTGAAATCATGGGAGGCTCGCACATGTCCTTTTCGCCCGATCATTCCCGGATCATGGACGTTGTGGGCCACAAGGTTCTCTGGGTCTCGCCAATCAACTCTGGAAAGCCGGAGAAGGTCTATGAATTCTCCGACCCTGACGTGAGAATTGACTACCCGCTATGGTCGCCGGATGGGAATTGGGTACTGTTCGACCGTTTCAGACCACAGGGAGGCGATATCTGGGCTATGACCGGAGTTGAGTGATCTGAAGTGTGGTCCCGCGCCGCTTGGTCAGCGTAATCAGCCGGAATACGAGCAGATGATCCTTGGCGTGTATGCCACACTCAGTATTTTCCTTTGGGTGATCGCTGGGGAAGGCTGCCGTCCTCTCCTCTGTAATACGGACCACAGCCCCTGATGCCCCAGCAAATGGAATTGTCACTGTCCGCCTGGATAGGTCCGAAACCGAGACTGCACTGGAGAATTGAGCCGTCGAGCCCAATCTGCTGGGCGCAGGCGAATGGCGCAAGGATTGCTCCGAATATGAAAGCCGAGAGAAAAAGACTTGTCACTTTTGGCCGAGACATAATGCCCTCTCATGAGAGATTTAGCCGTCCGCACTATTCCCGAGCGGTCCTTGGACATTACTCAGCCACTTCCGAGAATGCGGATGACCTACTTGCAATGAGAGTCATAAAGAAGGAATGTGCAGTCTTTTAGTCTTTTATTACGATTTCTTGCATTGATTAAGACCCACTCGCATGGAGCCGTGCAGTTCTCGGAGGGTTACTGTGAAACTGAGAAGATCCGAAACGTTGTTTGCATCTTTGATGATCGCTCTAACACTCAGTATGGCCGGGTGCGGCAGTTCACAATCTATATCTTCGCAGCCAATGTCGCTGACGCTTACGTCAGGCGCCGCGGGCGTTGATCAGGGCCAGACTGCTTCGATTCGAGCGACGCTCATTGGCGATTTGCACAACGCAGGCGTTCAGTGGAGTGTTTCGGGCGGCGGTTCGTTGAACGCCCAGACGACGACATCGGCTACTTACGTGGCACCGGATGCGGTTACTTCAGCATTCATGGCCACCGTTACGGCCACTTCCATCAGTGATACCACGAAATCCTCCGCGCTCCGAATCAATGTAAATCCGCTTCCCGAGGTTTCGACGCGAGAACTCTCCCCAGCAACCGCCGGTGTCCCCTATAACGCAGCGCTGGGCGTTTCGGGAGGAACATTGCCTTATGACTGGATGATAGCTTCAGGCGCCCTTCCAGCAGGATTGAATCTGAGCACCGCTGGTGCGATCACCGGTATGCCCACGAGTTCAGGCCGCGCGTCGGCAACTTTTCAAGTAACGGATGCAATGGGCAAGACATCCAGCCAAGCTCTCACCCTGACCGTGGTATCAGCCTCGCCGTTGGTTGTCGCGACTTCGTCTTTGCCTGACGGCACCGTCGGACAGCCATATGGTCAGCAACTGCAGGCCACTGGCGGCGTTTCACCCTATAAATGGAGCCTTACGGCAGGAACACTGCCTGCCGGGTTGAACCTGAGCACGACAGGAGCTATATCGGGAACTCCCAGCGGACCTTTCGTGGGTACATCCGCTTTCTCTGTTTCCGTATCGGACTCGCAACTACCGTCGCCCGCGACTGCCGCCGCGAACTTATCCATCACGATAAACACGACCTCGCTCCTTGTCAGCACGACCGTACTCCCTGGAGCTGTGCTTGGCACTTTCTATAACCAAACGCTCATCGCAGCAGGTGGGATTCCTCCATACACATGGAGCGTCGCAGCCGGTTCGTTGCCGGTGGGGCTGAGTTTGAATCCAAACTCAGGCGCTGTATCGGGAGTTCCGCAAATTGCTGGAGCGTTCACCTTTACCGTGAGGGTGCGCGATTCCGCTGGATCAACGGCTACAGCAGCCTTGAGCATCGCGGTTACCGGAAGGCTGACCATTACTACTACGTCGCTACCCGAAGGGAACATTAATAAGCTTTACGGCACGACGTTGGGTGTGTCCGGGGGTGTTCAACCATACATTTGGGCCATCACTGGTGGTTCCTTGCCGCAGGGTTTGTCGCTAAATCCGAACACGGGGACGATCTCCGGTACGCCAAATGTGACCGGAACCTTTGATTTCACTGTGATGGCTAGCGATTCGGAGAATCCGAAAGCCACGGCTACCGCAAACCTAAGCATCAGGATCGCAACCCAGAGTTGTCCTAACAATTCCAGTCTTTCAGGACCTTATGCGATGGTTTTAAATGGCTGGAGCGGGAAAAGTTCTGTCCTAGCGGCAGTCGGCAGTTTTGTGGCGGACGGTGCTGGGGGAATTTCGGATGGCAGCATGGATCTGAATGATCAGAGTTTCGGTCCAAGAAGTGGCAATTTTACCGGAACGTACTGCGTTGGCTCCGACAATCTCGCGACTCTTGATGTGAGTTATAGCGGTGAAATCAGAGGCGCCAATACGTTTTCCGTCGCATTGAATTCCACTGGCAGTGGCAACATTATTTTCTACGACAACAGCAATCTGAAGGCTGCCGGTTTGCTGCGAAAAAAAGACAGCTCAATCTATTCCACGGGCCTCATTCAAGGGAACTATGCCTTCGGGGCAGTTGGTGGGGATAGCCATGCGGCGCGGTTCGCAATGGCCGGAGAGTTCAATGCCGATGGTTCCGGCAATCTAACCGGTGAATCGGACTCTGATATTTATGGAATCGGCCCGACTAACACACCCCTCAGCTCCACCAACTTCAGTGTGGACGCGGGCGGCCGGGGAACAGCCATCCTTACGTTCGCGAGCAAAGGCAACAATTTCGTATTCTATGTGGTGAGCTCCTCCGAAATGCTAATGATGGAAGCGGATCCCGCCGGAAGTTCGATCCTGGCAGGGCAGGTATTGCAACAGAGCGGAGGTTTTACAGACGCCTCTCTTCAAGGCACGAGTCTGCTTGAGACGCAGGCTTTGAGTGGTGGAAATGCCTCGGCTGCCGTGGGCATTACCACCGCAAATGGAGGAGGTGCTATCAGCTTGACGGCCGATCAGAATCTCGATGGTACAAGTGCCACCGTGAACGAATCCGGGACCTACGCCAGCTCTCAAAATGGTAGGGTAGTGATCTCTTTCGACGGGCAGCCTCACCGCACGATCCTATATATGATCACCACGAATCAGGCTTTCGTAGTTGGAACGGACCCGTCCGCTGTGGATTTTGGAACTCTGCAACCGCAGTTCGTCAGCAACTTCAACGATGGTTCATTGAGGGGGGCATATTTTGGAGGAAGCCAGCCACCAGTGAGGGCAGACGTTAGCGAAGAGGTGGCTCAAATTCAGCTGGACGGATTTGGCAATCTTACGCAAACTTCAGAAGAGAACAGCGACGGCGTTCCATCGAGAGCCGATCTAACGGGAACGTACTCAGTATCTCCCAATGGCAGAGCGATAGTGACACAGAACGGAGTGCAAAGCGGGATCATCTACGCGATTTCATATTGGCAGTTCGTTTTTCTGCCCACATCAACATCGGGTCCGAAACTATCCGAATTTCGATATTGATACGTCTTATTCAACATCGAAGGGGAGCCGTGATGGGCGACAATTAGAATTCCCGACCGTGTTGCCTCATTTAGAAATGTTACCGAACAAACTCTGCGAAAAGTAATTGTACGGCAGCCTTCTTTGTGGAGAATAGTTTCTGGTCGGTGAAGCGGAGGCGGCTCTGCCGGAGGGCAACCAGCCAAGGAATAGCCGACTGGGAACTCATCGAAGCCGATGATCACTGGGAGCAACGATAATGTCAGTTGCTCCCGGTCTTGCCGAGACCCTACATCGGATCGATAGATTTCCTCATGCCTAAGAAAACTCATTCTGATCTTTCCTGGCGCTCGTCGGCGTCGGGCGAACTCCCAGCACTAAGTCAAGGTTTTATTCGCGCCTTCTTGGCGATCACATGCCATGAGGCAGTTCGGGACTTGCGCTCTTGTTCGGTGCGGCAGCCGC
>OBLU010002529.1_pt1 | contig 16823 bp, 10 predicted proteins | sample 1518681 | NCBI WGS metagenome assembly OBLU01 (sample SAMEA3539304, study PRJEB22396) | soil metagenome | biome: tundra; feature: field; material: soil | place: USA | collected 2010-05 | depth 0.15 m | reverse complement strand
CGATCTCTCTCGCGATCTCAGCGGTGGCTAGTGAAGCCTCCGACACGCGCTGGTTGGCGTCCCGCACTCCGGTGGATGCCTCCGCGATATTCCGTGCGATGTCCTTGGTCACCGTGGACTGTTCCTCAATGGCAGCCGCGATGGAAGATACGATATCGCTCACTTCGTGAATGATCAGCGACACTTTATCGATCTCGGCGATCCCGCCGGCGGTGGACGATTGCACGCCCGCGATCCGGGCCTTAATGTCTTCGGTGGCACGGGCGGTCTGCTGGGCCAGCTCCTTAATCTCGTTGGCTACTACGGCAAAGCCCTTGCCGGCTGACCCGGCGCGCGCTGCTTCGATGGTGGCGTTGAGCGCCAGCAAATTGGTCTGTGACGAAATCTCGGTTATGGTTTCCGTAACCTTTCCGATTTGCTGCGCGGCAGCGCCCAACTGGTTCATCTGTTCGCTGATGCGGGCGGCTTGGCGGGTGGCGTCTTCGGTGATGCGCCGTGCTTTCTCGGAATTGCCGGCGATTTCGCCGATGGTCGAGGTCATCTGCTCGGTAGCGGAGGCCACGCTGCCTAAGTTAGTGGAGGTCTGCTCCATGCTTGCGGCCACCGACACCACATTGGCGGTCATCTGCTCGGCCGCGGCGGCTACCGCGTGGGCTTTCCCGGAGGCCTGCTGAGAGCCGGCGGACATTTGAGTCGAATTGGCGGACAGTTCCGCCGACGAAGAAGAAAGAACGCTAATCCCCTGGTTGATGCTCTTGACAGTATCCCGCAGGCCGGTAGACATTCGCTGTACAGCTCTGCCGAGCATGCCGATCTCGTCCTTGCGAACCAGAGACTGGGCCGTCACTTCCAGCACCAGGTTCCCGTCAGCGGCGCTCTCGAGGAGCGTGACCGCCTTCGCGAGCGGTACAGAAAGGCTGACTGAAATCAGTCGGCTCAGAACAATCGCTGTCACGACGGCCAACAGAGCAAACACAATCAGCCACAGCTCCACTCTCGAGACTGTGGTCTGCTGTTCCCTTTGGAACTTATCCAAGCGGCCTTGGCGGTACTTCATATAATCGGCGACCGCAAAGTGCGTAGCGTCCAGATAAGCCAAGGTCTCTTTCCTGACCCGGGACGCGTCCACGTGCTTGCCGGCCTGAACCGCCTGAACCACCCGATTGTTCGAGTCGCGCCAGGGGGCGACTACTTCTTCGATCTTGCGCAACAGACCCCGGTCTTCGTCGGTAGTTGCACCCTTTTTCAGGTACTCCAGCGCATCCGTATATTCCTTACGTGCAGCCATCACTCGGTCCATGTCGCCGCTCACCTGTCCGGAGGTGACCACGTTGCCGATGCGCACCGCGATCTCCGACAGGCTGGCATTGATCTTCTCTTCGAGATTCAGTTTGTAGGCATAGTGCTGGGCCTTGGCGGCTGCCGCGTTCGCGTCGTTTAACGCCCACAACGCCAACCCCGTAACGCAAGCGAGGAGGGAGGCGCTGACTGCGGATAAAAGCGCCAGCTTCTTTCCAACCTGGATGTCTGTTAATTTGATCATTCCTCATTTCTCAACTTTAGGATTTGGCCGGCGTCGAGCAAGGTAATTACCCGGCCGCGGTTGCGGCACACTCCCTGGAAGAAACGCGCCTGTCCCCAGTTCACGTTGGCCGGAGGCGGCTGCCACTGGCCGGCCTCCAGTTCCACCACCTCGTCCACCCGGTCCACCAGCAGTCCGATGAACTCGCTCGAGTCTTCGATGATGAAGATGCGGCTGTCCGGCCCAGCCACCGCCTTGGGGAATCCCAGCCTGAGGCCGAGATCCACAATGGTGACAATTTTGCCGCGCAGATTGACGATGCCGAGCACCTCCTCGGGGGCGTAGCTCACCGATGTTACGGGACCCAGCCGGATCACCTCCTGGATCCCGGCCGCGTCCAAGGCACACAGCGCATCGCGCACGAAGAAAGTTGCCAGCAGCACGGTCTGCCCGGCCTGTGTGGTCAGTGTCTCAGACATGGTTTCCTCCTAGCCTCAGACCTTGAACCGCTGCACGGTGACCTGCAGTTGTTCGGCTACCTTCGACAATTCGGTGGCGCTGGTCTGCACCTGCTGGCTGCCGTCCGCCATTTGCCCGGCCGCCTGGTCGACGCCGGCGATCTCTCTCGCGATCTCAGCGGTGGCTAGTGAAGCCTCCGACACGCGCTGGTTGGCGTCCCGCACTCCGGTGGATGCCTCCGCGATATTCCGTGCGATGTCCTTGGTCACCGTGGACTGTTCCTCAATGGCAGCCGCGATGGAAGATACGATATCGCTCACTTCGTGAATGATCAGCGACACTTTATCGATCTCGGCGATCCCGCCGGCGGTGGACGATTGCACGCCCGCGATCCGGGCCTTAATGTCTTCGGTGGCACGGGCGGTCTGCTGGGCCAGCTCCTTAATCTCGTTGGCTACTACGGCAAAGCCCTTGCCGGCTGACCCGGCGCGCGCTGCTTCGATGGTGGCGTTGAGCGCCAGCAAATTGGTCTGTGACGAAATCTCGGTTATGGTTTCCGTAACCTTTCCGATTTGCTGCGCGGCAGCGCCCAACTGGTTCATCTGTTCGCTGATGCGGGCGGCTTGGCGGGTGGCGTCTTCGGTGATGCGCCGTGCTTTCTCGGAATTGCCGGCGATTTCGCCGATGGTCGAGGTCATCTGCTCGGTAGCGGAGGCCACGCTGCCTAAGTTAGTGGAGGTCTGCTCCATGCTTGCGGCCACCGACACCACATTGGCGGTCATCTGCTCGGCCGCGGCGGCTACCGCGTGGGCTTTCCCGGAGGCCTGCTGAGAGCCGGCGGACATTTGAGTCGAATTGGCGGACAGTTCCGCCGACGAAGAAGAAAGAACGCTAATCCCCTGGTTGATGCTCTTGACAGTATCCCGCAGGCCGGTAGACATTCGCTGTACAGCTCTGCCGAGCATGCCGATCTCGTCCTTGCGAACCAGAGACTGGGCCGTCACTTCCAGCACCAGGTTCCCGTCAGCGGCGCTCTCGAGGAGCGTGACCGCCTTCGCGAGCGGTACAGAAAGGCTGACTGAAATCAGTCGGCTCAGAACAATCGCTGTCACGACGGCCAACAGAGCAAACACAATCAGCCACAGCTCCACTCTCGAGACTGTGGTCTGCTGTTCCCTTTGGAACTTATCCAAGCGGCCTTGGCGGTACTTCATATAATCGGCGACCGCAAAGTGCGTAGCGTCCAGATAAGCCAAGGTCTCTTTCCTGACCCGGGACGCGTCCACGTGCTTGCCGGCCTGAACCGCCTGAACCACCCGATTGTTCGAGTCGCGCCAGGGGGCGACTACTTCTTCGATCTTGCGCAACAGACCCCGGTCTTCGTCGGTAGTTGCACCCTTTTTCAGGTACTCCAGCGCATCCGTATATTCCTTACGTGCAGCCATCACTCGGTCCATGTCGCCGCTCACCTGTCCGGAGGTGACCACGTTGCCGATGCGCACCGCGATCTCCGACAGGCTGGCATTGATCTTCTCTTCGAGATTCAGTTTGTAGGCATAGTGCTGGGCCTTGGCGGCTGCCGCGTTCGCGTCGTTTAACGCCCACAACGCCAACCCCGTAACGCAAGCGAGGAGGGAGGCGCTGACTGCGGATAAAAGCGCCAGCTTCTTTCCAACCTGGATGTCTGTTAATTTGATCATTCCTCATTTCTCAACTTTAGGATTTGGCCGGCGTCGAGCAAGGTAATTACCCGGCCGCGGTTGCGGCACACTCCCTGGAAGAAACGCGCCTGTCCCCAGTTCACGTTGGCCGGAGGCGGCTGCCACTGGCCGGCCTCCAGTTCCACCACCTCGTCCACCCGGTCCACCAGCAGTCCGATGAACTCGCTCGAGTCTTCGATGATGAAGATGCGGCTGTCCGGCCCAGCCACCGCCTTGGGGAATCCCAGCCTGAGGCCGAGATCCACAATGGTGACAATTTTGCCGCGCAGATTGACGATGCCGAGCACCTCCTCGGGGGCGTAGCTCACCGATGTTACGGGACCCAGCCGGATCACCTCCTGGATCCCGGCCGCGTCCAAGGCACACAGCGCATCGCGCACGAAGAAAGTTGCCAGCAGCACGGTCTGCCCGGCCTGTGTGGTCAGTGTCTCAGACATGGTTTCCTCCTAGCCTCAGACCTTGAACCGCTGCACGGTGACCTGCAGTTGTTCGGCTACCTTCGACAATTCGGTGGCGCTGGTCTGCACCTGCTGGCTGCCGTCCGCCATTTGCCCGGCCGCCTGGTCGACGCCGGCGATCTCTCTCGCGATCTCAGCGGTGGCTAGTGAAGCCTCCGACACGCGCTTGTTGGCGTCCCGCACTCCAGTGGATGCCTCCGCGATATTCCGTGCGATGTCCTTGGTAGTCGTGGACTGCTCCTCAATAGCCGCCGCGATCGAAGATACGATATCGCTGACGTCATGAATGATCTGCGACACTTTGTCGATTTCGGCGATTCCGCCGGCGGTCGACGATTGCACGCCCGCGATCCGGGCCTTGATATCTTCGGTGGCACGGGCGGTCTGCTGGGCCAATTCCTTGATCTCGTTGGCCACCACGGCAAATCCCTTGCCGGCTGATCCGGCGCGGGCCGCTTCAATAGTGGCGTTGAGCGCCAGCAGGTTGGTCTGCGATGAAATCTCGGTGATGGTTTCCGTGACCTTTCCGATCTGTTGTGCGGCCGCGCCCAGTTGGTTCATCTGTTCGCTGATGCGGGCAGCTTGGCGGGTGGCGTCTTCGGTGATGCGGCGCGCCTTTTCGGAATTGCCGGCGATCTCACCGATGGTCGCGGTCATCTGCTCGGTAGCGGAGGCCACGCTGCCTAAATTGGTCGAGGTCTGTTCCATGCCTGCGGCCACCGATACGACGTTGGAGGTCATCTGCTCGGCCGCGGCGGCTACCGCGTGGGCTTTTCCGGAGGCGTCGCGCGAACCGCCGGACATCTGACTGGAGTTGGCGGACAGCTCCGCTGACGAGGAGGACAGCACTTGAATCCCGCCAGTCATGCCTTTGATAACATCGCGCAGGTTGACCGACATGGTCTGCACGGCCTTGCTGAGCGTGCCGATTTCGTCTCCGCGAGCCAGAAGATCGGGCATCACATCCTTACTGATATCGCCGCTGGCGACAGCATCGAGGAGCGTGACTGTCTTTGCAAGCGGCACCGTGATGCCGCGGGCGAGAAAGATTCCACCAAAAATAGCAGCCGCGATTGCGATCAAACTGCCTACTAACAGCGAAATCCAGATCGTGCTGGATGTTTCCTTGCTGGCCTTCTCGGCTTCGGCAGCTCTAATGTCCTGAAATTGAGTTGCCTCTTGGGTCTTGGCCCGCAAGGCGACGTTAGCTTTGGAATACGCAATAGCTCCCTTGGCAGCGTCGGCAAATCGGCCCGCGACCGCGAGCTCTACAGTTTTCGCGCTTAACGCGCTGGCCGACTGAACGAGTTCGGCCATGTCCGCGCCGTGTTTGATGCTGGTCGGGGTATCCGCCAGCGCCTTGAACTGTTCCAAAGCTGCGACGCGGCTCTTTTTATGATCACGTACCTCGCTCACAAGCTCGTCGGATGCTTTTTTCTCGATAACCATTCTTTCAATGGCAGCGGTAACCGCCGAAGTTTCGGCCTCAACCGTTGCCGCCAGCCGCGCCTTCGTCATGCGCTGGACGAGGGTTGTCGCCGCCTTTTGGTTAGTGCTGGTTCCCCACAGTGACAAGGCAGACAAGCCTGTAAGAAGAAGAATGATTCCCCCTAGTATGAAAGCAATCTTTCTTCCGATTTTCATGTTCGATATTGACGTCATTTTCTTTCCATTTTCCTTTTCAATTGATGTTCAAGTTGTGGCGTAAGCCGGATCGCTCACTTTCCTTCTCGCCGCCTTGCGAATACTGTCCGTTAACTCATCCTTATTGAGCTTGATCTGATACTCGTTGACGCCGGCGGCCAGGCCGCGCGCGATTTCCTCTTCCCCGGCCAACGAAGACAATGCGATCACCTGCAGCCCGGCAAAGCGCCCATCGGCACGAATCCGTTGCGTCAAAGCCAGCCCGTCCAGGCGTGGCATCTCGATATCGGTAGCCAGCAGGTCTACTTCACCGGCGTGATGATCCAGCAGCTCCCAGGCAGCTTCCCCATCTTCGGCGGTCAGCACCTTGCAACCCACCGACTCCACCAGGCGCTGAATCTGGCCCCGGAAAAACTCCGAATCGTCCGCCACCAATACGGTGAGAGCGTGGTCGCCTGACGCCACGGCCGAAGCCAGGTTGCGGAGCTCCGAGGGTGCGCCTTCGGGCCGCGCGGCGTCGGCGAGCTCGAAAATGTCCAACAGCAGAATGGTCCGATCCTTCAGCACCGCCGATCCGCCAATGCCCTTCTGCCGGAGAGTGACCGCATCGATATTCAGCTCCGCCTCCAGCATGTCTAGCGGCTCCGCCGCCAGTAGCCCCAGCGGACGGCCCAACCGCTCGAAAACGATCACCACCCACTGCTGTTCTTCGCTGAGCTCGCCCACTGCCGCCGTATCGTGCAGGGCGACTAGCGGAAGGCTCGAGCCGCAATACTGCATGGTGCGGCGTCCACCGAGGTGTTGTACTTGGGCCGGACGCACGCGCTCGATGCGCGATACTTGCTCGATCGGAACCGCACAAGTTTCGTTAGGCGCGTTGTGGAACACCAGCAACGAGTGCAACTCGCCCGACGAGTTGGTCTCCGCGGCCGCGTGCCGTGAGGCGGTTTCCGCCGTGCCTGCCGTCAGGTTCGCTCGTGCCGCCAGTCCCGCTACATCCAGAATCGCCGCTACGCGGCCATCACCAAGAATGGTGGCGCCGGCATAGTCATGCAAGCCCTTCATATGGCGGCCGAGCGGCTTCACCACGATCTCGACCGTGTCGTGCAGCTCCTCTACCACCAGTCCGTATTCAAAAGCACCGGTGTCCACCAGGACCACGTTCAGCGCTCGCAAGGAACTGTCGGGACGCGGCACTCCCAGCGCGTCCGCCAAATAGAGCATCGGCACCAGCCGATCGCGAACGTTGAGAATCTGGGCGTCGCCCACTCGATCCGTCCGTTGTGCCAGTTGCGCGGCTGGAATACGGATCAGCTCGCCAACACTGACCTGCGGGATGGCAAAACGCTGGCCGCCATCCGATACCAGAAGTGAGGGAATGATGGCCAACGTCAGCGGCAGCTTGATGCGGAAGCGGGAGCCCTGGCCGGGCGCCGAATCGATTTCGATTTTGCCACCCAGCCGGTCCAGGTTGGTTTTGACCACATCCATGCCAACACCGCGTCCCGACACCGCACTCACTTTCTCGGCGGTGGAGACACCCGGCAGAAAAACCAGTGCCATCTTCTCGCGATCCGACATGCTCTGCACCTGTTCGCGGGTGACCAGGCCCTTCGAGACCGAAGAGGCAGCGATCTTTTCCGCCGCCAGTCCCTTGCCGTCGTCCGAGATCTCGATCACCACCTGCCCAGCCTGATGCGACGCTTTGAGCGTCACGGTTCCAAGCGCTGGTTTGCCGGCGGCAACCCGCTCGGCGGGCGGCTCAATGCCGTGATCCACCGAATTGCGCACCATGTGTGTGAGCGGATCGCTCAGCCCTTCGAGGATGGTCTTGTCGATTTCAACCTCGCCGCCTTCCAGCTTCAGTTGCGCGTCTTTGCCTAAATCCCGCGCCAGATCGCGCACCAGGCGCGGAAACTTGCTGAACAGACCGCCCACTGGCTGCATGCGGGTCTGCGTCACCACTTCCTGCAGTTCCGAAGTCACCAGGCTCACGCGCTGAGCGCCGGAGCGGATGCCGCGATCGTCCTGCCGGGCCAGCGACTCATTCAACTGGTTCCGGCTGAGCACTAGCTCGCCGGCCAGCGTCATCAGGGAGTCGAGCAATGTTACATTCAGCCGGATGGTGGCCTCGTTGGCTGGAACCGGCATGGCGTTTACTGTTTTGGGAGCATCCTCCAGAGCGGGAGTTGCGATCACCGGCTTGGCTTGGGTTACTGGTGTGGCTTCGACTTGCGGCTTGGCCGGCGCAGGCGGCTCGGCCGCCGGTACCGGAACCGGCGCGGCCAACGATCGGATGTTGCCGTCTTTCTCAATCAGCCGCATCCGTTCCGGCGGCACTTCCACCAAACCTTCCAACAGGTCCGGCTCCAGCACTGTGGCATACAGCACCTCCAACATCAACCGATTGGAGGGCTCGTCGTCCAAGGTGCCGGCCGAGTCCAGATCGAAGACCGTTTCTAGAATGGTGCCGCACTTAATCAGGCGCTTGAATACTTCCCAAGGCGTCTTGTTGCGCCGCTCGATGTCGTGAATTAGATCGTATTCGATGAGGTAAACGCGCTTGCCACCCTTGCGCGCCTGGCTCAAGTCGAACGCCGACACTTGAATCCCTTTATTCGCCTCAGGCACCTGCACCGTGACCTGTTCGGAAAGAGAGCTTTTCTCGTGCTCCGGCAAACTCCCTGCGGCGAGCGCGGTCAGCGCTACCACAAACTCTCCAATGTCGGCCGCATTGCTCGCCCGATGATTACCGATAAGCTCGCGGAGCTTGTCGAAGGCCAGCAACAGGATGCTGACCGCCTCCGGCGTTGGGACCATCTGACGGGAGCGGACCAGGTCTAGCGCGTTCTCGGTTCGGTGCGCCAATTCACGGATCTTGGACAAATCGAAGAAGCCGGCGCCGCCCTTGATGGAATGGGCCGCGCGGAAGACGCGGTTCACCAATTGCTCGTCGATATCCGCGCCACCCTGTTCAATCGCCAGCAGGTCGTTCTCTATCGTGGCCAGATGTTCGCGACACTCGGCTAAATAGTCCTGCACCAGTTCGTCGTCGAGGTTAAGTTCGCTCATTGTGCTCTCCTCAGTTTCCCGACACGCTGAAATGCTGATGCATCCGCATGGTTTGGAACAACTCTAGAATCTCCCCGGAAGCATGGATCACGGCCAGCCGCCCGCCTACTTTGCGCTGGGAATTGAAGGCCGAAATCAGCAGACCTATGCCGCTGGAATCGACCATTTGAACGTCGGTCAAATCGATCACCAGTTCCTGGACGCCTTCCGCGACGATCTCTCGCATCTTCAACCGCAGTTCGGGGATTGAGGCCGCCACGATGCTATCTCCGGCCGGCCGAACGACTACTTTGTTGTCTTCTCTTGAAACCGCTATCATGTATGGTTCTCCTCAGAAAAACGTTTGATGATGGTTACCGCGTTGCCCCGGTCGTTGTACCGGACGCGGCTGGCATATTGACGCAGGATCTCGATACCGCGTCCGGAACAATCCGCCGCCGCCGCCTGATTGCTCCAGGCCGCGCGCCAATTGAAACCGCAGCCGTAATCTTCGACCGCTATGAGCAGGCGCCCGTCCTTGAGCCGCAAACAGCATCGGACTTGCTTGCTAGGATCGGCGTGACAGCCATGCGCGACGGCGTTGGCCAACGCCTCGCGTACCAGCAATTCGGCGGCGAACCAGCTTTCACGATCCAGCAGAACCTGGCCCCAGCGCCGAAAATCAGCGATGAACTCCTCGACGGCCTCGAAAGTTGCGGGCAGTTCCCGCCGCATTTCAAAAAGTGCAGGGGCGGACTGTATCATTGCCCCACCTCGGCAGCCAGCAGCAGTAAATCATCTTTCACCGGATATTCGTCCGGACAAATATCGTGCACGATCAAAGCGGCCGACTCGCCAAGCGGCGCCATCCGATGGCGGACGCAGGCGTCTACCAAGCGCTCCAGCCCCTCCCGCCGCCCGCCGCCTGGCGAGGATTCAATCAAACCATCGCTATACAGAAAGAAGCGGTCGCCTGGGGACACCTTGAGGTCCCGGCGGTGCAGAGTCGCAGTGCCGAACATCCCCAATGGATCGCTTTCCATCTCTACCGTCTGCGGCACTCCAGCGCGGCTCACCAGAATCAGAGGAGGATGTCCCGCGCCCACCACGGTGAGCCGGCGAGTGGACCGGTTCAATCGTGCGAAGCATGCAGTCAGGTATTGTTCCTCGCCCAGAAGCTGGCCCATAACTGCATCCACGCCGTGCATGGTGTCCTCGGGCGAAAAAACCGGCCCTGCGTATTGGCGGAGCAATGCCTTCACCGCTGAAGTAAGAAACGCCGCGCTCACCCCGTGGCCGCTGATATCCGCGACGAAGTAGGCGAAAGTGCCGGCCCCCAGCTGGACCACGTCGTAGAAATCGCCCCCAGCTTCTTCCAGCGGCTTGTAGTAAACCGCGAAGCTCGCCTCCGGGCAATCGTCCGGATGCACCAGAATGGCTTGTTGGGCGTCGCGCAACTGTTCCAGGCGAGCCCGCTGCTGGGCGACTAGCGCGCGGTTGTTCTCGCGGATGCGTAGATGCACACGCACCCGAGCCAGCACTTCCTCGCCATGTACAGGTTTCGCGATGTAATCCACGCCGCCTATCTTCAGGCCGGCGACTTTGCTCTTGACATCATCCAAGGAGGACAGAAAAATGATGGGAATGTCGGCGGTGACGGGATCCGATTTCAACTGCGCGCAGGTTTCAAAGCCGGTTTCGCCTGGCATCAGCACGTCCAGCAGGATGAGGTCCGGCTGCCGGGTGCGGCTCAGAGTGCGGGCGCTGGGGCCGTCACCGGCGGTCAGGGTGCGAAAGCCCTCAGCCTCCAGAATGCTTTTGACCAACTCCGCGTTGATGGGCGTGTCGTCCACAACCAGAATCGTTGGCGCGTCCACGGCGGGCAGGGCGGTTTCCTCCGGTCTTGTTGAGACCACTTGTTCCACGAACCTGCTTATCGGCACAGACTTGGAGAAATTGATTTGCCTGGCGACGAAGGACCGTCCAGTGCTGCCGTCCCCGAAAACAATTCTCCATCGACCGATAAGAAAAGGGTGTGCCTTCGGCTTCAGCTTTGCCCGCGTTCGTAACTTCAATCCAAGGGGAATATGTCCAGGGATAGTGCCAATCTAGAGCGGGGCGGATCTGGTAGCGGCCGTGGAACAGGCCGCCAATGGAATCGTCATCACCGACATCGGAGGGAAAATCCAGTATGTGAATCCCGCATTCACAGCCATGACGGGTACACCAGCGAGGAAGCTGTGGGACAGAACCCGCGCATCTTAAAATCGGGCTGCCATCCACAGGCGCTCTATGTGGCGCCCACCACCAGTGAGCACGTGGATGAGTCCTTGGCTCGGACGCGCTGAACGATGCTCATTGAGCCGAAGGCGCGAATCGTGTTCGTGGAAGATAGCGCCATCAATCAGGAGGTAGCCCTAGCGCAACTGACCGGGAACGATCCAGGGGTCCGAATATGTGTCAAAACCCAGCTGGTCCGCACGCTACACTAATCCTCTGCCGGTGGCCGCGAGTTCCGGGCGCCCGTCTACCGCTTCTTACGCGGTTTGTGCTTCCCCTCAAGCGCCGCCTTCTTTGCGCGCTTGGGCATAGCTCGACTGAAGCTCTCGGCCATGTCGAGGCCAAATATGGACAGATCGTCGCCTCCGAGAATTTTGCCGGCGGCCGGCCCGTGCTTGGCGAGCGAAGTCGCGCTGCCTGCACTCGCGATCAGTTCCATTTCGTCCACTGCACGCAAGCGGAATAGCAGTTCGGGTTGGTGATCGAAGCGCGCACCGATGCCATACAGAACCGCCGCGATATGCTTACACATTCCCGCCCAATCCGGGCAACTGCACGAGAGCTGGATCTCGGCCGGTGAAGGAAACAGGCCTTGGTTCTGGCGGCAGATCCGCTCCATCACACCTTTGGACAACCGTCCTTCGAGTAACTCCACCAGCGAATCAATCGCACCCGCACAGTCGTTGCAGATGGATTTCCAACGCGCTTTCGTGACCGGCGTCACTTTCAGCGTGACCTCATATAACCTAGAGCCGCTGACATAGGCATTGATCGCGCCAGGCGCAATCTGCAGATCCACCACTGATCCGTTGCGCACATAGGTCCGGCCGCGCGGAAGCCGGTTGGCGTAATCGCTATAGCGCTCCAGGTTCTGGCACCACGCTCTGCCCCAGAACGTATTGGCGATGGCGCGGCCTTCGATGCTGACAGGTGAGACGGCGTGCCCTTGCTGCTTGCGCTTTTCCATCTCTCGCGCCGCTTTGTGACGCCGCTCCGCAACTGAAACGTACGGCCTGAATCCCCAACCGTCATACCTCGCCAATCACGTCTCCTTGAGCGCCTTATTGATATCCAGCGCAACCAGCTTGAGTAATTCGTCGTCCTTCAACTCCGTTAGCAGCAAGTCCGCGCCGCCTTCCAATAAATCCTGCGACATTTGGCGCTTGGACTCGATGAGCTGGTCGATTTTCTCTTCCACGGTACCGCGGCAGACGAACTTGTGCACCAGCACATTCTTGGTCTGGCCGATGCGGAAGGCGCGGTCGGTGGCCTGGTTCTCCACCGCCGGGTTCCACCATCGATCGAAATGGACCACGTGCGAGGCGGCGGTCAGATTCAGGCCTGAGCCTCCGGCCTTCAGCGAAAGCACGAAAAAGCCCACGCCTTCGTCTTCCTGAAAGCGCCGCACCAAGTCCTGGCGCTTCTTCACTTCAGTTTCTCCGTGCAATACCAGGCCGGGCCGTCCGAAAACGGAGCCGAGGAACGCGGCCAGCGGCGCGGTGACCTCACGGAACTGAGTAAAGACGAGCATCTTTTCCTGCTTGGAAGCTACCACCTCGGCAATCTCGCGCAGGCGCGCCCATTTGCCGCTGTCGGCTTCGCTCCAGGCACCGTCTCCTAGCCACTGCGACGGATGGTTGCAGATCTGCTTGAAGCGCATCAGGTACGAGAGCACCAGCCCCTTGCGCTGTATGCCGCTCGAATCCTCGAGTTGCTCGGCCAGTTCCTTCACGGCCTGTTGGTAGAGTGCGGCCTGGGGACGGCTAAGCGGACAGAACGCCTTGATTTCGGTTTTGTCGGGCAAGTCCGCGATCACGGTCTTATCGGTCTTCAGGCGCCGCAGAATATACGGACGCACCAGCTCGCGCAGCGGTTCGTAGGATCCGTGAGCCCGCGCGGCCAGACGCTTGGCGAAGCTGGTGAATTCTTTGGATGTTCCCAGCAATCCCGGGTTGACGAAGTCGAAAATCGACCAAAGATCGCCCAGCCGGTTCTCCACCGGCGTGCCGGTGAGCGCCAGTCTTGCTCGAGCCTTGAGCTTTTTGACGGCGCGGGTCTGTTTGGCATCCGGGTTTTTGATAGCTTGCGCTTCGTCCAGCACCGCCAGCCGCCAGGGGATGTCCGTCATCCACGGCACGCGGAGCAGCGAGCCGTAGCTGGTGATAACCAGGTCGATGTCCCGCAGGCGCTCGGGTTCCAGAGCTTTCAGCTCGGAGGCAGGCAGCGCCGAAGGATGCGCGACGAGCGCCTTCAATCCCGGTGCGAAGCGCTCGATTTCCGCCGCCCAGTTAGCGAGCAGCGAGGCCGGCGCCACCAACAGGCTCGGCTGTGGCTTGGCCACCTGCTGGCGCTTGAGAATCAGCAGCAGCGAGAGCACCTGAATTGTCTTGCCAAGTCCCATGTCGTCGGCCAGACACGCTCCGAGGCCGAGAGTAGTGAGGAGATAGAGCCAGCGGACGCCCACATGCTGGTAAGGCCGCAGCACGCCTTCGAAGGCATCGCCGGGATCGACTTGCGCCAACCCTTGCGGAGTGCGCAGCCCCTGCAAAGTCTCAGCTAACCAGGGACCAGCCACCACCTGCGCCCAGTCGGCATTCGACGCAGCTTCCGTATCTTCGGCGTGGACGTCCGCGCCAGCCAGCAATCGCATAGCTTCGCTGAAGGCCAGGCCATTGTCCTTTGCCGTCTGCTCGACCTCGCGGAACCGCTCGATCATACTGTGCAAGTGCTCACGGTCGAGTTCGATCCATCGTCCGCGCACCAGCGCCAGGCCATCCGTCTTGGCCAGCAAATCGCGGATTTCGGAAGACGTGAGCGATTCGCCGTCCAGCGTGACTTCCATGCGGAAATCGAGCAGCGCGTTTTGTCCCAGGCCCGATGGCGCCTTGGTTCCCACCGTGCCCGTCACGCGCGGCCGCGGCGGGCGATTGCCTTTCCACGACGCCGGCATACGAACCACCACACCTGCGGTCTCGAGCTGCGGGACGTCTCGCAGTAGGTCTAAGGCCTCCCGCGGCGTCCAGCGCAACGGATGAAAAATCTCACCCGCGTCCACCATCGCTTTCAGCCACGGACAAGTTTCTGATGCGCGCTGCACCGGAACCAGCAGTGACAGGAGGCGTTCCTTGTTGGCCGCGCCCGCGTACTCGCGTAGCGCTTGCCCCAGTGGAAGATGTTGCGCTTTGGCCTGCGCCGAAAGCCGGCTGGTATAGGTTGCTAGAAATGCGAACGGGGCGTCCGCGTCCTTGCGGTTCTCGGCAATATTGAAATGCACGCGGCCCACCAGGTTCCATGCCGGATTGCGGCGCTTCAGAAAATCCTGCACGCCGGATTTTGATTCGGCCAACTCAAGGTTGAAGGCAGCGTCCATCTCCCGCCACAAAGCGTCGAGAACGGCGGCTGTCAGATATTCTGCGCCCAGCATGGGCGGCGCTCCGATCGCGATGCGGTTCAGTTCCTCATCGGGCGGTGCCTCAACCTGGGCCTCTTTGCGTGGCGTATCGCTATCCTGCCGGGTGCAGAGGGCCGTGACGTAGCGAGCACCGAATTCCCGCCAATAGGAGTACACCGGCGGCAGCGTGGCCCCAACTTCGTCCGCTCCCAGCAGCAGAAGCCCATGCCCCGATCCGCGTTCGAAAGCTTGCCGCAAACGATCTTGAAGCAAGGCGTCAAGATGCGATGCGTCAGGGTCGTGCGTCAGGATCAGCCGGCCGTGCGGAGTAAGGCCTAAAGAGAAGGGGGCAGGATCCATCCGGGGAACCCTCAGCTTAACAGGCGGCCGCTGGCTGCGTTTTGGTTAGTGCGCCGTCAAAGGAGTCGCCTCATGCCAGCAGTTGGGCGGAGCCACTGCTTTGCTCCAGCGTCTCATGGTCCGGTATTCGTGTTTCTCCAACGCCACCGCGAAGCTGGATTTGTCGCATCGGACCACTTTGCCGGCCGAGACAAGTTGAAGCTGGACGGCTCCATCCAGGAGAGCCGGCCAATCTATGCTTACTTCCACGAGTGTCCCCAATGGGAGGTCGCACCGGGAGGCGATCAACACGCCATGGCTGCTCATGTTCTTGGTTAGCCCAATACCTGCAGCCAGATGCTTCTTTCCAAGTGTCCGGTAGCGGACTCTCAACTCAACCGGATAGCGCGCTTTGGCACGCCGCTCGGGCATCGGGGCGATCGAGTGAGGCACCGTATTGAAACTCACACCCATTCGAAATCTCTGACGGGAACAAGTTTGGATAATAGATTGCAATACGGTGACCAGATGCTGAGTTCCGCTCCAGCGAGCTGACGAAGCATGACTGTAGAGGCCAAGCTACCCGGCGATTGCGCGATCTAGCACATCCATCTGAGCGACCTAACTCACCCAACTGGCCAGTTAAGATAGATCAAGCGTGAACGACAACAGGCAATTGCTCGGCAGCGGAATTCGAGTTCTGTTGCTTATCGTGGTTGTGGTGGGAGCCGTCCTCTTCATCTTCATCCCCGGCGGTCTGGCGCCCGGAACGGTCACCTTCTCGCAATCCGCCGCCGATTTGGACGCTTATGATTTCGTGGAGGTGTCAGTCCACGTTTCCGGACGTCGAGCCCGGAATCCTTTCACCGACGCGACACTTTTGGGAACGTTTGAGAAAGCGGACGGCCCTCAGAAATGGCGTGTGGACGGGTTTTCCGACGCCGAGGATGGAAGCGTCTACCGCGTTCGGTTCATGCCGCCCGTTTCAGGCGACTACACGTATGAGGTTCAATATCGCCAAGGATTGTCCCGCAAAACGTTCGCAGGTAAGTTCCACGCCCGGACCGGCGGCCGGCGCGGCCCCATTCGAGTGGACCCCAAAAACCGCTGGCACTTTGTTTGGGAAGGCACCGGCGAGCACTACTTCTTTAATGGCACCACCGCGTATTGGTTGATCGGTTGGCGGGACGAACACGTAATCCAATCCAGCATCGAGAGACTTCATCAATTAAAGATCAACCGGCTGCGCGTGACCATCGCCGGCAGAACCAGCCTGTATTACGGCGAGCCGGTGATGGCCGGAACCAATTGGGCACCCTTTATTACCGCCTGGCCGAGCCGCGCGGGGAATTTCGGCCGGCCTGATGACATCTACTATCCAGGATTCGACTATAGCCGCTTTCAAGTGTCCTATTGGCAGAAGTTCGAGCGTGCGCTTCGCTTCGCCAGAGATCGCGACATGATATTTTCGCTGGTGCTGGATATGAATGACAGCCGTGTTCACCCCGCGCCCGCGAGTGACGACGAACACCGCTTCATCCAGTACGCAATTGCACGATTCGCTGCCTTTTCCAACATCACCTGGGACCTCGGCGACGATCTGGATCAGTACCGCGACGACGCCTGGACGCATGCCACCGGAACTCTGATCAAGCAGTGGGATCCTTATCAACACTTGGCCACCAGTCACCCCGTGGACAACGTGCACCAGGATCGCACCTCACCCTGGTTTGACTTCACATCATTTCAAGAATGGTCCAGAACGCAGCATGCGTTCATGCTTGCCCAGCGCCAGCGGCAGCAAAGCCTGGGCCGCATCATTCCGCAGACCAATGAAGAGTACGGCTACGAGGATCACTATCCGATGTGGGCGAAAGGGCTGGGATCAGAATCCGCCGATACGTTGCGCCGCACGGCGTGGGAGATTGTGATGGCCGGAGGCTACCAAACTTCTGGCG
>OBLU010002527.1_pt1 | contig 16825 bp, 19 predicted proteins | sample 1518681 | NCBI WGS metagenome assembly OBLU01 (sample SAMEA3539304, study PRJEB22396) | soil metagenome | biome: tundra; feature: field; material: soil | place: USA | collected 2010-05 | depth 0.15 m | reverse complement strand
AGCGAGGACGAGAAGGCCTGCGGCCGCGACGGTCACGCGAATTACTTTCATGGGTCGTTTCCTTGGTGCTTGGAGGGACGGATTGGAAGATCGTCGCTGCCTAGGCGGATGTGGTCCGCATTCTAGGCCCAAGGCCGGGTGCGGGTTGACGCTTACATCGGGAGCGGATGTGGCATGACGTCATGCCACGACCTCATGCACCCCGAGTGAGACTTCCGGGCATGGAATAACCCGTCGGTGGGACTGATCACCGCCATACGTCCATTTCGCTCGACTGTACGCCGCCGGGCTCAATCAAGATGGCGACCTTCCTCTAGATGTAAAGCCCATGCACGTTGTTGAGGCGTGAATGGGTGAGAGTTGACCGAGACTGGTATGGGCGCGGTGATGGTTGTAGATGTGCAGCCACGCCGTCAAGGCCTGAGCCGACCGTGGTTGGAGGTGTAGGTACGGACGGTAGGCCCATTCCTCAAGCAGGGTGGGGGTGAAGCGCTCCACCTTGCATTGGTTTGGGGTTGCCAGGGCTGCGTGAAGCGCTGCGCCATGCCGCTCTCCATGACCGCGGTCGAGCAAGACGGCGATTGCCCCAGGCGCTTCCGCGAAGGTGGGGATTACGTCGAAAGCTTACGGCTCAGTTCGAAGCGGTCGAGGTTCATGACCTTGTTCCAGGCCGCGATGAAGTCTTGAACAAACATTTCCTGAGCGTCGTCGCAGGCATATACCTCGGTAATGGCTCGGAGCTGAGAGTGCGAGCCGAAGATAAGATCAACAGCGCTGGCGGTCCACCTCACCTGTCCGGTGTCACGGCTTCGGCCCTCGTAAATATGGTCGGTGGTAGTGGCAGTCCATTCGATGTCCATGTCGAGCAGGTTCACGAAGTACTCGTTCGTCAGCGTTCCGGGGCGGTTCGTGAAGACGCCATGACGATTGCCCCGATAGTTCGCGCCGAGCACTCGCAGGCCGCCGATGAGCGCCGTCATCTCCGGAGCGGTCAGGCTCAGGAGGCTGGCGCGGTCAATCAGGATCTCCTCCGGGCGGCGCGTGTCGCCGGCTCGGTGGTAATTCCGGAACCCGTCAGCAGTCGGCTCGAGCACGGCGAACGTGTCCACATCGGTCTGCTCAGGGGACGCATCTGCGCGCCCAGGTGCGAATGGCACCTGCACACTCCGCCCGGCGCTCTCGGTGGCCTTTTCGATCGCGACACAGCCGCCGAGAACGATCAGATCGGCGAGGGAGACCTTCTTTCCATCGTTGTGCGCGCTGTTGAAGGCATCCTGAATCGACTCAAGGATCTGCAGCACTTTCGTCAGCTCAGCGGGGTCGTTGACCTCCCAGTCCGTCTGCGGCGCGAGTCGGATACGCGCCCCATTCGCCCCGCCACGCTTGTCGCTGTCGCGGAACGTCGAAGCCGAAGCCCACGCCGTCGAGACCAACTGCGGAATGGACAAGCCGGAGGCGAGGATCGTGCCCTTCAATGCGTCGACGTCGGCAGTGTCGATCAAGGCGTGATCCACGGCCGGTACTGGGTCCTGCCAGATCAACTGCTCGGTGGGAACCTCGGGGCCGAGATAGCGCGAGACAGGGCCCATGTCGCGGTGGGTGAGCTTGTACCAGGCCCTGGCGAACGCGTCGGCGAACTCTTCGGGATGCTCGTAGTAGCGTCGGGAGATCGTCTCGTAGATTGGGTCGAACCTGAGCGAGAGGTCGGTCGTCAGCATCATCGGAGCGTGGCGCTTGGACCGATCGTGCGCATCGGGCACCGTGTCATCGGCGGCCCGATCGGTGGGGCGCCACTGATGCGCACCGGCCGGGCTCTTGACCAGCTCCCACTCATAGCCAAACAGGTTCGCGAAGAAGCCGTTGTCCCACTGCGTCGGCGCGGTGGTCCAGGTCACTTCCAGCCCGCTGGTGATTGCATCATCGCCCCTGCCGGTGCCGAAGGAACTCTTCCAGCCGAGGCCTTGCTCCTCGATTGGAGCGCCTTCAGGCTCGCGGCCGACGTATTTCGACGCGTCAGCAGCGCCGTGGGTTTTGCCGAATGTATGTCCTCCGGCGATCAGCGCCACCGTTTCATCGTCGTTCATCGCCATTCGCATGAAAGTCTCGCGGATGTCGCGAGCCGCGGCGATTGGATCGGGAGTGCCATTCGGACCCTCGGGGTTGACGTAGATCAGGCCCATCTGCACCGCCCCGAGGGGATCGGCAAGCACTCGGTCGCCGCTGTAACGCTCGTCATCGAGCCAGGTCTCCTCCGGACCCCAGTAGATGTCTTCCTCCGGCTCCCAGACGTCCACGCGCCCCCCACCGAAGCCGAACGTCTTGAAACCCATGGATTCCAGCGCGCAGTTCCCTGCCAGGACCAGCAGGTCCGCCCACGAGATCTTCCGGCCGTACGTCTGCTTGACCGGCCAGAGCAGGCGGCGGGCCTTGTCGAGGTTTGCATTGTCAGGCCAGCTGTTGAGCGGTGCGAAGCGTTGCGATCCGGACCCGGCACCGCCACGGCCGTCGTGAATGCGGTAGGTGCCGGCGCTGTGCCACGCCATACGGATGAACAGCGGGCCGTAGTGGCCAAAGTCAGCCGGCCACCAACCCTGCGACGTGGTCATCACCCTGAGGATGTCGGCCTTCACAGCCGCGAGATCGAGGCTCGCAAACTCTGCCGGGTAGTCGAAATGCTCATCCATGGGGTCGATCAGCGGCGAGTTCTTGGCAAGCGGTCGTAGGTTCAGCTGCTCCGGCCACCAGTGCTGATTCGCCATCGATCCGGTAGCCCCATGGTGTTGCTTCAAGACGGGGCACTTGGCGGAGGGCGCCGCCTCTTCCGATGTCGCGGCGGTTGCGCCCGTGTCTTCCTTGCTCATGCGGTATTCCTCTCTTGCTGATGGGGGCGAATGCTCATGCGGGCGAAGGGGTGTCCTCGGTGGGGCCGGGCGCCGTTGCTTCCTGGCAGGCAAGGCAGATGCCCCAATAGATGACTTCTGCCTCGTCGACGACGAATCCACGACTATCTGCTGCCTCGAGGCACGGCGCAGACCCAACTGCACAATCGGCATCGGCGGTCACGCCGCAGCGGCGACAGACGAGGTGATGGTGGTTGTCGTCGACCCGGTTCTCGTATCGTGCCGGCGATCGGGCCGGCTGAATCCGCCGGATGAGGCCCTTCTCGGTCAGCACCCCGAGAGCGTCGTAGACAGCCTGACGCGAGACGGCACCGATCTCTGCACGCACGGACTCCTGGATCTGATCCGCCGTGCGGTGTGGACGGCTGGACACCGCACGGAGGACGGCCAGGCGCTGAGCCGTCACCTGCGCACCGTGTTGACGGAGCAGGTTGGCTGGATCCATCGGCTTTCCCTCGGACACGATCACACTACCAATCTAATTCTGGACAGTGTCATGGAGTTGCTGACCGGTGTGCCGGCACGCACGAGCGACCTCAACCTCCTCGATTGATGCTTTTTCCTGCTAAACGACTCTGTTTCGCGCGACCGCCGGGGCGGCAACGTCTGAGACCGAACGTGTGAACGGCTCGAGCGGAGCTAACGCGTCCGTCCAAATGCGAGCCGGACTAGGTGAGCTCAGCGGGACACAGCGCGAGGAGCGATGCGTTCCACGCCGGCGACGATGATCTCCTCGACAGGGGCGGTGATCAGAACCCCACACTGGACGTGGCGCTGAGCTCGCCGCCTATCTGCTTTGCGCTTCCCCGTCACCACCAGACAAAATCGACGATCCGTCCGGGTATTGAGTGACCATGCGCGGGTGCATCGGAGGAGCAGGACGATGACGACGGTCAGCGGGACCAGTGACTGGACGGTGGTTGACGAAGGCTGGGGCCGCAAGGCCGTGGACTTCGCCGCCCTGAGCGAACCGGGCAACTGCCGCGAGTACGTCACGATGCATCACCGCCTTGGGGTGAGCGACGGTGACCGGCTTGTGGATGTGGCCTGTGGTGCGGGCCTTGCCATTGAGCTGGCGCGTGCCCGAGGCGCCGCCTGCGCCGGCATCGACGCGTCGTCCAGGCTCGTTGCCGTCGCTCGCGACAGGAGCCCCGATGCCGACGTCCGAGTGGGCGATATGCACGCGATGCCGTGGCCGGACGAGAGTTTCGATGTTGCGACCAGCTTCCGGGGTATCTGGGGAACAACACCCGAAGCCCTCGGTGAGATTCATCGTGTCCTTGCACCCGGTGGCCGATTCGGGCTGACCGTGTGGGGGCACATCAAGGTCTCACCAGGTGCCTGGGCGCTCGCCCCCTTTCGATTGGCGGCATCCACAAAGGTGGGGAACCAGGCGGCGATGGTGACGTTGGGGCGACCCGGCGTCGGCGAGGATCTGCTTGCCCGGTTCGGCTTCATCGATGTCGAGAGAGTGGGTGTTCCTTTCGCGTGGGAGTTCTCAGACCCGGAGATGTACGCTCGCGCCCTGGCTTCGACCGGTCCAGCCTACGAAGCGATCCAGAACGTGGGCGAACCGGCGTTCCTCGCGGCCGCCGCGGACGAGGCACGGTCGCACGTCCGAGACGGCCTGCCGCTGAGAGCAGAGATCAATGTCGTGGGTTACCTTGCCCGCAAGCCCGGGGCGACTAGGAGGGAGACTGCATGAGCACGGTTGGCTTTCTAGCGGCACAGGCGCCTGACGCCGAGGCCCAGCGCATTTTCGACGATGACGTCGCCGAGCTTGGATATGTGATGAACGTGTCCAAGCTCTGGGCGTATCAGCCGGCAACCCTGAACCATCTTTTCGACCTGATGGGCGAAACCCACGCGATCGAAGATCTCAGCTTCCGTCAGCGCGGCATCCTGGTCACCGCGTGTGCGTCGACCTTGGGCGACGCCTACTGCTCGCTGGCCTGGGGTGCGAAGCTTGCAAGCAGATCCGACGCGGAAACAGCCGCGGGCATCCTCCGGGGCGATGACGATCGCCTCAGCCCGGAGGAGCAGGCAATGGCGCAATGGGCTCGCAAAGTTGCGCGCGACCCGAATCACACCAGCGCCGCGGACGTGCAGGCACTGCGTGATGCCGGCTACAGCGATGCGCAGATCTTCGCGATGACGGCGTATGTCGCCCTGCGACTCGCGTTCTCGACGATCAACGATGCACTCGGTGCTCGGCCGGACTCCGCCTTCCGGACGAGCGCGCCAGGAGCGGTGCTCGATGCTGTGAGCTACGGTCGACCCATCGACGAATAGATCACGGTCGAGAGCTGTTTCGGCAGGGCGAGCCACGGGTCATGGCGAGTTACATAGGAAGGGGACGAAGTTGTCGGACCGATCGGGATCCCTCGCCGACGATCCGTTCAGTGGTCGGCATCCAACCAGTCACGAACGGCTGACGGGACTGCCCTGGGATGCGTCGTACCACAACGGCCCTGCGCCTTGGGATATTGGCCAGCCGCAGCCAGCAATAGTGCGTTTGGCATCCGAAGGCGGATTCGCCGGAGCGGTGCTCGATGCGGGCTGCGGGACCGGCGAGAACGCTCTTCACGTCGCCTCGCTGGGATTGCCGGTCCTGGGCGTTGACGTGGCTGAGACGGCACTGGCCATCGCCCGAGAGAAGACCGCCGACCGTGGGATCGAGGTTGAGTTCGCTGTGGCTGACGCGCTCCAGCTGGAGCGTTTGGGGCGCAGGTTTGAGACGGTGCTGGACTGCGGACTGTTCCACACCTTCGACGACGACGACGAGCGAACACGATACGCGACGAGTTTAGCGTCGGTGACCGAGCACGATGGAACCCTGTATGTGTTGTGCTTCAGTGACGATGGTCCCGATACTGGCCCGCACCCCATCAGTCAGGAAGAGCTGAGAGCGGCGTTCAACCCCAGCAATGGATGGAATGTCGCCGCCATCGAACCGGACCGGGTTCAGACGAGATACCACGACGACGGCGCACCGGCCTGGTTCGCGGCAATCAAACGGATCTAGACTGCGGACTGGCCGGCCCGGTGAGCGATCCCGTGCCGTCACTCATGACTCACCGAACGTTTCTGGTCACCGCACTAGCGATCGACCCTCACCGGCAGGTGCGGTCGTTTCCAGCAGGCTGTCAGGTTCCGTTGGGAACCTGCGTCCCCGGGCCCGGCCGGCCACGCCCGGTGACAAGCTGGCCGACGGACACTACTGCGTGACCCTCAGCGGGCCGGTCCAGATGAACGTCCACGGAAAGGCCGCCCAGACTGGAACGGCGGCCCGGTGAACGGCCGCTGTAACCCGACGGCACCCATCCGGCTGGCCTCCGATGGGAACAGCTCACCGCCAGCAGACCCTGGCTGTTGCAAAATGGCTGGTCAGAATGGTCAGGCGCCCCGAGCAAGATTCGAACTTGCGACCTACTGCTTAGGAGGTCTTTGGACGAGGCCGCCCCAACCTGGCTCGTCGCAGGTCAATGCCGATGTGGCGTGCCCGTGAGCGACCGTGATTCACCGCTGATCACCGTCCGATCGGGCACGCCACGGGCACGCCGCCCGCGCCCTAGGTGAACTGCGCACCGCAGGCCAGTGACAGAATGACCGGACATGGGCGAGAACCCGAGGTGGAATCCAGCCGAAAGCGATCTCGGCTGGGATGAGCCACTTCCTGACATCGTGGAACTCGCACCTGACTACAGCGCCGAGTTGCCACTGTGGGGCAACGGCTTCGGGAACATCAGCTGGCAATTCACCAAGTTCTCGCCCGGGCTACTGGACCGGCTCTCCGCCTGGCAGCAGGAATTCGATGACAACTACCACTGGGACAGCGGCTGGCGGTCCGCGCAGATACGGGACCACTGGGCCAGCGAAGCCAGCGAACTGGCCGCGGACGTGCGCGCAGAGCTAGGCACACGGGCCGAACTCGTTGTGCGTCTGTGGCCGCTGCGCACCTAGGAACACAGGGCGCCTCCCGGCCCCGAGCGCACGGAACGCTTTGCGTTAACGCTTCACGGCGCCGGCCCTGATCTCCCCGGCGGCCTCGCTGACCGGCTGCTCAGGCCATAATGGTGGCATGACTGACGCGCTGGTGCCCAGCGAGAATGCGCCCACCCGTGGCGGGCATCGCCACGTTTGCCGCAGCACGCCGGACGCCCCCTCGCTGGAGGATGGGGCAAGGGAGTTCGATCGTCTGGCCAGCCAGGTGTATGCAGGCATCCGGGATGGCGCCCTGGAGCCAGAGGCAACGTTCGACCTGGCGTGCTTCCTGATGGACTGGGGGACGCCCAGCCCGGCTGTGCACCTGCTGGCTGAGCAGAGCGTGGCCGGGACTGAACCTGCCCGGCTGGCCGGTCTGGCGGGGCAGGTGCTGGAGGAGTCAGAGTTCGAGCCAGGTTTTGATGCGGAGCCCCGGCTGCTTGCGGAGCTTGAGCAGGCACTCGAGGCGGTCAAGGCGGACATGCAGGCGACGGGTCTGGCCGGCCCAGTCCGGCTAGCCTTCGTGGAATACAGTTACCGGCGGCACGCATTCGCTGAGTTCCGGGGCTCCTTCAGCTACACATCCGGCATAGCCCCTGGCAGTAGCGAAGATCGGGTGAGCGCACTCGTGGCGGTCGCCGATGACGTGCAAGACGCGATCATGGGCTCACTCATGACCGTCTGGCCCGTGTGCCCAGATCACGGGCTCGGCGGGCACCCACGCGAGACCAGTAACCAGGCCGTGTGGTGGTGCAGCGGCGGCACCAGCGGCCACATCATCGCCGTGATTGGGGACTGGAGCGGTTGAATCGTGGGAACCACCTGCTTGCAAAGATCGTGGACGCTTCCACACCGCCTCACGAACGCAGGTGTTTAACGCCCGTGAACTGAGCACGGCGGATTGCGCGATGTTGTCCCGTCCACCTGCGGCTGGCATCCTTCGTGATAACTCAGAAGCCGCCGAAAAGCAAAGCAGGCATCATGGAGCGTGCAGAACGGCTGGAAGCGATAATCGAGCAGCGGATCTCGGGCCTGCGCCGCAGGAGACTACGCGTGATTGGCCTAGAGTCTGGGGGACCGCGGCTCATGCCGGTGAGCCTCGGCGGGAACACGATGCGAGTAGGTGTCGTGAGCGGCCTGCGCGCTGTCCTGACGCGCTCGCCTGTGCCACTGGACAGCCTGAGCTTGATGTACGGAGATTTTTTTGATGTAACTGCACCGCTGGTTGAGGTCACTAACATTTTCCACGGATACGGCTGGTCCGGTGGAACTGTTCCTTCGGACCGGCCAGCATCCGCATGGGCACTGGGCCACGCAGAACTGCGGGATGACGAGATCGCCCGCAGCGCCTGGAGCGCCCCGTCTCCAAGCCAGGAATCCGAGCCTGACGGTCCCTTCGTACACCAAACCATGGACATTATCGTCTGCGGCACTAGGCGTACAGTTCCAGTAGTGTCCTACCGGCATTACCAAGCGCTGTCGTTTAGCGAAGGCACTACGGGCGTAACAGTCGTGAGCCGCCACCCGCTTCCAGACCTGCCGCAATTCAACTGGGTGACAGATCTTGAACCATACTTCGCCGGGTGGAGCAGGCACATGAGCGAAGCGGCCGAGCGAACCGGGCCTTTGACAGCCTGAACCAAGCATCCTGGCCATTTCTAGCCTAAGTGAGCCCCGAGCAGGACTTGAACCTGCGGCCTACTGCTTAGAAGGTCGTTCCGGGCTGGCCGGTGATCTGCTCCCGCCCAGATCGGCCGTGGTTTTGGTTCCCCGTGAGTCACCGTGAATGACCGGTGTCGTCCGCCCGTTCTGGCACGGATGTGGCACGGGCGGGAGGGGGCACGTTCGGCGGCGGGTGACGTGCGGCTGCCCAGGTGTCACACGCTCGTTCCTCCCTGATCGTGAGTGCTGTCATGATGAGCGGCGTGGGAGAGGGTCATGAGCAGCAGGGCGGCGAGTTGGACTCCGAGGATGCTTTCGATCGGCGCGTGTCGGACATACTCGATGCGGAGGCGGACCTGCTGCGCGAACATGCCGAGCGGTTGATCGCGGACGGATCAATATCGATCGAGCAGCCCGCTGGGATGGTGACAGCGCGATTCCGGGGACCTGTCTGGCGATATCACGGCGGTGGGGCCTGGCATCGGCGGCCTGGGCTGGATATCGAAGCGATACCGGCGGACGATTCAGGCAGGCAGGCGGGCGGGCATGGGCCCATGGTTTCGAAGTACGGTCACCGGGCCGATCTGATCCGCGAGATCATGTCTGCCCTTGCCCTTTATTTTGCCTGGCTAGAAGACGATCAGTAACGTGCGGATGTCACATCCGCAGTGCCCTGGCCTACTCCGCCCCCTTCTTCCTCATAGGCGCCGAACCCAGGTGGGTGGTCGCCGGGCCTAGGGTTTCGGCGGAGCCGATCGCGTGCGACGGCCCGGAGGGCCGCCCTAGACGCGGTGGTCGCGAGCTGGACAAGGGGAGCGAGGAATACGGCTGCCTGCTGACCAAGCTGCCTGACTAATGAGCCAACCTGATCTGCTGGCGATATGCGGTGGGACGGCGCGGGCGCGCTGGGCGGGCCTCCCAAGGCAGAGCCCGGCGCGGGGAGCGCCGGACGCGGCGCCGCAGGCGCCGCCTTGATCTAAGTACGGCTCAATTCGGCAGTGCAGCGGGTTGTTCATCCGCACGGTCCTGATGGCGTGTCCCGAGTCGTGTGGCGTACGCTTCCTGTAGTGCTAGCACGACAGGACGGACCTAGCATGTCTGGGCGGATGATGACGCAGCGCCTTGACCCTCGATCTGATCGCCCGCTGGCGCTGCAGCTAGCGGATCTTCTGCGGGCGGAGATTCAGGAGGGCCGCAGGAGGCCGGGGAGCCAGCTCCCGACTGAGGCCGAGTTTCAGGCTGAGTACGGGGTGAGCCGTACTACGGTCCGTACTGCGCTGGCGACGCTGGCGGGTGAGGGCCTGGTGCTGAGCCGCAAGGGGTTCGGGTCGTATGTGCGGGACCTTCCTCCGCTGCGGCGGATCTCCTCGACGCACCGGCATGCCTCGCACCGGGAATCCGGCAAGCCGGAGTTCGACACTGAAGCAATCGCGCAGGGACAACTGCCCTCGCGGCGGATGCTGGAGATCGGCCGTGGCCCGGTCCCGGCGGATGTGGCCTCCTGGCTGCAAGTGCCTGCCGGTGAGGATGCGGTGATCCGGCGGCGGCTGCAGCTGCTTGACGGGATGCCCGCGGTGATCTCGGCGAGCTATTACCCGATGTGGGTCGCGGATGGCACCCGGCTGGAGTCGCCGGGGGCGCTGCCGGAGGGGCCGGACAATCTGATCGAGCGGCTCGGGCACCAGTTCGCAACTGGGATCGAGCTGCTGCGGGCGCGGATGCCGTCGCCGGAAGAGGCCCGGCTGCTGGAGCTTGATCCGGGTGTCCCCGTCGTGCGGCTCCTGCATGTCGATTACGACCCGGATGGCAGGACGCTGCAGGTCGCCGATGACCTGTATGCGGGTGACCGGCATGAGTTCACGTTCGAGTGGGCCGAAGAGAACGGACGCGGCCCGGATGGGTGAGTGGCCGCCGAACTGGGACGAGCTGACCCGCGGTATCGGCTGCGAGATGTGCGAGAACGGGCGCCCCGATGCCGACCGGTACGGTATCCGCATCCTGGCGGGCCGCTACTCCGATGCCTACCTGCAGCGCGCTGATGTGCAACGCGGCTACACGCTCGTCATCTGGCGCGGCCGTCACGTGAACGAGCCCACGGAGCTGTCGGAGGCTGAGGCGGCCGGGTACTGGGCCGAGGTGCTGGCCGTGGCCCGCGCGCTGATCGGCGTGTACCGGCCGCTGAAGATGAACTACGAGACGCTGGGCAACTCGCTGCCCCACCTGCACACGCACCTGGTGCCGCGGTATGCCCTCGGCGATCCGCGTCCCGGGCAGCCGTTCCCGCTGTCGGCGCAGGCACCAGACGCGGGGATTCCCGAGGCCCGGCTGCTGGCCGAGGCCGCTGACCTGCGCTCCCGCCTGAAGTAAGGCATTTGTAGCCGTTTAGCAACCCTCCAGGCTCTCGCATTAGTCATCCTAGGATCCTAGGATGACTGGTAGAGACCTACAACTGGAGGTGAGGGCAATGGCCCTTCGGAACGGCTCGCGGCTGCCCGTGAGTCAGCAGGATGTGTTCCCGCACGGGTGTCATCTGGTGCCGGATTCGATCGTGGAGGCGCAGGACTACGACGAGAACACCGGCCGCCGGTCCCCGGCGGTGGACAAGCACACCGGGCAGCGGGTGTTCCAGTGCCGGGTGATGGACATGGACCCGGAGCTGGAGGGCCGGTCCCGGGAGACGGTGGTGAAGATCCTTTCTGACCGGATGCCGGTCCCGCCGACCCGGGCGCCGTTCGAGCTGGTCGAGTTCGAGGGCCTGCAAGTCACCCCGTACGTGGACACCGGCCGGTGCCAGGGCCGGGGCCGGTGCAACGCGCGGATGGCGTTCTCGCTGCGCGCCACCGGGATGAAGGCCGCCCGGCAGGCTGCCAAGGACGCCGCGTAATGCCCGCCCGCCGGGTCACCACCGTGACCGTGCCCGTCGATGGGCGCTCGGCGGTGGCGTTCGAGTCGTACCGGGACCGGACTCCGCTGCTGACCATCCTGTCCGCCCGTCCCGGGCTGCTGGTCACCCTGACCCTGCCGGAGCGGATCGAGGCCGGGCATGTGCGGTTCGCCCGCGAGCTGGCCGCCCTGACCGCCCGCTATGCGACCGAGGTGGAGCGCTCCTACCGGGGCCTCCCCTCGCTGCCCGTCCCTGCGCCGGCCCCGGCGTGAGGTCATGGCCCCGGCCAGTGATGACAGCACCGGCCGGGGCTCCCAGCCCTTTTCCGTTCCCGAGGAGCACTCAGGAAGGAACCCCCATCATGACCGACCAGCCCAGCCGGGTCACCCCGGCGGAGATCTCCGGCCTGCTCGACCAGGCCCGCCAGCTCACCCCCGGCGCGGACCTGACCGACCTGATCGCCTACCACGAACACAAAGCACGGCTGCTGTCCCGGATCGCCGCCGACCTCGGCACGACCGAGGCGCACGAGGTGGCCGCCGACGCCTGGCACTACCTGGGCGGCCTGTGCCGCCGCGCCGACGCCACGAGCACAACGGAGGGGGCGCCGTGAAGATGAACACGTTCTCCGGTGACCAGATCGCGCAGGTCAACAACCCGGACCCGTTCGCCGTCCCGGTGTGGCGGTCCCCGGTGTACCACACCCCCGGCTGGATCATCACCATCGTCCAGGCCGCCCGCGGCCTCAAGGCCCTCGGCGCGTTCGTCGGCCGTCACCCGTTAGCCACCCTGACCGCCGTCCTGGTGGGCGTGGCCTGGCGGCAGTACGGCTGGCCCGGCCCCCTCACCCTGACTGCCGTGATCGTGGCTGTGCTCGGTGTCTGGTGGTGGCGGTGGCGGGCCTCGTTCCGACGCCATGTGCTCGTCCGGGTGCTCGGCCAGTGGCGGCGCTGGCATTACCAGCGGCACTGGACCGCCGTGATGACCATCGGCCGCCTCGCCCCGCTCTACCAAGGGCGGCTGCTGCTGCCGGTCCTCGGGAAGATCACCTCCACGCCATACACCGACCGGGTACTGACCGGCATCGTGTCCGGCCAGTCCGCCGACGACTTCACCCGCCGCGCTGACGCGCTGGCGCACGGGTTCGGCGCCTTGCTTTGCCGGGTCCGGACCGGCCGTCCCGGGTGGCTGGTGCTGGAATTCGTCCGCCGCGACGCCCTGGCCGCCATCATCCCCGCCCTCCCGATCCCCGCCCACGTCAACCTCAAGGCACTGATCGTCGGGCGGTGCGAGGACGGGTCCCCGTGGACGATCCGGCTGCACGGCACCCACCTGCTGGTCGCCGGTTCGACCGGGGCGGGGAAAGGCTCGATCTTGTGGGGCCTGATCCGCGCCATGCTCCCCGCGATGCGGGCGGGCCTGGTCCGGGTCCTGGGCGCTGATCCCAAGCGGATGGAACTGTCCTACGGCCGGGAGATCTTCGACACCTACGGGCAGTACGCCGCTGACCCGGACGGCATCGCCGCCCTGCTCGCGCAGGCGGTCAAGGATATGCAGGACCGTGCTGAGTTGCTGGGCGGCAGGCAGCGCGACCACACCCCCACGGCCGAGCACCCGTTCGTGGTGATCATCGTGGATGAGGTCGCGTTCCTGACCGCCTACCACCCCAGCAAGACCCTCCGCGACCAGATCAAAGCCGACCTGGCCACCCTCACCACCCAAGGCCGCGCGGTCGGCTACTGCGTGGTGGCCGCGTTGCAGGACCCGCGCAAGGAAGTCATGTCCATCCGCAACCTGTTCCCCGACCGCATCGCCATGCGCCTGGACGAACCCGAGCAGGTGGACATGGTCCTCGGCGACGGAGCCCGAGACAGAGGGGCCGCTGCTGAGCTGATCTCCGCCGACCCCGCCGTAGGTGCTGGGGTGGCGTTCGTGCGCCTCGAATCCGACCCCGACCCCGTCCGGGTCCGCGCCGCCTGGGTGTCCGACCCCGACATCCGCGCCATGGCCGACCCGTCCGATCCGCCGACAGTCGTGGACGCTGGCGAGCCGCTGGCGATCGGGGCGGGTGCTGCCGCATGAACGCGACCACGTGGCGGACCGATGACCCGTGCCCGGTGTGCGGCACCGGCCTGCACTACACCGACGACGGCGTATCAGCGATCACGCAGGACTGCCCGCTGTGCGGCTGGTCGGCGACCTGGCAGGCCGACATGAACCGGGAGGCCTCATGAGCGGTCGTACCAGCAGGGCCGAGCGGTTGACGATGCCGCTGGCCCGCGATGCCATCCGGGTCCTGGCCGAAGCGCGCGGCGGCTGCCTCCGGCCCGTGCAGTTGCGCCGGACCAGCCTCGATACCGGGCAGGTGGACCAGCAGATCATCCCCTGCGGCTCCACGCTGGAAGCTACCTGCCCGGCCTGCGCCAAGAGGGCCCGGAATCTGCGCGCTGAGCAATGCGGCGACGGCTGGCACCTCGAGGACGAACCCGACCCCGGGCAGGCCGAACCCGACGAGACTCAGGAGTACTGGCTCACCCTGCGCGCCGAAGGGCAGGTCCGCCGCGATCAGGCCGAAGCACGCGGCGACGACACGACCGGGCTTGATGAGCTGATCGGGGAACTGGACGACGAGCTCGCTCGCGCCGGAATCCGCGGCACCATCACCCGCAAGACCGGCAGTGACGGCAACCAGGGCGGCAAGCGCCGGTCCCGGTCCACCCGGCGCCGCCAGGACGCCCCCAAGCTCCCGAAACGGCCCGTCACGGCCGGGACCACCGGCCGGGTGTTCACCGCGCCGGACGGCAAGGCCTACCGGCCGTCGATGTTCCTCACGCTGACCTGCGACAGCTACGGGAGGGTCCGGGAGGACGGTACCCCTGCCGATCCTGGGTCGTATGACTACCGGCGGGCCGCGCGGGATGCGATTCACTTCCCGGCGCTGTTCGACCGGCTCATCCAGAATCTGCGCCGTTACCTCGGCTATGACGTCCAGTACTTCGCCGCTATCGAACCTCAGCGGCGGCTCGCGCCGCACGCTCACATCGCTTTTCGTGGCGCTATTTCCCGTGCTGATCTGCGGCAGGTGATCGCTGCGACCTACCACCAGGTGTGGTGGCCATCTACCGCCACGGTGCGCTATGAGAATGACGGGCTGCCGGACTGGCATCCGGCGTCCGGCAATTACGTCGATCCGGACACCGGCGAGGTCGTGCCGACGTGGGATGAGGCCCTCGACAGCATCGGCCGGGCCGATGAGCCGCTGCACGTGGCCCGGTTCGGGCCGAAGTTCGACGCCCAGGGCGTGCTCGCCGGAACCCGCGACTCGGCCCGGTGCATCGGCTACTTGACCAAGTACCTGACCAAGCAGATCGCCGGATGCCACCAAGCGGAGACCGACGCCCAGCGGGCGCATGCGGAGCGGCTCATCGCCGCGCTCCGGTACGAGCCGTGCTCGCCGACGTGCGCGAACTGGCTGCGGTACGGCGTGCAGCCCAAGAACCCGCGCGCCGGGCTGATCCCCGGGCTCTGCAAGGGCAAAGCCCACCGGCCCGAGAACCTCGGCTACGCCGGGCGGCGGGTCCTGGTCTCCCGCAAATGGTCCGGCAAGACCCTCGCCGACCACCGCGCCGACCGCAAAGCCTGGCTCCTGGCCATGCTCGGGCTGCCCGCCGTCGATGACCAGCGCTACCGCTGGGAACGCGTCAGCCCGGCCGACCCCGACCACATGCCACCCGCCCGACGGCTCCTGCACATCCTCACCGACCGCGCCCGATGGCAAGCCGCACTCACCGAAGCCCGACGAAGAGCCCAGGAGCCAACCGCCGATCTTTCGGCAACAGGGAGGGCAGCATGACCGCCGTGCAAGCCGACCGGCTGTTGACGGTCGAGGAAGCGGCCGACTGGCTTCGGGTCAGCCGCTGGTCGGTCTACAACCTGATCCGCAGTAATCAACTGCGCACCATCAAGATCGGTCGTCGCAGGCTGGTCACCCGTGCCGCGTTGGCCGAGTGTGTAGAACTCCTGGCGAAGGACGCAGCCTGATGTCCCCGGGGCGGCAGCGGGCGAACGGCGAGGGCTCGATCTTTCCCTATCGCACCGGCTATGCAGCCTACGTGTGGGTGACCACGCCGGATGGCGCGCGCCGCCGCAAGTGGGCCTACGGCAAGACTCGTGAGGACGTGCACGGCAAATGGCTGAAGCTGCACGCGGCAGCGCAGCGGGGTCCGGTGGCGAGTAACTCGCCGACCCTCGCGAATTATCTGGCGTACTGGCTACGCGAAGTCGTCGTCCCGCCCAACTACGCGCCGCTGACCTGTGCGACGTACGAGACGCTGACTCGCCTTTATGTCGTGCCCGGGCTCGGCGCGAAGCGGCTGGATAAGCTCACTCTGCGAGACGTCCGGGCCTGGCTCAACCAGCTCCGGAACACTTGCCAGTGCTGCGCTCAGGGAAAGGATGCCCGGCGTCCGGAGAACCGGCGCCGATGCTGCGCACTGCCCGCCCCTGTCTGCTGTCGGCAGATCGCATCGGAACGGACGATCCGCGACGCCTGGACGATCCTGTGCAGCTCGTTGACCAACGCGGTTACCGAGGAGCTGATTCCGAAGAATGTAGCGGCATTGCTTCATGTCCCGAAGCCGCGTAAGCGCAAGGTGAAGCCGTGGACCGTCGATGAGGCCCGGCGATTCCTGGAGTCGGCCAAACGGGACCAGGACCCGCTGTATGCGGCATACGTCCTGATCCTTGTCCTCGGCCTGCGAAAGGGCGAGGTCGTCGGCTTGCCGTGGGATGCCGTCAATCTCGACGGCGCAGAACTGGACGTCGGCTGGCAGCTCCAGCGAATCCACCGAGAGCTTCTGCACCGGGAAACCAAGACTGAGGCGTCCGATGCCACCCTGCCGTTGCCCGGAATCTGTGTGACCGCCTTGCGGATGCGCGCTAAGGACCAGGCGGTGGCTAGGGCGACGGCTGGTGCCCGCTGGATTAACTCTGGCTTCGTGTTCACGACCAGTGTCGGCACGCCGTTCGAGCCGCGGAACTTCAACCGGCGCTTCGATACGCGATGCACTCAGGCCGCTGTCCGACAGATCACCGTGCACGAGGTGAGGCATACGTGCGCGACACTACTCGCTGCCCTGGACGTGCACCCGCGGGTGGCCATGCGCATCCTGCGTCATGCGCAGATCGACGTGACGATGAACGTCTACACCGAGGTCTCGGATGCCAAGACGCTGCAGGCGCTCAAGCGGCTCGGCAGGCAGCTCGATTCGTAGGCGTAGCTGTACTTCGCTGCTGTACGACGATGAAAGAGGCCACTTCCGCACTGAGAAGTGGCCTGTGACCTGGTCGGGGTGGCCGGATTTGAACCGGCGGCCTCTTCGTCCCGAACGAAGCG
>OBLU010002526.1_pt1 | contig 16830 bp, 13 predicted proteins | sample 1518681 | NCBI WGS metagenome assembly OBLU01 (sample SAMEA3539304, study PRJEB22396) | soil metagenome | biome: tundra; feature: field; material: soil | place: USA | collected 2010-05 | depth 0.15 m | reverse complement strand
CGCAGCGCGAACGGCTCGTTCAAGTTCCGGTGCAGCTACGCGCCACCCGCGCTGGTCATCTTGTACCGACCCCCTGACCAATCTGCGCGAGACGTAGTAGCGATAATGGCGCGCACCTTTTACCGCACCCTGCACATACAAGGGCTCGCCGTTCTCGTCGAACAGTTTGCCCGCAAGCGGGCTGGACGGTGCCTTGGTCGGGCGTTCGCGATGCGTGGCGGCCTGATCGCGCAAGCGTCGCTGGACCTTCTCCCACAGCTCGCGGCTCACTATCGGCTCGTGTTGCCCCGGATGGCGTTCCTTCTTGTGACGGATTTCACCAAGGTAAATTGGGTTCGACAGCATCTGGTATAGAGCCCCGCGCGAGAATTGCCGGCCTCCTGATCGCACGCCGTTTTTCGACACCCGGACCTTGGAGACTATCTCGCGGCGCTCCAAATCGTTTCTCAGGAGCCGGACGGAACCGAGTTCCAGATATCGCTCATAGAGGTGTTTCACCGTCGTGGCTTCGGCCCGATTGACTACCAGTCGGCGATCGCGGACGTCGTAGCCCAGCGGCGGCACCCCGCCCATCCACATTCCCTTGCGCTTGGAGGCGGCGATCTTGTCACGGATCCGCTCGCCCGTTACCTCCCGCTCGAACTGGGCGAATGACAGCAGGACGTTGAGCGTAAGTCGGCCCATCGAGGTTGTCGTGTTGAATTGCTGGGTGACCGCAACAAACGAAACGCCGTGCGCGTCGAACACCTCGACCATTTTGGCGAAGTCGGCGAGTGAGCGGGTGAGGCGATCGACTTTGTAGACAACCACCACGGTCGACCAATCTCCGCCGGATATCTTCCAGCAGATGCTGAAGGGCGGGTCGCTCCATTGTCCCGCCCGAAAGGCCACCATCATCATAGGCCGTCTTGATGGGTCGCCAGCCCTCGCCCGTCTGGCTCTTGATGAACGCCTCGCACGCCTCGCGCTGCGCGTGCAGCGAGTTGAAGTCCTGTTCAAGGCCCTCCTCTGAGCTTTTGCGGGTGTAAATTGCGCAGCGTCGTGTTCGCGACTTAGCGTGCTCCATCGCGGATCTCCTCTTGCGATCGCTTGAGGCCGAAGAACAACGGACCCGACCATCGCGTTCCGGTAATCTCGCGCGCGACTTCCGAGAGCGAACGATAACGCTTGGTCCGGAAACAAAATCCCTTTTCGAGAACACTTACCTGATGGCTGATACCGCGCCATTCACGCACCAGCACCGCGCCGGGCTTCACGATGCGAGACGGTGCCGCAGCCAAAGCTGCCCCCTTAGCTTCGTCATGGGAGAACTCTCCCAGCAGGCGTCTGGTCGAAGACTTGAGACCGCCAAAAGCCTTCTCCTGGAGGCGATATGCGATCGCGCGCGTCAGAAACGACCGGCTGATATCGCGCGACGGCTCCTTTCCGAACGTGGCTTTCCAGCGCTCACGGAGTTCGTCGATACCCAGCTTCGACAGGCTCGCAACTTCCGACACGAGAGCCTCGCGGTCCAGAACCTGCGCCCGCCGCTTCATGATCGTTTCTCTCGAAACTTCGCGACTTTCAACTCGGCTTCCAAGCTCATATGTGCTCCTCCTTGAGGCGCGCGATTTACTGCCCCAATGACACACACATTGCTCGTTTCGCGGCACGGAGCCAGTCGTGCGCGGCGGGAGATTTCGGGCAATTTCCGCTCTTACCAGGCCCTCGTTTTCTCTGCTGCGATTTCGCCGGTTCCATTCGCCTTCCAATCGCCTTGATCGTGCAGACCGTCGATCCGCGCAAATAGCCGGCTTCTCCCTTCTGCGCGAATGACTTGGGAAAATTGGCGGGAACCACTCGCTTCACACGCCGACCAGAGCAAACATCCCGACGAGCCCTTACGGCTCAAGGAGATTCAGAACAATGGAACACGCGAAACTGGCAAAGGAAGGCGGACATAAACTACCGATCGGACACTCCCAAACAGCCCGGAAGAAAGCTTCCCGGGAAAAGACTGGGTCCGCACCGCCGCCCCGGAAGGAGATGGGGAGCAAGTCGAAATCAGACAAGCTGGGTTGCCGCTATTGCGGGAGCGACGACCTGGCTCCGAGCTTCATCAAGCGGCGGGATCGCCGATGCCGCAAGTGTTTCAGTAAACGCTATGGATCAGCGGCACGGGCGCGGAAGGCGAAGGTCCAGAAGTAATTTGCCACGAAGTGAGACAAGGGACCGGGCTCGAAAGGGCTCGGCCCCTTTTCGTTTAGTAACGAGCAAACCAGCACAGAAAGGGCCGCGGACACAAACCTGAGCATACCGGCGACCTTTAGGGCGGCCAACGCCAAAACTCCAGGGCTTTCAACTCATTCGAAGTTTTGAGGAGCCACAGCCACCTCGGCCAGCTCTTTGATCAACCGGATCGGATGGTTGGCCGGCACTCGCTGCTCAGGGTTAACCACCGTCAGCATCGTGGTCTGTGGCCGATCGTATCCCCGCATCTTCCGCTTCCTCCTCAACCCAACTGGCCTCCTTCCACTATACAGTTCCCATCAGATCCGTCGATCCCACTGAAGAGGATTTCTCAACAACCTTCTCTGAAAGAGGTGATCAAGTCTCCGACGTGTGTTGCCTATAGCTAAGTGTTTTCTCCTCGCCTTGGCGCGCAGGGGTCGTTGATCTGGATCATCCTTCTCTTGGTGGCCTTGCCACACGTGGTAACTAATTCGATCCTCGGCTCCTTATCCTGCTAGCGAGCCCCGACGGCTAGGTTGTTGCAAAGGCAGCCGAGGAGTTCTGCGACGCATGATTCGAGCCGGTTGGCGGCCGGTTCTGGTATGGGCGATTTTCCTTCAGCACGTGCCACACAACTTCGAGCAGACGACGCGCGGTCGCGATGATCGCGCTCTGGGCCGGTTTGTGCGCGCGGCGCTTGGCGAAGTGAGCCCGGAAGTAAGGATCGAGCCTGACCGCCACCCAGGCTGCTTTCACCAGCGCCCAACGCAGCCACTTGTTGCTCTGCGGCATCAGCTTGCCGTGGAAGGTATGTCCGCCCGAGGAATATGTGGTCGGCAGCAGACCAGCGTAAGCGGCGAGTTTGGCCGAACTCTCGAAGCGCTCAATACGGTCGATCTCCAATGCCACCACGGTCGCCAGAAGCGCGCCGAGGCCCGGGATGGTGCGCAAGACCTCTACCCGATGATCGCCGCCGGTCCCTTGGTGCAGCCATTTTTCGGTCGCGCGTACTTCCTCGCTGAGGGTCTTGAGCAACTCGAGGTCCTGGCGCAAGAGTTCCTGTGCCGCGTCTTCGAGCTTCAGATTGGTCAGGTAGTCGCGTCCGCGCTTGCCGAAGATATCGCTCACTGCCGGCAGCGGTACATGATGGCGCGCGAGCAGCGCCTGGATGCGGTTCTTTACCATGGTCCGCATGCGCACCAGAAACACCCGTTGGCGGACGACCTCTCGCAGCCGTCGCGTCTCACTTCCCGGTACGTACGCTCGTGGGATCAGATTGACCCGCAGCAACTGGGCCAACGTATGCGAGTCGATCGAGTCGGTCTTCACTTGTGCCGCGGCAATTGCTCGAACTCGATATGGATGCGCCAGCTCAACCGCGCTGATGTTCTCGATCGCGTCGAGCCAGTCGTACATCTCACCCCAGTTCCAGCCGGCTTCAACTACTGCCCGGCACGGTTCAGCCAGCCCCGCGAAGAACCCGTGCAGCGTTCCGAAGTCGTTCGCCAGCCGCGCCGTGGCTCGTGTTCGCCCTCGCTCGTCTATCACGTGCACCTGCGAATACCGCTTGTGGTAATCTATTCCAGCGTACAGCATCGGGGTCGTTCCTCCTGCTCGCAAATGGTGAACTTCAACTCTCACCACTATACGACGGAGCTCAACCCCTCTTTCATGTTACCTGCTAGTGTCGTGGAGCAGCGATCGGGGCAGTCTTATGTGGCGGCTGATCGCTGATGCTGCGCTTGCTGCGTTTGAGCCTTCCAGGATTTCAACTGTTTGGAAAGTTCTTCGGAGGAAATGTTCCCGCTTATATCGGAAATCAACCACTCCTTGAGCGGTTGATGCCAAAACGGGTAGTAGATTACGATTCCTTTGCTAAAAAGCGCGGCCAAGTAACTAAATGAGGAACGACTAATGATCAACGCATCAGCGGTGGCCATTCCCTTTAGGGATTCGATGGGATCGAGGTTTATGCATTTGCGCAGATTGGGGATAACGTCGAAGTCCTCGATATGATTCATTTTGGGATCAATAAGGACCGGGTGGGAAATGCGCCCATTGATTCCGTGGGATTGAGGTGTGACCACAAAGGCCTTAGAAGGAACTTCCGTGTAAAGTTCACAAACAAAAGGTATGCCGAGTTTCTTAAGAGCTTCAACAATTCTCATTGCTGAAGAGACATAATATGAATTCGGCAAAATCCTATGCTCGTCGCCCGCGCCGAGCTGCGAATCGAGCGCAAGTTGCTCACCCCTTCTCACATGAATGGCGATTCTAAAGGTATTAGAACGCGCGGACTGAAATGGCGAAATTTCTTTGAGGCAGCGGTATATCTCCGTATTCCTATCCGTGATTGAATACGGCAATAAGATTTTTACCAGGTAAAATTTGTTCTCTTTTCCCGCTTCATTCTTAAGGCGCTCGATGTCTCCAACAGTGGGCGAACTCATATACCGAGAGATGGTGTTTTCGGGCAATTCAATATCGGACGGTATTGTGAAGAAGCGGTTATATTTGTCCTGCATGTCCGGAGAGCCGGCGTTTCTTTCCAGCGCGGCCAATCCCTGGTAGCCGATCTCTTTCAGGGGAGTGTGGACATACGGTACGTGGAAATATCTTGAGAGGGCATAGATACCGTACACTCTTTGAAGCTGCGCGCCCGCGCCATCCGTCATTACGTCGTTGGCGTATGTCAGCGCAATTCCGGGTTTGACTGCTTTTGAATTGTCGGTGTTCCGGCAGGATGTAAGCTGAACAAAGACCAATGCTAAGGCGAGATAAACGGAGTTTCTCATTCGATGCAACTCTCTCCATCATGGGCCAGCGTGCGATGCGCCCACCACACACCGCAGATAACAACAAGCGCTCGCAGCGCCGCGCCGGCGACGAAAAAAGCCCGGAAACCTGAACCGTGGATCTGGAGCGCCGGCGTCGCCTGAAAAAACTTGACAAGCAATCCGCCAGCGAACGTGCCGAGCGCGCCAAAAACGCCTATGAACGCCGTGTAGACGCAGAAGTACAGCGAATTCCTTTCCTCCGGCGTCACACCGCAAAGCAAACTTAAGATGGCCACTTTTAGTCCGCCATTGGCGATACCGCTCGCGAAATGCTCGGGAGGAGCGATCCAAAAGATAGCGGCCTTCGACGGCAGAACATAGAGGAGCGGCGAGACCGCCAGAAGCAGTCCCATCCAGCGCAGCACCTCGAGCGGATTGCCGGTGCGATCGATACGCGCCCCGAGGAATCCCACGGTCATCAGCGACCCCACGTTGCCAACCATGATCCAGAGGGCGATTCGACTCATGGGCACGCCAACTTCGCGGGTGAAGAAATAAGGAAAGAACGGACCTATGATCTGCACCACGCCGTTCAGCAACGGCCAAAGCACGAGCACGACGCGAAAGCGAGGATCGCGAAGAGGCTTTAAAAACTCTTTTTTTTCAAAGCACACCGCCGATGAGCGGGGCGAAGATGGAACAAAGGCCAGAAGGCCGAGTGAAATCCAGCCCGAGAATACCGCGAGTACGCCGAGCAGAGCATAGCCGGTATAGGGACCTCCCCGCCGCCAACCGACCAAAAGCGAGCCGAGCAAATTCGCCGCGATGATGCCGATAACCCAGAAACGCTGGCGGACGCCGAAGAACAGGCCGCGGCGGTTGGCCGCCACGACCCCCTGCATCCAGGCAAGCCACGCCACCTCGCCCGAACTCGAGCAAATGCTCGCGAAGCAGGCGATCCCTGCAGTCCAAGCCATCCATTGAACTTTGGATATGGCGGGAACTAGCGCGAGCAAAAGCGCAAGGATCCACGCACTCCGTCCCACGGCTAGCGCCGTCCAGGCATAGCGCTTAGCGGAGGCAGCTCGGCTGAGCCACCACGCGCCTAGGACTTGTCCGATCGAGCCGATCCAAGGCAAACCTGTGAGAAGCGTCACGATTCCAACGGATACACCCAGTTCTCCCGCAAGCCCGCTTAGGTACGAGCGGCCGAACCATGTTTCGTAGAGCATAGCGAAGACGACCTCCCAATAGAGAAAAGGGAGCCATGAAGGGGCGGGATGGAAGATGGCATCTGATGTGGACGGATCTTCTCGCGCTTGACTTATCATGTAATTGCACAGTAACAAAAAATTATGATTGCAGGGAAATTCCTTCGGTCCTTTTTTGGGGATAGGCGGTATTAACGCCCGAAGGTGACGTAAGCCTTCTCCTCCTTTGCGTCATCCGTCACGATGTCTATCGTACGAGGCCGGTAGCATCGAAGGGTCCACCTGGAACGCCCGCTTAATTTCTGCTCTTTTGCGCATCGAGCAAGTCACCGCGGTGCCGCTTATCGGACGACTGCATCATCAATACGTTCGGATCTAATTTTTCGGTAACGACAACGGAAGCGCCCAACGCCGGCCACGCGTCAAGAAAGCGCCCCATCGCGGCGCAGCAGAGCCTCGACGGAGTCGTACTCTCGCGACTGGAGCTGCAGGGCGGCCGCAAACGATATCTCGTCGGGGCGCTCACCGTCGCCGCGCAGCAGGAAGTCCAGCGCCTGGCTTTCTTCCCTCCGCTTCACGAATGCGTCCAGATACGCGCGCCGGACCTGCGCTGCATCGGTCAAGACCGCGCCGTGCTCCAGAAAGAGGCGAATGGCAGCGAGCTGACAGAAGTTGCAATCCTTCGAGACGTATCGCGGCCGGTAGCGCAGGGTGAAACGATGAAAGAGGTAGTATTGGGCGAACCACCGTAGACGCTCGGCGCTCGGAGGGGCGGCGGGGATGCGCGGCGGTGATCCGAAGAGAGTCTCTGCGAAAGCGGCGACGTGCTCGTGAAGGAACGGAAACGGTGTGCCCAGGAAGTACCAGGGATGCTCGAACGCGCTTCGCGGAACCAACGTCATCTGCGCGTGCGTTCCGCCGATGCCGAACGTGCGGCCGCCGAACGATCTCTTGATCGCACGCACCGCATCACCGAAGGCTGCAGGCGGCACGTCGTCGTGGAGAAGGAGGTCAATCTGATACTCGCAGGGAGCCCAGTGGGGTGTTGGATAGACGATGATGGTTCCGGCGATCGAGCGCAGCGCTCCCTCGCCGTCGAGCCGATCCCGCAACTCGGAGCGATGCGCCTCGTCGAGCGCCGCCGATCGACCGGCGGCGGGAGCCACCCACGCCGCGTCGGGGGGGACCGGCAGGTCGCGATAGAACTCTGCCGCCTGCGCGAGAGAGCGGTGGAGTATCCTGGCCTTTCGCTCTTCGCCATTCTGCGCCCAGAAGCCCTTGCGCTCGAGGTCGCCGAGAAGCCCTGACATCTCCGCGTCCTCCGCAAACAACGACGCTGCCTCCGAATCGGGCAGGTAAGCTTCCGCCGAGGGAGCCACGCGGCCGCGGCCGACTTGCAGGTGGAGCTGACTCTTCATCGCGACGCGGAAGCAGCGCCGCATGTGACCCTCGGCGAGGCTCGTCTGGGGCGTCAGCACGTGGGTTTGCAGCACGTTGAGCCACCAGGCGTTGAACTCCGGGTGCAACGGAATGCGATTCCTCTCGATGGCGGGAAGCTGGCCTTCACGCCTCACCTCTCGGCCACCGATCCTGATCCACCCGCTTGGCGCGCTCAGAATCTCGGCCGCGCCGGGCCACGCCTCGATCTGCGCGAGCTCGCGCCGGGCGACGAAGCGCGCGTCCTGCGGCCAGACGAAGCAGAACACACGGCTCAAGGCGTCGACTCGGTCCGTGCAGGCGCGCACGAGCGCCGCGTCCTGCGCGGCGCCGTCGTCGAGCACCAGGGTGAGATCGAGATCGCTCTGGCCGGGTGCGAACGTGACGGAGCGGGGATGGCTATGTCGCGCGTAGACCGCCTCGACTCCCGGTATGCTCGCGAGCTGGCGGCCCACCACCCACGTGCCGAGCTGGCATGCCTTTCGATAGAGGGTGCGGATCCACGGCAGTCGCGAGCTGCGGATGATTCCCGAGCGAATCCAACGCCGCCATTCTCCCATGGATCAGGGCCTCGCTCGGCGGTGTCGCAGCGCTTCTTTGAAAGACCGGGTGGAACGAAGGAACGTATCGCCGAACGCCAGCGATGGCTCGATGTGGGTGTTCTCGTGGAACTCGTTGAAGCTCGTGACCACGACTAGGTCCGGACACGGCTCGAGGTCTAGGGCGACTTGCTGCATGTGCTCGTAGGTGCGCGTTCCCCGCCGCGAGGTGAGTCGGTAACGGCTTTGACTGCGCTGCGGTGAGGCCAGGCGCGTGTCGTCGTAGCCTGGGCAAACGGTGAAGACGCGAACGGCGCCGCCGTCTTCTGCAAAGGAACGGTAGCTGCTGGTCCAGATCCCTTCGCGCACCGTGCGGCGGCCGACCTGCAGCGGCGAGTACACGCACCAGCCGCTGAAGAACTCCCGCAGCAGGCGCGGAACGAACTGGTTGAAGATGAGCTGGCCCGTGGCGATCGCGTGGCAGCCGCGCGTGAGCCGAGACAGCAGGTCGCGATGATAGAAGAGGAAGCCGAGAAACGGGCCGCTTAGGTAGTACCAGAGAAGTGGACGAGCCCGCAGGCGGTGGTAGACGGGAGACGGCATGAACTCGGTTCGGAGCGTGTTCAAGGCTCCCTCCACCACCCTCGCGTCTTCCGTATTGATCGCCAAGAGGATGGCGAGTGCCAGCGGCCGGGGCGCTTTCTCCGCGGCGGCAAAAAGCATTCGCGTTGCCTCGACCTCGGTCGGGTTCAATCCCTGAAAGGTGACCTGCCAATTGACCACCAAGAAGTCGAGCTGCGCATCGGCGGCCATCTGCAAGTGACTGCGGATCAGGCCCGGATCTCCGGAGGAATAGGCGCCCCCGGGCGGCGGATCCGTGACGGCGGCGAATTCTAGGTTCTCGTTCCAGTGCTGCGGCTGGTCGCCGGCGCGATACCAGGGATAGTAGTGCGCACCGAGCAGCGGCCGCCGTGGGCGGGCCACGCGACGCGAGACGGTCTCGCGGAAGAGGTCGAGTAGCTCACCCGCCGTCCGTTCCCAGCTGTGGCGGGCAGCGATCTCGCGTCCCGCGTTCCCCATGCGGCGGGCGAGATCCGGATCGCCCAGCACCGCAGCGATGCTCTCCGCGATCTTGTCGGGATGAGCGGGCACGAAGCGGGCGCAGCTGTCGTTGAGGACCTCGCTGTATCCGCCGCCCTCGGTGGCGATCACCGGCCTCGCGGCCGCCGCTGCTTCGAGCGGCACCATTCCAAATGGCTCGCGTTGAGGAGTGTAGACGCAGATGGAAGACCGCGCGTAGACGTCGCTCAGCGTGTTCTGGTCGACGCGGCCGCTGAACACCACTCGCCCATCGAGGCCGAGACCGCGCGCCAGTCGGCGCAGGTTCTGCTTCTCGGGCCCTTCGCCGACGATCCGGAGACTGCCGTTCGGTAGCCGGGCCAACGCCTGGATCACCAGATGGACGCGCTTGTGCTGCCAGAGGTTGCCGACGAACAGAAGCGGGTCTGACGACGACGGCGGCGATACCGTCGCGGGCAGGTTCACCCCCGGATAGACCACCCGATCGGGAGCGCGACCGTAGATCGTTCGCAGGTACTCTCCGGTGGTGCGGCTGTTGGTGGCGAGCCGATCGATGCCTGCGGAGGAGTCGATCGTCTCGATGAGGTGCAGCAACACGTCCAGCTCCGACACGCTGACCCGGTCGTAACTTATCTTCGGATACAGATGAATGCTGACCGTGTCGCCCCCGTGAGGCTCTCGACGCAGGTCGTAGAGGGCTCGAAGCGGCTCGGCGGCGAACCAAACGGACGGGCGCCGTTGAATGAAGTGCGTCGGGAACAAATAGAGGAAATAGAGATCGTGAGGCCCGATCTTTTGCTCCCAGACCCTCGGAAGCACCACCGTGTTGTAGAAGAACGCGTTGCGGCCGGTGCGTCCGCCCGCAAGCCGGACGACCTTGACCCGCGATCCGATGTCAAATTCGGCCAGCAGGTCGCGCCGGTAGAGCGGCGTATACAGCGTGACGTCCATCACGTCCTGCCAGCGGCGCAAGCATTCGAGCAGGTAAACCTCCGAGCCCCCGTAGTGACTGAGCTGCGGTGTGACGATGCCGAGGTTCATTCAGAGTCCGCTGACGCACGCAGTAGTTCTCGATCGGGAGGAAGAAACGGCCCCAGGGACCTTTTCTCACGACACGAACGCGTTGTAGTCATCACGCGAGTGTCACGTCAACAGAAGCGCCTTGAGCGATTCCGCCATGACCGGCCAACTGCCGTAGTAGCGCTCCATGATGACGACGGGGGTCACCGCCAGTGTTATCAGCGGGAAGAGAAGGACCGGATACCAGGTCGGCGCCAGCACTCGTTCAAGACGTGGGCCACATTCGGGAACTACCCAGGCCAAGAGCGGCAGCACCTGCAGAATGTAGCGACCCTGCATTCCATTGATCGTCGCCTGGCCCAGAGGCGTCCAGGTCATATACAGGGCGGCGCACAACGCGGTGAGCAGCGCACCGAACGTGAGTAGCGCCAGCGTGCCTGGCCACAGAACGGGCCCGCGATTTCCCGGCGCGATCATGGCCACGACCAGTGCGCCCGCGGCGGTCAGATAATACCAGTTCGGCATCAGCGTATCGGTCCATCCCAGATAGCCGACAACCGTCTTCAAAAGCCAGAGTCCGTCCTTGGCAAAGGAATTCATCATGACCGCTGGCAGGAGGAGTGGATCCCCGAGGAGACGCTGGAATTGGCCAGATACGGACAGTTCGGGCGGCATGGGCGGTGTCAGACCCGAGAGGATTCGCATCCAGAAGATGACCGTCACGACCGCGACCGCGGCTATCAGGCCTTTGCTTCTCCAGGCAGGATCTCGCCGGCCTACGAAGGCTGGCGCCAGGAATGCAAGCGCGAACTGCGGCGGCCTTGCCAGCGTGGTCGCCACGACGATGAAGGCGAATACGGCGAACTCTGCCGTGCTGGCCGGTCGCTGCCCGGTGAGGGCGCGCGAAGCCATTGCGACAGCGAGAATCGAGAGGCTGATGAGCAACGCATCCTGCGAGGCCGAGCCGAACTGCGACAGGGTCATGGGCAGCAGCAGTGTCGCGAAGGTCAGGGCCCGCCCGCGCCGACAAATCGAGAGCGCAAGGAAGCCGACGACGCAGGCCGCAAACCCGTTGATCATGCGCGCTGCCACCAGAGTCCGGGCGAGGCTTGAACCGGCCAGACGGCCGAACTGCACGGCGATCACCTGCGGTAGGTAGAGAAATGGGCCATATTGCGCGGTGCCCTGGAAGTTGACGCGGTGCTTGGGTCCCGACCATCGGATTGCCCCGGCCTCACGGGCCAACGCAACGGTCTGCGTCACCTCCGGATGAAACGGCATGTTTTGATAGAGGGCGCCAATCACGATCCAGCTACCATCGATAGTGCCGCCGAGACGACGTGAAATCATCCTGCCGTGGCTGATCTGGTCGGCGCGCTCAATATGCGCCAGCTCGTCGGCAACCTGAAACGGCGCCATGATGATGGAGAGAACGATTACCGAGGGCAGTGCGTAGATGAGGAACAGCCAACGCAACTTCGTCTCTACGACATTGGCGAGCCTGCTCCGGGACGAGGGCGCGTGTGCTGTCACGGAGATGGCGGCCAGGTCTCTTGATGGATCGCACACGGTTCGGGCAACGGCCCAACGTCCTCAGGGGTGCCAGATCCGGGCAAACTGTGGATCGCGCCAATCCCAGGCGCGGGTGGGGTCCTGGTCGATATTCCTCGGAGCTATGTTCCATTGCCACGTCGCGTACCGAAGCGCTCCCTGCGCGTGAATCGTCAGGCTCACCAAGGCAAGCACCGCGACGACGGCGGAAACCGCGATCTGCGTACGGGGCCGGATCGTTTCCGGCAATCGGAAATTAAAGGCCGTGAAATACACAAGAAACGGAATGATATCCGTCATGAAGCGCGGTCCGAACGAGTGCCCCCCCCACCACCTCGACGCCGCGCCGATGATGATCGTATTTCCGACAATGATGGCGCCGTAGGCGAGGTTCAGCGGGCGCTGCTCTCGATCGCGCAGCGCAAGAACGAATCCGCTCAGCGCAAAAAGCAGAACGGGCGAAAACACGAACAGTCCGCGAGATGGGCTAAACAGGTTGCCCAGCAGTCCTTCGACGAATCGCGTAAACACCGAGAACGCCTCACGGTGGTAGTAAGGCGGGACCGGACGGTGGTAGATCGTGAAATTGTACGCAATCCATGGAATTGCAACCAACATTGCCCAGCACATGTATCGCACTAACCACGCGCGATAAAAGAGCAGCACGTAGGTGCTGAGCACGGTGATCGATACAATGGCGGTCGGTCGGATGAGATAAGCCATGGCGAGCGGAAGAGCCACGTATTGAATCAACTCTGGTCGCTTCCGCGCGCGAACCAGCAGGAGCATGGCAATCACCAGCATCAGCACCAATGGGCCGTGCTGCCACAGCGCGCGCGTCGCTGTCGACCAGATCGAGGTGCAGAAGGAGAAGATGGCGGTGGATGCCAACGCGATCGCCTGGCTTTGAAACTGGGAAAGAATAACCCAATAGAAAACGACGCCGGCGGCTGCCCCAACGATGCTGGCGATGAACTGCTCGGTCCTGACTGGGACGCCGTTCGGCAGCCCTTCCGCCCATTGGGGGCGGAGCCACGCGATGACGACGACGGCCGGCATGGCCAGAAGCGCCGTGCCGATGGGGTAGCGCGTGCGGGGCCGGCCATCCGGGTATTCAATGGAATAGAATTTCTGCTTCGCGATGATCGGGAGATACTCGGTCAGGTCGCCACCGTGCCCCTTCGCGAAGCTCATGGCGGTATGGATCGACCAGCGCGAATCGGTCGAGGTAATTACTGGGCTGGCGGCGAAGACCGCGAGCAGAAACGCGAAGAGTGCCACCGAAAGGATAGGAGTTCCGAAGCGGGTCCTGATCGTTGGCGCTTGCCCGATCAAGCCGTGCAACCCGGCCGCGGATTCGGCTGAAGGCCTCTCTTTCATCGCGTTCCTTCTGACTGCTGGCGCTTATTCCTCTCGACACGCCTCTGCTGAGTTCGGCCGTCGTCTGGAACGGCCTCATACCTGACAACTCGGGCAGACAAAACTCGAAGACAGATAGCAGCTACAAGGCCGGAAATCTAACGCTTTGCTCGCAGATGGTACGGTCTTCTACAGCACTCAACACCTCGCCATGACTCCGACGATCGGGTAAGACGGTCGGGTAGGATGAATGATCGCGACGAAAAGGCGGGGGACACCGTGCATCTGGTTGGAAAACGCATCGTCGTCACCGGTGGCGCGGGGTTTCTAGGCAGTCACGTTGTCGAACAGCTTCAAACGTCGGGATGCAGCTCGGTTGCTGTTCGCTCGGCGGAGTTCGACTTGCGGAAGGCGGCCGACGTGGCTCGGATGTACGACTCGCTCCGTCCGCAGATCGTGCTTCACCTCGCTGCCCTGGTGGGCGGAATCGGCGCGAACCGCGCAAACCCGGGGAGATTCTTTTACGATAACCTGACCATGGGCGTTGAGCTCATGGAACAGGCTCGTCTCCGTGGCGTCGAGAAATTCGTCGCGGTGGGAACGGTATGTGCCTATCCGAAGTTCACGCCGGTCCCGTTTCGCGAGGACGAACTCTGGAACGGGTACCCCGAGGAGACCAATGCGCCCTACGGGCTGGCGAAGAAGATGCTGCTCGTTCAGGCGCAGGCGTATCGCGCACAGTACGGGCTGAACGCCATCTTTCTCTTGCCGGTGAACCTTTACGGTCCCCGTGACTCGTTCGACCCCGAGAAGTCCCATGTGATCCCGGCCCTGATCAGGAAGTGCATCGACGCGATCGAACACAACGAGCGGCGGATCGAGGTCTGGGGAACCGGGCGCGCGACCCGCGAGTTCCTCTACGTTGAAGACTGCGCGAGAGCAATCGTCCTGGCGACGGCGCAATACGACAAACCCGACCCGGTGAATCTCGGCAGCGGGCAGGAGATTTCGGTTCGCGAGCTTGCCGACCTCGTCATTCGTTCAACCGGCTTCGTCGGCGCGGTGGAGTGGGACGAGACGATGCCCGACGGGCAGCCGCGACGCTGCCTCGACGTCTCTCGCGCCGAACGCGAGTTTGGCTTCCGAGCGAACACGAGCTTCGCCGAAGGAATCCAGCGGACGATCGACTGGTATCGCGCGCAGCGCGCGCGGCAGCAGCGTCTCACTGGAACTTGAGGCGCCTGGCGGCGAAGAGCAACATCCTGAGCAGTAACCATCCGTGCCGCCAGCGCCGGATGTTGGTGGTGCCGTAGGCCCGTTCCCGGTACCGGATGGGCATGTCGACGATCTTCAAGTTCAGCTTCGCCGCCCCGAAGAGCAGGTCGAAATCGCCGAAGGGATCGAAATCGCCGAAGTGGGCGCGGTTGTTGGCTATCCGTTCGTAGTCGCCCCTCCATAGCACCTTCGTCCCGCAGAGCGTGTCCTTGATCGGCTGCCCGAGCAGCCACGAGAAGGCCTGACTGAAGAATTTGTTGCCGAGCAGGTTGAAGAAGCCCATCGCCCGGTCTTCCATCGGATAGACCAGGCGAACGCCGTTCACGAACTCGCCCTTGCCGGAGACCAGTGCCTCGTAGAACCGAGGTAGGTCCGCCGGCGGCATCGTTAAGTCGGCGTCGAGAATCATCAGGACGTCCCCGCTTGCGTGCGCGAATCCCGTGCGGACCGCGTCGCCCTTGCCGTCGCCGTCCTGGCGGAAGAGCCTGGCTCGCCGTGGGCGTCTGGCGATAGCGCGTTCGATCGCGGCATAGGTGTCGTCTCGCGAGTGCCCCTCGACGAACACGAGCTCCGTGCCACCGCCCATTTCCGGCGTACGCTCGAAGATCGCGTCGACGTTGCCAGCCTCGTTGCGGGCCGGCACGACCACGGACACCTTGGGCGCCGGAGCGACGGGTCGCGAGGTCGCCGGCCGCGCGACAACGAAATTGGCGAGCGCGAGGTGCCGCAGCGGCCAGAGCTTCACCAGCGCACGGTTCGCGACGGGCGCGACGAGCGGCGTCGCCAGCGGCCAGAGGAACTCGCTCCAGTGCCGGATCATCTCGAAGCCCGAGAGCCGCAGCAGGTTCTCGATGTCCGGGACAGTCAGCCAGTTCTGCCGCAGCCGCGGCATCGCCACGCCGAGCCGGGCCGCCGCCGCCAGCGGCAGTTCCCAGAGTCGGCTGTAGGTATTCAGGATGATCCTGGTGCGCGAGTTCGAGATCCGTGCGAGTTCATCGAAGGCGCGTTCGACGTCCCATAGATCGTTCACGAGATCCGAAAGTACGATCGCGTCGAACGGACCGGTGATGCAAAGATCTTCGACGTCGGCGCAGACTAAGCTCAACTCCGGATGGCGTCTGCGTGCGCGACGAATCATCGCGGCCGAGTGATCGACGCCCACCCCGTAAGACGGGGAAAGGGCAGCCAGCAGGTCGCCCCGGGCGCATCCGAGCTCCACGACCCGACTCCCTGGTGGAATCAGAAATTGGTAAATCTCCTCGAGACGCCGATGATAGTAAGCCCCGAGGCCGTCCCAGGTATCCATGCGGGCCGCCATGGCGCCCCAGTGCTCCCGATTCGCCGTGCAATGCTTCTGGCGAGGGTCGACAGGTTCAATACGACTGGGAGGTCGGGTATCCTCTCGAGCAGCGAGGCTCCCCGGCGCGGAGCGATCGCAACTCATCTGACCTTCTCCAGCACGACGATCATTCGCATCCCCTGTCGTTACCGAAAATTCAGTCTGTATGACAGAGCACAATCCAGGAATTTGTCACACGCATCGTACTGTCCGACATGATCCAGCATCTTGCGGATGGTTCTCGGGTCAATGCCTTTCTCGGAAGCAACCCGGCGGATCGAGCGACCCTGCACCAGAATCCGATGTCGGATCTTCGACCATTGCACCACCTCTCTAGCCGCCAATAAAATATCCGGGGGCAAATCCGCCAACCCAGAATATCAGCGGAGGAAACATCGCACCGTTCAAAGCGTTCAATGAGGCGACCTCCTGGTCCCCCGATTCGGCGGCGTACTGAGCGGTGTCAGTTTCTTGCCTCATCGCCATCTGATAGCGCTCGAATTCGTTCTGGTGTCCTTCATACACGCATGAGCAAACGTCGGGGTCGTAGTACCTGTCAGGGTCGAATTCCAATTCAGGCAGCGGTTGGGGTCTGAAATAAGCCGTTGCAATGTTGCCTCCAGGTAGATGATTCAAGTTTGGCGATTGGCTGCGCGGGTACGCCACTCCGTTCAGCCGGCGTAGCTCCGGCCAGCCCGGTGTGACAGCGGTGTTGGTTGTAATAGGCCTTGTAATTGTCGAGCTTCCGTTCAAGATCTCCTCTGTTCCAAAATAAGGTCCGATCGAGATATTCACGTCGTACGGTCCCGATCAGTCGCTCAACGAAGGGATGGGAGACAGGTGTGCAGGGAATGGTTTTGATCTCATCAACTTCAAGTATACGCAGGTTCGCACGCCACCGATGAAAGCGAAATAGTGGATCGTTATCTGAGGAAAGGTATTTCGGCGGTGTCTGCTTCGCAATCGCGCGATTGAACATACGGCAGACGACCGGACCGTCGAGATCAGCCGGTGCGACGCCAAAGCCGATG
>OBLU010002525.1_pt1 | contig 16832 bp, 16 predicted proteins | sample 1518681 | NCBI WGS metagenome assembly OBLU01 (sample SAMEA3539304, study PRJEB22396) | soil metagenome | biome: tundra; feature: field; material: soil | place: USA | collected 2010-05 | depth 0.15 m | reverse complement strand
TGTAGACGGCCCAGGACGTGGCCGCTCCGAGGCACATGAGGTTTCCCGCCGTGCTACCGAAGTCAGGTCCGCTGGCCGAGCTGACGAAGAGCGCGACCCCGCCCCAGGCGACGAGAGAGCCCGCGCCGGCGAGAGGCGACATGCGCTCCCAGCCGAAGACGACGACGAGAAGGATCGCGATGAGCGGCGAGACCGAGTTCAGGAGCGCCGCGGAGAAGCTGCTCGTCGAGGCGAGCCCGAGCGCGTAGAGCCACTGGTACACGCCGACACCGGACAGGGCGAGAACGAGAGCGAGGCCCCGCGCGCCGGGCGGGGGCACGAGGCGCTCCCGCCGGACGAGCGCCTCGGCGATGAGAAACGCGGCGGCGAGGACAATCCGCCATCCCGTGAACGCCAACGGGGAAAGCTCGCGATAGACGATCTTCGTGGCGGGGTAGTTCACGGCCCAGATCACGACGGACACGAGCGCGGCGAGGACGGCGAGGGGTCGCGATAAAGGCGCCGGCACCTTCTCACTCTCCCACAGGGCCTGCTATATTCCCACGGCTTCTGCGGCCCGCCGGCGCGCACGCGGCGTCCGAACGAGGCCCTACGCGGAGGTCACCGAACGAGATGCTCGAAGTACAAGGACTCTCAAAGTCGTTTTACGGAACGCCTGCGGTCACGGACGTGAGCTTCCGGGTCGAGAGCGGCGAGATCCTGGGTTTTCTCGGCCCGAACGGAGCCGGCAAGACCACCACGATGCGGATGATCACGGGATTCCTCGCCCCGACCGCCGGCCGCGTCACACTCGCGGACGTGGACGTCGCCCGGAAGCCGCTCCTGGCGAAACGCGCGCTCGGCTATCTACCGGAGACGCTTGCCCTCTACCCGGAGATGCGGGTGAGGGAGTACGTCGCCTTTCGGGCCCAGCTCTGCGGCGTGCCGGGCCGCGACGTGAAAGCGCGCGTCGACGAGGCGCTCGGGAAGTGCTTCGTGGACGACGTCGCGTCGAAGCCCATCGGCAACCTTTCGAAGGGTTACCGTCAGCGCGTGGGTCTTGCGGGGGCGCTCGTCCACAAGCCGAAGGTGCTCGTCCTCGACGAGCCGACGGTCGGCCTCGACCCGCAGCAGATCGTCAAGGTGCGCGCGCTGATCCGCGACCTCAGGAAGGACCACACGATTCTCCTCTCCACGCACATCCTCCCCGAGGTCGAGCTCGTCTGCGACCGCATCCTCATCATCGACAAGGGACGGATCGTCGCATCGGGCACGCCCGAGACGCTCCGCCACCAGATGTCGCAAACGCCCAGCGTGACGGTCGCCCTGAAGGGCGAGGTGCCCGAGGCCGATCTCGTCTTTCGCCAGCTGCCCGGCGTCGCCGCCGCGTCGCGTATCGGCGCGGGTGGCGAGACGCGCGTCACGCTCGATGGCGTGCCCGGGGCCGACCTGCGCGAGTCCATTTTCAAGGAGTCGGTCACCCGCGGCTGGACCCTCCTCGAGCTCTCGCCCCGCGAGGCCTCGCTCGAGGACGTCTTCGTACGCCTCGTATCGCGCGACGCGGCCGCGGAGCCCGGCCTCGAGCCGGGCGTCGACCCGGACGCACCGACGCCCGCCGCGGGCACGGGGGTGCCGTCGTGAGGGCCTTCGTCGCGATCCTCAGACGGGAGTTCTTCTCGTACTTCGTCTCGCCGCTCGGGTATCTCGTGCTCACCTCGTTCCTGCTCGTGAGCGGATGGGTGTTCATGGTGCTCGTCGGGGCGCTCAATTCGCCGGAGACACCCCGGATGGCCCTCATGTCCACGTTCTTCACGAACGTGTTCCAGTGGATCTTCCTGATGCTCGTCTCGGCGATCATCGCGATGCGCCTTCTCACGGAGGAACGGAAGTCCGGTTCCATCGAGACGCTTCTCACGGCGCCCGTGTCCGAGGCGACCGTCGTCGCCGCGAAGTTCACGGGAGCGTGGTGCTTTTTCCTGTTTCTGTTCGTCCCGACCGCGATTTACCCGCTTCTACTCTCCCGCTTCGGGGGGCTCGACCTCGGGCCGGTTCTCTCGGGCTATCTCGGGATCGCGCTAATCGGCGCGCTCTTCATCTCCGCGGGGACCTTCGCGTCCTCGCTGACGAAGAACCAGATCGTCGCCGCCATCCTCGCGTTCGTTCTCATCCTCGGCACCTTCATCATCGGCGTCGCGCGCGACTTCCTGCCGTTCCCCGAGGCGCGCGATGCGCTGTCGTATCTGAACATCCTCGAGCACATGGACGATTTCGCCCGGGGAATCGTGGACACCCGGCGCATCCTCTACGTCGTCTCGACGGTCGTCTTCTTCCTCTTCCTCTCGACCCGCGCCCTCGAGGCGAACAAGGGACGCTGAGATGGACGCCAACGTGAAAGACACCCCCTCCCGTTCCACCTATCGCGCGACGCTCGCGATCTCCGTCGTCCTCGGCCTCGGAATCCTCCTTCTCGTGAACTACATCGGCTCGCGGCGTTATGCGCGCTTCGACTGGACGACGGCCGGCCGCTACTCGCTCTCGGACAAGACCGTCAACGTCCTCAAGGATCTCAAGACGCCCGTTCAGATCACCGTTTTCATGACGGCTGGCACGCCGCTCTACCCGGAGGTCGACGAGATCCTCAAGCGCTACAAGGCGAAGAGCCCCATGCTCAACGTCGAGACGCTCGACCCGACGCGCAATCCCGCTCGCGCGAAGACGTTCGTCGAGGAGATGGGCCTGAGGAATCTCGCCGTCGTGTTCCGGGCCGGCGAGAAGAAAAAGATCGTCACCGAGGATCGCATCGTCGAGTACGACTACTCGCGCGCCCGGATCGGCGGGGAACCGTCGGTGAAGAGCTTTCGCGGCGAGCAGGAGTTCACGTCGGCGATCCTCAGCGTCACGCAGGCCAAGGCTCCGAAGGTCCTCTTCACGTCCGGGCACGGTGAGCGCAAGTTCGACGCGGCCCGGAGTCGCGAAGGATTCTCCGAGGTCGCCGAGTCGCTCAAGGCCGACAACTGCACCGTCGAGGAATGGGCCTCGCTCGGCGCCGCCGGAGTGCCGGAGGGCGCCGACCTCGTGGTCGTCGCGGGGCCGCGCACGCCCTTCACGGAACCCGAACGCGACGTGCTGAAAAAATATCTCGACGCCGGCGGCCGCGCCCTGTTCTTCCTCGACGTTGAATTCCCGCCGGGGACGAGCAGCACGCTGTCCGACTTCGGGCTCGGACCGCTTCTCGCGTCCCTGGGCCTGAAGCTCGACAGCGACGTCGTCGTGGACCCGAAGAACACGCTTCCCGGAATGGGAGCCGAGACCGTCTTCGCGAAGTCTTTTCGGAGCCATCCCGTCACGAAGCTCCTCGCCGGATTGCCCGTCGTCTTCCCGCTCGCGCGCTCTGTGAGCGTGACTCAGGCGCCGGTCCCGGGCTGGAAAGTGACGCCCCTCGTCGAGACGTCGCCCGAGGGCTGGGGCGAGACGAACCTCAAGGACCTCGAGAAGTCGGGCCGTCCGAAAAAGGACGACAACGACGTCAAGGGTCCCGTCTCGCTCGCTGCAGCGGTTGAATCAGACGAGTCCCGCCCGAGCGTGCCAGATGGGAGCGCGAAGGCGGGAGAGGCGCCGAAGAAAAAAGCCCGCGTCGTCGTCTTTGGCGATGCCGACTGGGCGTCGAACGCGGGCATCGCGAACGCCGCGAACCGGCTTCTCCTGTCTTCCGCCGTGAACTGGGCGCTCGAGCGGGAGTCTCTCGTGGCGATCCCCCCGAAGAATGCCGATCAGGTCGCCGTGACGCTCACGCGGAGAGACATCGGCCAGGTCGCGTTCGTCGTCCTCCTTCTCATGCCGCTCGCGGCCGTCGCGATGGGCATCGCGATCTGGGCCCGCCGGCGCAAGTAGCAGTCCCATGTCCACGCGCAAGCTCCTCGTCCTGTCCGGCATCTTCCTGGCGCTCCTCGCGTTCGTGATCCTCTTCGAGCGCAAGCAGCCGACGTCCGAGGAGCGCGCGAAGTCCGCGAAGCGGCTGGCGGACGTGAACGTCGAGGACGTCGTCTCGGTCCTTCTCGAGCGCCCGGACCTTCCGAAGGTGGAGCTTTTCCGCCACGACAAGAACCGCTGGACGCTGAAGAGCGAGCCCGAGGGTCCGGCGGACGGATTCGCGGCGGAAAACCTCGTGAGCGACCTTGGGCGGCTCGACGTCGTCGGCGAGGTGCGCACCGACATCGACCCGAAGGAATTCGGCCTCGACGCGCCGAAGGCGAAGGCAACCCTCCATTTCAAAGACAAGTCCGTGAAGACGTTCGCGTTCGGGCAGGCCATTCCCGGAACGGACGCGACCGCGGCCGCCGAGGGAGCGCGCTTCGGGGCCGTGCGGGCGGCGCCGCTCGCGGCCCTCACGAAGCCGCTCGACGAGTACCGAAGCCGATCCCTTTTCGAAACGCCCCCCGCCGAGATCACGCGTCTCACCCTCACGAAGGGCCCGAGCACGGTCGTCGTCGCCCGCGAGGCGAAGCCCGACCGCGAGGCGGGCGTTTGGAAGATGGAGAAGCCCGTCGCGGATTTCGCCTCGGGCACATTCGTCGACCGCCTGCTCGGCGATCTCGCGAGCGAGCGAATCTCCGAGTTTCCGGCCATCCCCGCGACCGAGCTCGCCCGCGTCGGCCTGGCGCCGGCCTGGGCGACGGTGAAGGTGGAGAAGGGCGCGGAGATCGTCGCGACGATCTCATTCGGTTCCGCGAAGGCGGACGCCGGAGGCAAGATCTACGCGAAGGCCGGGAATATCGTCGCCGTCGTCGACGATCGGGTGCGCGAGGACCTCGACACGGAGATGTCGGCCTGGCGGGAGGGGCGCGTCCTGTCCGTCGACCTGCCGGGCCTTCGCCGAGTCTCCTTCGTGGCGGGCGAGCTTCGCGCGGGGGCCGAGAAGGTGGAAGGAGCCTGGCGCTCGGCGGGCCGCGAGATCCCCGCGAGCGTCGCCGAGGCCCTGGGCGGCAGCGTCGCGCGCGCTGAAGTGAAATCCTTCCTGCCGCGACGCACCGGAAAGGCCGCGAAGGACAAGCCCGTCGCGACGCTCGAGCTTCTGTCCGAAGGGGAGACGCCGCCGCGGGTCGTCTCGTTCTTCGAGGCGCCGTCCGGCGTCACGGGTGTGCTGGCCGAAGCGACGGGAAGGCCCGAGCCGATGCTCGTCGACAGGGCCGTCCTCGACGGTCTGCGCCGCGAGGCGGCGGCGCTCAGGGACGCGGCCACGGGCAAGCCGAAGGAATCCGGCAAGCCGAACGCAGGCGGGACGCCCGAGCCCGTTCCCACGCCGGGCGGTCTCCTGAAGACCGTCACGCCCGCGAAGAAGGTCTAAGCCGGTCAGACCTTCTTCAGCTTCCCCGCTGGCGCGCGGGTCGTCGTTTCCTTCTCTTTGTCCTTGGGCGCGTCGGCGTCGCGCCTGACTCCCATCGCGCGTGCACGCTCGTCCGCGCTTCGCTCGAGCGTGGCGAGCCGGGCGAGCCGCTCGACCTCATTCTGGCGCTCGGACTGTTCGCTCTTCTTCTTCGCCGAGCCGAGGAGTGAGCTCGCGGCGAGGACGAGCTTCAGGTGAAACTGTCCGGTGAACTTCGTGTTCTCGCCGAAAGCGCCCACGAAGGACGAGCCGCTGAGCCGGGCCTCCGAGAAATCCGCCCCTCCGATGTTCGCCTGCTTGAACGCGGCTCCGTCGAGCTTCGCGCCGACGAGCTGGGCGAAGCGCAGGTCGCTGGCCGAGAAATCGGCGTCCTCGGCCTCGACGCCGAAGAGGTTCGCGCCGGACAGGTTCGCCCCTACCGCGATCGCGCTCGAGAGGCGCGAGCGCTTCAGGTTAGCCCGCCGGAGGTTCGTCCGCGCGAGCTTGACCTTGGCCATGATGCAGCCCTCGAGATTCGCCTCGGAGAGATCGGCGCCGGAGAGGTCGGCTTCGGTGAAGTTCGAGCCGCGCAGGTTCGCGCGCATGCCGTTCGCCTCGAGGAGGCGCGCGGCCGTGAAGTTCGGAAGCCGCATGCGGGGCGTTCTCAGGTCGATCTTGTCGAGCGTGGCGCCGGTGAAGTCGGTTTCCTCGAGTTGTGCCCCGAGGAAGACGGCACTCCTCATGTCCGCTCGATGGGCACTCGTCTTGCGCAGGATCGCGTCCGAGAAGTTCGCGCCCTGGGCCACGAAGCGCTCGAGGTCGGCCTCGGAGAGGTCGGCTCCCGTGAAGTCGGCGAGGTTCGCCTCGGCGCCGCGGAAGACCGCGCGCTGGAGCTTCGCGCCCTTGAACGACGTGCCCGAGAGCTTCGCGTCGCGGAAGAACGCGAGGGTCAGGTTCGCCTTGTCGAAACGGCCTTTGCGGTACGTCACGCCGTCGAACACGGCCTGCGTGAGGTCGGCTCCCTCGAAGACGGAAAGATCGAGCTGGGAGCCGCGGAAGTTCGCGTAGAGCAGGCGGCTGAATGAGAAGTCCGTCGAGGTGAAATCGGTCCCGTCCAGCTTCGCGCCTGTCATGTCGACGGCCGTCATCACGGATTCGCGCACGCTGGCGCTGCGCAGGGTCGCGTTCCGGAAAATCGCTCCCACGAACGAAACGCGTTCGAAGATCAGGTAGTCGAGGTCCGTTTCGGACAGGTCGGCTCGGTCGAGCTTCGAGCCGTTGAACGAGGCCCCGGTGACGTGGGCCCGCGCGAGGGACGCCCCTGAGAGGTTGCAGCCCTCGAGCTTCGCCCGGGAAAGGTCGGCGCCGGAGAGATTCTTCCCCGAGAGGTCGACGCCCTGGAGGCGCACCTCGGTGAAATCGGGCGTGAGGGTGGGCCGTTCGGCGCGCCAGTCGTTCCAATCGGGGGCTTGTAGCCGTTCGAGGTGTTCTGGGTTCACGGGGGCGTAGTTTACCGAAGCTTGTAAGATCCGCCAGAGTGATCGAAATCGCGGTCCGGGGACCCGAACGAATCCGGCGCGCCCTCCTTGGAGGTTACCCTCTCCTTTACATCGTTTCCTGGGAGGAGGGGCGCGTCGAGCGGGCCATCGCCGCGCTCGCCCAGAAGTTCTACGATAAGCCCGTGCCCTTCGCCGTCTGGAGCTGCGTGGACGGCGTCGTGGCGGGAACCGAGCGCTGGCCCGATACCGCCGACCCCCTCAAAGCCCTGGACGCGATCCTCGCGACGCCCGGCCCCGGCTTCTTCCTCATGAAGGACCTCACGGCCTTCCTCGCCAAACCCGAGGTGGTGAGGCGCCTGAGGGACGCCTACCGGGCGCTCAAAGGCAAGGGCCGGTTCGTCGTCCTCGTCTCTCCGCGCCTCATCATTCCGGAGGACCTGAAGAAAGAGATCCACATCCTCGACTACGACCTTCCGGACGAAAGCGAGATCCTGTTCCTCCTGGGCCATCTCGGGAAGCGCTACTTCGGCGAGAAGGGCCTGCCGGACGCGGATGCGAAACGCCTCGCCATGGCGCTCAGGGGCCTCACGCAGGACGAGGCGGAGCACGTCGTGTCGAGGGTCTTCTCGCGCCGGCCCATCTTCGACGACCAGGCCTACTTCGAGGTTCTCGCCGAGAAGCAGCAGGCGACGCGGAAGGACGGCGTCCTCGAGTTCGTGCCGCCGCGTTTCTCGCTCGCGGACGTGGGAGGCCTCGAAAACCTCAAGGAATGGCTCGTGAAGCGCCAGAAGCTCTTCACGAAGGAGGCTCTGGACGCCGGCCTGCCCGTGCCGAAGGGCATCCTGCTCATGGGCGTATCGGGCTGCGGAAAGTCGCTCTCGGTGAAGGCCATCTCCGCGCTCTGGAACCTCCCGCTCTTCCGCCTGGACATGAACCTCGTCTTCGGCACGGACAACCCAGAGCAGACGTTCCAGCGCGCGCTCCACACGGTGGAGTCGCTGTCACCCGCGCTCCTTTGGATCGACGAGATCGAGATGGCGATCACGGGCGGACGCGAGGCGGGCGGCGGCGACCCCTCGCTCGGGCGCATCTTCTCGACGTTCCTCACGTGGATGCAGGAGAAGCAGGGGCTCGTCTTCGTGGCCGCCACGGCGAACCGCATCCACCTCCTGCCCGCCGAGATCATCCGCAAGGGCCGCTTCGACCAGGTGTTCTTCCTCGACCTGCCGAACGAGAACGAGCGCAAGGCCATCTTCAGCGTCCATCTCAAGAAGGTCGGCGTCGACTCGAGTCTCTTCGACGTCGTCTTTCTGGCGAAGGCCACGAAGGGCTTCGTCGGCTCGGAGATCGAGGCGGCCGTTCAGGCCGCGGCGGTCGAGGCCTTCAACCAGGGCCGCAAGCTCAACGAGGACGACATGTCGAAGATGCTGACGGCCACCGTGCCCCTGTCGCGCACGATGGACGAGCAGATCAAGGCGATCAAGAGCTGGGCGCACGACCGCGCGATGCCGGCGTCGAAACCCTGACGTCTACGGGCATACGGATGGCGAACGCCTGAGCCGAGGTGGCGGAGATGCCGGTCGTGGAATCAAGGCGGGCTGGCGGGTGTGCTGCTCTGCTGCGTGATCACCGAGAAGACGATCCGCTCGTAGAACCAGAGCAGCCAGATCGAATCGCGCAGGTCGATTCCTCGGACATAAGTACAGCCGAAGACGTCGCCCACGATTCGATGCGGCGGCAGCCCATCGCTTCCTAGGCCTGACAGGAGCGCCGGGAACTCCGACATGGGGTGGCGTCTGACCTCATAGGTCACTTCGGTGGGGAAGGGTTCTTTCTGGTGATCGAAGTAGAGGCCGCGGACGATCCAGAACAGGCAGCGTTCGATGCGGCCTTTTGGCAGCGTTACGCCGAACGCTTCGCCAAGATAGAGGCCGGCTTCCGTGACGAGGTTTCTCCTGCGAATGGTCTGGCTGTTTACGATCCTCGCGAACTCCGACCTGTTGCGCTCGACCGAGCGCGGCACAGGCCGGAAGGCCGCGATGGCCGTCTTGCTTGGCTGCGCCTCGATGTCGCTCGTTAGGGCGTCTCGAAGGAGGGCGTCGTCAAGTGCCTTCTTCTGGTTGCACTTGAAGCAGGATGGAACCGTGACCAGGTTTGCCGGGTACGGTCGAACGAAAAGGCTGCGGGGCGGGACGTGATCCTTTGTCGTCGCCGGGCCGCCGCAATAAGCGCGCTTGAGAGCTTGGCGTGGCCGCTCACGCCGTGACATAGGGCCATCCAGCGAAGAGTTGGCTTTTCCAGACAAGCTTTATGTCCGTCCGATTGGCCCGAGGAACTTGTCGCCGTTGAAGTGGATCAGGTGGTCGGGCATCTCGGCGATCCAGACCTCGGTCTCCCAAGCGATGTTTTCAGCGTGACGTTTGAATTCCCTTACATCGGGGAACGCGCTCACGTAGACGCGTGGAATCGGGCAGTTCTCGAGTACGGCCTCGAGCTCGCGTTTTCTTTTCGGCGAGACCGGGCCATGAGAAGTCACGGCCTCGATCAGAAAGAGCCAGTTCTTCGTCGGCAGGTGAAGCACGACATCGGGCAGCTTGTCGTGCTTCGTCACCGGGATCCTCAGGACCGCAAGCCCTTGCTCTTCCACGTGGAGGTGTTTCTTGGCCGTGTCGCCGAGGTAGAGAAGGAGCGATCCTGGGGCAAACCGCGGCGCGAACGCCATGACGACTGCGGCCTGAAGGGCATTGTGCTCGCCCGGGGAGAGCTTCAGCTCCTCACCAGAAGGCAGAAGGACCGGGATCAGGCGCCCCTGGCGAGCGGCCTGGTAAATCGCGAGGAGCGCGCCATGGCTCTTCGTGAATTTCGCGACTTCATCGTCGAAGAGGAGCGTCCCGAAAACCTTGAGCGCCTTGAGGGCGTCCTCGGAGAGCGCGTAGTGGGTCCTCGGGCTGTTTGTGGCCAGCTCCGGCTCATCGGGATTCCTGTCCACGACGCGTGCCTGCTCGAGCTGATGGAGCACCTGCCGGCGGACCGTTTCTGTCGAATTCTCCGCGTAGGTCTTCCTGTGCTTCTCCTTGATGAAGATCAACATGTCGTGGATCTTCAGAGAGCGCCGCTTGGCCTGATTCCATGCGGTGGTCTTCCCGAGGTCGGCGAGCGCGAGAAGCGTGTAAGCGGCGACCTCGCCTTGCTGAGCCTTAGGGAGCCCCAGAGCAGCCAGGATTCTCTGAGCTTCCTTGACCTTAGCCACGCGCGAGGACCTCCGGAGAAACCCCGAGGTGGCGCGGGACCCGGAGGACCTCTGTGACGACTTGATCGGCGGCCTCGGCCGCGTGTGTCGGACTTGCGTGCGTCAACTGTTTGCCGATCGCCGCGACGAGAGGCATGGAGGGAAGAGGCAGGGCGCGAAGCTCCGTGGCATTGACCTGCGTGTTTCCATTCGAGACCCGGAAGTAGCGATCGAGGAGCGAGCTTCCGAGAACTGCTGCGAGGCCCGCGGCCTCTTCCCGGCTGAGGTGCCCGCGCACCCGATAGACGTAATTGAGGTGATTCTCCAGGCCGATCGACGTCTTCGAGAGCACCTTGCCGAAGAGCGGCGCCGCGACGAGCCGCCGCGTTTCTTCCTTGGCCGAGAAGCGCCGCAGGACGACGTAGTTCTCACTCGGAAGAAGAAGCTTGCGGCTCGTGTGCTCGTCCCGGATGTGCTGCGGTTTTCGCTTCCCTGTGAGCGGCCAGGCGACCGCCATCGGCCTGACGTGATGGAGCCAGAGGAGCGGCACCGTCGAATCGCCTTCCTCGTTCTCGAGGAATTCTCTTGACCGGAACGCCACGACCGGCCCCGTAGAGACGGCCAGGCCGAGCGATCGCAGCCCCTCCGGCCACGCCCTGACGAACTTCAGGGTTTCCTCGTCCTTTTCGTCGGCCGGGATGTGAAAGACGAGGTCTTTAGAACGGACATCGAGGATGGACTCCATCGGGATCGCGCGAGACCGCGGGCGTTTGAGGTCCGCGATCCCGCCGCTCGCGCTGACTCTGACGGTCTTTACGCTCTCGGGCTTCGCCTTGCGCGCGCGGACGATCACGTTTTCCTGAAGCACCGAGTCTTCACGGAAGGCGTCCTTGCGCGAATCGAAGAGGTGGATCGCCTCCGGAGCCACCCGCGAGAAGAGGTGCTCACGGAACCGCCGGAAGTAGTCGCCGGTCGTGAAGCTCCGGGGCGTGATGCTCACCATGACGCCGCGGTCGGCGAGAAGGCTGGCCGTAATGCCCATGAACAGCGCGTAGATATTCGGCTGCCCGTGAACGATCTCGGAGGCGGCCCGTGCCCTCGGGTCGCTCTTGCCGAGCTTGAAGTAGGGGGGATTCAGGACCGCCACGTCGTACGTGCAAGGCGGGGAGGAATCGAACAGCGTCGTCTCCGAGAGGTACACGGCGTTTTCGGTGACGAAGTCCGTTTCGTGGGTCGTGAAGGTGAGCGCGATGCCCTTGTGCGACAGCCATTCCTGAGCATTTTCGAGCGTGGCCCTCAGGAGATGAGCCAGGCCGAGGTCGATTTCGTACGCGTCGATGTGAACCGGCCCCACCTGCAACTCTTCGCAGAGGGCGCACGCGAGGATGCCGACGCCGGCGCCGGGGTCGAGGACGTACCGAACCCTACGGCCAGGCCGGGCCAGGCGGCCCATGAAGCGGGCCACTTCGAGCGGCGTGAAGAACTGCCCGAGCTCGCGCCGGCCCTCGGCGTGCTTTTCTCTGAGATAGAGCGCCCCGAGCCTGGCCGCGTACTCGGCGGGACTTTCGTCCAAGTCGGGGCGCGGGAAGCCTGGAGCGATCTTTTCGGCCGTTCTCACGCTGGGCCGATTCTATCGATCCAAGTTCGTTCTGAGCGGGTTCTTATGCGCTCAGCGCAGCGGCGGGGGAGGCGGGGCGGGGCTCTCGGAGGCCACGATCACGGCCGTGCCGTAGCAGAGCACCTCGGTGACACCCTGCATCAGCTCCGTCGCGTCGTAGCGCACGCCGACGACGGCATTCGCGCCTAGGTCGCGGGCGTGGGCGAGCATCATGTCGAACGCCTCGTTCCGCGTCTTCTCGCAGAGCTCGGTGAACAGCGTGATGTTCCCTCCGATGAGCGTCTGGAGCGACCCGCCAATCGTCCCGAAGATCGAGCGAGAGCGCACGGTGATGCCGCGCACGACGCCGAGGTTCCGGGTCACGCGGTAGCCGTCGAGCGTGAAGGTGGTTGTCGTCATGGCATGCGTCATGGAGGCACTCTCCTTCAGTTCCAGCGCGGATCGATCCCGGACCGCCGGAACGGCTCGAGGAAGTCGAGCCGCTTCTGCACGCCCGCGATGTGCTCGAGCGCCCAGTCGTACCGCTGCTCGAGCCGGTCCATCACGAGGACGCGATAGCCTTCCTCGGCATCCAGTCCGAGCCGAATGAGCGCCTCGTTCACGAACCCCTCGTCCGAGAGCTGCGACGGCAGGGAGCGCGCCTGCGATCGCCCGACGGAGTCCGCGAGCCGCTCCACGCTCTTCGCGAGAAGGCGCCGGAGGTCTCTTCGGGTTCGGCCCATAGGGGCGGCGCTCGGGAGGGGTTGGACGGTGAGGGGTGTGACTTCTGCCACACGGTACAGAGCGGGCGTCTCGCGCTCGCCCGCGATCCGGTACCGGAACGTCCCCCGAAGGAGGATGTTCGAACGGCCGTCCTCGAGGGCTTCGTGTTCGACGATCTCGCCCGCACAGCCGATCTCGAATACGGCCGGCCGGCCCGCGCCGTCCGGGCGCGCCGCCGGGTTCAGGAGCTGGATGCCGATGAGCCGGTCGCCGGAGAGCGCGTCGGAAAGCATCGCCTGGTATCGGGGCTCGAAAACGTGAAGCGGAAGCTTCGTCTCCGGCAGAAGGAGAACGTTTGGAAGCGGGAAAAGGGGGAGAAGGCGGTATACGGTCATGGGCTCGAGAATGATGCAGGAGGATGAGTGCGTCCCGAATCCGGCATGTTATCTTTCCGCGTGATGGCGAACAAAGGCGACCGCTACGCGGAAAACGTACCTGGGAAATTCTACGTCGATACGCAGTGCATCGACTGCGACGTTTGCCGCGTCACGGCGCCGGCGAACTTCACCCGCCAGGAAGACAAGGGCTTTTCGTACGTGATGAAGCAGGCTGGGACTCCCGAGGAAGAGGCGCAGTGCCAGGAAGCGATGGACTCCTGCCCGGTCGAGGCCATCGGCAACGACGGGGAATAGGGAGAAGAGAAGATTTTCTTAGAAGGTTGAAGAGGGAGAGAGAGCCCTTCTTGCGTGGTAGCTGGACCTCACCAGCGGCCCTGACTCGACGAGGGCAAACCCCATCTCCTCGCCTTCCTCCCGGATCTCTTCGAACTCCTGAGGTGTGTAGTACCGCTCGATCGGGAGTCGGCGGGCGTGCGGCTGGAGATACTGGCCGACGGTCACGACGTCGACGCTGCACTCGCGAAGATCACGCAGCGTCGCCCGAAGCTCCTCACGCGTCTCGCCGAGCCCCACCATGACCCCGCTCTTCACTTTCATAGAAACCTTCTCTTCATTCTTCCGTGTCGCTGCCCGCCGCAGCAGCTCGAGCGACCGCGCGTAGATCGCGTCCGGCCGCACGCGCCTGTAGAGGCGCTCGACGGTCTCCGTGTTGTGGTTCAGGACCTCGGGCCGCTCCGCCAGGACCGTGCCGAGTGCCGCCTCGCTGCCGAGAAAGTCCGGGATGAGAACCTCGATCGTCACGCTGGGTGTGAGCGCGCGAATCTCGCGGATCGTGGCGGCGAAGTGGGAGGCTCCGCCGTCCGGCAGCTCGTCGCGATTCACCGACGTCACGACGGCATGCCTTACGCCGAGCGTCTTCACGGCCTCGGCGACGTGGCGCGGCTCCTCGGGGTCGAGCGCCTTCGCCTCTCCCTGACTCACGGCGCAGAAGCCGCAGTGGCGCGTGCAGACGTCGCCCATGAGCATGAACGTGGCGGTCTTGTCGATGCCCCAGCACTCGAAGAGATTCGGGCAGCGTGCCTCCTGGCACACGGTGTTGAGACGCTTGTCCTCGATGAGCGACGCAATGCCACGCGACGTCTCGTTGTCGTAGAGGCGCACCTTCAGCCACTCGGGCCGGGGGGTGATGCCGTACCGGGGGCGGACCTCCGCACTCACGCGACGAGTGTACCGGGACAGGATAGGATCCGCCTGAGAAACGATCTCAGGACAAGGAGGCCCCGATGGTGTCCATCCCGTCGCTCTGGCTGCCAATTCTCCTCTCGGCCGTCGCCGTCTTCGTCGCGAGCTCGGTGATCCACATGTTCCTCGGCTACCACGCCGCCGACTACAAGAAGGTGCCCGCCGAGGACGAAGTCATGGCGGCGCTCCGCAAGTTCGACATCCCGGCCGGCGACTACATGCTGCCGTGCCCGAGCAGCCACGGCGCGGTCAAGGACCCTGCCTTCCTCGAGAAGTTCAAGGCCGGGCCGAGAGCCATGATGACGGTGATGGCCGGCGGCGAGATCAAGATGGGGCCGCAGCTCGCCCAGTGGTTTGGATACTGCATCGTCGTCGGCGTCACGGCCGCATACATCGCCGGACGTGCACTTCCGGCGGGGGCGCACTACCCCGCGGTCTTCCGCTTCGCGGGCGCGACCGCGTTCTACGGTTATGCGCTCGCGCTGTGGCAGAACACGATCTGGTACAAGAAGAACTGGATGACGACCCTGAAGTCGACGTTCGACGGGCTGATCTACGGCCTCCTCACGGGCGGCGTCTTCGGCTGGCTCTGGCCGCGTTGACGACCTAGCCGCGCCCCCTGATCCCTTCCCGCGCCGCCCACTGCCAGACGAGGTCCCACGCGTGGTAGACGCAGCGGACGCCTTCCACCTCTTCCTCCTCGATGGGAGCGGGGAAGCGGACCGCGACCGTGTGCTCGACGGCGGTGCGCGCGGCCTCGCGCACGACGAGCCATTCACGCACGTCCGCTGCATCTTTGGCGCCCTCGTGGTACGGGTCCACCCCGAGCGTCAGGAGCGTCGGAAGGTTCTTCGGGCTGCATTCGACGTCGAGGATCCGAACGGCCTGCAGGCGGTTGCGGCCGTTGGGGTCCGTGAGGAACTCGCGCACGGCCACGTGGAGATCTTCGGGGTCGAAGTAGGCGAAGGCCATGAGCGCGTCGCACCGCACGGCGGCCTCGACGTCGAGGAGGAGCTCGCGAACCTTTTCCGCGAGCGGCCGGAACGGCTCGAGACGTTCCGGAGTCTCGTCCTGGAGGCCCGCGAAAACGAAGAGCCCGGCGCGGCGGGTGTCGGGATCGGTGTCGACGAGCGCCTGCGCGACGAGGCCAACGGTCTCGTCGTTCACCGGAGCGCGCACGATCCGGTCGAAGCGCAGCGTCTCGCCTTCTCCGGCGTATGGCGCGATGCGCCCGGTCAGGAGCTCATAGATTCCCCGGTTCTCGTACTCCGTCATGGCGCTTCACCCTTCTCCCTTTCGAAGACTTTCAGGAAGTGAGTCACGAAGCATTGTGCGACCTCCGGCAGCGCCGGCGGCGGTTTATCCGGGTTTTCCCTCGAAAGGGACGTCACGCCGCCGTCCGCGATCCCGCACGGAACGAAGAGCGAAAACCTTGCCAGGTCGGTCGAGACATTCAGAGCGGCCCCGTGCGTCGTGACCCAGCGCGACAGGTGGACGCCGATCGCGCCCAGCTTGTCGTTTCCGACCCAAATCGAGGCCCACCGCGCGGGAACGGAGCTACGAGCCGCGGCCACGCCGAAGTCGCGGGCGGTACGAATAAGTGTCTCCTCGAGGTCGCGCACGTACCGCCGCACGTCGCGCCGCCCGTGCGAGAGGTCGAGGACCGGGTACGCGACGAGCTGGCCGGGGCCGTGGAACGTGAGCTTGCCGCCCCGGTCGGCGATGCGAAGCTGGACACCGCGCTGCAAGAGGAAGTCCTCGGTGACGAGCATCTCGCCCAGGTCGGCGTTTCGGCCGGCCGTGATGACGTCGGTGTGCTCGAGGAGGAAGAGCGTCTCGCGCCCTCCCGCTTTCACGCGCGCTTCCGCTTCCTTCTGAAGCGCGAAGGCCGCGTCCCAGGAGACGCGGCCTTCTGAGAGGAGCGAGACGATGTCGAGCGTCCGGTGCATGGGAGATTCTAGCCGAGGGCCTCCAACTCGCTCCACGTGCCGTTCTCGAGCGTCGCCTTGACGACGTTCACGAACGCGTCGCCCTCGGCCCCGTCGATGAGCCGGTGGTCGAACGTGAGCGCGACGTAGCCCATCGTCTTGATGGCGAGCGAGTCGGAGCCGTCCGGCATCTCGACGACCTTCGCGCGCTTCTCGATCGCGCCGACGCCCATGATGGCGACCTGCGGCTGGTTGATGACGGGGGTCGCGAAGAGCGACCCGAACGAGCCGTGGTTCGTCACCGTGAACGTGCCACCGGCCACCTCGTCGGGCACGAGCTTCTTCGCGCGTGCTCGCGTCGCCAGGTCGTTCGCGGCCCGCGCGAGGCCCACGAGCGAGAGGTCGTCCGCGCGCCGGATGACCGGCACGATGAGGCCCCAGTCGAGCGCGACGGCGATGCCGAGGTTCACTTCGCGGTGGTGGACGATGTCGTCGCCTACGATCGAGGCGTTCACGAGCGGACGTGCTTTGAGGGCCGCGACGGCCGCTTGGAGAATGAAAGGCAGATACGACAGTTTCGTTCCGTACTGCTGCTCAAACCGGGTCTTCACCCGGTTTCTGAGCTTCGCGATGCTCGAGTAGTCGACCTCGAAGACCGTCGTCACGTGGGCCGAGGTCTGCTTCGACTCGACCATCCGCTGCGCGATCTTCTTGCGCATCGCGCTCATCGGCTCGACCGTGACGCTGCTCCCGGTCGGGAATGCGAGAGCCGTGGAGGAGGGCGCTGGAGCGCGCGCCGGGACGAGAGCGTCGGCGGGGCGCGCGGCGATGGCGACGGGGGCCGGGGTCGGCGCAGGAGACGGGGCGGGTGCCGG
>OBLU010002524.1_pt1 | contig 16832 bp, 20 predicted proteins | sample 1518681 | NCBI WGS metagenome assembly OBLU01 (sample SAMEA3539304, study PRJEB22396) | soil metagenome | biome: tundra; feature: field; material: soil | place: USA | collected 2010-05 | depth 0.15 m | reverse complement strand
TGCAGTTTCGTTTGCGCGCCAAGTATCCCATACGCGCGCGGACGTTCCAGTCGCGCGTGTATGAGTACTACGATCCCGCGGTAAGTGCCGTGGCGCGGCCGGTGGCCCTGGAAGTCCGCAAGCGCTGATGTGGCGCACGCTTCAGCGTGCCGCTGTCGGCTTCAGCCGACAGTTTTGGAGCTAAGCACCAGCTCCCAGCTATTGGTATCATGGAGTAGATGAAATCCTTGCAACTCTTGCTTTTCTTGACACCCCTGGCCTGTCTGCTCGCGCAGGCACCGCCAGCTTCGCAACCTGCGAACCCTCCCGCGCCCGCGGGTCAACCGGCCAGGCCGCCGGCCGTGGCGCTGCAGCCTCCCGCTCCAGCCGTCGCTCACGTTCCTCCGGAAACGGTCGTCCTCACGATTGGTGAGGAAAAGATCACCGCCGCCGACCTCGATCACATGATCGACATGCTCCCGGAGCAATACCGCGCTCAGATGCGCACCACCGGCCGCCGGCAATTCGCCGAGAGACTCGTTAGTTTGAAAGTGATGGCACAAGAAGCGCACCGCCGCAAGCTTGAGGACACGCCCGCCTACAAGAGCCAGTTGGCTTTTCAGGCCGAACAATTGCTGGCACAACAGGGCTACCAGGATCTGGCGGCCACCACCAAAGTGGACGAAGCCACCGCGCGCAAATACTACGATGAGCACAAGTCGGACTATGTGCAGGTGAAAGCGCGTCACATCCTGATTCGGTTTAAAGGATCGGCGGTCCCTCTAAAAAAGGACGCGAAGGAACTGACCGACGAAGAAGCACTGGCCAAGGCGCAGGAAATCCGGAAGAAGCTGGTCGATGGCGCGGATTTCGCCACGCTGGCCAAGGCTGAATCCGACGATGCGGGTTCCGGCGCCAACGGCGGCGACTTGGGGACCTTCGGAAAGGGCCGGATGGTGCCGGCCTTCGAGCAAGTGGCCTTCACGATTGCCGTGGGCGAGCTCAGCGAACCGGTGAAGAGCCAATTCGGATATCACATTATTAAGGTCGAAACGAGGCAGGAGAAAACCTTCGTCGAAGTGCGGCCGGATATTGAGAAGAAACTGGATGGGGAATTGGTCAAGAAGGCCATGGACGATCTGAAGAACGCCACGCCCGTGGTCATGAACCCCGATTATTTCGGACCGGCCCCCGCGGCGATGATGCCGCCCGCGCCCAGGCCGCCCGTCACCGTTCAGCCGCAGCCAAAGTAGGACAGGCCTCCTGGCCTGTCCGCGCGGGTCTATAACCCGCTGGCCAGCTCTTCAAGCACCGTCGGCGCTTGCGGCCGCCAGCCCAGCACCCGCTGGGCCCGCTCGCCGGAGATCTGCTGATCGAGGGCCAGGGCGTCGGCGAACGGCCCCATGGTCTTGCGCGCTTCCTCGATCGGCACGGTCTCCACTTTACCGTCTGCGCCGGCTGCGCGGCTGGCAGCCTCGGCCACATCCCGCACGCGGATCGCCGCGCCATGCGCCGCAAACAGCAGCGTGCCCGCGGCCGCTCGCAACGCCAGTACATAAAGGGCGGCCAAATCGTCAAGGTGTACGAACGTCCACCGATTCTCGCCATTGCCGATCACGCGGGCAGCGCCGTGCTCGCGCGCCGACTGCACGAATGACTGGACCAAGCCGCCGCCACGGCCATAAACCATGGCCGGCCGCAGCACGATTCCCTGCACACCATGATGCGCGGCCAACACCAGTTGCTCGTTTGCCGGACGCCAGGCCACCAGCGGAGTGGGCGCCAGCGGCGTGTCTTCGTCCGCGACCTTATCGCCCGTATCGCCCACCACCCAGCAGCCGCTGGTATAGATAAACGGCCGGTTGAATTGCGACAGCGCGCGGACGATCGCTTCCACGGCGGCGCGGTCCACTTGCCCTGTATCGGCCGCCGCGGCCAGCGCCGTATGAATCACGGCATCGGCGTTGCGGGCGCCCTCGGCAAGACTCGCCGGATCCCGCAGATCTCCGCGGTGCGCCCCCAGACCCTTGGCTGCCAGCGTGCGCGCCTGATCGTCCGACCGCGCCAGCCCCACTACGGCGTAACCCGCATTCGACAGCGCCTCGGCCACCGCGCTCCCGATGTATCCGGTCGCTCCAGTCAGAAATACTTGCACGTTCGCTCGCGCCTCCCGCTTCTTCAGTGTAAATGGAGGGCGGGCAATTCTGCCCGCAGCCGGCTTTCAGCCGGCTCTGGCCGCCTAAAAGGCGGCTGCGGCCAGGATTGGCCGCCCCACAATCCGCTATGCGAACAGGCGTGCGAAGTGCGAGTTGGGTTTCACGATGGTCTGGTTCCGCTCGGGTCCGGTAGAGATGCAACCCACTTCCACGCCGCTCTGCTTTTCCAGGAAGTCGAGGTAATCGCGCGCGCGCGCCGGCAGTTCGCTGTAGGAGGAGATGCCGAACGTGGAACTCTGCCAGCCCGGCAGGCATTCATAAACCGGCTCCAGCGCGGCCATCCCTTTGACGGTCGCGGGCATGCCGGCCACCTCCTGCCCGTCCGACCGGTAGCCCACGCAAACCGGGATCTTCTCCATCTCATCGAGGACGTCCAGCTTGGTCACCACCAGGCTGTCGAAGCCGTTGATCATGGCGGCATACTGCATCAGCGGCACGTCGAACCAGCCGCAGCGCCGCGGGCGTCCCGTCACGGAGCCGAATTCGTTGCCGCGGTTGCGGATCTGGTCGCCCCAGGAATCCAAGGCTTCGGTGGGAAACGGCCCGCCGCCCACGCGCGTGATGTAGGCCTTCGACACGCCGATGACGCTGTGGATGCGGGTCGGGGGCACGCCCGTGCCGGTGCAGGCGCCGCCCGCCGAGGCGCTCGAAGAGGTCACGAACGGATAGGTGCCATGATCGATATCCAGCATGGTGCCCTGCGCGCCTTCGAACATCACGCTCTGGCCGGCGGCGATGGCATCGTGCAGCAACCGGGCGGTGTCGCAGACCATGGGGCGGATGCGCTCCGCCAGCCTTTCGTATTCGGCGCGGACGCTCGCGGGGTCCAGCCCGTCGTCGACGCCCAAAGCACGCGCGGCCGTCTGGTGTTCCGCCACCAGCGTGTCGAACAGCGGCTCGAACACTTCCCGATCCATCAGATCGCCGATGCGCATGCCGCGGCGCGCGATCTTATCTTCGTAGCAGGGGCCGATGCCGCGCGAAGTGGTGCCGATGGAAACCCGCCCGGGCCGCGCTTCGCCCAGCTTCTCCATAAGGCGGTGCGTGGGCAGCAGCACCTGCGCGCGGTTGCTGATGAACAGATTGCCCTCCACCTGCAAGCCGGCGGCTTCCAGCATTTGGATCTCGTCCAGCAGCGCGGCCGGATCGACGACCAGCCCGTTGCCGATCACCGCCTTCTTGCCGGGCCGCAGAATTCCGCTGGGGATCAGCTTCAGCACGAACTTGCGGTCGCCGATGCGCACGGTGTGCCCTGCGTTATGCCCGCCCTGGTAGCGGGCCACCACATCGAAGCGTTCGGAGAAAAGGTCGACCACCTTTCCCTTGCCTTCATCGCCCCACTGCGCGCCCAAAATGATTACGTTGCTTGCATTGCTCATGATGGTCAAACCCATTCATTCTACCGCATGTGATAACCTGACCTTAAATGCAGCTTTCGGAAGTCTACCTGGCGCTCGGGGAGAGCGGATTTGGACAACTGATTCGAGGCATCTCGATCGGCAAGCTGAAGACCTACCAGCTCTACGACGCGTTCAAGGGCAGCGCGCATCTGGCCAAGCTCAACACGGAGTCGTTGCACAAGCACATTCCGCGATTCTGGGCGCGCCTGGCGGAGCACGACGAGCAATTCGCCAAAGATCTGGCCCAGACTGTGTTAGTATCACACCTGGACATGATTGTGGCGGTCCTTGATTTCCTGGGGGTCCCGCACGAAGGCGGGTTCTTCAACAAGGACCTGAACGCGAAGAGCTATTTGACGGAAGGTTGGGCGGAACGGGTGTTCGAGAAATTTCGGGCCGTTTATTCCGAGCCGGTTCTGCTATTTTATATAAATCACCTGTCATGGGAACTGACCGATCGGGCCGAGCCGTTTCGGCCGGCTTCCGCGGCGTGAAAACGCCGGGAAAAGATTTCGGTTGCAAGTGTGCATGAGAAACTGTACAATCATGAGTCCGTTGTGAGCCTGTACGAGTGGGTCCCGATCGTTGCCGTTCGGTCGAGGAACTCGTGGGGAGAGGCTCCAAGAAAACGGAGAAACAGCAACTCCTTGCGGTACAACTATATCGGTCCCACGAGCGGGGCTACCCGTGGCGTGTGGCCGGTGAAAAGTTGCGCGGCTTGAATGCGGCTTGAACGAGGGCAGGCGTGTGGCCTGCGTGAAGTTGGGTGCGTGATTTCGCCCAGTGCGGCACTGGGATTAGGTGCTTGCTTATGAGTCATTGCGAATTCCACTATTCTTATCTGTTGCCCCAAAAACCGGGGATCCTTCCGTTCGATGAGACGATCACGAAGTCCTGCCGGCGTTGCGGGGCGACGTTCACGACGAAATCGCGCATCCGGAAGCGCTGCGACGCGTGCCAGGAGGTGGTGGCCTATGAGAAGCAGCAGAAGGCCAATGCCCGCCTGAAGGCGCGGCGGGCAGCCAAGCGGGCCCTGTTGCGCGGGTGATCGATCCGCCGCACGGCTTCGGCCGGGACGAGCTCGCCATCCTGCGTCGTCTGAAGACGCCCGAGAGGATCCAATCTTTCCTCGATAGCGAGATCGGCTACAACAAGGAACTTCAAGGCGCTACGTGTCGCTCGCCGCGCCGGGTTCTGCGGGACCGGCTGGCGCATTGCATGGAAGGCGCGCTATTCGCCGCCGCGGCGTTGCGTGTGCACGGCTTTCCGCCCCTGCTGCTGGATCTGGAAGCCGTGCGCGACGACGATCATGTGCTGGCGATTTTCCGGCAGCGCGGGCACTGGGGAGCCATCGCCAAATCCAACTATTCGGGTCTGCGATTCCGCGAGCCGGTGTATCGCACGCTGCGCGAGCTGGCGATTTCGTATTTCGAGCACTACTACAATCTGGCCGGCGAGAAGACCCTGCGCAACTACTCGCGTCCTGTGGACCTGCGGCGCTTCGACCCGCTGGGCTGGATGACCGCCGAGGACGATGTCTGGGAGATCCCGCAGTACCTGACGGGTATCCCGCACACACCGTTGTTGAATTCGGATTTGACGCGCCGGTTGAATCGCGTGGATGCGCGTCTGCTGGCGGCGGGGAAATTGGGCGGCGTGCATTGAGGATATTGGCCGCCGATGAATGCCGGATACTTGGGTTCGCGGAGGCCTTCCGGATGGCCACGGCGTCTAGGAACCTAGAGGATTTGCTTGATTCGAATTTGGGTTCGGTGTGCCGCCGTCGGTGCTCGTGCTATCCTTTAATGGCGTTTCAGACCTGCGGAAGAATCAACGCGCCGCGATGGTTGTTGTCGGCGGGACGCTACCCAAGGAGGGCAGAACAATGCATGGGTCGATTTGGAAGAGAATGTCGAGAGCGTGGGTAGCGTTGTTGCTGGGCTTCGTCTGCGCGAACGCGCAGGTACCCCGCACGTATAGCAACATCGCCGAGCGGCGACTGCCCGACCCGCGTTGTGACCCTTATGGGATCGCAGCGGGGCCGGACGGCTGTGGTTTACTGAAACCATCGGCAAGATTGGGCGTATTTCAACAGCTTGGGACGTGACCGAGTACGCCCTGCCAACTTCCAATAGCGAACCCAGCGGAATCACTGTGGGTCCGGACGGTGCGCTGTGGTTTACCGAATCCGGCATGAGCAAGATTGGGCGGATCACCACTGCCGGGGACATCACTGAGTACCCCCGGCCGAGCACCGGCGGCGCCGGTGGGATTACAGCGGGGCCCGACGGCGCTCTGTGGTTTACCGAGTTCAACAGCAACCAGATCGGGCGGATCACTACCGCAGGGTACGTCACTGAGTACCCCATACCGACTGCCGGTAGCTGGCCTATTGGGATCGTGGCGGGTCCAGATGGCGCGCTATGGTTTACAGAACAGCTCGGCGACAAAATCGGGCGAATCACTACGGCAGGGTACATCACCGAGTACCCGGTGCCGACGGCGTTCGCCTGGCCCGCCGGGATAGCGGCAGGGCCGGACGGCGCGCTGTGGTTTGCCGAATCCAACAAGAGCAAGATCGGGCGGATCACTACTGCCGGGGACATCACGGAGTACGCCGTGCCGCAACGGTATCGGCCCCGATGGAATCACGGCGGGGCCGGACGGCGCACTGTGGTTTACTCTAGACAACGCCTATAGGATCGGTCGGATCACCGTCGGCGGTGCGATCACCACGTACCCCATGCCGATGGGCGGGTTCTCCTACGCAGTCGCGGCGGGTCCGGATGGCGGGCTGTGGTTCACAGAGGCCAATACCGGCCGGATCGGGCGCGCGCCGGCATGCGGCCTTGGGTTCGGGGTCAACTTCACAGGCGGCACCCTGACGATGAACTTCAATCTGGGGATCGACACTCCGGCCACCTTCGACATCCTGCTACATAGCGCTTCCGGTGTTGCGCGGCCGTTCTCCAAGGAGATTCCGGCCACTGTGCCACCGCGGGCGTTCACCATGACCTGGAGCGACGTTCCGAACCTGGGAGACGTGACCATCCAGGCGGCGTTGACCACGGGTGCGGGGCAAGCCATCTGCTCGGAGTGGAACGGGGTGAATACGGGGCAATAAGTGCGGCTCGTCAAGCCGCTCTTATGCCAGCGCCATCATTAATGTCAGCGGATCAGCTGCGCTCGACTCATTCGACTCCACACGGCGGCGAAGCCAGTCGTCCAGGGCTGACTTACCGGAATCGAATCCGGAGAGATCGTGTTCATCGGTCCCAGGGCTCTTTCGTTTGGAGCAGCCGCCGCAGCCTGGGATTGTCCGTCGGCGGGCTATCGATCATCCTCCTGAACAGCCGGAACGCCTCCGTCGACAGTGCGAAATTGCGCCGATCCCGCAGCACCGATTCGGCTTCGCGGCAGGCCGCGCTCAGCATGAAATCGGACCGGCTCCTGCCAAGCGCTTCCGCCGCGCGGTCAATCAGAAGTCTTTGTTCTCTGCGGGCGCGCAAGGTTATGACCTCGTAGCGTCCCGTTTTGTTTGGCTTTGGCATAAGTCAGCTTGAGGCCGGACTATCCGGGGAAGGCGACGCCGAGTTGCTTGGCCGTGGCAGCCACGGCGCGATCGGCGGACCACAGCCTCAGCCCCTCCACCAGTGCCGATGCGAGGAGATGCATATCGATCCAACCAAGGCCGGTACCCCACAAGCGGCGGGATTCCAATAGGTGACGGACCTGCGGTTCTGAGGCAACCGCTGCGACGGGAAGCTTTTCCAGGCGGGCAATCGTCTCAGTGCGCCTTGACAGGTTGCCGCAGGCCAATTCACCGAGGACAAAGGGATGCAGCGAAACGAGTTCATGGACCAGCAGAGCCTCCAGGCGAGGCTCCGTTTTCCGGAAGTGGTCGATCCACACTGAAGAGTCGACCAGGATCATTCCTTGGTCCCTACGGCGCTGCGCCTCCGCCGTGGAAGCTCGAAATCGGGCATAGTGCCTCCGAGAGCTGCCAGCCGCTTCCCGGCTTCTCTGGCGATCAGGTGACGCAGGGCTTCATGAATCAGGGCCGTCTTTTCCTCGATCCCAGTGTACTTGCGGGCTTCGCGAACCAAATCGTCGTCCAGATTGAGCGTAGTTCTCATATGCATTAGTATAGCCGATTGATGCATACGATAGTCAGCCTCTCTCTGCATTCCTTCGATATTCTCCGCTCTTGCCGCCCGTCTTTTCGAGCAGATACACGTCCTGAATCTCAATGGATTTGTCGAGCGCCTTGGTCATGTCGTAGACGGTCAGCGCGGCGACGGCCGCGGCCGTGAGCGCTTCCATCTCGACGCCGGTCTGCGCGGTGGTGGCCGCTGTAGCAATGATGCGCACGCCTGTCTTTTCCACGCGCACATCCACATCGGCATGGGACAGCATCAGCGGATGGCACAGCGGGATCAGGTCGGCGGTCTTCTTGGCGGCGGCGATGCCGGCGATGCGCGCGATCTCCAGCGGATTGCCCTTGGGATTCGCGGGCAGGCTACGCAGCACGGCCGGCCGCATGCGCACAAAAGCGTGTGCGCGCGCGGTGCGGCGGGTCTCCGGCTTGGCCGACACGTCCACCATGCGCGGGCTGCCGGCGGCGTCGAAATGCGAGAGCTTCTTCATTTGAGCTTCTTCACTTGAGCAGCACGCGGATCCAGTCGCCGGCCTGCCAGTCGGGGCGATCGGAGTCCACCACCATGAACGCGTTGGCGCGCGTCAACGCGGGCACATCGCTCGAGCCGCGCCAGGCGATGGGGGTCACCGCGGCGCCGTCAGGGCTGAGACGCGCGGGCAGGAAGCGGGTCAGCCCCACCCGGTGATGGAATTCCTCCGTGAGCCGGGCAAACGGCATGTGCAGCGCGACCTCCTCCTGCCCGCCCAACAGTTCCAGCGCCGCGCGGGCGAAGATCTCGAAGGTTACCATGGTGGACGACGGATTGCCGGGGAGGCCGAAGAAGAACTTGCCGCGCGCTTTGCCGAATACCAGCGGCTGGCCGGGCTGAATCAGGACGCGGTCGAAGAAGAACTCCGCGCCCAGATCCTCCAGCACGGACTCGACGATGTCGTACTTACCCGCCGAGACGCCGCCGGAGAGCAGCAGCAGATCGGCGGCCAAGCCGCGCTCGATCAGATCCCGGGTGTGCGCGCGCTCGTCGCGCGCCACGGGCAGAATCTCCGGCACGCCGCCGGCGCGCGCCACCTGCGCGGCCAGCGAGTACACGTTGGAGTTGCGGATCTGGAAGTCGCGCGGCGTTTCGGCGACCGGCACGATCTCATCGCCTGTCGCGACGATGGCTACGCGCGGCACGGCGTACACCGGCACGCTCTGTTTGCCGGCGGCCGCGAGCATGGCGATGTCGGTGAAATCCAGGCGCTTGCCGGGATGGAGGAGGATCTCGCCGGCGCGCGCCTCACACGCTTGCGGATTGATGAATTGGCCGGATGCGGCGGATTGGCCGGCGATCACGCGCGCGCCTTCGCGGCGCACGTGTTCGAGCATGACCACCGCATCCGCGCCACGCGGCACCGGCGCGCCCGTCATGATCTCGACGGCCTGGCGCGCGCCGACCTCGCCGCTGAAGCTTTCGCCGGCGCGCACTTCGCCGATGACCTCCAGTTCGCCGGGTGAATCGATGGCGCGCACCGCGTATCCGTCGCGCACCGAACGTGCCAGGGCGGGGTAGTCGCGATCCGCCGCGATGGACTCGGCCAGGACACGCCCCGCGGCGGCTTCCAGCGCCACGCTCTCAGCCGGCGGCGCCGCGCGCGCGGTGCGGACCGTGTCCAACACGCAACGCCGGGCTTCCTCGAATGTGAATGCGGGCACAGGTTTATTCTAGTATCTTGCCTATCATCTCAGCCGAAGATCTCGCTTCCTGGTCGGCCGGGCTACTCGAAGCCGCCGCCTTCCCGCGGCCGACCGCGCACCTGGTCGCCGAATCGCTGGTGGCGGCCAACCTGCGCGGCGTGGATTCGCACGGCGTGCAGTTGCTGCCATATTACGTGGAACAAGTCGAGCGCGGCGACATGGACGCCAACGCCGAAGGCCGCATCGCGTTGGAATCCGGGGCATGCCTGCTGTACGATGGCGCGAACGGAGCGGGACAGAAGGTCGCGAGCGTCTGCTGCGGACATGCCGTGCGGCTGGCGCACAAGCACGGCATCTCGATCGTCGCCGCGCGCGAATCGAACCATTTCGGCGCGGCGGCCTATTGGGGCCAGAAGATATCCGCGGCCGGGATGATCGGCATCGTCATGTGCAATGCCTCGCCAATCGTGGCGCCCTGGCAGGCGAAGGAGCCGCGCCTCGGCACCAACCCCATCTGCATGTCCGTGCCGGGACCTTGGCTGCTGGACATGGCGACGACCACAGTGGCCTCCAACCGCATCTTCAAGGCCTTGCTGAACGGCGAGGAAACCATTCCCGCCGGGTGGGCCGTGGATTCCGAAGGCGTGCCGACGACCGATACCGATGCGGCGATCCGGGGCATGCCCATGCCGCTGGGCGGCTACAAGGGCAGCGGACTGGCGATGATGGTTGAGATTCTGTGCGGTGTGCTGAGCGGCGGAGCCATGAGCGTCGACGTGGGCGGCATACGCATCCAGGGCAAGCCCACGCGCGTGAGCCAGACGTTCGTGGCCGTGGATGCCGGCCGTTTCATGCCCGTGGAAGAGTTCCACCGGCGCGTCGAGTGGCTGGTGAATACGGTGAAATCCGCCGCGCCCGCCAAAGGCTATCACGAGGTGATGGTGGCGGGCGATCCGGAATGGCGCGCTGAGGCCGAGCGCCGCCAGAACGGGATTCCACTGGGCGACGGGACATGGGAGTGTCTGGTTGAAACCGCCGCGAGGCTGGGCGTCGGGCCGCCCCCTGCTAAACTGATGGGACCCTAAAGGAGGGACGATTTGAAACATTCGTTCTTGATACAGACAGCCGCCGCGTCGCTGTTGGCGCTGTTATCGGTGGCTGGAAACATGAAAGCCGCCGACTCTGGCGCCGGCGCCCCGGCCGCATACTGCGAGCAGAGCGGTGGGAAGGTGATCGACCGCGCTCCTATCTTTGGCACCAACGGTCCGCCGTCGAGCTGGCTAGTGCTGACGGGAACGCGCAAGTTTTGCCAGTTCACCTCGCCGACGGATGGCTCGCGCATTCACGTGCTGCTGGAGACGCTGTACGCTACAACCCCGACCCTGGCCGCGCTGGCCTATTACGCGAAGGTTGCGCCGGGCCAGGGTGGCGGAGGCAATCCGGCTTCCTACTATTGCACGCAACTAGGCGGCTCGGACTCGTTTGGCGGCGTGAATGCCGCGGGCGGCGGCTGGGTCGGCAAAGGCTCCAAAGACACGGTGCTGGAGGCTTGCATCTTCCCCGATATGTCGTCCATCGATTCGTGGGGTTTGTTTTACAACAGCGCCAGCATCGTTCGCGGGATCGACCTGACTACGGTGTTGCGGTACGCTCCGCCACCGGCCGCAGCACACTGAGTGGGCGCGACATTACTGCCGTGCCACGAAATTCGAAAGACGCGCGTACGGTGTAACCCTGCTTCAGGAGCTTGCTGAGCGGAGTGTCCGTTCGATTCACAACGCAGATGAGCTGGCTCAACGGGTATGTGAATTCGTGAACTCCGCCGGGTTCCAGCCGGAAACTTCTTGCTGGACCAGGGCCAATATCAGGCGGCCAGTACCTTGCGGCATTCAAATCGAACACCTGAAGGTCACCTTCCCGGGGAGCCCGAGCTGTGATCGTCACGTTGAACGGTGGATCAGGCTCCCCTTCAAAGCCGGTCGGCACCTCTTGTACTCTAGGGCCGGCGTTCTTCAACAGAACGTGCAACGCGGGTTCGGGCGTTGACGTTGCTCCGATGCCCAACTGTAGGCCGTCTACGACACCCCCCAACGGGTGGCGCCGGCACAAAACACGCTGGCCGCCGCGGCTATCAGCAGAGCGCCAGCTCGCACGGGGACCGGACATTCCATAAGCCATTATCCATCTTATGTGGAACATCGGCGCGACAATGGTGGTTCACGGTATGTCCTCACGGAAGCGAGTCTTGGTGTCGGAAGGGTCGAGTCTTTCAGCGCGGCAGGCGGTCACGGCACTCGGCATGGCGGGCCATCAGGTGGGGGTCTGCGATCCCGATCCGCTCTGCCTTGGGCGTTTCTCACGATTCGTCACTCATTACTACCGGTGCCCGGCGATCGGCAAAGATCCTTGGGCGTACCTGGATGTTGTGCTGGGTCTTCTCTCCCATGGCGGTTGGGACGTGCTCTTCCCGACGCACGAACAAGCATTTCTGTTCTCCAGGGAAAGAGCGCGCATTCCACCGGGAATCGGACTGGCCGTCGCAGATTTCCGGTCGTTCCTTCAGGTTCAGGGGAAGGCGGCCCTTGTCAGGACACTTGAGCGCCTATCGATACCGCAACCGGCTTCGCGAGTGATCCGAACGCGGGAGGAGCTGTTGCGCGAACGCCGATTTCCGTTTTATCTGAAGGCCGATTATGCAACAGCCTCCACAGCGGTATGGCGAATCCACAGCGCGGAGGAACTCGAATCGAAGAGCGCGGAGCTGGCGTCGCTGGATCTGATGGACGGCGACCGGGACTTCGTGGTTCAGGAACCGGCTGAGGGAATCTTGGAACGGGTGCAAGCTGTTTTCGACCGCGGAAGACTGATCGCCATTCACGGCTACCGGCAGATAGCAGAGGGTCTGGGCGGGGGAGACGTCGCCAAGCTGAGCGTTAGCCGGGCCAACGTGCGCAATTATGTCAGGCGGCTCGGCGGTGACTTGCAGTGGCATGGCGCGCTGTCGCTGGATTGTATCGTCCAGCAGGAGAACGAAGTTCCTCTCTTCATCGACGCAAACCCGCGCCTTGTTGAGCCGATGAACGCCGTTTTCAGCGGCGTGAACCTCGCCGACGTATTGGTGCGAGTCTCAATCGGCGAGCCAATTGCAACGGTCGAGCCCAGCGGCAAAGAAGTCCGGACCCACATGCTGCTTATGGCATTGCTGTCAAAAGCTGCTTCCAGGAGGAGGCGGCTCGACGTCATTGTCGAACTCGTACGAGCCATTCGAGGACGCGGGCCATACGCAGAAAGCCGGGAGGAACTGCTGCCAGTGCGGATCGATTTCAAAAGCCTGTTCCCGCTAGCCTACGTGCTCACGCGACTGCTTCTGAATCCCAAGTCGGCAACCGCGCTGAGCGCCGGATCGATTACGTCGTATTCATTGAGTCCAGACGCAGCACGACGAATCGCGGATCCCGGCACGGCCGGTCGTGCGATTTAGTGGAGGAGAGTGATGCGATGAATGAGCGGAAAGAGCAACCGACGAGAATGCCGAAGTTCATGAGCGGGGACGAGGAAGCGAAGTGGTGGGCGCGCGCGGCGGGGCGGGAGTTTCTCAAGCAGCAGCCTCCCGCGGGAACTTCTAAAAAGCACAAGGGATCGCGCCTCGTGACCAACCTGAGCCGCGCGCAGCGTGTAGATCGAGTAGCGCTTGCCCCGGCCGGATCTCGGTAAAGCCCGCGAGATCGCCGGCTGCAAGGGGATCGGCTAGTAAAACACTCTTGAAGATCCTCATCCACGAAGGGCTGCGGCGCGAAGCGAGACGGCGATAACGCAGGACCCCGCACCAGACGACCAACAACAAGCTGCCAAAATCATCATTATGAGCCTGCCGCAGGCGCGAAAGTCTTCTGCGCTGTTGCGAAGTAGGTCAAATCGGCGGACGGGTCGACAGACAGAACGTCGAGGTGTGCAGCCAGCAACCGGGTTCCGTAGAATGCGCGTCGCGCCGAAGCGATTGCACTGAGCTGAAACTACCCGACATGAACGGCTGGCTGAGAAGGCTGCCGAACTCGGAGTCCCGCACGCTAGAACACGAGTAGATCATCACGGGAATAGGAAAGAAACGAGCTGTGTGGCCCGAGGGGAGCTTGGTCACATGCAGCACCATTCCTTTACCCAAATGGGGCATCCCGAATTCAATCGTCAGCGGTAGAACGAGAGCGCCCGCAGGCTGCAGGTTGTCAAGCCAACTTTCCCTCGGATGAGTCACGCCCGCGTTGATCAGGATCGCGTCTCTGGCGCCGGTGTCCACCAAGCCTCCATCCCCCTCGACGAGTTCGACGTTCGGGTAGCGCGCCAGGTTTGCTTGGGCTTGGGTTGCCAGCGCCGGGTCGATCTCGACCGCCGTCACTCGGCCCTTTGGTCCCACCATTTCGGCCATGATGGCGGTGTAGTACCCTGTTCCACATCCGAGATGAAAAACGGATTTCCCCGTTGAGAGGTTGAGGGCATCCAGCCATGGCGCCAGAGTGCCGGGATTACCATTTGTGAGAGACCGCGATCGGTCCAGCAATATCGCCACGTCATGATACAGTTCCGTCGGGTCTGTCACGTCAACCGCTTGAGGTTGCATCTGCCCCGGCACTCGTGACAGCACCTTCCAAGGGCCAGAGCCGGCGAATACCTCGCGTGGGACGCTTGCGAACGCTTTCAGCAGGGCGGCGGAAGTAATGTTGGTATTGGCGCGGATCTCTTCCGCGTATCGCTGTCGTATATAGGCCGCAACCATACGTTGAGTTTGACACGGATCTGTCAGCCAGAATTACTGCCTCGGGAATCGAAGCCGGCGATACCAGAGTGTGGTATTCAGCGGACGCGTGTGCCGCACTCATGACGCGCGCAATTGCGACCCCTCAATCATCGCCCGGTAGTGCTCCAGTCCCGGCACGCGCATACTGGGGACCTTGGCCAGATCGTCCCAGCGCCGCAGGCGCACTGCCTCCCGCGCGAACGGCCTTTGCTCGAATGCGCGGGCCTCCGCTTCGGTGAAAGGTCCGCCTTGCAGTTGCAGGCTCTCGACGGAGGCGGGTGAAAGGAGGCTCAAATATTCGGCGTCTGTCGCGCAGAGATAGCGCTTGGCGTCCACATGCATGCGCACCGGCGCGGTCACTTCGGGACCGAAATGCTGCGCCAGCCAGGCATGACCCAGGTCTTCATGCCGCGCGTCGATGCCCAGATCCGCGACATGCTCCGGCATGTCATGCAGGAGGTGGCCGATATCGTGCAACAGCGCCGCGACCACCAGCCAGTCCGGTGCATCGTCGCGCGCTGCGTGATACGCGGCCTGCAACGCGTGTTCCAGTTGCGAGACCGGCTCGCCGAAGTACGCCGCGCCACCTTTGGCTTCGAAGATTTCGATGATTCGATCGCCGATTTGCATAACAATTACGCCCCTTGCGCCACAGGAGTCCGCCGCTGGCCGATAAACAGCAGCGCGGCCGCACCGCTCGATAGCAATGCGACGCCCGCCAGCGCCAGGAAAGCTCCCGTCCAGCCGAAGCTCACCGAAATGCGCGCCACGGTGTCGCCCGCGAGTATGCCGCCCAAATAGCCGACGCCATCGATGATCCCGGAGGATGTCGCGCTGCCATGCTTGCCGCCGAAATCCAAAGCGATGGCGCCCGCCAGATAGGCATACGGCCCTATGACCAGGAAGCCGACCAAGCCCACCAGGAATGTTGGCAATGCGTGCCCGCCACCCGCGCGCAGCGAGCCGAGCGCAAATAGCGCGAACGAGCTCAGCAGCAGGCTGTAGAACATGATCGCCGAGCGCCCGGTGCGGCCCAGACGATCGCTCCAGAAACCCGAGAGGAGCACGGAAACGCCGCCGAACAGCGGGAAGACCGCGCTCATTCCGGCCGCTTCAGCCTTGCTATATCCCACCACCTGGTTGAAGTAAGTGGGCGTCCAGGTATTAAAGGTTTCGCGCAAGAGCGTGGTTCCGAGCGACAGAGCACACACTATCCAGAATGCCGGGCTGCGGAACAGCGGCGCGAGCAAGTCGCGCAGACTGGATGGCTTCGGATCGCTGCCCTCCGCGCCGAACAGGTTCAGCGGATTCACTTCCGGCTCCGCGAGGCCGATCTGCGTGCGCGATTCCTTTAGTAGCAGCAGATTCGCAATGAAGATGACGAACAGCGTGCCCGCCGCGACTTGAAAGACCGCGCGCCAGCCGAACCCGTGGCCGATGAGGAAGCCCATGAACTGACGCGCTGCGGCGTCGCCAAACAGGTAGCTCAGGCTGATGGCCCCCATTGCCGCGCCATACGAAGAATAAGAGAACCAGCGCGACGTAATCTTCACCATGCCCGCCCAGCCCGTGGATTGCACCAGGCGGTTACCGATCCACGCCAGCGTGAAGACGGGCAATCCGCCTGCCAGCGAAAACAGGAGCGTAAACAGAATGGAGCCACCCATGCCAATCAGGAAATTCCGCTTGCCGCCCAGGAAATCGGCGGTGCCGGCCAGAAAGAACTTGCCGATCGCATAGGCCAGCACAGCGATCGAGGTGACGGCGCCGAGGCGGATCTTGGCTTGGGCGGGAGACATGCCGTGCGCGGCCAGCTCGTCGATGATGAGCGGCAGGCTGACGGAGAAATCCGAGCGGCAGAGATAGTAGCCGGCGTAGCCGACGAAGAGAAGCGCGATGGTGATCCCTTGCCAGACGGCCAGCCGTCGGCGATTCATGGACGCTCGCCCTTCGCCAGGCGCTCTTCAATCGCGTCGACCAGTGGGATGCAGTCGGCGACGGCGTCCGCGACGTAATGCGCGCCGGCTTTGCTCAGCTTGCGGCGCGCGGCATCCAGGCGGGCGGCTTGTTCGGTTGCCGGAAGCGCCGCGAGTTCCTCGGCCGTAAGCCCGATCATGTTTCCAGTGCGCGCGATCCCAATGGTCCACATGCCGGCGTTCGATCCTTCTTCGATGTCGCTGATGGTGTCGCCGATCTTGATCATAGTGTGCATCGGGTAGGTTCGGAGGCGGATCGCGTTAAGGTAGCACATCCAGGGCCAGGGGCGTCCGGCGCCGGCGTCGTCGGGGCAGAACGCGCAATCGGGTTGATAACCCTGGGCCGCGGCGCACGCGAGCAGCAGCTCGAGCATGGGCCGTGTGTATCCGGTGGTGCTGCCGATTTTGACGCCGCGGGCGCGCAGCTCTTCGACCGTGGCCGGAACGCCGGGAATCACGGCGGAGTAGGCGAGCGAATCCATCTGCATGGGGATGAAGGCGGCGAAAAGATCTTCGACATCTGCTTCGTCTGGGGCTTCGTCCGGCGGCCCGCCGGTCTTCGCGCGCAGCAACGCGCGGATGTGGTCCTTTTTATGGACGCCCATATCGCGACGGGCCTCTTCTTCGGTGACTGCC
>OBLU010002522.1_pt1 | contig 16844 bp, 19 predicted proteins | sample 1518681 | NCBI WGS metagenome assembly OBLU01 (sample SAMEA3539304, study PRJEB22396) | soil metagenome | biome: tundra; feature: field; material: soil | place: USA | collected 2010-05 | depth 0.15 m | reverse complement strand
TTCTGTTCGAATTTCAACTGCGCCCATAGTTCAAATGGATAGAACGTTGGATTCCGGTTCCAAAGGTTGAAGGTTCGAATCCTTCTGGGCGTACTTTTTTATTCTATTTAATGGAAGATTATTAAATATAATCTTAAATTTGCATCCGTTAAATTTATTTATTAACTAACCTTTATGTCAAGGATCCTGTTAAATGCTTACTAAAAGAAAAAAACTATCTAGAAAAGAGATTAAAGAAGATAAACTTGTTACTACATACTATAAAGCTATTGCCTTTTTTGAGGAAAATAAGAATCGTCTTGCAATGTATGCAGGTATACTGGCTGTTGTTATTTTAGCTATTGTCTTGTATATGAATAACAAAAAAAAGAATGACGAAATTGCAGGCACTGAACTTGCTCGCATTATGAACGTGTATGACTCAGGTAACTACTTGGAAGCTATTGAAGGAAGAGCCGGTACTAAACTAATTGGACTTAAAAAACTGGTCCAATCTTATGGAAACACTGAAAACGGGGAAATTGCAAAAATATATATCGCAAATGCCTATAATAATCTCGGAAAATTAGATGATGCTAATAAGTATTATCAGGATTATAGCGGTAGCAATAAAATATTTAAGGCTACTGCCTTAGCAGGACAAGCCTCCTACCAGGCCTATAAATTGAATTATGAAAAAGCTGCCGATCTTTATAAAAAAGCTGCCTTTGTCTCAAATTCAGATGTCCTGAATCCTGAATACCTCCTTCAGGCTGGTATAAATTATATGACTGCCGGTAAAAATTCCGATGCTAAAGAACTTTTCGATAAAATTAAAAAGGATTTTACTACTTCAACTGCTTTTAGGGAAATTGATAAGTATTCTAATCAATTAGAGCAATAATCCACTTTTTTAATAATAATGGCACCTTTTTACGGTGCCATTATTACCGTCCCAAATCACGTATATTCAATTATTATAATTTTGATTTTTCTTCACATTTTGTCTGAAAATACACAGAAACGATGCTAAATGCCCCTATTTTTATTAAAAAGCCTCAGTTTCTGATAAAGTCATTTTGTTGACATTGAACCCTTATATCCATATTTTTTGCCTCTATTTAATCACTAATATAATATCGCGTGTTTATGGCAGATACCTCTGATCTCAGGAATGGTCTAATTATTAAATTTAAGAATGACCTCTATACCGTCATCGAATTTCAGCACGTTAAACCCGGAAAAGGAGGGGCTTTCGTCAGAACAATGGTAAAAAATCTAAGAACCGGTAAAGTTCTCGATAATACATTTCGCTCCGGTGAAACAATTGAAATTGTAAGAGTAGAAAGACGAAAATATCAATACTTGTACAGAGAGGGAGAATTCCTGGTCTGTATGGATAATGATACTTATGAACAAATCAATATTCCCGCTGTACTTTTCGGAGATGGTGTTGCTTATCTTAAAGAAGCTGAAGAAGTAGAACTTCTCTTCAATGGTACTGAAATTATTAATGTCGATATTCCAATCTTTGTAAATCTGAAAGTAGTTGAAACTGAACCTGGTTTCCGCGGCGATACTGCAACCGGTGCAGTCAAACCTGCAAAACTCGAAACCGGCGCTTCTATAAATGTTCCCCTGTTTATTAATGTTAATGATGTCTTAAGAGTTGATACAAGGACCGGCGGTTACATGGAAAGAGTAAAAGTGTAATAAATTACAGGATACAAAATGGACCTGAATCTTATAAAAAAACTGATAAAACTTTTAGAAACCAGCACTATTACTGACCTTGAAATAGAAGAGAACGACTACAGAATAAAAATTGCTAAAAAAGTAAGAACCTACTCTTCCGAAGATCAGTCCCGCATCATCCACCATGTATCATCTGATCCTGACCTTTCGCAAATTGATGTACAGGTTGACAAGAAACCGGGCAAAGAAGAAGCAGCAGAAAAAAATCAGCATATCATTCGCTCTCCCATTGTTGGAACATTTTACAGAGCACCTGCCCCGGATGCTGATTCATATATTCAGGTCAGCGATGTTGTCTCGCCGGGTTCAGTTCTTTGTATAGTTGAAGCTATGAAATTAATGAATGAAATTGAAAGCGATGTAAGCGGCAAGATTATTAAAATCCTTGCTGAAAATGGGAAACCGGTTGAATTCAACCAGCCTCTCTTTTTAATTCAAATGTAAAGCTTTATTAAAAGCGAGAAATTTTTGTTTAAAAAAATACTAATTGCCAACAGGGGGGAAATAGCCCTTAGAATTATAAGGACCTGCAAAGAATTAGGAATTAAATCAGTTGCTGTTTATTCTGAAGCTGACAGGGAATCACTTCATGTTACCTTTGCCGATGAAGCTGTTTGCATAGGTCCTGCCTCAAGCAAGGAAAGTTATCTTAAAATCCCCTCCATTATTTCCGCAGCACACGTTACTGGTGCAGATGCAATTCATCCCGGCTACGGTTTCCTTGCTGAGAATGCTTATTTTTCCGAAATATGTGCTGATTCCGGTATAAAGTTTATAGGTCCCTCTTCCGAAATGATTAAGGCGATGGGAGACAAAGCATTTGCCAAAGATACCATGAGAAAAAATGGCGTCCCTGTTATTCCTGGCAGCGACGGTGTTGTAGCAACTCCTGAGGAAGGTGTCACCATTGCAAAAGAAATCGGCTTTCCCGTTATAATAAAACCATCAGCAGGGGGTGGGGGCAAAGGGATGCGTGTTGTTTGGGAAGAGAGTGATTTTTTAGTTGCCTTCCAGACAGCAAGAAATGAGGCTGAGTCTTTTTTCAGTAACCCGGATGTATATATAGAAAAATTCTTAGAGAATCCCCGCCATATAGAAATTCAGATAATGGGGGATATGCATGGCAATGTGTACCATTATGGCGAAAGAGACTGCTCTGTTCAGCGCCGGCACCAGAAACTGATCGAAGAATCTCCTTCTCCTTTCGTCGATGAAGCTATGAGAAATAAAATGGGGGAAATAGCTGTATTGGGGGCAAAGTCGGTTAATTATGAAGGAGCCGGTACGATCGAGTTTCTTGTCGATAAGCATCATAATTTTTATTTCATGGAAATGAATACGCGTATTCAGGTGGAACATCCGGTTACTGAGATGGTTTATGGTGTCGATCTTATCAGACAGCAGATTCTTGTGGCTGAAGGCGAAAAAATTGATAGGCTTCCTCGCGAACCATTCGGACATGCAATAGAATTTAGAATAAATGCCGAAGACCCCGATCAGAATTTCAGACCTTCTCCCGGTAAGATACTCTCTCTTAATTTTCCCGGTGGTTTCGGAGTAAGAATCGACTCCACGATCTATGTCTCGTATACAATTCCTCCTTTTTATGACTCATTAATTGCTAAGTTAATAGTTTGGGGATCAGACCGTCCTCATGCTCTTGCTAGGGCTAAACGATCTCTTGAGGAATTTGTTATAGAAGGAATCAAAACTACTATTCCTTTCCACCTTAAAGTTCTTGAGGATAAAAGATTTAAAAGTGGTAATTTTGATACAGGCTTTTTAGATGATTTTCTTAAATAATTTTAGCTTAATCTTATGTAGAGGATTTTATGAACTTTCCTGAAGACTTAAAATATACTAAAGATCATGAATGGATCTCCATCCAAGGAAAAATAGGCACAATCGGCGTAACTGACTATGCTCAGGGCGAACTCGGAGATGTTGTTTTCATAGATATTGATCCTAATAAATCGAATATCAAATCCGGTGATTCTATCGGAACAATTGAAGCGGTTAAGACCGTAAGTGATATTTATGCCCCTTGCAGCGGAAAAATAGTGGAGGTAAATAGTCATTTACAAACCCAGCCGGAAGTTGTTAATACGGATCCTTATGGGCTTGGTTGGATGGTGAAAATAGAAATAACAGATCCGTCAGAATTAAATTCTTTGCTTGACAGTAAAGCTTATAAACAGTTAATTGGAAAATAAAGGTTCTTTCTTCTAAAATAATATATTCAACTCCATGCCTTTTTAATTTATTGAATGGGAATTAACATTGGATATTAAGTACCAGTTAGACTACAAGTTAAAACAAGCCCGCGATTTCCAGGCACAGGGAAAACTCCTCCATGCTCTTCAGTTTTATGAGACAGTAATTAATGAACACCCTTCTTTTGCTGATGCTTATTTTGGGGTGGCTGAGGTTTATGAGCAGCTTGGAAATATTGAGCCTGCCATCGAATTACTAAAAGAATTCCTGATATCAGATCCTGAAAATAAAATTGTACGATTGTTCTTTGGACAATTCCTTCTAAGGAATTCCAGGTGGGAAGAAACAATTGAGGCCTTAAACTTTATACTTCCCGAAGAAGAAATCGTAGTTAATTTCTTTATTGGCTATGCTCATTTCATGCTTGGGGAATATGAGCTGGCTAAAATAAATTTCATTAACTTTATCTCTCATGCCGAACAATCCGAGTTGTTTCAGGAAGCGAATATTTATCTTGCGAAGACTGAAATTAAATTATGCAATTTTGATAATGCCTTAACCTGTGCTAAGCGCGCTGACGTAATGTATTCTAATTATTGGGAGCTTAATGCTATTTATGCTGAAATATATTATAATCTGGATATGCATGCCCATGCTGTTTCCCCCGTGGAAAAGGCATTAAAGCTAAATCCGAATGAACCTAAAATATATGAACTTGCAGGCAAAATATATTTTAAGCTTGGGGATTTTATTAAAGCAGAAAGGAATTTCCTTAAACATATTGAATCAACTGATGAGGCATCTTCTGAAGTATATACAAAACTTGCCGAGGCTTGTCTCAAAGGTAACAAAGCAAAAGATGCTCTTGTTTATTATGATATCGCGCTTAAAATTGACCCGCTTAACCAATATGCCCTTGAAGGGAAAAAATCAGCCGCAAGCATAGTTAATAATAATATTGTTACTGATGGGCTATAAATTCCTTTTTATCTATTTTATAGCTGTTGTTGCAATCATTCCGCAAAAAAAACTTCCGGTTGAGAATAATGGCAGCCTATTAGGAGTAATTCTTCCAATTTATCAGAACGATACAAATTATAACCGGGTGGAACCATCTGTGGAAATTCTTGAAGGAATTAAATTTGCAGTTTCTGAATACAACAATGAAAATAATAATAAAATTGGTTTATTGATAAGAGACTCTGAACGTAAAACTGAAAAAATTAAAACTATAAAGGAAGAATTCGATAAAATCAATAGTTTAAAAGCAATTATAGGTCCTGTATATAGTGATGAAGTAAAAGCTGCACTTGAAATATTCAAAAATTCTGATATTCCGATAATATCACCCACTGCAACTGAAAACGATCTTACTTCTTCATATCCCAACTTTTTTCAAGCCAATCCCTCTTTTATTCTGCGAGGTAAAATAATGGCGCAATATATTTATTTTGTTGAGAATAAAAAGAAAATGGCAATCCTTTCTCCGGAAGAAGGATATTCATCATCAGTGGCAAATGTTTTCAAGAATGAGTTTATAAAACTCGGTGGTAAAATTATTATTGAAGTGACATATTCAAGTAATTCATATGACCTAAGTTCTCAGATATCAAAAATACAAGCTAGGGTGAAGGACATTCAGGGATTATATGTCCCTTTGACAGACAAGTCGGATGCTTCTATTATCCTTTCTCAGCTTGAGCAGCAAGGTATCAATCTAACCTTATATGGAAATCAGGATTGGCTCTCAGCAAAAGGATTTGAATCGTCATCTACTCTTAGCAACCAGTTAATATTTACGAGCGATTATTTCATTGACTATGATGATCTTAAGTATCAGGTATTCAATAAAGCCTTTTATCAAAAAACACATATGGACGTAACCCGTAATGTTTTATATGGTTATGATGCCGCTAAATTTGTTCTTGCTTCATTTTATGGTGACGACCCGGACAGACCGGCATTAAAAACTGCAATGGAATCGGATAGAGTTTATACTGGGTATCATAATAATATTTGTTTTGACTCTGAAAGAGTAAATAAATTTCTGAATATTATTCGGTACAGGGATGGGAAATTTCAACTGGTAGATAAATTCAGGATAGGGGAATAATAAAAAATAATTATTTTTGGGAGTAATTATATGAAAGTAAAAGATTTGCCCCTCGATGACAGACCGCGGGAAAAACTGTTATTAAGAGGCTCACAAAGCTTAAGCGATGCGGAGCTTTTAGCAATCATTTTGAGAACCGGCACTAAAGGGAAGTCAGTAATAAACATATCGCAGGAACTGATAGCAGAAAATGAAAACCTTTCAGTTTTAGCATCCAAACATCCCTCACATTTTATTAAAAAGATAGGAATTGGAAAGGATAAAGCTGCTTCATTGCTTGCTGCATTTGAAATAAGCAGAAGGATCTTATCACAGAGCAAGAATACTTCTGAGAAAAAAATCACATCTCCACAGGATATAGCGGAAATGTTTATCCCTCTTCTGAAGGACGAACTTAAGGAAAAGTTTATTCTCATCTGCCTCAATTCTGCAAATAAAATTATTAAGCACGAAGTTATTTCAATCGGTAATCTTAATTCAAGTATTGTTCATCCAAGAGAAATATTCAAGGCTGCAATAGAAAATTGTTCTGCTAGTGTGATTTTAATGCATAACCACCCTAGCGGAAACCCTGAACCGTCAAGTGAAGATATTTCTATTACTAAAAAGCTTGTAGAGGCTGGAAAAATGCTTGATATTCCTGTTTTTGACCACATAATTCTGGCAGGAAATAATTATACAAGTTTCGTGGAAAAACGGTTAATTTAATTATTATATTGTATTATATATCATATTTCCTTTAATTTCAATAAGTTAACTTGAAATTGATTAATGAAATTGTTATATAATAGGGTCATTTTTTAGTACCCTTTTTTGTTTGAATAAAAAAAACAAATTTTCAACAAGTTCGGTATAAAATATAAAACCAAATGGAGGTTATATGAAACTAACTCATGTTATAAAACACTTTACTATCGCTTCATCATTCATAGTGGCTGTCGCACTAATGAACGGTTGTGGCGGTTTAAGTGATACTCAAATAAATGATTTAAAAAATTTGAGGGCTGATGTAAATTCCCTTCAGTCACAGGCAAATTCTTTGAAAGACCAGAGGTCTGCTCTGGAGAAAGATATAGCTGATAAAAATGCAAAACTGGAAGAATGCAATAAAGAAAAGCAAGAGACTAAAGCTAATCTTGACAAATTGCCTAAATAACTATTAATAATAAAACGATTTGGAGGAATTTTATGAAATTCAGTAAATATTTTCTTGGTATTTTTTCTCTCATACTAATCTTTTCTTTTTCTCTGCTAGCGCAGGAAAAAATGTCAAAGGACGAATGGGAAGCTGAAATGGCACGTCTAAAAACTCAAAAGGAAAGCCTAAATACAGAAATTGGTACATTAAATACTGATATTACCAACCTTAAAAGTCAGAACATTCAGAGTTATGATGATTGTATGAATGAACTTTATACAATGATCGGTGCTTCAAAATCTGATATTGATAATTATAGAACTGCTGTCAATGAATTAAGTGGAAAGATCGGAAGAAAAGAAGGTCCTAAAGCTGACAGACAGAAAGATCTTAATGCACTGAAAATGAATAAGATCAGTGCTTTACCTGAATTCTTTGATAAAGTACAGAATCAAATGCAGAAAGATTTGGATTCTTGGGTTGAAGAACCCACTGTAAAGAATTATACAGTTGTTAAAGGCGACTGCTTATGGCGCATTGCTCAAAAACCTGAACACTATGGAAACGGTTTTGCATGGCCTATAATCTATTCAGCAAACCGTGATCAGATTAAGAATGCTGACTTGATTTATCCTCAACAAACATTCAAGATTCCTAATCTCACAGAAGACGAAAAAGCTAAATATGAAAAATTGAAAATGAATTATAAACCTGCTCCTGTTCAATAATTCTGAGGTTTATAATTTTGATCTTTTTAATTAGATAATTAAAACCCCTATCAATGTTTTGAGATAGGGGTTTTTGTATTTTAAAAAATATGACCGCAATAGAAAAACGACTTGTTCTGGAAAATGTTAATATGCTTGCCCTGCTCGGGTTGAACGATGCCAATCTTAGAATGGTTGAGGACAGGTTTAATTCTTCAATTACCGTAAGGGGGGATAATGTTATTATAAAAGGGGTTTCAGAGGAAATCGAAACAATTGAAAAAATATTTAAAGAAATGACTTATGTCCTTAATACTAAAAATTCCCTTAAATCTTCAGATGTAGAGACAATTCTTGATCTCACAATTCAAGGGAAAGAAATTATAAGTGGAAAAGAATTCGATTCTATCGTCCTTTATACAAAAAATGATGTAATTAAGGCTCGTACACCCGGACAACAAAGATATCTGGAGATTGCCGGGAAAAATGATATTTGTTTTGCAATAGGTCCTGCAGGTACGGGAAAAACCTACCTCGCAGTTGCTCTGGCAATTTCTGCTCATAACAGGGGGATAGTTAACAAGATCGTGCTTGCTCGCCCAGCTGTGGAAGCCGGTGAAAGCCTTGGATACCTTCCAGGGGACTTTAGGGAAAAAATTGATCCCTATTTACGCCCTTTATATGATGCGCTTGACGATATGATGCCCACCGATAAACTGAAGGGATATATTGAGAAGAAAATTGTTGAGATTGTTCCTCTTGCCTATATGCGTGGAAGAACACTTAATAATGCTTTCGTTATTCTTGATGAAGCGCAAAATGCAACCGATCTGCAGATGAAAATGTTTTTAACAAGATTAGGAGTAAGCTCCAAAGCAATAGTGACAGGAGATATCACCCAAATCGACCTTCCTTTAAAAACACAAAGTGGTTTAGTGCAGGCAAAAGAAATACTTCAGGGTATCGAAGGCGTGGGATTTATTTATTTTGAAAAATCAGATGTTGTAAGACACCGCCTTGTAAAAGAAATTATTAGTGCGTATGAAAAACACGGCATATCGAAATAAATTTATTTTATATCCTTTTTACTTTCATTCCAGAATATATCCATTTCGGCAAGATTAGACTCATTTATTTTCTTGCCAGTCTCAATAACTTTCTTTTCAACAAAAGAAAACCGTTTAATAAATTTCTCATTGGCACTACGCAGGGCATCTTCCGGATTTATTTTCAGGAACCTTGAATAATTTACCATGGCGAAGAATACATCTCCAACCTCCTTTTCAAGTTCTTCCCTGGTTTCTTCTCTTTCCGATACGTGCATCTCTTCGATTTCTTCTATGACCTTTTTCCAAACGTCTTCTTTCTTTTCCCAGTCGAACCCTACCATAGCTGCCTTTTCCTGAAGCCGGAATGCCCTATACAGAGAGGGCATGTTTATGGGAACACCTTCAAGAACAGAACTTTTTCCCTCTGTAAGTTTTATTGCTTCCCAGTTTGTTTTAACATGATCCGCGCCTGTAACAGCGGTGTCTCCAAATACATGGGGATGTCTTCTGATGAGTTTTTCATTTATAGAATCGATAACATCAGAAAGTTTGAAATGATTATTCTCTTCTGCAATCTGGGCATGAAATAAAATATGCAGGAAAAGATCACCAAGTTCCTTTTTAAGCTCTTCGTAATCTTTATTGTCAATGGATTCAACTACTTCATAAGCTTCTTCGAGGGTATTTGATTTAATCGAATCATGAGTCTGTTCTTTATCCCACGGACATTCTTTTCGTAATCTTTTTACTATTGCCACAAATTCTTTAAATTTATCCTCTAACATCTATATCCTTGTTTTAATAAGGTCTTAAAATAACAAAATAGTAATAAAAAGGTATTAAAATGATTGAAGCAAAAATTATAGAACTGGGATACACATTGCCCGAACCTGCTAAACCATTGGCGGCATATATTCCGGCAATTAAGATTGATAAATTAGTTTATACTGCCGGACAACTTCCCAGCATTAGCGGTCAACTGCAGTATAAAGGTAAAGTTGGATTTGACGTTTCTGAAGAAGATGGACAGAAAGCAGCCGTTTTGTCTTTGCTTAATTGCCTGGCTGTTATTAAAAGCGTTTGCGGTGACCTGGATCAGATCGAACAAGTTGTTAAACTCACTGTGTTTATCAACAGCGCCGATGGGTTTACAAATCAGCCAAAGGTTGCAAATGGTGCTTCAGAGTTGCTCCTCAAGATATTCGGTGAAGCAGGAAAGCATGTCCGCAGTGCTGTAGGCGTTAATGAATTACCTATAGATGCTGCACTTGAAATTGAGATGGTAGTAAAACTGAAATAAGGTATATACCTATTATACCATTGCCGGGTTGGTTTAATTATACTTATATTTACACGTATGAATCATGGTATATATATTAAGATAAAATCATTGATTTTGTTTTATCTTTTATTTAATATTTCAAATGATTTTAAGGTATTAAAATGAAAAAGATTGTATTAGCAATTGTTGTTGGATTTACTTTTATAGGTTTTGCCCAATTTAAAAATTCAGGTTTGGATAGTCCTGATATAAAGGATGGAATTGTCGATCATTCCGGCAGTGGTAATCTGTTTGGATTTTTGAATTCGGATAATTTCCAGATGAAACATTCATTTGATATGTCATATTCAACCTTCGGTGGCCAGGGTTTTTCCCTTGGTGTATATACAAATAGTATGTTTTTTAAAATAAATCCTGATCTTAATGTTCAGACTGATATTAGTATAGTTAATTCTCCATACAGTACACTGGGGAAAAATTTCCAGAATAATATAAATGGAATATATTTAAGCAGGGCTGCTATAAATTATAAACCTTATAAGGATGTTTCTATTTCCCTTCAATACAGGAACCTTCCTGGAGCCTTTAATCCATATATAAATAATGGGCTGAGCCCAATGTCTGGCTTTGGAGGAAACTATGATCCATGGGGTTATTAATAATTAAGAGATTTAAGTGAAGGAAATTTCCCGTCCGGGTAAACCTGATAACAATTCAGAAAATAAGAAACCGACTGCTAATCTTTTTCTAAATCTTATTATAATTTTCCTGATTGCAGTGATAGCCTTTCTCTCCTTTTCAGTGGTCAAAAAAATTAAAAGCAACAGTAATAAAGTTGTTTCAGTAGAAAGTAAAACCATACCTGCGGCAATAATTCAATTGGAAGTTCTTAATGGCTGCGGGGTAGTCGGGGCTGCAGAAAAGATTACCGATTACTTAAGAAATAACCATGTTGATGTTGTGCAAATGAGGAACTATACCTCTTTCGACATTGAACAATCTTTGGTGATTGATAGAATAGGGAATAGACCAAATGCAGAAAAAATAGCTGATCTACTCGGGATTGACAGAAAAAATATTGTGCAGCAGATAAGTTCAGATTATTTCCTTGATGTTTCCTTGGTAATCGGAAAGGATTATAACCAGTTAAAATCTAATTCTAAATGAGGATGAATGAGTAATAAAATTATTGACAGAATTGTAGAACTTATATTCAATAAAAAGGGGTATGATGTTAAAATTCTTGATCTGAGAACGCTAACTACTATCACAGATTATTTCATTATATGTACCGGAGACTCTGATACGCAGGTAAAAGCAATTGCTGATGAAGTAGATAAACAGATGAGGGCTGAAGGGGTGAGAAGCTGGCATACTGAAGGTTATAGAACATTAAATTGGGTATTGATTGATTTCGTTGATATCGTTGTGCATGTGTTTAAAAAAGAATCACGTGAATATTATAACCTGGAAAAACTTTGGGGAGATGCACCGTTTATTATAGCTGAGGATCCGCTTCTCAAGATTCTGGTTAAGAAAAAACCCGGACGCCCTAAAAAAATTAAAAGTGAATAACAATTCCTAATCTTATCCGGAACTATTTTGAAAAGATATCTTCATTCTTTGTTTGAAAAAGCATCTTCGCGTTTAGAATACCTTAAAGATTTGACTTTGCATTTTGAGATTCCGCCTAATGCTGATTTCGGCGATCTCTCTTGCAATGCGGCTCTATTGTTATCTAAAAAACTGAAAAGAAATCCGCGTGTCCTGGCTGAAGAAATTCTCAATAATTTAGAAATTGATAAAAGTATAATTTATAAAGCAGAGATAGCCGGTCCCGGTTTTATTAATTTCTTCTACACTCCTGCTTATGCAAATGGTATAATTAAAAAAATCCTGTCGGGAGGGGATAGTTACGGCAGGACAAATAAATTTGAAGGCAAAAAAGCAAATGTGGAGTTTGTCTCAGCAAATCCAACCGGTCCTTTAACAGTCGGGCATGGCAGAAATGCTGTCTGCGGTGATACTATAGCAAATCTTCTTGAATGGGTCGGATATAAAGTTGACCGCGAATATTATTTTAATAATGCCGGGCGGCAGATGAGAGTTCTGGGGGATTCAGTGAGACTCCGTTATCTTGAATTATTAGGAGATGAAATACAATTTCCCGATGATTATTATCAGGGGGAGTATATCAAAGAAATTGCAGATGATCTTAAAAAGGAATTTGGCGATACTCTAAGAGATGAACCTGCTGAAGGAAAGTTCAAAATAAGTGCGGAACAAGAGATATTTGCCGATATAGAAAGAACTCTCGGAACTATCGGAATAAAGTTCGCTTTATTTTATAATGAGAATACTCTTTACCAGGATAAAAAAATAGAAGACCTGCTTGCAAGGTTGAAAGAAAAAAATCTTTCTTATGTGAAAGATGGAGCAGTATGGATGAAATTTTCAGAACTTGGCAATGAGCAGGATAAGGTAATAGTAAAATCAACCGGTGAGCCGACATACCGGCTTCCCGACATAGCCTATCATATCACTAAATTTGAACGCAATTATGATCTGATAATTGATCTGTTCGGTTCCGATCACAATGCTACATATCCAGATGTTGTCGCCGGTCTTAAGGCTTTAGGGTATGATACGACAAAAATGAAGGTTCTGATCCATCAATTCGTTACTATCGTGGAAAACGGGGAAATTGTTAAAATGTCCACCCGTAAAGCAAATTACATAACGCTCGATGAACTGGTTTATGAAGCAAAAGCAGATGTAGTCAGGTATTTCTTTAATATGAGGAATATTTCTTCGCATATGAACTTTGATTTGGCACTTGCTAAAAAGCAATCGGATGAAAACCCTGTTTTTTATCTTCAGTATGCTCATGCCAGAATATGTTCGATACTGAAAATGGTAAGAGAACAGAACCTGATTGCCTCTACCGATAATCTGCATCTTCTAAATACAGAAGTAGAACTTCAATTAGTCAAAAAACTTCACCAGTTCAGTGAAGAAATATTAAAATCTGCACTTCAGTTCGAAATTCATCATATCTGTGTTTATCTTGAAGAGCTTGCATCAATATTCCATAAATTCTATACATTTTGCAGGATTCTTGGCACTGAAAAAGATCTAGCCGAAGCAAGATTAGCCCTTGCTGGTGCCGTCAAAATAGTAATTAAGAATGGACTGAAGGTTCTGGGTGTAAATGCTCCGGAAACTATGTAGCTTAATCTGCAATTGCAAGAGAGGCAGCATAAATTATGGCCGCTCCATTTTTCTTTAAGATCCTGCCCAACTCAGATACTGTATTACCACTGGTTATAACATCATCAATGATCAGGATATTTTTACCCGAGATATTATTAATGCGTTTTACTTTGAATGCTCCTGAAATGTTCTTCTCTCTTTCCCGGATATTCATTGAGGTTTGTGTCTCTGTATATTTAATTCTTTTGACACTTCTTTCATCAAGTACCAGATTTAATTTTCTGTTCACTCCCTTTGAAATATAATAGGACTGGTTATATCCTCTCTCAGATTTTTTCAGATGATGAAGCGGGACAGGTATAATAAGGTCAAAATTCTTTACCGATATCTCATTTAGTAATTTATCCCCAAGCAATTTGCCAAGGGTTTCACCGATCCTGAAATTATTATCATATTTCATTGCATGGATTATTCTTTGCAATTCTTTATCCTTTTCAAACACGTAAAGAGAAGTGAATCCGGAGATTATTCCCTTAGAAAGGAATTTTTTCTGAAATTCAAAGCTTATCCGTGTGGAATCTGCGGGAAGTATTTTGCTCAGGCAAGCTGAACAAACACACTTTTCGCTTAATTTTAATTTGTTCTTACACGAAGGACAAATCCTTGGTAGAAAAAAATCGAAGAATTCAGAAAGAAAATGCATAGAACCTCAAATCTCTTCAAAATACGATTTCAAAACGGTTTCAGCATTACTTTTACTGGTAAACCTTATTACCCGCGTGTTCAATTTTCAGTTTTAGATCAAAGATTACGGTAAGTATAAAATCAAAGCATGCCGGAACGTTTCCTGATAAACCACTCGATTGAAAATATAACTATAGTTAATCCCAAAAGCCACTCATCTGACCAGAGGTTTATTTCACTTACGTTTATTTTTTCTTTTGCCGATTCCTTGTTGATTTTATTAAGAATATCGAATAATTGTGAATAATTGTTGTAAGTGAAAAACTTACCACCGGTTTGTCCTGCAAGCGAGCTTAAGAATTCATAATTCATTCTGGGGTCCATCAACTCAATATCAATTTCCCCTATATTGAATTTGCCTGCATCAGTTCCAAGCTTCTTTTGTCCACTACTAGCTGAACCGGAAAAGGAATAATCCCCGAATTTATTTCCCTGAAAATTTCCTTCATACAAACCGTACCCCAAAGGAGTCAGTTTAATTTCATTTTTCTTATCTCCTTCTGAAATTTTGACAGTGACTTCGGCATCTGAGACGGGGTTAAATAATTCATCATAAACTTCACCGGAAAATTCTATTTCTTCCCCAAGTGCATAAATCTTTTTTGATGTTTTTATTCTTACTTGTTTTTCTTCATCGGAAGAATGTAGCCATTTAACTGAATTACTAATGAACCTGTCAAAAAGGTCAAGATCTTTTTCAGCGGTTTGCAGTTTCCACCGCCAAATATCCTTAGCCAAAACATTAATCGATCTTTTACCCCCTATCCTTTTGGTTAAAATCAGCGGAGAATTCAGAGGAATATTATTAGCTTTTATCCTTGCAATTACCTCGGTTTCAGGTTTAACAATATATTCATTGTTGATCTGAAGTGTGGGAGGAAGGTTATTCCATGCATTTATATTGTCGGACGAATTATTCTGTAGCAGTGGATTTTTAGTCTGGTTTAGAGAAACATTGGGTTGCACTTCGGTGAATCCCTGTCCTGTTCTGTTAATTGTAAAAGCCAGGTCGCTCTGAAAATATTTCAGTTTATTCAAATCTACTGCATCTGTGAACACAAAAAAGAAGGGTTTATTTTTAGTGAGCACTCTTTTTATCAGATCATCAGGAACTTCCCTTGAGGGAAACCCTACCATGAAAAAGATATCGGCGCTATCTATAACTTTTTCCGGGTTATTCTTCTCGACGGTTTTTCCCGGAGCTATATAGGTTAAACTGTTAACCGATAAGTTCTCGTCAGATTGGAGCACAGTTTTTAATATAGTCATATCGGGCGAAGGGGTGCCACTTAATATTACAATTTTGATTTTGTTACTAAGTACGTTTATATAAAACACTTTTTTATTATTAGCCGTAGTAAACTCTCCGGCAAGAGGGGATACAACAGCAGATAATTTTTTTTCTCCTCCATCATTAGGCGTATAAATAAACTCTTCATTCTGAATGCCGTCTTCATTTAATATAATGTTTTTCTGCTCAACCGGTTTATCATTTTCCAACAATGACAGTGTAACACTTTTTCCTGCAAAACCTTTATTCGCAACCGAAATTACTAGTGAAGTAGGATTGCCGGCATATATGAATTCATTATAGACAATATTTTTAATCTCCACATCATTTCTTCTTGTGCTATCGCCTATTCCAATTATAAAGACCGGAATACCCATCTTTTCGGCTGTAAAAACGGGATTGGTTCCTTCAGTTATTACGCCGTCACTTATTATGGTAATTGCGGAAATATTCTGTTCATCTTTTTTTATTCCTGAAAAGATATTTGAAAAATTAGTGCTTCCCTCGGAGAAATTTAATTTGTCCAGACTATCGGTTCTTACTTCCCTTACCTTACTGCCAAAACTGAAAATACTGGATTTTCCGTCAAGCTTACCGGAGGAAATATCTTTTGTGAAATCTTTTACTTGCTCCTCTCTTTTTGTGCCGTCATTTATAAGGATCGACCGGGAATTATCAATATAAATGAGGTTCCTTGGTTTTATAACCAGTTTTTTAGCCAGGCTGAGCTTTGGCTCAAATACAATAAAAATGATGAAAAGAAGCCCTAATGCTCTTAATACAGTAAGAATATTTTTTTTAGAGGGATTTACTAAAGGAACGGTATAACGGTAGGTATAGACTGAATATAAAACTAAAAGGACTAATGCCAGTAATAAAAATAAATAGTTAAATGAAAAAGTTAAGCTGATCTTTTCATAATCAAACATATCCCTAATCCATTAACCTTTCTATTTTCCAGTTTTTCATTTTCTCATATGCAGCATAATCTGTCAGGTCGAAATGAATAGGAGTTATAGAAACATAATTATTTCTGATTGCGGCCTGATCAGTTTCAATTTCAGTATCCACCTCAGTTAGATTTCCTGTAAGCCAATAATAATTGCGACCGTTAGGGTCAACTCTTTGCTCATACTGATCATCCCATTTTGACTTTCCCTGAGTAGTAAGGTAAACACCTTTTATCTGATCTTCCGCTACATCAGGAACATTTACATTAAGCAAAGTACCCTTTGGCAGATCTTTTCCAATCATCTTCCCGGCTAACAACCTGGCTATTTTTCCACAAAATCTGAAATCTGTTCCTGCATGATTAGTTAAGGATATTGCCATAGAAGGAATATCCATAATTGATGCCTC
>OBLU010002521.1_pt1 | contig 16845 bp, 19 predicted proteins | sample 1518681 | NCBI WGS metagenome assembly OBLU01 (sample SAMEA3539304, study PRJEB22396) | soil metagenome | biome: tundra; feature: field; material: soil | place: USA | collected 2010-05 | depth 0.15 m | reverse complement strand
GCATGCGGCTCGGGCTGGAGGACGGAGGTCTGTAAAACCGTCGGCTCAGCCTACGATGGTTCGAACCCATCACCTGCCACCACCTGCGGAAACGGCCCGCTAGCTGCGAATTCTCGGGTAGGCGGGCCGTTTCTTCTCTGTCCCGTGGTGTGTCACCTTGTAGCGCGGCGTGTTGCGGTGTCCACGGACATATAGCGGACGGGCGTAGGGGGCAGGGAGCGGTGTGGGTGGCCGCTCGCTGGCCCGTGGGTGCCCGTTCAGGGCCGTGTTTCGGCTTGACGTTCGCGGCTGAGTCGAGCGTGCATTTCCCCTACGTCTGGTTACAGCCCCGCGATCCTTACGGGGCGGGGCGGGGCGGCCAGGGAAGGGCGGGTGCGCTGATGGCCGGGGTGGCAGTTCGGGAGAGCGTTACGGTAGCCGGGCGGGTGGATCGGGCGCGGGTCGCCCGGGAATTCGTGGGCGCGGTGCTCGGTCAGGGACATTCGTGCAGGGATGACGCGGTCCTGCTGATGAGCGAGTTGTTTGGCAACAGCGTGCGGCACAGCGGCTCCAGCGTTCCCGGAGAGACGGTCACGGTTGCGGTCATGGCCGAGGATGGCGTTGTCCGGGTGGAGGTCACCGATCGAAGCGGCTCCGGGCTGCCCGTGCTGCGCCCGGCTGATCGTAACGCGGAGGGCGGCCGGGGGCTTCAACTGGTGGCCCGCCTGGCTGCGCAGTGGGGCTGGCGACGGCGTGGCGGCCGGACGGTGACCTGGTTCGAACTACGGTACGGCTGACCTATCGTCACTCAATTCTCCGCATCCTGAAATTCCGTTCTGCAGGCAGGGTGAGGTCGCCCGCCCTCTCAGGCTCCATGTGTAGACAGCCGCGCATAGGCTGGAAGACCGCCCAGGAGGTCGGGTTCGGCAATGATCGTGATCCCGGTGGCCTGCTGGACTCGCTGGGCGACGGTGGTGGCGGCAGCGGCGAAGGACGTGGCGGTTGCGCCATCATCGGCCACGAGGGTGAAGTGCTTGCGGGAGATCCGGGCACCGGGGGCGAGCTGCTGGCCGAGGGAGAAGCCTGCTGCCTTCATCAGCCAGCTGGCGCTGACACGCGTCGCGCCGTCGGAGAAGTCGTTGACGGGAGCACCCTCCGCGCGCAGGCGGCTGGCGGTGTCCGGGGGGATGACGGGGCTGAGGAAGACGCTTCCGGCGGTGCGGCCGTCGGGGTCGCGGGGGTCGAGGATCATGCCCTTCCGCGCCCGTACGTCCCGGACGGCCGCGGCGGTCTCGTCTATGAGGACCCGCTCGCCTAGCGGGACTCCCGCTGCCTCGGCCACCGCGCGGTAGGTGAGGGGTGGCCCGAGCTTGCTGGGCGTGAGGGCCAAGGTGACGGTGAGGATGGTCCAGCGCTGGGAGTGCTTGAAGACGCTGGTGCGGTGGCCGAGCCTGCACTGGGCGGGGGTCATCTCGGCTTCCTGGCCGGTGGCCCAGTCCCAGGCGCGGACGCTGACGAGGGTGTCGATGACTTCCTGGCCGTAGGCGCCGACGTTCTGGACCGGGGTAGCTCCGACGGTTCCCGGGATGCCGGTCAGGCACTCGATCCCGGACAGTCCCTCGGCCACCATCTCATTGACAAGGGCCTCCAGTTCGTGGCCGGCCTGCACGGTGGCCAGGACGCGCTCGTCGTCGTGGCCGCGGTCCAGGCGCACGCCTGTGGTGGCCATGCGGGCGACGAGGCCGGGGTAGCCGTCGTCGGCGGCGAGGACGTTGCTGCCGGACCCGATCACCGGCGGCACGCTCCCGGCCTGGCTGGCGGTGGCGATGAGCTCCGGGAAGTCCGACGGGTCTTCAAGCACGGCCAGTTCTCGTGCAGGGCCGCCGAGGCGCAGCGTGGTCAGCGAGGCGAGCGGGACGTTCGGGGCCAGCCGCATGAACCAGGTTCTCCTCGTGCCGTGCGCGTGATCTCCAGGCTCACCAGGCTACGCGTGGATGAGGTCTGCGATCCTGCCAGCGGCTGAGATGGCCTGGCTCCCCTTCGACGCGGCGAGGGCACCGCGCAACTCGCCGAGGCGGCTGCGGACGCGGTCGGAGTCCTGGTCTCGTGTCAGGGTGAGCGCCTGGTCGGTGGCCTGGACCGCGCCGTCGACCTGGCGGGTGAGGAGCATCGACTGGGCGAGGGAGACTCCGTGCAGCAGGCGATTGCGGGGCTGGCTGTCCCCGAACAGGCGCAGTCCGCTCTGCAGCAGTGGGATGGCCTTGTCGGGTACGCCTGCTTCCAGCCAGGACCGGCCAGCGTCGGTGACAAGGACGGCCTCGGTGACCCAGTATGCCCACGAAGGCGGCGGGATCGACGCGGATTTCCCGCCGAACAGGCTGGCGGCTTCATCCAGAGCCAGTGCGCATTCGGCAGTGGCGCCGCTGGAGGCGTGGGCACGGGCCTCGCGGCTGGCGAGCAGCGCGGCAGTGACCGGGCCGGCCTGCCCGGCGGACCGCTGTCGGGCCATCCGGATCAGCTTCACTGCATCAGCAGGAGAGTCCATCCATAGCGCCAGGTAACTGAGGCAGGACACGATCGCGGCGGCGAGTTCGGAGTCTCTGGCTACGTGGGCAAACCGCAATGCTGCCAGGAGGAAACGCTGGCCCAGCGCCTGCTTGCCCAGGTCAGTGGCCACCCAGCCGGCGAGCTGAGCCAGCTCTGCCAGGACGCCGAACAGCGCAGTTCCGGTCTCCCGGTCGTAGGCGGCGGTGCATGCCAGGCTTGCCGCCCAGCGCAGGTCCTGCTTGATCCAGTCCAGCAGCATCGGGCCGCCCCGCACGTCATCGAGGCGCCGGAGTTGCCTGACCCGCTCAGCGAGCACGTTCACTATCTCGCTGCTGACCTCCTCTCCGCCAGCCCGGGATGGCTGCGCTGCCGTTGGAGCGGTGAACCAGTCAACTACCGGGGCGACCGCCAGCGCCCCCGAGACCGGGAGCAGCGCCGAGGCCGTGGGCTTGCTGACCAGCTCGGCGCAGCGCACCGCCCCGTCAGCCGTCCACGGCAAGCTCAGCCCGGAATGCGCTGAGATCGCGACCGCCTGCGAACGCGCGCCGGGCCACAGCTGCCAGGCGGTGACATGCTCCCCGATGGCGCGGCTGAGCGTGAGCGCGGCCAGCTCCGGGAGGGCGCCTCGCGGGGTGCCGCCATTCAGCCAGTGGTAGGGAGCTTTGGCGCTGACTACCTGCTTTCCCGCCGTCCTATTGATCTCACGGGCCAGGCGCTCAGGTGCCCATTCCAGCCGGGCCAGGCATTCGCCCAGCAAACCGGGTCCCGTGATCTCGCTCATCACACCCCTCCCTGGAAAGGCGATCCATCGGCTAAATCTCATGGTGCCCTATCACCGCGGCCGGGTACCGCCATGCGGCGAGGGTTCTGGCGAAGCTGACCATTCTGACCGCTGCCGGACCTTTCTGACCGGCTAGCGGACTGCCAGGGGCGGCTTTCCGGTGATGAGCTAAGGACATGCTCACCGGCTATTGCTCACCCGCCGCGCGGGACAACCGCCCCGTGCTCCAGGTACATGGCGCGGCCCGCCGCGCGGGCGTCCAGGGCAGCGTGCACGCGACGGGACAACCGCGCGATGAGCAGGCCGTCAAGCTCGCCTCGCTCGCGGAACGCGAACTCGCTGATCTCATCGCCGTCCACGCGGATCGCCGCTACTTGCTGAAGGGACAACTGGCCGCCGTCGAAGACGAACAGCAGCTTGTCGCCCTCGGCAGGGTGGGGTGCCCAGTCCACGGCGAGCAGTGCGCCGACCGGAAGTCTGGTGCCCAGTTCCTCGGTGACCTCACGGCGCAGCGCGGCCCCCGGGCTCTCACCAGGCTGGACGTACCCGCCTGGTATGTCCCACAGCGGCTTGTAGGTCGGCTTCACCAGCATGACCCGGTCTGCGCCATCGAAGTACAGCGCCCCGGACGCGGTACGCGGGCGGGCGAACTGCTCAGTTTCGTCAGCCACAGGCTCAACAGTAGCCATCCGGGACCCGGAGGGCTGTCACAACGATCGCTAGGAACCCGCAGTGACCCCACGAGCCAGTCTCCCGCCCGTCCAGGATCGTCGCCTTTCTGGAGGAGCGCCGGGCGGAGGCTGGAGAGGCGTCAGGGGCACCCGAATGTCCCGACGTAGTTCCCTGGTGCTCGGGGCGCTTCCCGGCGCGGTACCGTGCGCCCGCCTGCACGCCCGCCAGGTGCTCTGGGAATGGGGTGTGCCCGTCGACGTGGAAACAGCGGAACTGCTCATTTCCGAGCTGGTAACCAACGGCCTGAAAGCCGCCTGGGCCACCGGCTCCAACCAGCCGGTCTCGCTTACTTGTCGGCGGGCAGCGCCGTTCTCGCTATTGAGGTCTGGGACGGTAATCCGCACCCTCCAGTGCTGCGCGAACTCGATGATGACGTTCCCCCGCTGGACGAGGAAAACGGTCGTGGCCTTTTCCTCGTCCACACCCTGAGCGAGAAGTGGGGCTGGTACCCGACTAGCGATCCGGCAGGGAAGGTGACCTGGTGTGAATTCCAGGCTCCCGTCGGCGACTCACGGAGCGGACGGTCATGAGGGCGGTCCGCAGAACACATCAGGAGTGAAATGAAACGGGCACTGATTACCGGCGTGGCCGGCTTCATCGGCTCGCATCTCGCGGCCGAGCTGCTGCGCCAGGGCTGGTTCGTGACTGGCCTGGACACGAGGTCCCCGGCCAGCGACCCGGTTGCCGCCGAGAACCTGGCGGACCTGGCCAGCGATCCCCTCTTCCAGTTCGTGGGAGCAGACGTCGCGGCTGATGACCTGACGATCTTGTCTGAGGGCATTCAGGTCGTGTTCCACCTGGCGGCACTCGCGGGCGTGCGCAGGTCGTGGGGGGACAGGTTCAGCGACTACCTGACTTGCAACGTCCTCGGGACTCAGCGGCTCCTTGAGGCATGCGCCGCTGCGGATGTGCCGCGGCTGGTGTTCGCGTCTTCATCCAGCGTCTACGGCGCGGGCACTGGCAAGCCGTCGCGGGAGACCGATCCTCCGCTGCCGCTGTCACCGTACGGGGTGTCCAAGCTCGCGGCCGAGCGGCTGTGCCTGGCGTACGCGAGCCAGCGCGGCGCGGCGACCAGCATCATCGCACTGCGGTACTTCACCGTCTACGGCCCCCGGCAGCGGCCCGACATGGCATTGAGCCGGATCATGCGGGCCGCGCTGTCCGGCCGGGCCATGTCGCTGTACGGAACGGGCGCCCAGCGGCGCGACTTCACCTACATCTCGGATGCCGTCGCCGCCACGATCGCCGCCGCCTCGGCGGACGCGCAGGCCGAGGTGATCAACGTAGCCTCCGGCCAGAGCGTGCCATTGTCGGATGCCCGCAAGGCCATCGCCCGGCTGTCAGGCGCTGAGGTGCCAGCGCAGCGGCGGGTCGCCCAGCCCGGCGATGTCGATGCGACCACCGCCGACCTGGCCAGGGCGGGCGAGCTGCTCGGCTACCAGCCTCAGGTGGACCTGGGCGAAGGGCTGCGCAGGCAGTGGGAATGGCTTGCCGCCAGGGAGCATCCGGCCGACCTGGCCATGGCGAAGGCGGCCCCATGAAGCTCACTCTCACGGCTGGCTCGGCGAGCGAGTTGTTCGCTCAGGCCTGTCACGCGGTCCTGGCTGCCGGGCAGCCAGCCGCGCCGCGCGGGCTGCCGACCGTCGAGGTGCTGGGCGCGAGCCTGACGCTGACCGACCCGCGCCGCAGGCTGGTGGACGTGCCACCAGCCCGGGTGATCAACCCGGCCTTCGCGGTCGCCGAGGCGATGTGGATCCTGTCCGGCTCTGACGACCCGTGGATCTACCTGTACAACGAGCGACTGGCCGAGTACGCCGACGACGGCCGCCTCATGGGCGCCTACGGGCCGCGGCTGCGCCGCTGGCACGGCACCACCGACCAGCTCGCCCACGTCCGGCAGGCCCTCGCCGCTGACCCCGGGACCAGGCGCGCCGTCATCCAGCTGTACGACCCTGAGGCCGACGCACGCGGCCACAAGGACGTCCCGTGCACGATCGGGTACCGGTTCTTCCTGCGCGACGGCAAGCTGCACATGCACACGACGATGCGGAGCCAGGATCTATGGCTCGGGTTCTGCTACGACATCTTCACCGCGACCATCCTGCAAGAGCTCCTCGCCGGATGGCTCGGCGCTGGCCTCGGAAGCTACCAGCTCACCATCGATTCGCTGCACCTGTACGCCCACGACGTCCCCAAAGCCAAGCGGGTGCCGTCGGCGGCAGAGCCCGGCCCGCAGATGGCCGGGCTAGCGACTGCCTGGGAGACGCTTGACGACGTGCTTGCCTCCGTCATCGACGGCATCCCGCTCCCTGACCAGGGCCTTGCGGAGCTGGCGTGCGTGCTCGCCAGCTACCGGGCGAGGAAGGCCGGAGATCCCGATGCGGCTGACGCGATAGCCGCCAGTCACGACGGCCCGCTGGCCATCGCGCTGCGCCGCTGGTACGAGCGCATCGACCAGGGCCATCGGCTGGCAAGGGAATCCGGCCGATGAGGACCAGTACCCGCCAGCCGGCCGTGCTCGGCCTGTGCTCCTTCACCCACGACTCCGCCGCAGCCCTCATCGCTGGCGGGAGGCTCACTGGGATGGCCGAGGAAGAGCGGCTGTCCGGCGTGAAGCACACCTGCGAGTATCCCGCTGCCGCCGTGCAGTGGCTGCTCGATGACGCGGGCCTGACCGCCGCCGACGTCGATATCGTCGCCTACAACTTCGCCGGGCACCGGTACCTAGCCGGGATCGCAGGCACCCCCGGTCACCTGCTGCGGCCCGCCACCTGGTCCCGTGCCCTGCCTCGCGCCGCTAGCTTCGCCGTCATCCATCACCGGTTCCGGCAGCGCATGGAGACGCTGCAAGGCCTCTTCCCGAACGCGCGGGTACGCTGCGTCCCGCATCACGTGGCTCATGGCATGTACGCGTTCGCTGCGTCGGGGTTCAGCGAGGCAGCGGTCCTGATCATCGACAGCCTAGGCGAGACCTGCACGACCTCCATCGGCTCCGGCATGGCCCGCCCGGGTGGCGACGTCCGGTACCGGATCCGGGAGTCGATCAGCGATCCGGCGTCTCTTGGGTACGCCTACGGTGCCGTCACCGCGCACCTTGGCTGGCGGCGCGGCGATGAGGAAGGCACCGTCATGGCCCTGGCCGCAACTGGTGACCCAGCGCGCTTCCGTGACCTGTTCGCCCGCGCGATCCGGCTGACGCCGACCGGGTTCGCGCTCAGCCCGAATCTGTTCCCGCTGCGGGTGCTCCGCCATGGCTGGCCCCGCGTCACCGCGGCTTTCATTGACGCCACCTGCCCTCCGCGTGGCCATGGCGAGGAGGTGACGCAGGTGCACGCGGATGTTGCGGCGGCCCTGCAGGAGCGCACCGAGCAGGTCATGGTCCACCTGGCGAGTCGCGCGCAGGCGGTGACGGGGGCACGGCGGCTGTGCCTCGGGGGCGGCGTAGCGATGAACTGCGTCGGGATCGGCAAGATCCTCGAAGGCGGGCAGTGGGACGAGGTGCACGTGCCGCCTGCCCCGGGAGACTCTGGGACGCCGATCGGCGCGGCGCTCGCCGCCTTCCGCGCGGTCACCGGCATCGTTCCCCGTGACCTCGTGCGCTCGTGCTATCTCGGCCCCGCCTACCCGGATTTCAAGCCAGCGCCAGTACCCGCGCCGGGGCTGGCCGCGCGGCAGGTCGACGGCCCGGCCAGGTACCTGGCGGAGCAGCTGGCGGCGGGCAAGATCGCCGGAGTGTTCCAGGGCAGGCTGGAGGCCGGGCCGCGGGCACTCGGTAACAGATCGATCCTCGCCTCCCCGCTCATCCCCGACGTGACCGGCAGGCTGAACGCTGCGGTGAAGTTCCGCGAGCCGTTCCGCCCGTTCGCCCCCGTCGTCTTGGCCGAGCATGCCGCTGATTACTTCTGCCTGGGCCAGCCGAGTCCGTTCATGTCGATCGCCGTGCCCGTCACCGACCTGGCCAGGAGCAAGGTTCCCGCCGTCGTGCACGCGAACGGGACCGCCCGCGTGCAGACCGTGGCCCGGGAGCACAACCCGTTCCTGGCCGATGTGCTCAGCCACTTCGCCGCCCTGACGGGCGTCCCGGTCCTGATCAACACCTCGCTCAACGTGAAGGGCAAGCCGATCAGCGGCACCCCGGAGATGGCCATCGAGTGCCTGGCCTCCAGCGGCCTGGACGGGCTGATGCTCGACGGCGGCTGGTGGGTGGGTAAGTGAGGATCGGCTACAGCTTCTGGGGATTCCTCGGTCCCGGCATCACCGACACCCCCGACGGCGGACGCAGCCACCGTCGCCCGCTCATCGACGGCCTCATCGCAGTCGGCCACGACCTCGTGTTCCTGCAGCGCAACCGCGACCTGGAGGAAGCAGGCCACGACCTGCGCGCCTCCTGCACCTGGGACGCTGGACTGCCCGGCATTGACGCGCTGTTCCTGGAATGGCGGTGGCCGGTGCCCGGCCGCAGCACCACCAAGTGCGGCAGCCCGGGGCACACCTGCGACCTGCACCGTCAGGACGAGCTCGTCGCCCACTACACGGCGGGGCGCAAGGTCCCGACGATCATCTGGGACAAGGACCTGCAACTCGAACCCGGGTCGCCACTGCGGTCGTTCCCCGGCGTCGCCGTCTGCGAGGCTGCGCTCAAGCCAAGCCCTGGCGCGGACAGCCTGCTGTTCCCCGTCGCTGACACGGCGCTCGACCGCGCTGACCCGGTGTACCTGGCCGCGATGCCCAGGCCGCTGCCGCTGGTGTACGCCGGGAACCAGTACGACCGTGACGAGGCGTTCAGCATGTTCTTCGCGCCGGCCGCCGCGCGCTACACCCACCGGGTGGCCGGGAAGTGGACCCGCACCTCCGACTGGCCGCACGTGAACTTCACCGGCCGCTGCGCCTTCCCCGAAGTCCGGGAACTGCACGAGTCAGCGCTGGCCACGGTGCTGCTGCTCCCCGACAGGTACGCCCGCGCGGGACAGATGACCCAGCGGCTGTTCGAGGCCGTACTCGCCGGCTGCCTGCCCATCACGCCGGCCACGCTCCCGTTCGCCTCGGCCTTCACGCCCCCGGCGCTCCACGCGGCCACAGGGGAGCAGGCCGCCGACGTCATCGCCGACCTGCTGGGCATAGCCGGGACCACCCGTCATGCGGCTCTCATCGCCGAGTGCATCCGGATGCTCGGCACCTTCCGGCTGTCACGCCAGCTCGCCACCATCAACCGAATCCTCGGGAGGCTCACCGATGGCAGTTCCGCGTGTCTGTCCCCGCGCCCGGCCGCGGCTCGCTAGGGTCGTGGGCTGTGAACCGGATCGCCATCATGGGCTGCGGGGGAAGCGGCAAGTCCCACCTGGCACGCTCACTCGGCGCCGCGCTGGGAATCACGCCCGTCCACCTGGACGGCCTGTACTACGACGCGGACTGGAATCCGCTCGACAAGGACAAGTTCGCCGAGCTGCAACGCGACCTCGTCACCGCGCCCCGGTGGATCATCGACGGGAACTACGCATCCAGCCTGCCCATCAGGCTCCAGGCCGCCGACACGGTGATCTTCCTGGACCTGCCCGGCTGGGCCTGCCTGTGGGGCATCCTCCAGCGGCGGCTCCGCCACGGCGGCGGCCAGCACCAGGCGATCGGCGTGTACGACCGGATCACCTGGGACTTCGTCCGGTACATCCTCGGCTACCGGCGCACGATGGCCCCGCGCGTCCGGACGCTGATCACCGAGCACGCGGGAGACGCCCAGGTCGTGATCCTGCGCAGCCGCCGGGCCGCGCGCCGCTACCTCACTACCGTGCCCGCCCCGTCCGCAGCCGGGGCGGTCCTCGGCCATGAGGAGCGCGCCTAGCCCCTTCACCGACCCCCGGCAGGTCAGCGGACCGCTGTACGCATCGGCAGACCGCATTGCCCGGCGCACCAGCGCCCTGCACCGCGCCCGTGTCAGCGGACGCCACGCCGCCGAGGTGATCGCCGACCTCGCGGCCGAGGCAGCCGGGCCGCTCGCGGGGATAGTCGCGGACCTGGGCTGCGGGCGCGGCACGACCACCGGCCTGCTCGCCCAGCGATTGCCACGGTCCAGGGTCGTCGCGGTCGACCTGTCGGCCGCCTTGCTCACTGCCGCCAGGAGCCGGGTTCCCCACCCTCAGCAGGCAGCCGCAGTTGGCGCGGACTTCCACAGACTTCCCTTCCGGGACGGCTCATGCGACCTGGCCGTCGCGGCGTTCTGCCTTTACCACTCCCCGGCTCCCGAGGGGGCCATCAGCGAGATCGCGCGCTGCCTGGTGCCAGGGGGGACAGTGATCATCGCGGTCAAGTCGGCCGACAGCTACCGGGAGCTGGACCAGGTCGTCGCCGCGTCCGGGCTGGACCCCGCCGCGCTGGCCCGGCCGAGCCTGTACGCCGCCGCTCACAGTGGCAACATCGAGGACATTGCCGCCAGCAGCCTGGCCGTCCGGCAGGTGATGCACGAAACCCACCGGTTCACGTTCCCGGTACTCGCCGACGTGGCAGAGTACCTGGCCACCTCACCCAAGTACCACCTGCCAGCCACCCTGGCCGGTAACCCGGCCGCGCTGGCGGCGGCACTGCGGCAGCGCCTGCCCGACGCGCCGCTCACGATGACCTCGGTCGTCACCTACCTGACCGCCAGCCGCGAGGCCCCAGCCCCGTGAGCATCCCGGCTTGTATCAAGCGCTACGCGAACCCGGCCGCCAGGAACCGCGCGTATGCCAACTACCGGTGGCTAGCTGCGCTCGGCAGTCCCATGCGCCTGCCCGGCCTGGTGCCCGTCGATGACCAGGACTGCCTGGCCTTCGAGCAGGTCGAGGGCCGCCACGCGATGCCGGCGGACCTGCCCATGCTGGCAGGCCATCTGGGCGACGTACACGGCGCGGCGTACGTGAGGGACCTGCACCGTGCGCGGCTAGGCCAGCCACACCACACCCAGGCCGGCCATGTGCTGCCCAGCTTCCCGGACGGTCGGCTGCAGGCCGTCGCGCGGGAGTTGCAAGCGGGCACCGTCCTGGGCGCGCGACTCCCGGTCGCCTGTGCGCAGCGGCTGATCGCGGGGGCAGACGGCCCGGCTGCGTACTACAAGGATGCCAACCCGCGGAACTTCCTCATCACCCCGGCCGGGAACCCGGTGACGATCGACTTCGACGACCTGACCCTCGCGCCGTTCGGCTACGACCTTGCCAAGCTGATAGTCACCCTCGCCATGACTCACGGCCCCATTCCCGCCCAGGGGATCGCTACCGCCCTGAGCGCGTACAACGCCGCGACCGCCAGGCACTGGCCCGGGCTGCCCGGCATCGCGCGGGACGAGCTGATGAACTGGGCCGAGATCCACGACATCCTCACTAGCCGGTACGCCGCCGACGGCCGGTACTCCTACCGCTGGGACCAGGCCCGGCCAGCAACTCACCCGACGGGAGACCGCACATGGCCGTGATCACCACGCTCATCATCACTCGCCACGGCGAGGCCCACTGCAACGTCGCCCGCGTCGCAGGCGGCGACCGCGCTTGCACCGGCCTGACCCAGCGCGGACGACATCAAGTGGGACTGCTCGCCAGTCGCCTGCAAGCCGAGGAGCCGTGCGACGTGCTGTACGCGACCTCCCGGCGACGGACGCAAGAGTCGGCGGGAATCCTCTCCGCCACGGTCGGCCTGGCGGTCAACATCGAGTCCGGGCTCAGCGGCCCGCACCACGGTGAGGCTGACGGGCAGCCGTGGGACGAGATCAAGGCCGCGTTCGGTGGCCCTCCCCAGTCCGATCCCGACCGGCCCTACGCACCCGGTTCGGAAACATGGAACCAGTACCTGGTCCGCGCCAGCGCAGCCCTTGGCGGAATCGTGCAGCGCCATCAGGGTCAGCGCGTCCTGATCGCCGGACACGGCGAGACGACAGACGCCGCGGCAATGCTGTTCCTCGGGCTGGCATCGGGCTTCTGCACGCGGGTCGGCTTCGAGACCAGCCACGCGGCAATCACCCGCTGGCACATGCAGCGCAACCGGCTCGGCCAGGAGCTATGGATACTCGCCGCCCACAACGACACCCGGCACCTGGACAGCGAATCATGACCAGCTCTACGGCCCTGCACGCAGTCGCCGCCCGCCTCCTCGGCCCCTGCACGGTAACCGGGGTCCTGAGCCCGGCGGTCGCGCGGATCACCACCGAATCCGGCGACGAGCTCGTGGTCAAGCAGCATGCCACCAGGTCCAAGCACGAGCGGGAGGTCCATGCCTACCGCCGCTGGGCCGGGGCGCTTGGCTCATCCGCGCCGGCTCTCAAGGCCGTCGATGATCCTGCGATGGTCATCATCACCTCCGCACTGCCGGGACGAGTGCATTCCGGAGACCTCCCAGCGTCGGCCCACCGCCAGGCCGGCGCAGTGCTCCGCCGCTTCCACGATGCCGAGCCGCCAAGCGAGCTTCCGTGGTTTCATGACTGGCTCCACGACCGGGCAGACCACTGGAGCGGTCAGGCCGCGACGCTCCTGTCCGCTGCTGATGCTGCGGTCATCGGGAGCCACCTAGCCGCGCTCGCCGAGGCGAAGGTTCCGTCGGGCGGCCCATGTCACCTGGACTTCCAGCCGCGCAACTGGCTCATCAGCAGATCCGGCGACGTCTCGCTGATCGACTTCGAGCACGCGCGCATCAACCTGCCAGCCCGCGACTTCGTCCGCCTCCGGTTCCGCATCTGGGCAGCGCGGCCCGACCTGCGGGACGCATTCCTCGACGGCTACGGACGCCCGCTCACGGAAGACGAAGACCAACCCGTATGGCACCTGGGCGCGATCGACGCCCTGACCGTACTCGTCCGCGGACATGAGACAGGCGACCCGGAGCTCACCGCGTCCGGCCGTGCCACGCTCCAGCAACTACAGGAGCAGCCATGAACCTGGAGGCAGCAGGCCTACGCGAGCAACTCCACGCCCCCGACCGGGCGGGCCGCGACCTGGCCCTACTGCGCACCCGCGTGTACAGGTTCAGCAACGATCTCCGCTGGTACGTCCTTCGAGTCGATCGAAGAGCAGTTCCTGGCCGGGAAGCAGCCGAAGCCGTCCACCATGGGCACGGTCCGCGCCTGCTTGGGCAAAATCCGGGAGGACGGCTCCCTGCCACCCTTCCCGGACTCGGCAGGCTCAGGGAGTCGTTGACATCCAAGCCCGTCTGGGCAACCGCGCGCCGCACTCGTGGCAGTGCTTCACTGGGGGCGTGAGGCCAGCGAGGATCGTGGTCATCGTCGGCGCTCCGAGGTCGGGCACCAGCCACCTGTTCAACTTGCTCGCCGCAACCGACCGCTTTTCCTACTTCACTACGGCATCGTGCTGGGCTGGCCAGTGCGCAACCTCAGCCAGCCTGGGCGGCGAGTGTTCACCACCCTCGGCGAGAGCACGGTCCTCATGGTCGACAGAGGACCCGCATCATCCCCAGCCTTGCAATGCCCGGCGAGGCCGAAGACATCTGGCACCGCGCCATGCCCGTCTACCGACATCTTCGGGGCCACCGCTACGACATCAGCCACCAGCCAGAGGCAGGGAACCCCGGCATTCTCGAAGCCGCCGCGAGCGCGCACCTGGCCTACTTCGACCGTGACGCGCTGCTCGTGAAGTCCCCGTTCGGCTCCTTCCGGTTGAGTCGGGCCGGGGCGCGGTGCTGGCCTTACGGCTAGTCCGTTTCCCCGGCCCTCTCACCGCACCCGACGTGCGCGTCTCCGCGCATCGGGCGCTCCACGTGTCTTACCCGCTGGTCAGCCGCCGGGGTCGGCTGCTGCCGGTGCCGGTGCCGGTGCCGGTGCCGGTGCCGGTGCCGGTGCCGGGGTCCATGGGGTCGGTATGATGCTGCCGCGGTAGCGGTAGCGGGTAACAGCGACGCTGGATGCGCCGGTGAGCACGACTCCGTTCCAGGCGAATCTCCACCCCTGGTCGCAGAAGCGACGCCGGAGTTCCTTCATGGACAGCCCGGTCTTGCCCGCGTACTTGGCGCGTATCCAGCGCATCAGCCGACCCCACGCGAAGTAGTCGACCGCGCTGAACGTTGCCTTGGACGATCCGTGCCGGAAGTAGTTCGCCTACCCTGCCAGCGACCTGTCCAGGCTGAGGATCAGCTCATCGAGGTCCCTGTGGAGGGTTGACCTGTACGTCTTGGCCTTCGCCTTGTCCTTGACCGACCGGATGGCCTTCCTGGACGGCTTGGTGTAGACGTAGTACTTCGACGTGCCTCGTTTGCGCATCCTGCGGATGTCGAAGCCGAGGAACGTGAGGCTTCGGTGCACCAGCAGCAGCCGGTCGCGAACCGCGAGGAGCGCCCCCACGCCTCGGTGGAACTCTGTGCCGGGCGCCTCGATGTCCGTCGTGACCGCGAGCGGCTCCGACCGCTCCGCCCGAGCGTGGGCGGCGGTTCGCTCGAGGAAGCTAGCTGCTTCACCAGCCGGGCTGGACCGTCCTGGCGACCCCGTGCCCGTCATCCGAGGCCGCGACCTTGGGCGAATGGATCGACCCGACGGTTGCCCGCCCTCTTGATCGCCCACCGAATGCCGTGCCCGGCGTGCGGCTCGTCTGCGAAGCGCGGGATGACGTGCAGGTGGACGTGCTCCACCTCCTGACCCCCGGCTGACCCGCAGTTCCAGCCGATGGTGTAGCCGTCAGGTGCCCAGCGTCGAGCGAGGAGATCCTTCGCGGCGATGAGGAGTTCTCGCGTCGCGCCCCATTCGTCGGGCGTGAGATCGAAAGGACTCCTGCGATGCGCGAGGGGAACCACGATGCCACTGCCGGGAAGCACGTCCTCCGGCTCACCGACGCGGGGAGCGGAGACGTACATGCAGAGATCATTCTCGATCAGGACTGCGGACCGGCGGAGCACCGCGTGATCGCAGAAGTCACATGCCGTCGCTCCAGGATCCCTCACAGACTCGACGGTAATCCACGAGCAATCAGGGCGATCGCGAGTGCGCCGGACCCGGACCCGGCGATGGCCGGGGCGAGCCTTTGGCACCGGCAGCACGGATCGGACGTTTTGCTTCTCCTCCGCGACCCTCGAAAGTCCCTATTTGGTCGGGTCGGTAGTAGTTTTGTAGGTTCTCATCCATCTTGACGGTGCCCGGTCTGCTGACCTGGGCGGTGATGAGCGCTGTCTCGCCGATTTGTCGGCTGGTTCTTTCTCATCGAGATGTCGTTTCCCTCACCGTGGCGCCCGCGCCATTCATCCCACACGGACTGGACCTCAACTGAGGTTGAAGTTGCAGACTTGAGGCATGATCTTTACCGATGCCGAGTACAAGTATCTGGCCGAGCATCCGCTGGGACGCCTGGCGACCATCGGGCCAGATGGAGCGCCCCAGATCCACCCCGTGGCCTTCTGGGTGAACGCTGACACTGGAGCCATCGACATCGGTGGCCCGGCGCTGACATGGAGCCAGAAGTTCCGCAACGTCCAGGCTGATCCGCGAGTCTCCTTCGTCGTGGACGACCAGGCCGGAACACCCAATCCGATCGGCCAGACCGGGCGGGGCATTGAGCTTCGCGGCCAGGTCGAGATCGTGACCCTTGACCCGCCGCTCATCGCGGCGTTCAGCAAGGAAACGCTCCGCATCCGTCCGCACCGGATCGTCGCGTGGAACATCGGCGAGTTCGCTCCAGCCTCGCCCGCCCGGCTGCCGCACATGCAGGGCTATAACTCCCGCAACCTATCCCGGCAGTGAACACGCTCCGGGCAGTGCTCGGCGCGTGCGCCCGCACCCAGGCAGGAAAGCCCGCCGCAGCCACCACCCAGCGGCGCAAGCGCGCCGTGCGCGCGGGGGTGCCGGCGGGACCTAGCGGTCCACGAACCGCTTGCTCCCCGGGGTCAATGGTCAAACCGCCCCCGGCCACGACCGTGGTCCTTCGTGCGCCAGCGCGGGCCACCTTATCGGGAGAAGTGGATCACGGCAGGCCGCAGCCCCACGCACCGAGCGGGACACGACACGCCGCACGCCCCGGTATGCGCCTGAGGCAGGATGATCGCCACGCCCACACCCCCGACTCCACCAGGAGTCCAACCGCCCGGAATATGCCGGAAAGGTGTCGTAGCGGCAGGGACAGTTCCGGCCCTTTCCGGTCAGGGGATTGATATCGGACCAGTGCAGGGCAGTCGGCCGCGCCACCACCGGCTGCGTCAGGGCTGTCGGCCGACGAAGTACAGGAACGCGATCTGGGGGTCGGCGTCGTCGGGGGCGGGGATGCTGGGCTGGAACGCGCCTGTTGCCCAGAGGCCCGCGTAGTGCGGCAGGAGGGACTGGTGGGTTCGGGCGACGAGCTCGGGGACGAGCTTCTCGTCGCCGCCGACCGCACGGGCCAGGTCCCAGGTGTGGACCAGCAATTCCAGGCTGCCGAGGGTGTCGGCGGCCTGCTCGGCCGGTACTGGGCCCAACGGTCCGCCTGGCAGCCGCGTGACGGCCCGGTCCGGATCGCTCAGCATCGCGTGCATGTCGTTGCGGCACCGCTTGAATGCGATGGCGAGGTCCGCGCCGGGTTCGACCTGGGGTGCGTCGGCCATGGAAGAGATCCCGACCCCGTCGGCAGCCGCTGGCGGCTTGCCGTTGACCATGGCGAGGATGCCGCGGTGTCCGTTGATGACGTGGGCGACCACGTCGCGGGCCGTCCAGCCCTGGCAGGGGCTGGCCGCGTCCCAGCGATTCGCCGGGGCGGCCTGGATGCGCGCGAGGAATCCGTCGGAGAGCAGGCGGTAGCGGTACGCGATGTCGGACATGAGGGTTCTACCTTCCGGTTTCGGTCGTTGTTCCGAGCCCGAGAGCGCGGGTCCCGGCCCGGGGTTCC
>OBLU010002519.1_pt1 | contig 16858 bp, 12 predicted proteins | sample 1518681 | NCBI WGS metagenome assembly OBLU01 (sample SAMEA3539304, study PRJEB22396) | soil metagenome | biome: tundra; feature: field; material: soil | place: USA | collected 2010-05 | depth 0.15 m | reverse complement strand
GGATGAGATCGCGCTGAGGCTTGTAGCCTTCGCGATGGAGGCGCAGAAAGGTGGCCACCAGCGCGGCATCGGACTCCTTCATGTCCTGCGTGCCGCGGCCATAGAAGTAGCCATCCTTTTCAACGAATTGAAACGGATCGGTATGCCAATCGGAGCGCAAGGCCTGCACCACATCGATGTGGCAGAGAAAGAGTACGGGCTTCTCAGTCGGCGAACCGGCAGCGCGGTAGCGGACAACGAGATTCATCTTGCGCGGATCCGGCCCGATCAGATGCACGTCGTCTGCAGAGAATCCTGCATCAAGAAAGCGCTTCTGCATGGCCTCCGTGGCGGTCGTCACGTTGCCCTGGGGCGTGTCGGTGGTGTTGATTTCGATGAGCTGCTGGAAGATCTCGCGTGCTTCTGTGCGTTCGGCGGACGAAGCGGTGGGCAGCGGACTCTGGGCAAGTGCGGGCAGGAAAAGGAAGATGGCAGCGGCTGGACTGGCTAAGACCAAGTTGTGGCGCATGAGGGCATTCTACGGCGCAGGGGTGGCGAACCAGCCTGGAATCGCAATCGACTCGGTTTACACCTCATGGCAAATCGATTTATGGTGTACCCGCTAGGCATTTCGAGGTGCATCATGTTTTCCAGATTATTTGCCGTTGCTTTCTTTGCCGCTTTCACCGCAGCAGCCACTGCACAGACCGCCCCGCCGATGCCGAAGATCACAGGCATTTCGCACCTGGCCGTCTACACGTCAAACCCTTCGGCCACTGAGCACTACTATCGGGAAATCATCGGGTTGGTCAAGGAGCCCGATGCCGAAAATCCGCTGGGTGTGCGCTACATGGTGAATGCGACGCAGTATGTTGAGGTTTTGCCGCTGCCGCCGGGTTCGGGCATCAACCGCATGGACCACACCGCCTACAACACCAGCAGCGCCGAAGGCATGCGCAAATACCTTGCCGCCAAGGGATGGAAGACACCGGATAAAGTGATGCACGGTTCTGAAGGCAGCCGCTGGTTCGCGATCCTCGATCCTGAAGGAAACAAGGTGGAATTCGTACAACCAGCGGCGAATGCCAAGGCGCCCGAGGAACCCAATGCAATCGGACATCAGATTATTCACGTCGGCATGCTGGTACGCGACCGGGCCAAGGAAGACACCTTTTACCGCGACCTGCTGGACTTCAAGCCGTATTGGTTCGGCGGGATGCAGGAAGGCAAAATCGACTGGGTCAGCCAGCAGGTTCCGAACGGCCACGAATGGCTGGAATACATGCTGACCAGCGGGCCCTCGGGCTCGGGAATTCCGGCCACGATGTCACAGCACCAACTCGGCGTGCTGGACCATCTCTCGATCGGCGAGGTGTCAGTCCCGGACGCCTACAAGGTGCTCGTGGCGGGTAGCCGTCTCGGCGGAGTCCACGACGACGCGCCCAAGATCGGCAAAGACGGCAAATACCAGTTCAACCTCTACGACCCCGATGGGATTCGGACGGAGTTGATGAACTTCCACGCCACCGAGAAGCCATGCTGCTCGCCATTTACGGCGACAGACCCTTCGGGGGCCGCAGGAGCGCCAAATCCCGCTGAGTAATCCAACTTTCCGCAATCGGTGAGTTGAGGAGAAGCCCAAAGCGAGGCTCAGGAATGGGGTTTGCCGTTCAGCCAGCACGCAGAATCAACGCCCGAATGAGACTCAGCCTATGCGCCTTGGTTTGCGTTCTGATCTCGCTGATCGCTGGAGCCGCGGATGCAGCAGCACAGAAACCGGATGCAACCGAGACCCTGCGCGGGGCTGCGCAGAAAAGTAACCTTCTTATGGGAACTGCAGCGGGTGCGGACTCTCTTTCTGAGCCTCTTTATTCCTCGACTCTGGCCGCCCAATACTCGCAGCTTGAGCCCGAAAATGAAATGAAGTTCGGCCCCATTCATCCGGAGCCAACAACCTACGACTATGCCGCGGCGGACGCGCTGGTGGCCTTCGCGCAGGCCCATGCCATGAGGGTGCGCGGGCACAACCTGGTGTGGCAGGAGCAATTGCCTGGATGGATCACCCATCGGCTGCTTCCGTGGACTCCGGCGGATCTCAACCGCGTGCTTGCAAGTCACATTGCGAACGTGGTGGGGCACTACAAGGGCAGAGTATATGCGTGGGACGTAGTGAACGAGCCCTTCAACGATGACGGCACGATGCGCAGCACCGTCTGGTACAACTCGCCAGGCATTGGCTTCGCCGGTCAGGGCACCCGGACCATCGAGCAGGCGCTGCGATGGGCGCACGCTGCCGACCCAACTGCCCGGCTGTTTGTAAACGAGATCGGCGCAGAGGTTCTCAATCGCAAATCTAACGCCGTGTATGCCATGGCAAAGGACTTCGTGAAGCGCGGGGTCCCGCTGTCCGGTATCGGGCTTGAGTTCCATGTCGGCCCCGGCTTCGACCAGCTCGACAACCTCGACTCGCTCAACCGGAATGTTCGACGACTCGCCGCGCTCGGGCTTGAAGTGCAGTTCACCGAGGTGGATGTCCGTCTGCCGAACAACAATGCCGCCAATCTGTCCGTGCAGGCTCAGAACTATAAAGACCTGCTGAACATCTGCCTTCAGCAACCTGCTTGCACGGCATTTCAGACATGGGGTTTCACCGACAAGCACTCCTGGATACCGGCGATTGATCACGGCCACGGATGGGCATTGCCGTTTGACCAGAATTACAGGAAAAAGCCCGCCTACTTGGCGATGCTGAAGAAGCTGAACTCGCACAGCGGGACCCGCGTCCGGTTCCAGTCTTCGCGGTAAAATTGCATCAGGTATGCTTGCCACATCGCTTTCACCTGAAATCCTGGCCAAGTACGAGCCTGTCATCGGGCTCGAAGTCCACGTGCAACTGCTGACCAACACCAAGGCCTTCTGCGGTTGCGCCAATCGATTCGGCTCTGACCCCAACACCAATATTTGTCCGGTGTGTCTGGGTCTGCCGGGAGCATTGCCGGTACTCAACGCCAAGGCGGTGGAGTTTGCCACTCTGGCCGCCCTGGCGCTGCACTGCGAGGTGCGCGAGCGCTCCATCTTCGCGCGCAAAAACTATTTCTATCCCGACCTGCCCAAGGGCTACCAGATCTCGCAATTCGACAAGCCCATTGCAGAGCACGGGTGGATTGATGTGCCGACTGCTGATGGAAGCACGAAACGGATTGGTATTACGCGGCTCCACATGGAAGAGGACGCCGGAAAGAGCCTGCACGACGGTTTTGCCGACTCCGGTACACGCACTTATGTGGACTTGAACCGCTGCGGCACGCCGCTGATTGAGATTGTGAGTGAGCCTGACATTCGCACCCCCGTGGAAGCGTTTGAGTATCTCACCCGGCTGAAGGAAATTCTGCTCTACACGGGCGTTTCCGACTGCAACATGGAAGAAGGATCGCTCCGGTGTGACGCGAACGTAAGCGTCCGTCTCAGAGGCGCGCCTAAATTTGGCACCAAGGCGGAAGTAAAAAACGTGAACAGCTTCCGATTTATTCGCGCGGCTCTGGAGTACGAGATCGAGCGGCAGATTGAAGTCATCGAGTCCGGCGGCCTCGTGATCCAAGAGACGCGGTTGTGGAACTCCAACGAGGGCCGAACCTACTCTATGCGCTCAAAGGAGCAGGCGCACGACTACCGCTACTTTCCCGAACCTGACTTGCCGCCCCTGATCGTGTCGGCGGATTTCTTGGCGGCCGCACAGGCAAAGCTCCCAGAATTGCCTGAAGCGCGGCGGGCGCGCATGATCGCGGAATACGATCTGAACTTGCAGGACGCGCACACGCTGACCGCGTCGCGCGAGTTTGCCGATCGGTTTGAGGCCGCTGCCCGCAGCGCCAAAAATCCGCGACGCGTGGCAAATGTTCTGCTGAGTGAGTTGGGCGGACGGCTCAAAGCGCTCGGACTGGAACATGAACAATCGCCGGTTTCGATGGCCGGCGTGGTGCTGGCCGCCGACCTGCTCGATGAAGGCAAAATCAGTTCAAAGCAGCTCAAGCAGCTCTTCGATGTGTCGTTTGAAAGGGGCGAGGACTTCCCCGCTGTCTACGAACGGGAGAAGCCACTGCAGCTTACCAACGTCACAGCGATCGAGGCGATGATCGATGAGGTGGTTGCCGCCAACCCCAAACAGGTCGAGCAGTATCGCGCCGGCAAGAAAACGGTGGCGGGATTCTTTGTAGGCCAGGTAATGAAGGCGTCGAAGGGACAGGCCAACCCGGCGCTGCTCAACGAACTGGTGGCGAAGAAACTGGATTGTTGAGGCGTCCACGGGTTCTGAATTCATCCCGCGGACCTGCCTTCTACTTCATTTTCAGCTCGGTCTCAAACACCTTACGCGCGTCCCAGGAACTCACAGTCTTGGTTCCGCTTTTCCTGCCGGCTTTTTCGGCCCAAAGGTCGTAATCCTCCGCCATGTTGACCTGGGCAAAGTAAAAGCGGCCGTTCTTGCCCGCCGTATAACTGCGGATTGCTTTCGTTTTCAGGTTCTTGAGGAAGACCGTGGCTTCGGCCACAGGGGCGGCGTCGCCGTCAACTACGGCGCCGGATACGGTACGCTGTCCCATGTTCTGGGCTTGCGCCAAGGGAGCCCCAAACAACCCTCCGTGCGTCGATACGGGAACCACTCCGGCCCCAAGAGCCCCAAAAACAGCCCAGACCGCCACCTTTCCGCGGATCACTTTCACTCTTCCTCCTCTTCCTCGGCGAGCTCTTCTTCCTCGTCTAAGTCTTTATCCATTCGCGATAATTCCAGCGGTTCGACGCCGACCACCTCGTACTCGGTCCCACATTCGTCGCAGACGACCACATCGCCTTCTTCCACTTCGTCTACTTCGATGTCTAATTCATTCTCGCATTCAGCGCAGTTGGGCATGACGGCCTCCTCCCCCAAGGCAAGTTCGTGTTGTAAGATGACGGTTCTTTGCAGGACGACTCCGCTAGTTTTAGGGAGGGACCGGCCATAGGTCAAGAGGCGGCATCGGGCCCGGCTTGCGGAACGCCCCAATACGCTGCCGGTGCGAAGAGGCGATTTCAGCCCTGCGGGCCGCCATCCTATGCAAATCCGTGCTGCCGCAAAACCCCTCAAATGCTGAACATGCCTCTGCGGTGTGCTCGTCGTCCATTCAACCCATCCGCTGCGCGCGATGCCATGCAACCGCGCACATAGAACAGACGATCAAATCTCTGGATTGTTTTAGCGCCAGCGGCACTCCCGGGGTGTATCTTCAGAACGACCTGATTGGCAAGACCGCAATTCTGTGACGCCGCAGATTCGCCAATGCCCGATGACACCTGGATGCCTTTCAATTTACCCTTTGATTACGATGCGCAGGATTGGCTCAACCCCGTTTTCCTTCCCCGACTTCCACGGCGCAACCCGCCGGCTGGTGCTTGTGAATCTTGCCGCCTATTTTGTGCTGGCGCTGGGGTTGATGGCATTTCGGGAGGCGGCGGGGGACATCTTCAGGCTCCTCGCCTTTGATCCATACACCTTCCTGCATGGTGCGATCTGGCAACCGTTGACATACAGCTTCATTCATCCCAATCTCATGGGGACGTTCTTTGAGTTGCTGTCGCTGTGGTTTTTGGCCGGCTTTCTTGAGAGCTTCCATAGCGACACCTGGGTCATGGGGCTCTACGGCGTTTCGGTGGTGGGAACGGCATTGGCTGCCGTGGTGTTGTACCTGGGTGGAAATCTAGCCGGGATGAACGCAGCGCCGGTTCTGCTCACAGGCTGCTTTGGCGGCATCTTTGGCCTGCTCATCGCCATCGGCGTTCTCTACGGCGACATGGAGTTCCTGCTCTTCTTCACCATCGGCATCAAGGCCCGCTACATGGCGATCATCTATGGGCTGGTCGCTATCGCCATGCTGTTTGGCGAGCAACGGATGTACGCCTTTTCCGAGTTGGGTGGAGCGCTGGCCGGCTGGCTCTACATCCGAGTGGCGCCGCGGCGGGGCTTCTCGTTTACCATCAGCGAGCGCTTCTATGGTCTACGCAACCAATACTATCGCTGGAAGCGCCGTCGCGCCGCGCGCAAATTCGAAGTTTATATGCGCTCGCAGGGCCGCACCGTGAAATTTGACGGCAACGGCCGGCAAATCGACGAAGACCACGAAGACAAGAGCCGCTGGAATTGAGTCGAATAGGATTGATTCGCTCACCAGATGGAAAGGACTCGGTCTGAAAGCGGCCTGCGCCGCAAAGGACAACCGCGGCGCGCAGAGATGCAGCGAGTTCTCGCGCCCGTCGGCTTGCTCCTGCTCGCATTTCACACCGGAGACGATGTCCTGCGCCCCGAGGAATTGTGGGGGCGTTCGATTTCGATGGCGTTCTTCCATTTTCAGCCGCCGGCCATCCAGCGCATCCTCCTCGAAGCTGGGTTCCTGATTGACGAAACGATTGAACCTGGCCCGTATGCGCCGGAGGTGGAGTACCAGAGCCACAGGGCGTACATCTTCGCGCGAAAGCCAAACACTCCTTCGATTTGAAGGCGAACCGAGATGAAGTCAGCCCTGAAAACCACCTCTCATCCGCTACAATCCTCTTTGGAATGACCACACAAATCGCCTTCCTCTTTCCCGGGCAGGGTTCGCAGTCCGTTGGCATGGGCCGCGACCTCGCCGAGCGCTTTCCTGTTGCCGCCGAAACATTTGCCGAGGCCGACGAGGCCTGCGGATTCGCGCTCTCGCGCCTTTGCTTTGAAGGACCGGATGAAGATCTGAAGTTGACTGAAAATACGCAGCCGGCGATCCTGACCGTGAGCGTGGCGGCATGGCGCGTACTGGCGGCTCATGGCGTGGAGCCGTCCCTTGCGGCCGGCCATTCGCTCGGCGAGTGGTCCGCGCATGTCGCTGCGGGAACGCTCAACTTTGCCGACGCTGTGCGCGCCGTGAAAGCTCGTGGCAAGGCGATGCAACAGGCGGTTCCTGCAGAAGAAGGCGCAATGGCGGCAGTGCTCGCGCTCGATGCAGCTCAGGTTGCAGAGGCTTGCGCTGAAGCTGCCGCTGAGACGGGCTTGACGGTCGCTGCGGCCAATTTGAATTCGCCGGGACAAACGGTGATCTCCGGCGCACTGGCCGCAGTGCAAAAGGCCATCGGCATCACCAAAGCCAAAGGTGCACGGCGCGCCATGATGCTGCCGGTGAGCGCGCCCTTCCACTGTGCGCTGATGAAACCCGCGCAGGAAGAAGTTGCCCGCGTGCTGGCGTCATTTGAATTAACGGACCCGCGCATTCCCGTGGCCGCCAATGTGACCGGCGAACTGGTGACTACAGCCGAAGCCGCGCGGGATGCGCTCATCCGGCAAGTGACCGGGACGGTGCGCTGGGTGGAATGCATGCAGACGCTGATCGCGGCTGGGGCGGGAGCGTTCGTCGAGGTGGGGCCGGGCAAAGTGCTCGGCGGACTTCTGCGCCAGATCGATCCGGCACAGAAATCCTTCAACGTGGAGGATGTGACCAGCCTGGAGAAAACGCTGGCAGAGCTGCAGACTATCTGAATCCTTTACGGTCCGAGATAAAGCTGCACCGGCGAGAATCCCAGGGTGTGGTCCTTGGGGTCATAGTTGAGAAACTGCGCATTGCTCTTGAGCCCGTTAATGCGGATCCCCATCAGCAGCACATTGCCTGAGAGGCGCGCAGCCACGATTTTGTGCGATCGAATGACGCCGTATTCATTCGCCGAGCTCTGGGGGCTCCAGTCTTCCTCGAAGCGGGAAAATGGATAGTTGATGTGCTGCTTCTCGTGCTGCTGCCAATCGGGATCGTGAGTCCAAATCGCGTAGGCTTTTTGTAAATCGTCGTGCTCCACGGCATCGAGAAAATGGTTGACGGTCATCCTGCCGCGAAAGTGAGTCCACCAGTTCCATGGCCAGTCCACAGGCATGCCGGACACCAGCCAGCCGCCAATAAAGAGTGCCACAAAGAGCCCAACGGCGCTGTAGAGCAGCGCACGATTGCGGCGGTAGCGAGCCTCGTTAAAGGCAGGAGCATCGAGCAGGGTCATCGCGCAAATCCCTCGAGGTTTAGGATACGGCACCGAAGGGGCCAGAGAACAGGGTCAGAAAGCAGTAACAGGGGATAGGAGATGGGGACCAGAAATCAGGGGCTCGCGAACAAAGGGAGTGAGTCTCGAAGGGTAATCGGCAAGGTCGGGCACGCGTGCATCTCGACTCCCTGCTGAGTTAGACACCAGCAGATGATCTGCTGTTCCCTGTTGCTAATCCCTACTCCCTCATCCCTAGTCCCTAGTCCCTAGTCTGTCTCTACCTTTCTCGGCTAAAGGTGGTGCGGCTCTTCTCCTGGTGGCGTTCAAGGGCCAGTTCGATGAGCCGGGTAATCAGGTCCTGATACTTGATTCCGGTGGCCTCCCACAGCTTCGGGTACATGCTGATCTGGGTAAAGCCGGGCATGGTGTTCACCTCGTTCAGGAAGATGCGGCTCTGTCCGTCCGGCTCCATCAGGAAGTCCACGCGTGCGAGCCCCGAGAGGTCGCAGGCGCGAAACGCCGCCACCGCCATCTCGCGGATCTGCTTCGTCTGCGCGCGGGTCAGTTTGGCGGGAATCACTGGCACGGAACCCTCGGAAAGGTACTTGGCTTCGTAGTCGTAGAACTCCTTGCCGGGTATGACTTCGCCCACGACGCTGGCCCTTGGGGTGTCGTTTCCCAGCACCGCCACCTCCAGTTCGCGGGCCTTGGCGGCTGGTACGCCGCGACGGCTCTTGCCGCCCACACCCTGCTCGATGATCAACTTGCGATCGTAACGCGCGGCCAGATCAAGAGCCGGGCCTAGCTCCTTGCGGTCGTGAGCCTTGCTGATCCCCACCGACGATCCAAGATTTGCCGGCTTGACGAAGAGCGGGTAACGAAGGGCAGCTTCGATTTGGGTGATGCCCTTGCGCGGAGATTTTTCCCAGTCAGCGCGCAACAAGGTGACATGCTTCACAATGGGCAGCTTGGCCTGGGCGAAGAGGCGCTTCATCACGTCCTTGTCCATGCCCGCGGCCGACCCCAGCACACCCGAACCGACATAGGCGATGCCGGCCAGCTCGAAAAGCCCCTGGATCGTACCGTCCTCACCGAAGGTTCCATGAAGCACCGGAAAGACGACGTCGAGGAAGGATTGGGTTGGTTTGCCCCCGCTAGACGTCAACGCAGAGACGGCGGCCGGTTCCGGCGCCAGCAGCGTGGGAATGCCCTCGTGCAGGAGTTTCGCTCCAGGGGTAGACTCAGGATCGCCCGCGCGGAACCGCTGTGCGGCAGCGCTGTCGGCGCCTCCCAGCAAACCGTGCGCATCGGCAGCCGCTAGCCAGCGACCCTCTTTTGTAATGCCAATGGGAGCTACGTCATATTTCTTGCGATCAATCGCCTTCAAAATCGACGCAGCCGAGAGAAGCGAAACCTCATGCTCCCCACTGCGCCCGCCAAACAACACACCTACGCGAAGTTTCTTTGCCATTGATTAATTCACCGCTCTGGATATGAAAAAGAAGAACAATCCCAGTGTAGAACTCCTTACAGGATCTTCTTCCCAAATGCCGAGCAGGCCAGTTCGACGGCCAAGTCCGCGGTGCGGTTGTGTTCGTCGATAACGGGGTTGACTTCAACCAGCTCAAAGCTGACCATGCGGCCGTGGTCGGCCACAATCTCCATGGCCAGGTGGGCTTCGCGATAGGTTGCCCCGCCGCGGACAGGCGTGCCCACCCCGGGCGCGTCTTCCGGGTCGATCCAGTCCATGTCCAGCGACACGTGATAACCTGCGGTCCCGCGGCTGGCGGCGCGCAGCGCTTCTTCCATCACAGCCCTCATGCCGCGTTCGTCGATGTCGCGCATGGTGTAGACCTCCGTGAGCCCGGCGCGGCGGATGTTGGCGCGCTCGGCCGCATCGATGTCGCGGACCCCGATCAGCACCGTGTTATCCGGCACAATCTTGGGCATGTAGCCGAAGATGCTGGTCAACGCCTCCGGCCCCAGACCCAGCAGAGAGGCCAGCGGCATCCCATGCACATTGCCCGAGGGCGAAGTGTCGGGCGTGTTGATGTCGGAGTGGGCATCGATCCACAACACACCGATCTTCTGGCCCTGGCGATGATAGAACTCCGACACCCCGGAGATGGACCCCACGGCCAGCGAGTGATCTCCGCCCAGCACCAGCGGGGTCATGCCTTCCTCGAGCGTCTTCACAACAGCTTCGGCGGTGCGCGTGCAAGTTTCGGCGATCTGTTTCAGATAGCGTGCGTTCTGGCTTCCGTAGGCCTGTGTCTCGGCGATTTCAACGCGGATGTTGCCGCCGTCCGTCACTTGGTGACCCAGCGCCTCAAGTCGTGCCTCCAAACCGGCGACGCGCATCGCCGAAGGACCCATGTCCACACCGCGGCGGCTTGCGCCCATGTCCAGCGGCACACCCAGGACGCGGATGCGCCGGGTGGGGAGCGCCTGGGTTCCGCTGGCTGGGTACGTTGGTGATGTGGAGGGCTTTTCAGAATTCGGCATTTGGTTGACCTCTCTGTTCGCAAGCCATTGATCTCTCAGGACAACGCCTGCGCTCCTCCGTACAGGATACGCGCCATCTCAAAGCCGTTCGGGTATGACTCAAGTTAGTCCGATGCCCCAAAAGAGCTATTAATCGAAAAAAGGTTCAGCGTAAGATGAGAGCCAGCAGACTTGTAAGTTGTCGACCGTATGTTGTTGGCGGACACGGCCTTGCAAAAGCGTTTGAGCCAAGCGGCCCTGGAAGGGACAGGAAATGCATTACGCTGGGGGAACCAGGCTGCTCTGCTGGGGCGGTGCTGGAGCACTCCTCATGCGAAGAGCGGCGTATGCCGTGGCGATTTTCGCCGCATGCATTTCTGTGGCCTGGGCTGAAGCCGGCCCCCTGACTTCGCTCCGCGTCCTTGACGCCCTCACCAACACGCAGGCCAGCCACTCGCTTCCCGTCGAATTTCAGGCGACTGTCACCTATTTTCGCGGCTACGAGCACGCGCTTTTCGTCCAGGATGGCGACGCAGCCATTTATGTGGAGGCACCCCCAAATGTTCTCCTTTTTCCCGGCGATCGGGTTGTGATCAAGGGGACTACCCGGGACGGCTTCCGGCCCATCGTGGTCGCCGACAATATCACCGTGATGCACCATGGCGTGCTGCCCGCCGCTGTGCCCGCCACCTTTGACCAACTCATCCACGGAGACCTCAACTCCCGCCTCGTGACCGTGTACGCCACGGTGCGGAACGCCGACACGGTGATGAACTCCGACGTTCAATCGACCTTCTTGCAATTACATACCGATGGCGGAGAGATCAATGCCGCGGTCGACGTCGACAATCCCGGCGTGCTCAATGATTTGCTCGACGCGCAGGTGCTGGTAACGGGAGCGGCGTCCATACGATTCGAAGGCAAGATGCAGCAGACCCGCGTGCTGCTGCATGTGTCATCACTTGACGACGTAAAGGTGATGAAACGCGCGGCCTCCAACCCCTGGAGCCTGCCCATCACGCCCATGGGCGAAATTCTGTCCGCCTACCACGTCAGCAATCTCAGCCGCAGGGTCCGTGTTCATGGAATCATCACGTACGATCAGCCTGGCGCCGCGGCGGTGTTGCAGGACGGCTCGAGGAGCCTTTGGCTGATGACCTCGTCAATCGCGCCGCTGCAGATCGGGGATGTTGCCGACGCAACCGGATTTCCGGATGTGCACGACGGCTTTCTGGCGCTGACCGGCGCTGAAATTCAAGACCGCCGCGAGCAGTCACCGATCGTTCCCGAACACGCAACCTGGGACCAGCTCTCGACGAGCAAGTATCTGTTTGACCTGGTATCGATTGACGGAGAAGTGGTGGCCGAGGTGCGGGGAGCCGCGCAGGACGAGTATGTCCTGGAAGCAAATGGCAACCTCTTCTCAGCCATCTATAAGCACCCGGCCGCGCCGACCCAGACTTCCGATCCGCCCCCGCCGATGAAGCATATGCAACCGGGATCTAGGGTGCGCGTGACCGGCATCTGCTTCATGAACTCTTCCAACCCATTCGATACCCGGGTGCCGTTTAATATCCTGCTCCGCTCTCCTGACGACATAGCGGTGACCGCGCCCCCGCCATTGCTGACTGTGGCCAATCTGATCAGGTTGGTGGGACTTCTATGTTTCGTGTTGCTCACGATCACCGTCTGGAACTGGGCGCTGCGAAGGAGAGTTCGGAAACAAACTGTGGCCATCACCGCCCAGAGCGAAGCCGACGCAACACACGAGCGTCGCGTAATCCAACTGGAGCAGAGGCGCAGTCGGATTCTTGAAGACATCAACGGCTCAGAGCCGCTGGCAGACATCGTTGAGCACATCGCGGAGATGGTGTCGTTCATTCTGAATGGCGCGCCCTGCTGGTGCGACGTAAATGACGGACCGCGTCTCGGACATCCTCCGGCCAGCAAGGAAGGCCTGCGCATCATCGGCCGTGAGATCCACGCCCGCTCCGGGCTGGTGTTGGGTTCTCTCTTCGCGGCGCTCAACATGCCGGAAGGCAATGAGAAGGATGAACTCGAAGCGCTCACCGCCGGAACGCGGCTGGCGACGCTAGCCATTGAAACTCGCAAGCTCTACAGCGACCTCGTGCATCGATCCGAATTTGACCTGCTCACGGATATGTACAATCGTGCCTCATTGGACCGCAGCCTTGAAAAGCAGATAGAAATTGCCCGCGCGAATGCGTCGCAGTTCGGCCTGATCTACGTGGATCTGGATGATTTCAAGCTGGTGAATGATCTCTACGGCCATCACGTGGGCGATCTGTATCTGCAGGAGGTCTCGCTGCGCATGAAGCGGCAACTTCGCACCGGTGACGTGCTGGGACGCCTGGGCGGCGACGAATTTGCGGCCCTGGTCTCGGTGATGCGCGGCCGTACTGACGTGGAAGAAATTGCCCAGCGCCTGGAACGCTGTTTCGACGCGCCTTTTGCCATGGAAGGCTATGTGCTGCGCGGCTCGGCCAGTGTAGGCATCGCGATCTACCCGACCGACGGCACAACCTCTGACAGCCTTTTGAGCGCTGCCGATTCTGTCATGTACCTGGCCAAACATAGCCGCAGCGTGCATAGCAAAATGAGCTCCCGCTGACACAGCCGGGCAGCCGATCGTGCCCGGATTCTATGCACCTTTTGCGGCTCCGCCAAAACAGGCTGCGGAAAACTCCGGGCTTTGAAAGGGCACGATTCGCCGCGGTGAATCGTGCCGTAAGTGCCTCGAATTAGAGAGAGCTTCACAGGCTGCGGAAAAACTCGTTCGGGCGGTAGGCCGGGGATTTATCCCCGGTATAACGCAAGCAAAATCAACGCGGGCTTCAGCCCCCGAGGCATGCTTTTCGGGGATTTCGCTCGAAATCAGGCCCTCTTCCGCAACCTGTTCAGCCCCTGAGGGATGCCTTCGCCTGCTTCTCTTTTGCATATTGCATTTTTCCGCAACCCATAAAGCCGTGCCTTTCAAAACTGCATTACCCTCACTGAAGAATTGCTCTACTTACTCATGCGATAACACCTCTGCAGAGAATTCACCTCTTGATATCTAAAGGAGAGGCCCGGCTTTTAGCCGGGCCTTGTTGTGCTGAGGTGTTTCGAACGTTGCCTGAACTGCCTGTCCTGAGCGCAGTCGAAGGAGGCAGTCCTTACTCGGCTGCCATTTCTTCGGCTTCGCCTTCCTGGCGCATGAGTTCCAGTTCGCGCTCCGCAGCTTCGATCTCGGCTGAGACCTCTTGCTGCACGCGAGCCGCCGCTTCTTCGAGCTCTGGTGAGAGCTGGACATTGCGGTAGTACTCCAGGCCCGTGCCGGCGGGAATGAGCCGGCCGACAATCACGTTCTCCTTGAGGCCGCGCAGGTTGTCCACCGCACCGTTGATGCTGGCTTCGGTGAGCACGCGCGTGGTCTCCTGGAAGCTTGCCGCGGAGATGAAGCTGTCGGTCGAGAGCGAGGCCTTGGTGATGCCCAGCAGTAGCGGACGCCCGAGGGCCGGACGGCCACCTTGCGCCTGCACCCGCTCGTTCTCTTCGCGGAAGCGGAAGCGGTCCACCTGCTGCTCGAGCAGGAAGTTGGTGTCGCCCACTTCGTCGATCCGCACCCAACGCAGCATCTGCCGCACAATCACTTCAATGTGCTTGTCGCTGATGGCCACGCCCTGCAGCCGGTAGACTTCCTGGATTTCGTTCACCAGGTAAGCCTGCAACGCCTTTTCGCCCAACACGTTGAGAATGTCGTGCGGGTTGAGAGGACCGTCCATCAGCGGGTCGCCCGCGCTGAGCCGTTCGCCTTCCTGCACGTTCACGTGAATGCCGCGCGGCACAGAGTATTCTTTCTCGTCACCATTGTCGGCGGTGATGTAGATCTTGCGCTGACCCTTGGCGACTTCTCCGAACCGAACCACGCCGTCGATCTCGCTGATGATGGCTGTCTCACGCGGCTTGCGCGCTTCGAACAGTTCCACCACGCGGGGCAGACCGCCGGTGATGTCCTTGGTGCGTGTGCTCTCCTTGGGAATCTTGGCCAGCACATCGCCCGGACCCACTTCATCGCCATCCTGAATCATGAGGTGAGCGCCGCGAGGCAACAGGTAACGCTTGCTGCCCTTGGAGCCCTTCACCACAAAGGTCGGCTGCCGCTTTTCATCGGGAGCGTCTGCAACCACCCAGCGCGATAGGCCGGTGACCTCGTCCACTTCCTCGTTCAGCGTGATGCCTTCCTGCAGGTCCTTGAACTGCACCGTGCCGCCGATTTCAGTAAGGATCGAGTACGTATACGGATCCCACTCGGCAAGCAACTGGCCCAGCTTTACGTGTTCCCCGTCCTTAGCCCGCAGACGCGCGCCATAGACCACCACGTAACGTTCCTTTTCACGGCCGCGCTCGTCCACGATAGCGATGGAACCGGAACGGTTCATGGCCACCAGCGTGCCGTCCTTGCTCTCAACGTAGTTCAGGTTGATGAAGCGCACGAAGCCGTTGTTCTTGGCATCCAGGCGCGACTTATCCTGCACGCGGCTGGCCGTGCCGCCCACGTGGAAGGTACGCATCGTGAGCTGCGTTCCGGGCTCACCGATGGACTGCGCTGCGATGACGCCACAGGTTTCGCCCAACTCGACCATGCGGCCTGAGCCAAGGTTACGCCCGTAGCACAGCGCGCAGACGCCTCGACGCGATTCGCAGGTAAGCACGGAGCGGATCTTCACCTTCTCCACGCCTGCACCCTGAATCGCCGAAGCGATGTCTTCATCGATCTGCTGGTTCACATCGATTACAACGTTGCCGTCGTAATCCTTAATGCGTTCCAGCGAAACACGCCCGATGATGCGGTCTCTCATGGGCTCAATGATCTCGCCCGACTCAACGATCGATCCGACGTAGATTCCCTCTGAGGTTCCGCAATCGTATTCAGTAACAATCACGTCCTGCGCCACGTCGACCAGGCGGCGGGTCAGGTAGCCGGAATCGGCGGTCTTGAGTGCCGTATCAGCCAGGCCCTTGCGCGCGCCGTGCGTCGAGATGAAGTATTCCAGCACCGTCAACCCCTCGCGGAAGTTGGCCGTGATGGGCGTCTCGATGACTTCACCCGAAGGCTTGGCCATCAGTCCGCGCATACCCGAGAGCTGGCGAATCTGCTGCTTCGAACCGCGAGCGCCGGAATCGGCCATGATGTAAATCGGGTTCATGGCTCCTTCATCGTCCGCCTTCTTCATGTTGCCGAACATCTCGTCCGCAACCTGGTCGGTCACCGCAGACCACATCTGGATGACCTTGTTGGAACGCTCGCCGTTGGTGATGGCGCCGTCCATGTACTGCTTCTGGACTTCGATCACCTTCTTGTCGGCTTCGTCCACGGTGGTGTACTTGCTCGCCGGAATCACCATGTCGTCCAAGCCAACCGACAACCCGGACTTCGTGGCGTAGTTAAAGCCCAGCGATTTGATGCGGTCCAGCATGCCCACCGTCACCTCGAGACCGAGGTTCTGGTTGCAATAGTTCACCAGCTGGCCGATGCCCTTCTTCTTCAGCAGGCCGTTGATGTACGGCATGCCCGCGGGCAGAGCGTCGTTGAGGATCACACGGCCGACGGTGGTCGAGATGTATTCCTTGTTGAAATCCACCGGCTCGGTGTGCGTCAGGTCCTGATCGTCGTAGGCCGTGGTCATGTCGAGCACCTTGCCTGTGTAGCGCAGGCGGATCGGCGTGAGCGTCTCGACTTCCCTGGCTTCGAGGGCCATCAGGATCTCTTCCGTATTCGAGAACACGCGGCCTTCGCCCGTGGCGCCCTTCTTGGCCTTGGTCAAGTAGTAGAGTCCGAGCACCATGTCCTGCGTGGGCACGGTGATGGGCTGACCGGAGGCCGGCGACAGAATATTGTGCGAGGCCAGCATCAGCACGCTGGCTTCAATCTGCGCCTCGGGCGACAGCGGAATGTGCACTGCCATCTGGTCGCCGTCAAAGTCGGCGTTGAAGGCGGTGCAGACCAGCGGGTGAATCTTGATGGCCTTGCCTTCCACCAGTACCGGTTCGAATGCCTGAATGCCGAGGCGGTGAAGCGTTGGGGCGCGGTTAAGCAGTACGGGATGGTCCTTGATGACTTCTTCAAGGATGTCCCACACCACCGGCTCCTGCATCTCCACCATTTCCTTGGCTTGCTTGATGGTGGTGCAGTGGCCTGTCTGCTCAAGACGGTGATAGATGAACGGCTTGAACAGTTCGAGCGCCATCTTCTTGGGCAGGCCGCACTGGTGCAGTTTCAACTCAGGGCCGACCACGATAACCGAACGGCCCGAGTAGTCGACGCGCTTGCCGAGCAGGTTCTGGCGGAACCGGCCCTGCTTGCCCTTCA
>OBLU010002518.1_pt1 | contig 16862 bp, 17 predicted proteins | sample 1518681 | NCBI WGS metagenome assembly OBLU01 (sample SAMEA3539304, study PRJEB22396) | soil metagenome | biome: tundra; feature: field; material: soil | place: USA | collected 2010-05 | depth 0.15 m | reverse complement strand
GAGGAGTCCCGTGCGGCCTGGCGGCGCTACCGGCTTCGTCCGCGCATCTTTCGCGGTGGCACGGCTCCGGACCTCGGGACCGACGTGCTGGGCACTCATCTGGCGATGCCACTGATGGTGGCGCCGACCGCGTATCAGCAGGTCGCCCACACCGGCGGCGAGGTCGAAATGGCGCGTGGCGTCAGCGCGGCGGGCGGGCTCCTGGTGGTGACGACCCGGGCGACCCGCGTGCTCGAGGAGATCACCGCGGAGCTGCACGGCCCGTGGTGGTACCAGGTGTACGTGGTCAAGGATCGGCGGCTCACGGAGGCGCTGGTCCGCCGCGCCGCCGGGCTCGGCGCGAGCGCCCTGATGCTCACCGTGGATACCCCGTACATCGGATTCAAGCGTCGCGGCCACTTCGCCCCCGTGACCCTTGAACAGCATCTGGTGAACTTCGGGACCCACCTCGCCCCGGGAGCCGCGTTCGAGGAGGTCACAGCCGGCATCGACCAGGACGCGTCGATCCGGTTCGAGACCATCGCGTGGCTGCGCGACATCGCTGGACTGCCGGTCGTGGTGAAGGGAGTCCTCCGCGCCGATGACGCCGTGGCATGTCTCGACGCCGGCGCCGCCGGGGTGGTGGTCTCCAACCACGGGGGTCGCCAGCTCGATCGCGCCGTGGCCGCGGCGGTGGCCCTCCGCGAGATCGTCGATGCCGTCGATGGACGCGCACCGATCCTGGTCGACGGCGGCATCCTGAGCGGCACCGATGTGTTTGTGGCGCTCGCGCTCGGTGCGAGCGCGGCGATGATCGGACGGCCGCTTCTCTGGGGCCTCGCCGCAGGCGGTGCATCGGGGGTCCAGCGTGTGCTCGAGGGATATCGCAACGAGCTCGGCCATGCGATGGGCCTGGCGGGAGTTGCCGCGATCGGCGATTTCACCCGCGACCTCGTCGCCTGATCGTGTGATTCAGACGTTTCCCAATTTGTAACCTCGACGCCTGACTCGCGAACCGAGCGGACTCGTACGATACCGGCCACCCCAGTCCGCCGAGCCGTAGCGAAGGAGCCGCCATGGACACGAGCGACACCGGAACATCGACATCGAGCCGAGCTCGTGGGCGTCGTGGTGCAGCGACCCCCTCGACGCCGGACGCCGTGAGCGTTGTGGTCCTGGGCCCGCGCGACTCCCTGGTGGGAACCCTGACCGTTGCAGGCGATGTTCGGATCGAGGGCACCCTTGATGGCGAGGTTTCCGCCACCGGTGAGGTGAATGTGCATGCTTCCGGCACAGCGCGCGCGCAGATCGCAGCGCGCGACATTGTCGTCAGCGGCGCGGTCGAAGGCACCATCGTGGCGCACGAGCTCGCGGCACTCACCGAGAGCGGCTCCTTCGCCGGCGAGTTGCGCGCAGGACGCCTTCGTATCGACGAGGGCGCCACGGTAAACGCGACGATCACGATGAGCCCGACGGGCGATGCGCCGCCCGCCCGACGCATGGAAGAGCACGACGACGAGACAGTGGTTGACGTGACCGGCTCACCGGTCGGAGGCGAGGGTGAGCACGGAGCCTATGGCGAAGAGAACGCAGGCTCCGAGTCCGATGCGCACAGCGACGAGCGTACCGCGGAGACGTCCGGCGTCTCCTCAGGTGCGGACTCAGAAGAGGGCTGAGCCGGGGACTGGTCGCGAAGCCGCCCGGTAGCGAGGGTGAATGCGCCGTGAAACGCGTAATCACCTTCGCCCAGGCGGTGCATGGTCCGGTCCAGCTCCTCCTCGAAGGTGGCGCGAGCGCCGGGACTCAGGAGCCCGATCATGGCGTGCGGCCAAGGTCCAGACCACTCCATCATCTCGGTCCACTCGTGCACGTCGGCGGCGCGCACACCGACGAGCAATTGGGTCACGCGGATGTCGGCGAAGCCGGCCATTTCGAGCATGTTGGTCAGCACCCAGGGCTCACCGAAGAGCGCGTGATGTGCCGGCGTTCGTGCACGCCGGATGGCGAGACGCTCGAGTCGTTCGAAGAAGACGCCCTGTGCAGGTGTCGAGAGGCTCCTGCAACGGCAGGACACCGCGATCCGACCATTCGGCCGGAGCACGCGCCGGATTTCTGAAAAGGCCTGCCACGGATCCTCGAGGTAGGCGAGCGACTGTCCGAGGATCGCAATATCGAAGAGGCTGTCGTTGAAGACGAGACGATGCGCGTCCATCACCGAATAGTCGACGCCGCGGTCTCCACTCGCCTGCTCGCGCGCGTACGTGACCATGTCCGGTGAGAGATCCACGGCCATGTGGCGCAGCTCGGAGCCTCCAAGGCCCAGCGACCTGCTGATCAAGCCCGTGCCGCAGCCGATGTCAATCACTCGCTCGTGCGTCTGGACGTCGGCAAAGGCCGCGAGTCGCTCGGCGGCACGAACGTTTGCGCCCCCCGCCCACGAGTCGTATCGCTGCGCAGCGTCGCGGTAGAAGTCGAGTTGCAGTCGCCGAAACGTGTCTGGCGTGCCCGTAACCGTCACCGAGTCGCCGGAGGATTCGCCCCGCGGAGGAGCCTCGAGATCAGTACGATATGTGCCGAGCAGCGGACGAGAAGGAGAGGACACATCCATGGATAGCATCACTGAAGTCGAGGAGGCGTCCATTCCGCGCGGGGGTCACCGAAACGGCGCTGCTGGCGCCAAGGGAGTCACCCTCGGGCCGCGCGACGTACTCAACGGTTCGCTCACCATCGAAGGCGATCTCCACATCGAGGGGACGGCTGAGGGTGAGATCACCGCGTCCGGCGACGTCGACGTCGAGGCTTCGGCCACGGTGCGCGCGCGGATCGACGGACGCAACGTCACCGTTCGTGGCAACGTGACCGGCAACGTCGTCGCACACGCGCGGCTCATGGTCGCGGGGAGTGGCGTCGTTCTGGGCGACGTGCGTGCCGTGAGACTCCGAGTGGACGACGGCGGCACCGTCAACGGCAGCATCACCATGGGTGCGAGCGAGTCGGCATAGTGCATCCGGCTTGATCGCATCGGCGAATTATCCGCTGTCGGAGGGTCGGACCTTCAGGCGGGCTGCTGCAGACCTTCGAGGAGGCGGGTGGTTGCCGTGGCAACCTGCTGCACTGCAGCGTCGAAGGCTGCTTGATTCGCCTTCGACGGCGCCCTGTAGCCGCTGATCTTGCGTACGAACTGCAGCGCGGCCGCGTGCGCGTCGTCGTCGCCTGCTGGCGGTTCAGCACCACGGAGCGTCTTGATACTTCGGCACATGTGTCGAGAATACCTCCGGGGGGCGGCGACGTAACGCCGGGGCGTACTCATTTGCATCGACCCACAGCGGAGGTTCTCTTGATGCAACGAATTGTCCTGACCTTGGCGGGGGCGGCCATGCTCGCCGCCTGCGGCGCGGCCGCAACGAACAGCTCGGCGCCGGCGACCAGCAGCGCCCCGGCGGCAGCGACCGGCTCGACCATCTCCACGGCGACCACCTCGCTCGGGACGGTGCTGACCGACTCCAAGGGCTTCACCCTCTACTACTTCCTGCCTGAGAAGAACTCGACGATCGGGGCCTGCACGGGCGGCTGCCTGAGCGCCTGGCCGGCCGTGGTGGTGACCGGGGCACCCACGGCGGCAGCGGGCGTCACGGGGACACTCGCCACGGTGTCGATCATGGTCAACGGCGCGGCCGCGACCGAGGTCACCTACAACGGCTGGCCGCTGCACACCTTCGGGAGCGACACGGCGCCCGGCCAGACGGGCGGCAACGGCGTCGGCGGCAAGTGGTTCGCGGCGATGCCGGGGACGACCGCATCCGCGACCGGTGCCACCACCAGTTCAAGCTCGACGCCGACCGCGAAGCCGACCAATACACCTGGAGGTTATGGATACTGACGCCTCACAAAAGTGAGCGTCTTTCAGTACATCTCCGAGAACTGGGACCAGATCGGCCCCCAGATCGCCACGCATCTCGAGATCGTCGCCGAGTGCATCGCGATCACGAGCGTCATCGGGCTGGGGCTCGGCATCGCGGCGGCGCGGTCCGAGCCCCTGTCCACGATCATCATGGCCGTCACGAGCACGATCCTGACGGTCCCGAGCTTCGCGCTCTTCGGCCTCCTCTCGATCTGGTTCGGACTGGCCAACCCGCCGGTGATCGTGGGGCTCGTCCTCTACGGCCTGCTCCCGGTGACGCGGAACACGCGAGCCGGCATCAAAGCCGTCGACCGGGCGGTGGTGGAGTCCGCCCGGGGCATGGGCATGAGCCCGCGCCAGGTGCTGTGGAAGGTTGAGCTGCCACTCGCCGTTCCGGTGGTGCTCGGGGGCATCCGCCAGGCCACGGTGATGATCGTCGCGATCGCCACCGTCGGTGCGACGGTCGGGGTCGACGACCTGGGACAGACCATCCTCTCGGCGATCGGCAGGACCACTGGCACTCTCGATGCGGTGCTCGCCGGCATCCTTCCTGTCGCCGCCATCGGCATCCTCGCCGACCTGATCCTGGCCGGCATCCAGCGAGCGCTCTCCCGCGGCCGCGTCTCGGTGGCGGCGACATGATCACCTTCGACAGCGTTGTCAAGCGGTACGCGAACTCGGTCGCCGTCGACCACCTGTCGCTCGAGATCAAGTCGGGCGAGACGGTGATCCTGGTGGGACCGTCCGGCTGCGGCAAGACGACGTCCCTGAAGATGATCAACCGGCTCGTGGAGCCGACCGAAGGCACGATCAGCATCGACGACCGCGACACCCGAACCTACGACGTCAACGATCTGCGCCGATCGATCGGCTACGTGATCCAGCAGGTGGGTCTGTTCCCGCATCAGACGGTCGCCGAGAACATCGCCACCGTGCCGCGGCTCCTCGGATGGACCAAGCAGCGGACCGCGGCTCGCGTGGAGGAGTTGCTCGACCTCATCGCGCTCCCGGCCGCCGAGTACGCGCGCCGGCTGCCGGCCGAGCTGAGCGGCGGTGAGCGCCAGCGAGTCGGGGTTGCCCGCGCTCTCGGTGCCGATCCCAACATCCTGCTCATGGATGAGCCCTTCGGCGCCATCGACCCGATCGCCAGGGAGCGGCTCCAGAACGAGCTCCTCCGGCTCCAGAGCGTCGTCCGCAAGACGATTGTGTTCGTCACCCATGACATCGACGAAGCGGTCAAGCTCGGCGACCGGGTCGCCCTGCTCTCGAGGGGTGGCAAGTTGGAGCAGTTCGCCACGCCCGAGGAGCTGCTTGCCCACCCCCAATCCGAGTTCGTCACCGGGTTCCTCGGCGAGGGGCCGCTCGTCCGCCGCCTGGCCCTCATCCCCATCAGCGACGTGGCACTTCCGGCGGTGAACGGCGCCGCGCCGGATGCGAGCGTTGACGCCGGCGGCACGCTACGCGATGCGCTGGACGCGGTGCTCCGCTCCGCCGACGGCCGGGTTCGCGTGGTCAGCGGCAATCAGACGCTCGGTCTCATCGATGCCGATGTCATCCGTGCAGCGTCGATGCGGGCCCGCTAGATGAGCCTCACGCCCTGGTGGATGCGGCGCCTCCGCCTGTTCGCGGTGCCCATCTGGGTCGCGATCGGGATCGTCGTGTCGATCGGTGTCTATCAGACCCTGGTCGGCAAGGAATTCGACTCTCAGATTCTCAATGCGCCGAATCTCATGAGCGAGACGATTCAGCACGTGTTCCTCTCCGGGGTCTCGTTCGGTCTCGTGGCAGCGATTGGCGTGCCGCTGGGCGTGGTGATTGCCCAGGCGGGCCGGGCCGTGCGCGTTCCCGTGTTCCTCCTCGCGAATCTCGGGCAGGCGATTCCCGGCATCGGACTCCTCGTGCTCCTCTTCGCGTTCCTCGGTCTCGGCGCGACACCTACCGTCATCGCCCTGGTGGTATATGGACTCCTGCCGGTGCTGCGCAACACCGTTGCCGGTATTCAGGGAGTCGACCCGGCGGCGGTCGATGCGGCGCGAGGGATGGGGATGACGCGATGGCAGGCCTTGGCGCGAGTGCAATTGCCCCTGGCATCGCCGTTGGTCTTCGCGGGGCTGCGTACGGCACTCGTCCTAATCATCGGAACCGCTACACTCGGAAACTTCATTGGAGGTGGCGGCCTCGGGGACGTGATCGCCGCAGGCATCAACAACAGTGATCGGATGGTTTTCGTCGGAGCCGTGATGGTGGCATCGCTTGCTTTGCTCGCAGACTGGGGGCTCTCAATGATTGAGCGCGTCACAGTCCCAAGACAGGTCAGCAGTTGAACATGTGGAGGAACACATCCATGAGGCGCAAGCTACTCGCGGTCATCGCACTCGCGATACCCGGGACCCTTGTTGCATGCGGAGGCGGAAACTCCGGCGGCAACCCTCCGTCGTCCAGTCCGGGCACCACAGCGACATGCCCAACGGGCACGCAGACCAGTGGCAACGGCGCGACGCTCTCCATCGGGAGCAAGTCCTTCGCTGAAGAGCAGTTGATGGCCCAGATGACCGTCGATGTGCTCGGCGCACACGGCTTCACCGTCACCAACACCTTCAGTGCGGCGGACAAGGCGATCGGCACCGCGCTCACCGACGGCACGATTGACATGTACTGGCAGTACACCGGGACCGAGTTGGGTGACTACCTGGGGCTCACCGGCTTCCCGACCGCGCTCTCCGCGGCATTCACATTCGTCCAGCAGAAGGACGAGGCCAACAACCTGTGCTGGGTCGCACCGACGCAGTTCGACGACACCAACGGCATCGCCATCAAGTCGAGTCAGGCGTCGACGTACGGCGCATCGCTGGCGGCGTTCGGCACGTATCTGACGTCACATTCGACCACCAAGGTCTGCATCCAGTCCGAATTCCTCACTCGACCCGACGGCCTTCCCGGGCTTGTGAGCCAGTACGGGTGGCCGTCTGCCTCGAGCTTCCACTACACCCAGATCGGCACGACCGCTGAGAAGGCGATCGCGAGCGGCCAGTGCGACGCAGGCGAGGTGTACACCACGGACTCCGCAATCGAGGCGAACAGCGAGGTCACGCTGACCGATGACAAGAACCTGTTTCCGCCGGACAACGCGGGACTCGTGGTGCGTTCGAGTGTGCTCCAGAAGTACCCGTCGATCGGCGCCTGGATGGCCCCGGTTGCGGCCAAGCTGACCACGCCGGTCATGCTCTCGCTCAACGCCATGGTCGAGATCCAGGGCCAGACCGTCCCGACGGTCGCGCACACGTGGCTCATGCAGAACGGGTTCCTCTCGAGTTGATTGTCGGGTAGCCTTGCCGCAGTGATGCGACGGCTGCTACCGATCACGACAGCCGCCGTTTTGCTCGCATTGATCGGCGCGGGGGGCGCCGTGACGGCGCGCGCGATGGGCCGGGCGTCGTCGTTCCACCACGACGCCGCGGCCCTCGGGCGGTCGTGGAGCCAGGACGTGCACGACGGCGTGCCGGAGGCCGGCGTCACGCCGCTCCACCACACGCTCAACACCTCGAAATATATGCAGGCGTCCTCATGGTCGCCGCTCTGGTGGCTCGACGATGGCAGCGCGTTCCTCGCCACACTGCACCGCGAGACGTCCGGCGCGTGGGCGGCGGCGATGGACGTCGCGCGCTCGCGTGCGGAGAGCGCGATGACGGCATGGAGCGAGATGGAGCTGCAGTACGGGTCGTACGTCCCGGCCTCCGCGTCGAGCGCCGCCGGCAGATGGCATACGCAACTTGCCGCGGCGACGACACCCGCGGCGATCGATGCGCTGGCAGCTGCATGGACGAGCGAGGTGACGGTTGCGCGGAGGGCGGCGACCCTGGACGAGGTCACCGTGGCAACCGGCAGCTATGGAGGCGTCGGCCCGCTCGTGGCAGCTGCGGAGCACACGGTTGCGGTCGCACATGGCGATAACCTCGACCTCGGAGCGGTGCCGTCGCTGATTGCCACCCTCACTGCGAATGGCACCGATGCCACGGTGACGCTGCAGGCGATCAAGACCCTCGAGGCCGACCTTGGGCCACTCAATTCGCTGATCAGCCTTGACGGCCGGGTTGCGAGCGAGCTGCGCGCGTTGGACGCGCGAGTGGCGCACGCCAGTGCCCATAAGGCCGCAAACGCAGGCGGATTCGCCGGCGAGTATGAGTCGCTGTCGGCGCAGTTTCACGAAGGCGGGACGAGCACTCATCTCGACTTGGTGTCGGGGGAGATCGCGTTGCTCGAGAACTCCGTCGATGCGGCGCTCACGGCAGTGGGGTGTGGACACGCCGTTCCCAACGGCAAGGTGATCGACGTCGACGTGACCACACAATCGGCGGTCTTCTTCGACGACGGGTGCATCGCGGGTCGGGCGCGGGTCACGACCGGCCGCCCCGGCCTCAGGACGCCGACCGGCACCTTTCACATCTATGCGAAGTACTCGCCGATCACGATGATCTCCCCGTGGCCGCAGTCCTCACCCTATTACTACTCGCCGGAGAATGCTGAGTACGCGATGGAGTTGCTGCGCGGCGGATTCTTCATCCACGACGCGCCGTGGGAGCCGTCGTCCGGCTTCGGCCCGGGGGGCGAGAACGGCGTCGACGCCAGCCACGGGTGCGTGCACATGCCGACACCAACGATGGCCTGGCTGTACGGATGGAGCCCGATCGGCACCACCGTGATCATCCACGGCTGACCGGCGGACTCAGCCGGTGCACGCCTGGGTGGAAACGGCCGCCGTCCGCTGCTCACCGGCGATGAGGTCGGGGTAGACAAGGGGAATCGTCAAGGCGTAGCCGACGTTCGGCTCGGTCGTGCTCGCCGCGAAAACCACACCGATGATCTGTCCATTGACGTTGACGATCGGACCGCCCGAGTTGCCGGGGATGACCCGCGCGGCGAGGACCTCGATCCTCCGGGTCACCAGCGTGTCGCCGTAGATGTTGTAGCCGGTTGCTGACTCGGTCCCGCTGACCGCTGCGGGGACGACCTGCTCTGCGCCTCCGCCGGGGTAGCCGATCACCGCACCGCTGGTGCCCCGCACCGGGTTGCCGTCGACGACCACCAGGGGGCGGAGTGACAGCCCGGGCGAGAAGAGGACGGCGAGATCGGTGTTGGGATCAAAGAGCACCACCCGCGCGGCGCGGCGGTCGCCGTTTGGTGTATCGATCTCAACGCTGTTCGAGCCGGCAACGACATGGGCATTGGTGACGAAGTACCCGGGCGCCAGCGGCCAGGACGATCCGGCCTCGGCGCCGCCGCCGCATCCTGTGGCGATGACCTTGGAGGTCACGCTGGTTGCCTGCCGGATGCCGGCGGTATCGACGAGTGGCGGGATGGCCACGGGCGCCGGAGGGATGGTGAGGATGGTGGAGAAGGGGTTCGGAAACTCGCCGGGACGGAAGAGGTTGCCGATGGTGGCGAGGAACCCCGGCGGCCGGGGCATGAAGCGGTCGAGGGAGCGCTCGATGGTGGAGTTGCTGATCTGGTTGTCGAGGGTGACCCACGGGCTCTGCGAGAACATGAGGCCGAGGTACCAGGCGGTTGCGAGCGCCGCCAGGAGGCCGAGCACCGCGCCGACCCCGGAGTCGGCCTTGCCCAGCACCACCGTGTGCTGGGTCCTCTGCCGGATGCGGAAGCCGATCGCCGCGCCAACCCCCTCGACGAGGAGGGCGACCCCGACGAAGATGCCGATCGCGAACATCGGCTGCGTGGTCCGATCCTGGGTGATGGCCCGGGCGATCGGTGGGGCGATCACCGCGCCGAGGAAGAGGCCGGCCAGGAGCCCGGCGAGCGCGAGCGCCACCCCGGTCAATCCGCGCCTGAGGCCGGAGGCCGCGAACGTGATGAGGAAGACGACGATGATCACGTCGAGGATGTCCACTGGCTGAACAGTCTGCCGTGGGGGACCCGTGGTGGGTCGGGCGACGACGTCGTTGTCCGTAACGGACGGTTGAGCCCGCCGTTTTCACGACATGATCTCCACAGCGGTTGCCGCCTTGCGCAGACCATCCCTTTGGCTTGCAGCGTTGCTCGCGGCGCTCCTCTGCGGCTGCGGCTCGTCAGCGACGTCACCGACCGCGACGCCCACGGCCGCGACTCCGCAAACCACACCCACGCCATCCATTCCGACGCCAACCGCGACTGCTGTGCCGACACGAACCGCGACTCCGACCGCCGCCCCGACGCCGACGGCAACCCCGATAGGCCAGCTCACCGTCAGTTCGGTCGGGATCAGCATGCCGCTCGACGGTTCCTGTGGCGACCAGCTGACCTACGTCCCGATCGGAGGGCAGGTCTGCTACTGGAACCTGACCGGCGGCGGGGGCGGCTTCTTCTCGTTCGCCGGCATCACCACCGGTCCGCTTTCCGCCCTGAGCGGGGTGGCAGCTGGAGCAGTCATGACGTGGACCGTTTCGGGGAAGTCGTACACGCGAAATCTCTCCGGCAAGTCACAGACGTTTCCGATGGATACGGGGCACGACGTTCCATCCGGCCAGCCCGCGTATCTCCAGGTGCGCACGGCCACGACCGTCATCGAGTACGACGCCGAGACTTAGGCCGCCGGCCGGAGCGACGTGCAGGGGGATGACGTTAGGCCCGAGATCTTGATGACCTCCAGCACTGGCACGCCCGACCGGCCGGATCGCACGCTGACCTACATGTCGCGGCACATTAGCGGCGGGAGCGTTTGCGACCGAATGAGCTGGTCGAAAGAGCGGAACCCGCGAGCCAGACGCGAGGGCGGCGTCGCTTGGCACGTGCGCGCAGCCATCTGCCTCGGAGCGTTCAGTCTTGCAGCGGTGGGGAGCCTGGGGGCCGTGACGGGAACGGCGGTGGTCGCGCGTGCGGCGACCTCTTCACCCCCGAGAAGCGCGCAATCGACGGGCTACCTGACGGTGATACTGGGGCGCGCGCTGTACTCAAAGGCGATCGCCTGCGCCACGCCGCAAGGGATGATGACCATCGATCAGGTGGCGCCGCAGCTCGCCGCCATGGGTATCAAGGTCACCGCGCCCGTAATACCGGAGCGGACTCTGGAGACCGGCGTGAACTGTGTGAGCGGCAGTCTCTACCCGAGCTGGGCGGATCTCAGTGACCTTCGTGACTCCGACGGCCTCACCGTGGTGAGTGCCACTCAGGGCTACGACAACCTGCCAACGCTGACCACCGACCAGCAGTTCCAATCGGCCTGCGGGTCGCTCGCGCCGATCATCGCTCACGGAAACGATCGCGCCTGGGGATTGCTGGCGTTTCCGAACGATGAGTACACGAGTGAAGTACAGGCGTCCGTCGTCTCTCAGTGCTTCGCATTCGGACGCACATATGTCCATGCGAACCAGTCCGATAGTGAGACGACCAACGTGGAGTCCACGATGACCGCACCCTGGTTGCAGGCGACGATCAACGTCGGCGGCGGGCGTTGTAACGACGGCACGCAGGCCTGCTCCAACCCGTCAGGGGACCTCCCGAAGTACACGTCGCCCACGAGACTCGCGTCGCTGGTCAACGTTGCCGGCGGAGACTGGACCGCGATGCAGTTCTACTCGTTCGTGACCGGCGCGAAGACGTCCGGCAGCATACGCTGGGATTGCACGGATAGCAATTGGCAGGAGCACTGGACGTCGCAATACGAGGTGTATTGCTGGAATGACTTTCTCTCAGTAATGTCCCAGATTCCACCTGGCGTTGTCGTGACCGATCCGGCGACCGTCGCAGAGGCGTGGGGAAGGGTGCCAGGTCCCCTGGTCAGCATCGACTCCGTGAACCCTGCCTCGTTGAGTCTGTCGACGCCGTCGACCACGGTCACCTGGCACGCGTACGAGGACGGCGCATATTCGGTGCTCGTCAATGCTGCGGACTGCAATTCGGGAACGCTCGTGGCCAGCGGGAACTACCTGACCGGATACCCGCCGGCCGCCAAGCCAGACCAACTTCCAGTCGTCGTCCCCGCGTCGGCCCTCCCGCTCGGAGAGGACACGATCCGAGTGTGCTTGGAAAATGACGCCGGGCACATCGGTTCGGCGGTTGCTACCGTCGACGTCGGCGAACCCCCGCCGCTCGTGACGAGCGTGAGCCCATCCACCTTGCAGACGGGCGCAGCCGGCATCCACGTGACGATCACTGGGAGTGGGTTTGAGGCCGGTGACAACACAATCGCACTCGATGGGCCGGGAACGGGTGTCAAAGTCACGAGCGTCACGTATGTGAACACGACCACGCTGACAGCCAAGATCACCGTCCCTCGAACGACAGTCGTCGGTGCGTACGACGTCACCCTGACGAGCCCCGACGATGCTACGGGGGTGTGTTCGGGATGCTTGACTGTCGCACCCGGACCAAGCCTCGTCAGGATTACGCCAAATACGGATCGGCGGGGTCACACCTACACAGTCACGCTCGTCGGACAGTACTTCGCGCCAGGCGCGACACTCGTTGGTCCTGCCGGCGTCACGTTCTCGCATCTGTCGGTCAGTGCCGATGGGACGACGATCACAGCCACCATGAAGGTGACCGCTACCGCCGTGACCGGGGCCAACTTGACGGTGACCGTGCGCAACCCGTCACCGGTCGGGTCCGGTCGTGGATCCTGTGCCTGCCTGACGATCCGCCGTTCTTGACCTGATACATTCCTTTGCAAGACTGGACTCATTCCATTCCTGAAGGGAGCCCCTAGTGCCGTGCTGGGGGCTCTTGCGCTTGTACGGACCGAGCTCGCGAGCGGGTGAGCTCGGAGTTCTTCAGTCTCCGGGCGGTCGCTCCTCGGAACTGACGCTCACCGCCCGCGATTTCAATCGCCAACTCGCTCGATATACCCCGAAGCTCTTGCCGTATGGTTGTGCCTGTATCGATAGGAAGCCAGAGGGGGCTCATACATGCACGGGACCGCACGACGTCGGTTCGCATTGTCAGTGACGGCGCTTGCCGCTCTATTGGTCGGGGTCGGCGCCTCCGGGGGTGTGGCGGTCAGCAGCACCCACGCTCGGATTCCTGGACCAGGAGTGGCGCATATCCTCAGCAAGATCGTGGGTGGCCCTTATTCGGCTCCACCAAAAGGCTTGTTTGCTCCAACCCAGATCCGCAACGAGTACGGCTTCAATGCCATGGGCAGCGACGCCAACGGCAACCCCATCGACGGGCGGGGCCAGATCATCGGCATCGTGCTCTGGGACAGCGACGCCTCGTTGCAATCGGACATGGCCATGTTCCTCAAGACCTACAGCTATCTGGAGCCCATGAACGGGCTGACCACCAAGACGCCTTGCACAGTGAGCCACACCATCCAGACCACCCCTTGCTTCGAAGTGGCGTATGCCACCGGCGTGAAGCCGCCGGCGATGAACGCGAATACCATGGGCGAAGCCTCGCTCGACGTCCAGTGGGCGCATGTCACGGCAGAGGGTGCCGACATCCTCTTCGTAGAGGCAGCAGGTGACAGCGGTCCCCAGCTGTTGGTCGGGGTCGACAAGGCGGTGTCGATGGGGGCGACGGTCGTGTCAATGTCCTGGGACCAGACCGGCATCGGCGCCGCCGACAACTCTCACTTCGACGTGTCGACAGCCGGCTTCGTCAGCGGCTCGGGCGACTTCGGTTGCCCGGACAACAGCGGGCAGGTGTACCCGTCGGGTTCCGCCGACGTCCTGTCGGTGGGCGGCACAGCGCTCACCATCAGCGGCACCACGTCGAGTCAGACGACCTGGGCAAGCAGCGGCGGTTACGCCAATACCCAGGAGCTCCGGCCCGGCTACCAGTTGAACTGGTCGACCGACCAGTACCGGACGGACAACGACGTCGCTTACAACGCGATCAACTACCCGATCGTCGAAAAGGGCAAGTGGTTCAAGGAGGACGGGGTCTCGGCCGGGATTCCGCAGTGGGCCGGTTTGGTGGCGGACGCCGATCAAGCTCGGGCAGCGCTCGGCAAGTCGGTGCTGGCCGCGAGCGGGCTGAATTCCGGCATTTACCTCGCGGCGAGCGATGGTGGCAAGTTGGCGGCAGGTCAGATCGATAAGGCCTTTTTCACCGACATCACCACGGGCTCAGCCGGGTCGTCCGCCACATGCAAAGCATCGAAGGGCTGGGACTGGCCCACCGGTCTCGGTACCCCGAGTGCCAACGGCTTGGTGAGCGAGCTCGCGGACCTGTAGTTCCGCGACCTTCAAGTAGCAGTCTGATCAGCCTGATGTCCGGGGTGCTCGCGCTCTCGTCCACGGTGCAACCTGGGCGCCAGAGTACTGAGCGCGTGGTACCTTTCGGGCCTGATTGAAGCAACAATTGACCCCCAGGATATGCGAGCCTGAGGCGCGCATCTGAAGGGATAGGTGCGCTAACTGAGATCAGAACGCGTCGGGGCGTGGCGCAGTGGTAGCGCACCTGCTTTGGGAGCAGGGGGTCGCTGGTTCGAGTCCAGTCGCCCCGACCATCACTGAAAGAGCAGGCAATGTTCCTGAGGGCGCGCAGGTCCAGCAATGACCTTGCGCGGCCCGTTGCTAGCTCACATGGACAGTGTGATGACGGACCCCAGCGCGAAGAGGTCGGCTTTCCTGTTGCTGACACCCCATTCGGTCATAGTGCCGCTGGAGGCGTCGACGACGAAAATCAAGCATGTTCCTGTCGAGAGCTTCGCTCCGGACGGCACTGAGGCGTCGAGAGCAGTGAAGTGACCCTGAAGCTGAACCAGGTAGGAAGGTTGGTTCGCGTTCACGTGTGATCCCGATGTGGCCGTGCTCGCCGCTTGTCGCGTTCTGAGGAGCGCATCGCCGACGGTGACGTTCGAGTCGTCCGCGCCGGTGGCCATCTGATGTGCCAACACTGTGAGCATCGTGACGGTCACGGCCGGGGCCTGCGTCGGCGCGTTGGCCGCGGGGCCGCACGCCCCGAGGGCCATGACAGCGCTCAAACCTATGACCCAGATGGGCCAAATCCCGAGGTGTGTTCTGCGAGCCGCCGTGGTCGCTCTCCTGGCGTGGCGGCTCACGTGCCGCTGGTGGTCTCGCTTCGATGGTGCCACTGCGGGCCCTGCAGAATGAGTCGCTCACGTGACAACTCACGGTTCCCCCGATCCCGATCGCTCACCGCGACGGTAGCGCCGGAGCGGCCGTCGCGCCCTCCTGAAACCCACCAGCAGGAGGCCTCATTTCATGGTCAGGCCCCCCCACGCCGACGGGTAGAGGCTGAATCGGGCGATCCGTTTGCCGCAATTGAAGCGTTCGTCGGGTATAGTTCAAGGGTGAGGTCAGGAAGCCACCCGTCTCGGGGCGAGCCAATCCTCCTCCGCATCAGGCGCACGCAACGGAAGTAGCTGAGTTGTTTCGAACACGGTTGTCGCGCGCCCTCCTGGGTGCCATCTCCTTGGGCTTGGCGCTCGGCATTTCGCACACCTCGGCCGCTGCTGCGACCGTGAAGGCGGTCGAGTACCCGGTCCCGGTATCGACCGGCAGCATCCTGGTGCTGACGCCCGGTCCTGACGGCGCCGTCTGGTTCACCGAGAAGCAGGCCGCGACCATCGGCCGGATCACGCCGCGAGGAGTGGTCCACCTGTATCCGCTGCCCCCTCCGGTTCCGGGTGGCGGGAGCCCGCCGGTCATCGGGATCGCCGCCGGGTCGGACGGTGCGCTGTGGTTCGCCAGCGCGGCGCCATACGCCGGTCGCCTCACCACCGCGGGCGCGTTCAGTTGGTTCCCGATGCCGACAGGTTCGATATGGGTTGCCGCCGGCCCCGACGGGAATCTCTGGTTCGTGGAGCTCAATGGCCACATCGCCCGGGTCACGACATCGGGCGTCGTCACTGACTTCGGCACGCCCCCGAGCGGCAATCTCCCGACCGCGATCACCGCGGGCCCCGATGGCGCGATGTGGTTCAGCGAGGATGCGCAACTGATCGGCCGCCTGACAACTGCCGGCGTGTATACGGAGTTCCCGCTGGATCATCCGTCAACCACCGCATGTGTCGCCGCGGGCGGTGATGGAAAGGTCTGGATTGCCGAAGAGGGCTACCTGTCCGAGGTTTCGAGCACCGGTGTCATGAAAGACCACCCCGCCCCGACCATCAGCGGCGTTGGCTGCATCGCGGCCAAGGGCAAGCTCATGTGGTTCACCACAGCCAACGGCGTCGGACACATGTCGCCCGGCGGCGTGTACGCGACGTTCACGGCGCCGTCAGGAACTGGGTCGTTCGGTCTGTGTCTCGGCCCTGACGGACATGTCTGGAGTAATGAGCTGACCAGCATCGCCCGCTGGGTCAGCGGCCCGTAGGGGCAGGCGCCTCGACGGTGCGTCGCGCCGCTCCGCGCGAACACCCGCGAAACCGCTGACCCGTCGGCCCCACGCCGCTACGATGGGTGCGAGACCTGAATGGAGATTCTCACGCCGCGCCTCCGGCTCCAGCCCTTGTGCGACAAGGACATCGAAGAGCTTGCCTCACTCGACGCAGACTCGGAGGTGATGCGCGGGAGCTCCGGATTCGCCATACCGCGTAACCGCGTCGGGACCGTGGAATGGCTGCAGCAGACGTTGTCGGTTTCGACCACGGATGCGTGGCTGACGTTCCGCGTCGACGATCGGCTCAGTGGAGCCTTCCTTGGCAGGTGTGGGCTGCGACCCGAGGAAAGCAGCACCGAGACGGAGGTGGCGTATGCATTCGCGCAACCGGCGTGGGGCCGGGGCATCGCGACGGAGTCGGCTTCGGTAGTGGTCAAGCGTGGCTTCGGGTCAGGCCTGACCCGGATCGTGGGCAGCGCACTGGCCGCCAACCTGGCGTCCCTGCGCGTTCTCGAGAAGATCGGAATGCGACCGACCCGCGAGGATCTGACATCCGCGGGCATTGTGATTCGCCACGAGCTGGATCGGCCAGGACGGCCAACGGCGGTGCCTCGATAAGAGGCCGGCCGGAGCACGCCGTGTCGAGGAGCGCCTATTTGACGGGGCGGCTGCGGGGCGGTTGGCGTCGGGCTTGCGCCTGCTC
>OBLU010002517.1_pt1 | contig 16862 bp, 9 predicted proteins | sample 1518681 | NCBI WGS metagenome assembly OBLU01 (sample SAMEA3539304, study PRJEB22396) | soil metagenome | biome: tundra; feature: field; material: soil | place: USA | collected 2010-05 | depth 0.15 m | reverse complement strand
CACATCGAGAGTGATTGATTCAACGTGACGGGCTTTGGTCGTTGATGCAAAAGCAAGACGGTTTTTCAATGATGGAACGAAGCTCAGAAAAGAACTCTGATCTGCGTTCCCGGGTCAATTGTGAAGGTGTGGAGACCGGTGTCAAGGGTCGAGATGAACGCCAAAAAACGGCGCCCTTGACTCCGGTCTCCACACCAATGAGATTCTTTGCGCTCTTTGCCCGAAATACGGTTAAAAAAGAGTGTTGACAACGCCGACGCTGTCATACATGGGCTTTGCACGCTTTGAGGCCAATTCCCGACGGCAATGGCCTCCAAACTGGTGACATTAATCAACCAGTTACGGACACGTCGCCGACAGAGGCTGACCGACGATTGTCCCTTGGAATGACAGCTTCACGGCCACCGGATTTTACCAGTGTCAATGCTCGTCGATGGTGTTCCGGAGAGCGCGCGGCCTTGGGCGTTTAATCCCGCCGAGAGTCAATTCAAGTTATTGATTCTAAACGGAACAATGGTGGTGGCCAGAGACGCTACCGAATTGTCGTTCGCAATCCGCAGTGCGAACGCTGAATTCACAAAAAATGGGCATAATTCGTAGAAAATTCGGCGTCTGTTCGCAAACGTCCTTCAAGAGTTGCCCCCACAGTTGCCCCCATCGATCAGCAGTTGCCTATTTCGGCCCTTGCTTTGATTGAACCTCCAAAACGACTGCAACGCGCGGAAGCCGATTGCGCTCGGAGTTGGACTTGAAAGGTGGCGCCAAGATCCATGGACGGATCTCCTGGCAGCAATGGATTAGCGTCGCGATCCAGACGCCGAGCACCTGTACATGCTCCGGCTCGCCCGCAGGATGCCACTCACGCCCGCCATTCTTGGACGGACCCACCAGTTCCTTCTTCTTGGTGTCCACCGAAATGACCGGCTGCCCCCGCTGTTGAAACCGCTTCACGGGGCACTTATAAACTCGAACTGGGCATTGCGGTCGGGATGAGATTCTCCTTCTTTCGTCTTGCGGTTGCTTTGCAAACTGTAACCGTCTGCGTTGAGCAGCCGTCCTATCGTTCGGGGGCTGACCGGATGTCCCATCCGGCCTAGTTCCTCTGCCAAGTTGGTTGTGCTCTTGCATGTCCAGCGCAATGGCGAACAGGGATCACCACGCGTCAGCGGCCCCACCAGCCATTCCAATGTTGTTGTCAATCCCGGGTCGGCCTCGCTGCAGCGTTTGCGCCCCCCACCTTCTTTGCGCAGACGCGAATCTATCGCTGCATCGGGATCGTTCTCCCGTGCCGCAAGCTCCGCCAACCCCTTGCGTATGCTGTTCGGCGACATGCGGATCGCGCCACTGATGGCAACAACTCCACCCCAACCGTAAGCGCGGGACTCCGCCGCTGCCCATTGTCGCCGCATCCGTTCATCCATCAACGGAGACAACAAACGGTACTTGGCTTCAATCTGATCTGCCGCAGGCTGATTGCGCATGACCCATTAAACCTGCCGTCAATTAAATAGTCAACTTATTATGACGCGATGCCTTAATACAAGAAGCGGTCCTGTCAGCTTAAAGTCATTGACGGCTGCACGGATTTGAGTCGGCCCAGTTGACGTAGATGGGATTGCCCAACAGCCAAGTCTTTCCATCGGCGCCGACCACTTCCGCACGAAACCAATGACGGTGGCCATCACTTAGCCACGACCAAGGAAAAGTCTGATCGGTGGATGAGACCTCGCCAGAAGCGGTCTGAGCAACTTCTTCCCCATCCTCTCGCCAACGAATCTTTCCGCCGACTGCGGCAACCACACGCAAAGAAAAGTCTACATGTTCGCCGTCTGACGCTTCGAGAGTATCTCCAGCTTGGAGAACCTGATTCCTGATGTGCGCTGTCTCTTCGAGAAGCCTATCGCGTGTCCCAGCAAGATCGATAAACACATGTCCGGCGCGAATTCCCGCAAGGATCGCTGGTGTGGAAAGCTCGGTGGCAAATACAACAGTCGTCGGGCTACCTATCGATCCTTGTTGGTCCAGCGGCTGCATGGGTCGGTGGTTGTCACTTCCTCCAATCCCGGTGAGCAGGCAGCCTCTGTCCAGCTCCATATTCCAAAACGGAACGTCGGAGATACCGGACCTCACACTCCCTCCGTTTACTGCCTCTACAGCCGTTAGCAGCCTCATATCGACTCCCGCTTTTGGCGTCCATCCACAACCCATGCAGATCTCACCACTCGGCGCAGAGGGGTGATTGATCGAGGTGATCCCACCGAGATGATCGGCATTTCTCAATAAGGTATTCATGTCGGGCACCTGGCTGCTCCCGAGTCTGAAATCGAGAAAATCAGGCGTAGCGAGAAAGTTGATGTGACCTTGAAACGTCGTAATCTCGCGTCCTGGAATCAGCAGTACCTTGTCGAAGTAGGGTCCCAACTCGCGCATGGCATCGTACTGCGAGGTCGCGTTGTGGTCGGTGATCGCGATAAAGTCGAGCCCGCGACGGGCTGCGGCATCTACAGTAAAGAAAACAGGACACGGAACCATCTTTCCCGTCTGGCTTGGGCACTGTCCGTCGCTATGCCCGGTGTGCATATGGAGATCGCCGCGAAACCAAGCCGGACCCGCACGGAGCGGTAATCTCAATGCCGCAGGCTCGCGCGCGATCGCACCGCTCGGAGAAAAGTACACCTGCACTATGTAGTGCGATTGGACCTTTGAGCGAATATTGGGCACGCCGATCAGTACGTTCCACGGACCGGCGGGGATCGGCCCAGGACTGCACGAGGGGGTAGCATCCGAAAGCCCAATCGTGAGCATCGATTTATTTCCGCCGCTCCAGCAGCGGAGCTGAGCTGGATCGAGCAACCCAAGATCAAGCGCTGTATGCTGCTCCTTGCCGGTGTAGCTGAATGTCAGCGTAACCCGCTTGGTGCCGTCAGGTATGTTGAACGGCACTTCAACATACGTTTGGTTTTGGGAGCCAACAACCACACCTTCGAGAACAAGGTCGGGGGCAGAGACCTGAGTCGCGGTGGCAGCCTGCTGGCTAATTCCAGATGCAGCAGCAGATGGAAGAAAAATCAAAATGAAGGTCGCTGAAATGACTGTTGTCATGACGCGGAATCGCTGCTCGGTCATGATCGGAAATCCTTATAGAGGCTGAAATTCTTCAGAATAAGTTGAATCAACACCTGCGGGCTTATGACCTGCCCAGGATGGCGCCGATCCTTCATCCAATCCATCTTTCTTCGTCGTCAGCATGATCCAGTTTCGATCTCAGGGCGACTAGCGTAGATGCAGCAGAGTCGACAAGGAGATCCTACTCTTGAGTGACAAGTCCAGAGAGCGCCACAGGCTTCCAATCGGCAGCCCAACCTGACGGCGACGCCCCCATCACCAACTGCAGCGAAGCGCCTCCAACGATGTCTTCATACCGTATCACCGGAACTGTAAGCGGTTTACCGTTCAGCAATGCCGATTGGATGTAAACATTTTTCTCCGAATTATTTCTGGCCGAGACAGTAAAGACCTTTCCGTTCGCAAGACGCAGCGACATCTTGTTGAAAAGCGGACTGCCAATCATGTAATTGCCCGAGGCAGGATTCACCGGATAGAAGCCCATAGCCGTAAACAGATACCACGCGGACATCTGACCGCAGTCATCATCCCCATCAATACCAGAAGGCAGATTCGCATACTCTGCTGCGGCGATCTCTCTCACCTTTGCCTGCGTCTTCCATGGCTGACCACTGTAGTCGTACAAATAACCATAGTGATGACTCGGCTCATTGCTATGCACGTTGTGTCCGCCGCTAAAATGCTGATCGAGCTCGGAGTTGTATCTCTCTTTCCCGCCCATCAGTTGCATCAGCCCGGGAAGATCGTGCATTACGGCCCAGGTATAAACCCAGGTGTTGCCTTCCGTCCAGCCCGCATCGGGGCTCGCCCAGGATCCATCGGCGTTCCTGGCCTGCATAAATCCAGTGGTCTTATTGAACAGATGTTGGTAGTTAAGCGACCTTTTCAAAAAGAACTGGTACTCCCTGGTCTTGCCCAACGCCTTCGCTATTTGGGCAACACACCAGTCATCGTACGAGTCCTCCAGTGTGCGTGACGCCGCCTCCGCCGTCTTGTCTGTGGGAACATAGCCAAGTGTCTTCAGATAGGTAAGTCCGCCACGACCTTCGTAAGGAGTATGCGGCTCGCGATCGGCCCAACGCCGCGTGGTATCGCCGTCTGGCGGAGTCATTGCATCCTTGTAGACCGCGTCCCACGCAAGGTTATAGTCAAACCCTTTAAATCCTTTCCGGATCGCCTCTGCAACCAGCGAGTCGGCATGCGTGCCGATCATGATGTTGGTGTACGAAGGATTCGGCCATTTCGGCATCCATCCTCCCTCTTGATAATCCTGCAACAACGCTTCAATCATCCCGTCGATGCGCTCCGGGGCCAGCAGCGTCAGCAAGCTGTGTTCCGCGCGAAACGTATCCCAGATGGAGTAGGCGTTGTAGGACTCGCCCTTGTGCACCTTGTCGTCGAACGCACTGTAGTAGTGTCCTTGCTCGGAAAAAACACGTGGATAGAGGAGTGCGTGATAAAGCGCCGTGTAGACGATTCTGCGCTGGTCATCGGTAGCACCTTCAACCGCGACTCGCCCAAGCTTCTCATCCCATGATGACCGGAGCGCTTGCTGCACGGCCGCAAAGTTCCATCTGGGGATCTCAGCTTTCAGATTTTGACGCGCCTGTTCAACGCTGATAAAAGACGTGCCCACACGGGCTTCAATCACTTCGCCTTCAGTGGTCTTAAAACTTGCATACGCACCCGTAGAGGGTGCATGCTGTCCTGCCGTCGGCCCGAAGGTCCCGGAACCGTTGAACGCCTTGTGAAATTGGATAACGAAGTAACCCTTGAAATTCGGCAGGCTCATCGGACCCAGGTTGGAATCCATCCGGTCCGGGTTGTAGCCCGTGATCTCCTGTGCGGCAGCATCCACGTGCGCAAATCCTGCGACCCCGGGACGCGACGCCTCGACAACCACACTGGACGACCCATTGGCTGGAAATGTGAACCGCAGATAGGCGCAGCGCGTGGTCGCCGTCATCTCCGTGCGAATCTTCCGAGACCCGCCCGCGTTCATCCAGACCGAATAGTAGTCTGGTCGAGCAATCTCATCGGAGTGAGTGAACCCAAGCTTACGTTCCTCAGGCTTGATCTTGATGTCATCGATCTCAGGCATCAAGGTGACGTAGCCGTAATCCCCCATCCAGATCGCGGGCTGGTGTGTCCCGATGAACCCCGAGATCGTTGTGTCTTCGTACTTGTAAGAGACGCCGCTCACTTTATTCTGACGTGTCTGCGCCGTCCAGTTCGTCATGCCGAACGGTGGCGTCACAAACGGCATCGTCCCGCCATAGCCAATTGGGCCGCTCCCTGTGCCAATGTCCAAATTCACCCAATCGACAGGGTCTGCTTTCATGCGTGTCGCGAGAGCCAGTGCAAAGATCAATATCCAGGTCCGCAAACTGGAGATTCTGCCATTCATCGAGACTTGCCTTCCATCTCTTGTGGAGACTCGGTGCGGCCCAGCGTGTCATACAGCGGCTGGACGGGTACAATCGACGGATTCTCCTCTGCGGTCGAAATAGCAAGAATGCGAATCTTATCGTTCGACGGAAGCGTAATCGACTTCGCGTCTCCAGCTACCTCAATCGGATACGCGAACAGATAGGAGTACCCATAAGGCTGATTCAACCCCGAAGCGGTGTGATGATGCGAAGCATACCAGGCCAGGCTCGTGGTCTTCACATACCCCGCTTTCAAGCCGACGTAGTCTTCGGGATAGCTCGGTATGATCGGACGCTGTTCCCTCTGCGCTTCGTCCACGGGTGGCCACACCGGGTGATTGGCCGAGATTGCCCAGTCGCGCTCCGCAGGAACGTTCCAGATGCGCGTATCCCACTGACCAATAAAACCGCCCCAGTCCTGGATCTTCAACTCGACATTCTTCGTACCAATCCGGAAGGAAGCGGTCTGGTCGCCACCCGTCGCTGCGGCAAGCACATAGATGCGGTTGAAGCGCCCCGCGGGCAGCGCAATTGTCTGCCCTTTCGCAATCACCGCGTTTGGCACTCCCGTTTTCGCGGGCTCAAGCTTGAACTCCACGCCGTGATAGTTGATCGTCGCAGGCAGCATCTCCGCTGGCATCGCATTGCCGGCACCATCAAAGCCGGCTCCGACTGTCTGGGTGTCGTCATTGCTCGCCACGGCAAGATCGTATTGCAATGCCACAGGCTGCGAGTGTATCGACTCCAACTTTGCTTTGGGCGCGCCAAGACGGATCGCAAACGTCCTCGGCTGATACGCTGTGAACGAAGAGACAAGCTCGCCATCACTGACGTTCGCCGGTCCAATGGGCTGCTCTTGAGCGTTCATCTCACGAGCCGCTGCGACAGGTCCTGCAAACGAAACCCGAACATTCTCGGCCGGCTTACCATCAAGCTCAACCATGCGGAGAACGACCTCGTCGCTTGCTTCCGCTTTCTTCAGCGCGAGGACTCGAATCCGAGGGTTACTCAGATGGACCAAAGAAAAGCTACTGCCGAGTTCGCCGGCATGTTTCGTTGTCTGAAAAGCAATCAGACGATCGTTCAGCCGGTACGCCTGCCAATCCGTCTGAGCCTGCTGCCAACTGCCCCCATGGCCAATCAGTCCAAATGAAAACTCGTGATGACCCCAATCCTGATTCGCCTGGTCGGTGTAGGTCGCAGGCCTGCCATTGGCCGGAGGTGAAATTCCCGGCGTCCGCAGCAAAGTTAACCGCAGCGTGTTGTCATTCGGTTTGTCAGACCCATTCTTGCAGTCGGTCAGAACGGTCGTCCCGAAGCTTCCGCTCTTATCAGCCAAATCGATCCAGCGATGCGACGCGACCTCAAACTGGCGCTCTTGCGCATTTGATCGCTGAATGGTTCCGACCTCCCAGTTGTAGGTTGCATTTGGATTGCTCGCACTTAGAGCGAAGGTCGCCTTGAGATTTGCGGCCAGAGTTCTCCAATCAATCGCATTGGCAAACTCAACTCGATTGCCGCCATCCCCAGCCGAAAGGCTGACGGTCTGAACAAACTTAGAACCTTCAGACTCGCGTGTCACCTCGAGTGAGACTCTGACCGGACCATTCTCCTTGATCCGTATCTGTGCAGGCCCATCGACATATGCCCTTGGTGCGGCCTGCTCCTGTTCGAAATCCATATTCCACGCGGGGTAGACCTTCGGTATGTCGGTTGAGATTGCGAGCTGAATTGGGCTTGCAAGCAACTCCTTGTTCAATTTCTTATCGAAGATGCTCGCTACGTCGCCCTTCGCATTGAGCTGCACGCGATAGCGATCATTCTCGAGCGACGAGTCGGTTACTTTCAGTCCGGAGTTCTTGTTTGCTGCCGCAGCAGGAAGCACCCCGTAGACCGAATACCCGACCGATGGGGCGCTCGCCACAAAGAGAACCTTGCCATCCTCAAACTGCGAAGGCATTTCCTTTCCCTCGTGATCGACCACCCGGACCGCCTTGGGCATCCCACTCGGAAAATCGACGTGCGCTTCAACAACATCTTCTCGTTCGATATTCAGTGGATTGAATACCACGATCGGAATACCACTCACTTGCGTGTTGAGCCCGGAAGCTACCGCCTCACTCGCATCGGTCAACACGCCCGCAAACTGATTCGACACGATCACATCGTCGTTCCACGCAAACTGGTATGCGCGTGGCGTCGCAGTACCGGCGCCAGTATCATGAAAATGCCCGCCAAGCTCCAGCATCCAGGCATCGTTGATTCGCTGCTGAGGGTAGGTGCGACCTCCCATCCACGCAGCCGCAACCGAGGCCTTCTCCGCCGCGTCCGCCAGCAGTTCATTCTTGATGATCCAGCGCTTGTGGTAAGCCTGTGAGGTAAGTGAACCCGCAGAGTGATTGATCAGTTCGAGATCACCCTGGTATTGCGGCAACCGAGTGGCCATTGACGGCGTAATGTCGTTGAACATCTGATCTGCCGCAGACTCGATCACATGCACTGGACCCAGTCCAACCCTTACAGCAGGCGCGTTGGACGCAGTAGCAGTCGGAGTTTGCCCCATTGCGAACACTGTGCTCGGGGGAGACGGCAGTACCGTCTCACTCTTGGTGACGATGGCTTCGAGCAGCTTGACCGTCGATTCCTGGGTCGCACCACCGATGTCTCCCGTCCCAACATAGTGGTAGTCAGCGAAGATACCCGTCGCCTTGCCATCGATATCAATACGCTTCACCCAGTTCTGTTCCAGCGCTCGCTGGCGCATGGAATTAGCCCGCTGCTGCTCCGGAGTCAACCGTGCGCTCTCCTCGCTCGTCAATTGCGGAGCCGATGCGGAGAGTGGGGCAGTGGGCTCCTGGCTCAGGTCCACATAAACATTGCTGCCGTACCCACCTGGGTTAAGCGCGGCAATGACTCCTTTCCCATCCGGGCCAAGCCACATCCCTACATTGAAAGGAATGCCCTCTGGAGTCTGTTCCGGTGAGTCCGGTCCTCCGACCTTGGGTGATGGTTGCCACTGCGCATTCAGCTTTTGAGTCGAAAATCCTTTTACACCGGCGTGCGCCAAAATACTCGGCAGCGACGCGGGAAAGCCAAAACAGTCAGGCAGCATGTATTCAGCGCTTGCATTGCCAAAGTCATTGCGAAAGTAATTATTGCCATAGAGAATCTGGCGGAAGATGCCTTCCGCGCTGGGAAGGTTCACGTCTCCTTCCTCCACCGACGACCCCGCCGGGAACCACCGTCCCGCGGCGGCATACTGTTGCATCCGCGCGTAATCGGCTGGATAGTACTCCTTCATCAGACGGTACCGGTTGGCTCCCGTCCAGTTGAAGACGTAGTGCGGATATTTGTCGATGTAGTCGAAGTTCACCCGCATTGTCTTCAGCAGAAACTCGCTGATCGTCTGCGGAAACTCCCATCGCCACTGCGTATCGAGATGCGCGTATGGCACTACATACAACGTAGGAGTCTGGGTGATATCCGGTGCCTTCATCGTTTGCGCTGCAACGGAGAACGAACCAGCGGCAATCGCCGCCACAAGGCTGATGGATCGAAGCAGATGGCAGTAAATCCCGGGTGCAGCCAGCGAGCGTGAGAATCGTTTCATTGGGAGGCATCCAGCCGCACCGATGCCGCACGGGGGCTCAGGTTTGAGTTGATTGCTATAAGAACAAACCCCACGCGTGCGGCACACGCATGGGGTTTGCTTTATCCTTGCCAAACTAGAACCGGTAGCTCAGTCCCGCCTGCAAGTTACGAGGGTTGCTGGTGGTTTTTGAGGTAACTTCGCCAAATGTGCCTGCCGTCGGGTTCAAGCTTGGGCCGGCCCAGTTGGGGTGATTAATGAAGTTATACGCATCAACCTTGAACTCGAAGCCAGTCCTCTCATTAATCGCAAAGGACTTCTTCATGTTGAGATTCCAGTTCTGGAATCCCGGTTGATAGATGGAGTCACGAACATTCGTCTGGTGGACGAAGGTGTTTGCAGGTGCCGCCGTAAAGATGGGCGAGCCATCTCCATTGGTTGTTTTGAACCACTTGCCGGTCAGGCCTGGGTATCCGGCAAATTGCTTCGTCAACTGTGGATTTCCGTTCATAGTGTAGAACTCGCCTTCACTGCCGCAACCAAAGCTTCCAAACTCGCCAACGCTAGCCGGATCACTGTTTGCACCGATTCCGCACGGCACACCGCTTTGGAATTGAAAATTACCGCTCAACTGCCAGCCGCCCACAAGTTTGCCTGCAAGCTCATTCTGGTTCTTGAAGAACGGCAATGCGTAGAGGAAATTGATCACGAGAGCGTTGCGCGTATCGTATTCCGAAGGACCCCACAGACCGCTGGTGTCATAGGAATCGGGAAGGATATCGCGATAGTTGGAACTGTTATCCATGCTCTTCGCAAGAGTATATGCCAGACCCAGCATCACGCCATTCTGGAACGGCCGATTCCATGCCAACTGGAATGAGTTGTACCGCGAACTGCCGTTGCTTTGCTCCTGCTGAATCGCGGCATACCCGCGATACGGACGCAGGTAGTTCGGGTTCTTGCCGGGGTTTTGGGACAAGGCTCCGACTGTCGGCTGATTAATGTCAACGACGCGCCAGTTGTAAAGACCGCGGCCGCCGACATAGGCAAGCGACACCATCGATTTCCAGGGGAGCTCCTGCTGAACCGTGGCGTTCCAGTTCCAACGCTGCGGAGACTGCAGGTTCTGCTTCAGGCTAGTGATCTGGAGGGGAGCAGCAATACCAGCGGTCAGGCTGACTCCCGGGTTGTCGACCATGTCATTCACGCCGGCCGCTGGATTGACCGTAACGGCTGGCTGAAAGGGCGAGTTGCCGCCCGGGAAGACGTTGTCGAGCAGGCCCATGCGGGTGGCAAAGTTGCCCACGCCTGCGCGAACCACCGTCTTTGGCGTTAGCTGATAAGCAATACCAATACGCGGCTGGTAGTTGTGCGAGGCGTTGACATAACCTTTCTTCATGCCAGGAGCAAACAGAGCAGCGCACGTAGAACCGTCGCAGTCAGTGGGGTTGGGTTCAGCACCAAGCACACCGTGCTGGGCCGCTGAACTCGGGAAGGAGGAATAGCCGGGGATCACAATGCCGTTGTAAGGATTGCCGGTCCCAAGCGTCACGTTGCCTGTCGACGGATTCACCGTGGGTGCGTTGGCTGGATTGTAAGATGCAGGATCGAAGTAATCTGCATTTCCCCACGCGGGCGTGTAAGGTTGCAGGATGGAAATGCGCACGCCATAGTCGATATGAAACTTGCTGTTTACCTTCCACGAGTCCTGCACAAAGAGCTCGTCCATAAAGCCATGCCAATAGGTATAGGACTTCTGTCCGATTTCGGCATAGCTATCGGCGATGCCCATGGCCAGATTGGCCACGCTGACGCCAGTCGTTGCGCCTAATCCGGTGCGGTTATCCGTAAAGAAAAAGGTGCCGTTCTGGTTGCTCGCGCCTCCAGGAACGGTGGCAACGTTGATCTGGTCGTTGTCATTCTCTCCGGAAATATTGAGGTAGTAGCCGCCCTTGAGCGCGTGATTTCCCCACACCTTCGTCAAACTATCCGACGCCGTCAAGATGGGACCATCCGAATGCGAGGGGTAAGGACCACCAGCCAGGCTGTAGAAGCTGTCTTGAACCGAAGCGGTGGGTATCTTCCCAGGCTGGGCTTTTTGTGCTGCCGGGAATATATACGGAAAGGTGATTCCCAGCGATGACCGGTTGAATCCGGCAAGGGCCGTATTCACAGGAATATAGACGTTATCGAGGCTGAGCGTCGCACGAGCCTCGTTAATCATCGTCGGCGAAATCGTCCAGGTCCATGCCAATACGTTGGTCTGGTTCGGACGGATGAAGTACTTCCCGGTCAAACCTGAACCCTGATCAAACGGCTGATACTCGTTGTAGGTCGCGTTCTGGCGGCGGAACTCCAACTTGTGCTGGTCGTTGATGACCCAATCGACATTGATGACCTGTTTCCGCTGGTTGATGGGGTGCGCGGCCTGGGCAATCCAGTTCTGGGTCCCCGAAAGATATCCGGGTGTGGGCTTCGGATACGCATTCAGAATTGCCAGACCGTTCGAGCTCAGCCGGCCACTGGGAATGATATTGCCTGTAAACGGCGCGCAGCCGGCATTCCCGACAGCCGGGCACGTCGCCGGATCGTAAATTTGGTGAACACCAGAGAGCCACGGATTGGAACTCAGGAATTCACTGAAGTCGCCCGAACGCATCTTTAACGTTGGAACGGCCTGCGTCTGCGTATCTGAGAAGCGATAGCGAATCCAGTCTTCGTTCACGAAGAAGAAGAACTTGTTCCGGAACCTGTCCATGCCGATCTTCGGAATCCAGACTGGTCCGCCAAAGGTGAATCCAAAGTTGTTGTAGCGGAATGGCGAAGCGAATAGAGTCGAAGCAGACTGATTGCGAACCCAGGTATTGGCATTCATTGCCGAATTGCGCAGATACTCATACGCCGAACCGTGAAAGTCCCTGGTTCCACTCTTCGTAACAACGCGCAACTGGCCGCCCGCGGCGTCACCATATTCCGCTTGATAGTCCGTATTGATGACCTGCATCTCTTCAGTCGCATCCACGCTTGCGACGCCGATGATAGCGCCGCTGCCACGGGTTCGAACTGCAGGAGCCCCATCAAAGGTCACCAACGTATCCTGCACGCGAGAACCATTGATCTGGAATGGATTACCGCCGCCAATGGCGAAGTTAAAGTCGCCCAGCGTCGAGCCGCTGCGCAACCCGGGAACCAGCGAACCCATGTAGAGCGGATTGCGCCCATTGAGTTCCTGATCGCTGACCTGCTTGCCCGTAATCTCAGCCTGCACCGCACCTGACTCCGTCTGCAATACCTCGGCGGTTGCCGATACAGTCACCTCTTCCGTCATTGCGCCGATGGTCAGCGGTGCGTCCAGAGACAGGGTTGTGTTCGCACCCAGCGTGTTATGGGTGCTGACATATTTCTTGAAGCCCTTTACTTCGGCTGTCAGGGTATAGTCGCCCGCAGTCAAATTCGTAACGGTGTAATGGCCCTGCGAATCCGTGCTCGCCTGATAAGCCTCACCCGTAGCCTCGTTAGTAAGGACAACCTTCGCATTGGGCACCACAGCCCCCGACGTGTCCTTAATAAACCCGCCAATCGTCCCCTTATCGGACTGAGCAAAAGCCCCTGCTGAGAACAGGACGATAATCCATACCGCACACAAAAGGCTAGGCACTAGCCTTCGCATCCACTGACGATTCAACACATGGCCTCCGATTTTGACAGCGTTTCTTTGTTAGCCGTCGCGTTTCAGACGACGTTGACCCTGAGGATTCAAACTCTTTGAGTTGTGATTGTGCGGTCACGCTAAAAGCGCAATCACAACCCGAGGATCATTTCCGCGTTAGCGCTTACCCGTCAGGAGCGTGGGACATCCATTAGGGACACGATGTTCGGCCCTGATTCAAGCAACTCCGGTATGCACTCTTTCTGCCTCCGATTGGAGCGATTTCGCTTAGGGGTAATGCTCCAAGGATGGTGCTTCTGATCGCAACCAGTCAGACCCTAGAGCAGTTTCCAGGCAGGCGAAAGTGTTTACCCTGCGTGAGTGGCGTGTATACACTGGTGACTTATTCTCGTATTGCATTGATTTAAAACTGCTTGCCACTTGCATAAATTGTTGTTAAACTTGCCCGGTTGATTGGCGTTCCCGCTTGCATTCATCGCCAATTTATCTAATATCCCTATCTTCGAAGTAGGAATGTTCGCCCTCACACGCACGATTGAAGGTAACCGTCATGGAACGATTGAATGCCATTCGGCAAGAGCAAAAGGCGCTTCTTCCTCCGGAGACATTGCCGCACTGGCTACGGGACGATCCGCGCTGGAGCCTGGCCCAACGGATCGTCTCCGGCTCTCACTTTGCCCGATCCCCCCTGCTGACCCGGTTCCTGCTCTATGTGACTGCGGAAACCCTCGAAGGCCGGGGAAAAGACATTACCGAGCATCAGATAGGCGTTCATGTCTTTGACCGTCGGCCCGGCTACAGCACAATCGAAGACAACATTGTTCGCAACTACGCACGCCAGCTGCGCAAGCGCCTGGCCGAATTCTTTGCTGGCGAAGGAAGTTCAGAAACCCTGAGAATCGATATTCCTCTGGGAGGATACGTTCCGGTTTTTGTTCCGGCCTCAGAGCACCATCCCGCCGCAGAGATGCGCAGGCTCCCGGTATCGGTCAGCATTCATGCCCAACCCGCGGAAGCGCTTGGCACCGGACCAACCGCTTATCCACGGCGGCGCTGGAGACGCAGGCTGATGGCAGCAGCAGCGATAGCTGTATACAGCACGGCGCTAGTCTGGATCACCTTGTTGATCTCCGCGCGCGTAAACGCGCCGCAACCGCATCCTCCGGAACCGACCCATGCGCTTTGGACATCGCTGTTCGACGGTCAGGTGAACACCTACATCGTCCCGGCAGACGCAGGCTTCAATCTTCTCGAAGATCTTTCGCGACGGCCTCTGCAACTTGCCGACTACATCAAGGGCAAATACCTGGAACTGCCGCTGGCGGGGGTCGATGCGCACAGCGCCGACGATCTGCGCTCGCAGCATTTCACCAGCTTTGTAGACTTCCAGACCGTCGCTGCTTTAGCGCATCTGCCGGAGTTTAATCAGGAGCGGACCTTCCTCCGCTTCCCACGCGACTTGCGGCTTGACGATCTCAAGAACGCCAGCGCCATTCTCATTGGTTCAGTGGGCAGCAATCCGTGGGCGTCAATTGCGGAGAGCAGCACAAACTTCCGTATCGTCTATCGCCAGGGCATGCGGAGCGCAACCATCGTCAATATGAAACCACAACAGGGAGAGGCGGCTTCCTACGTAAGCCACTGGAACGAGCCGGCGCACGAGACATACGCGTTGATTGCGTTTGTGCCCAATCTGGGCGGCAGCGGGCGTCTGCTGCTTTTACAAGGGCTGGATGTTGCCGGAACCCAGGCGTCTGCCGAAACGCTATTTCACCCAGCGGCAATAGCGCCAATTCTACGGCAGGCGACCCGCTCGGATGGCTCACTCCGTTTCTTCGAAATACTGCTGCGCTCGACAAGCATCGATTCCAATTCGACTGGGACCCAGGTGGTCGCTAGCAGGATTTATTAGGGCATTGCATTGGGTTGGCTTTGATGCTGAAGCATAGCTCAGGCTGGTTCTTGCCGAAGACTAAGATTTAATGCGGTTCAAAAAGCCTGGCCGATCATCGTAACCAGGCCGGGGACGGGCTCGACGGGGTTGCGTTCGCGCCCTGGGACAGGGCACCCGCGCACGCTGAGTTCGCGCCAAGAGAATCAGGTTTTCAGTTGGGTCAATGGCAAGGATCCCCGCCAATATGGATTGGATTTCGGCCTCTGGAGCCGGTCGACGGTGGCCAGTCTAATTGAGCAGAAGTTTGGCGTTCGCATCGGCCTGACGGCAGTCGGAGAGTTGCTCGCCAGGCTTGGAATTACACCGCAGAAGCCGCTGGATATCGTCGAGCTGCTCAAGCTCGCGTTGAAAGACGGGAGCCCCCCTATCTCTAGATGGCATATGAACTTCACCTCTAACCTTCCGCAGGGTACACCTCCATCAAACGTGCCCGCGCCTCCAATTTAATACAGCGGCCGGAACTCGAGGATCGGCTCAATCACTCGGCTCTCCTCGAATTCCTGCTGCATGGTATCCGCTATGCATTTCTTGCCGAGAATGGCGCCTTGACGAGGGGGTGCCGACGGGCTATGCCGCTCCTCCGCTCAGGCAATTTATCGCTGTCGACGGCGACCCGCCCCCAGTCCAGCCGAATGGCGCGGCACCATGGCCGGATGCAAGGTGATCATCCATCAGCATCTGGACGCAACACTTACCCTCACCATCGGAGGACACCGTGTCGGACACTACAGCGCGCAAGGAAAGCTCTTGACGCCGCTCACCAAAAAGCAAGTCAAGGCCGTGGAAAAGACCACCGCCTCTACGGCTACTGGTTGATTTATCAAACCGGACACTTCACTTGCTTAGAACCTGTCCAGAAACTAGCCAAGGAACCATGGAAGGAATATGCGGAGAGCACTGCGGCCGATAGCGTAATGTCATGTATCCGAGCGATTTGACGGATAGGCAGTGGTCCAGGTTATCGCCGTTGCTGAACGAACCGCGAGGTGAGCGTGACGCTGGAGGCCGACCGCCTAAGTATGAGCAGCGCAGGGTGGTGGATGCACTGCTGTATGTGGTGAAGACCGGTTGTCAGTGGCGTCAGCTAGCGAGCGATTTTCCTCCCTGGAAGACAGTTCATGAACATTTTCGTACCTGGCGCGACAGCGGCGTGTGGGAGCGCATAGGACAGACGCTTCGCGAACAGGGCCGCAAGGCAGGCGGACGAAACGCCACGCCCACCGTGGCGATTATCGATTCGCAGTCGGCCAAGACGGCCCTAAAAGGGGGCGGCGCGGTTACGACGCGGGGAAGAAAATCAAGGGGCGCAAGCGGCACATCGCAGTAGACACGCAAGGCAACTTGCTGGCGGTGATCGTGCATTCAGCAGGCATTCAGGACCGTGTGGCGGCCCGTGCCGTGCTGATGCGCCTGTTCTGCCGCTTCGACTCGATCACCACTGTCTTGGCTGATGGCGGCTACACAGGCAAGCTGATCGACTGGGCCAAAGATATGTTCGGCTACTCCGTCGAAATCGTAAAACGCAACGAACAACACCTGTTTCGAGTGCTGCCCAAGCGCTGGATCGTCGAACGCACCTTCGCATGGCTCAACTGGTCACGCCGTCTCAGCAAAGACTACGAACTTCGTCATACCTCGGCAGAATCCATGATCCATATCGCATTCGCCCACATGATCCTGCGCCGATCCCCTTAGTTTCTGGACAGGTTCTGAGGCGCTGAGGCCGTGCTGGGTGCCGCGACAGTTTTGGTAGCAGCAATGCACGCTACTGGGCGGCAGAATTCACTCCAGGGAGAATCCAGCAGCCAATACGTGTAGTAGAACAAGAATCCGAATAACGGTGCTGTTTTTCTGCTTGTTTCAGGCTTCCCCGGGATTACTCCTCGAAAGTCGGCATGTGACAAGGTTTCCTCCGGGGTTGGCATCGTGCCGTTCGGATCACCGAGGTCCAGGAATCAGGTATCAAATGTTGATAACTGATTACATGACAGCGTCGGCTCCCTCGACCTGAGTAGACTGGTTGCTACGAAACGACCAACAGCTCGGGAGGAAAGGAGCCGAGCATGATGATTATAGGATGTGATTTTCATCCGC
>OBLU010002515.1_pt1 | contig 16864 bp, 15 predicted proteins | sample 1518681 | NCBI WGS metagenome assembly OBLU01 (sample SAMEA3539304, study PRJEB22396) | soil metagenome | biome: tundra; feature: field; material: soil | place: USA | collected 2010-05 | depth 0.15 m | reverse complement strand
CGCGCAAAATGGCCTTGCCGATGCGGTCCGAATCGAATTTGACCAGCGCCCGGTTGCGCTTCTGGACTTTGACAATGCGATTCTGAACTGACATCACCGCGAACTATACCGCAGACGGGCAAACACACAATGTCGTTTCAGTGCGGCCGATGAAGCGCGAATTCTTGGGGAAATTAGCCGGTCGCCTACCAACTCGTCAAAGAAGTAGCAGCCGACGTGAGGAGGCTCCAACTGCGTGTTCCTTTCCAAGGAAATTTGGCCTCGTTACCTCGGCTGCTACGAAAGAAGACGTTTTTGAACGGGCTTTTACCAGGCGGGCAGCTTTGGGGTGGTGGTTTTGGTGGAAGTGGCTGGCGCTTTTGGGGTGGAACTGCCGGACGCGTTTGGCGGGGCCGACTGGGTAACGACCGGCTTGAGCGGCGTTGGCCGGGGCACTTCCTTGTAGTCGCGCGGGATTCCAAACAGCGAAGCGTCCAGTGGCCCTTCCTTGGCCGAAATCAGGGCCAGGGTGATCGTCTGGCCGCCGCCGGTGACTTGTGACCTTACCACCATGCCCGGCAACGCGCTCAACGCAGGAGTCATATCCGTGTCCGCACCGGCAGTTTTGTCCAGCACGGCGTAGTCGGCCCGGATCCGGGCGTAATCCGGATAAATTTTGGCCACCCAGACCGTCCCGGTGATGCCACGGGAATTCGACCACGTATAAAGCTCCGTATCGTAGTCGCCCACTTTCTGGGTTTTGCCCGTGGCGCGTAGCACGGGCGCTTTGGACGCGGTGCCCGACGACCTGGCTTGCTGCATCGGCTGGCCGGGCGATTTTAAATATAATTTCTGGCTGTGCAACAGGTTGATGGTTTCGCCCGTGTTCAAATCCGTGATGGTGCTGATGGCTCGCGGCTGGCCGGCATACATGTCCATGCGGATTTTGGTGCCCTTGATCTTTATTGCGGCCACGCCGTTGTCGTTCGGGGTGACGATTTGCTGTTGTGTGACCAGATCGGCCCGCGCACCGGCGGCGGCGCAAACCAGCGCGAGGGAAATGAAAATGGGTTTCATGGCGACGTGATAATCCTTCCGGCCTTCGTGGAAGAAAAGAAAAAAACATGACGTTGTAGCGTCGCGCCTGTGGCTTGATAAATCGTTCAGATAAAATCGGCGCACAGCGCCGACGCTGCAACTGCAAAGCGTCCGCTTCAGTAGTTCACTCTTGGCTCTGCAAATGCTTTGTCCCAGTTGAGCTTATTATGCGAACCGGCGATAAGAGGCAAATAGCACAAGATCATGGCAGGGAATGTCTGAATTCCGGACATGACCGGGCTTTAGCAGGCAGCACTGTCGCCATCACGCAAAAGGGGTTCGCATGAGTTTCAGTTTCCCACAAGTCATGGGATTCATCACCGGTGCGCTGCAATTCATCGTCGCCGGCTACGCTCTGCGACTAAATCGAGTCTTCGGGACGGCACGCGTGGGCTGGTCGCTGTTCTGGGCCTTTGCGCTTCTGGCACTGCTCCACTTGTTTCAATCCGTAACGTCGTTCAATTCCGGTGCACCGTTGGGGGTCGAGATCGAGGTGATGTATTCGCTCATTTCGCTGCTGCTGTTGACCGGCATGGTTCACCTCGAAACCTTGCTCAAAGAGCGTTTGCGGTTGGAGCGCGAGGAACAGCGTTTGCGGGCCGAATTGGAATCCGAAGTCAAAAAGAAAACGGCGTACCTGAGCCGGGCCATTGAGGAGCTGCAATCGGAAATTGACGGACGCAAACGAATGGAGGCGGAGATCGAGAAGACGCAAAAGGAACTCCTCGCTGCTTCCCGCCAGGCGGGGATGGTGGAGATAGCCGCCGGGGTGCTGCGCAACGTGGGCAATATTCTCAAGAACGCCAATGTCTCCGCCAGCCTGGTTTCCGACCAGGTGAAGCAATCCAAGATCGCCAATGTCGTCCATGTCGGCAACCTGATACGCGAACACGTGAAGGATCTGGGCGATTTCATGGCGCGCGATCCGAGGGGCCAAAAATTACCGGTGTATATCGCGGAACTGGCCGAGCATCTGGCCAATGAACAAACCACTCTCTCAAGCGAACTGGATTCCCTCAGAAAGAACATTGAGGAAGCCGAAGCGGAGCAGGAAAGCTACACTGAACTCATGAGCAAGGAAGACGCGGCAAAAGTCACTGCCCCGGTCGAACACGCGACAACCATGAATGGCGGCACACCGGCGCTGCCGGACGGATAGATTTCCAGCGGACACAAACCGCACATCCCCGAAATCACTGTGGAATCAGAACGGGTGCGAATTATCAGTGCACCTCCGGGCGATGTGAATTGGGTTATAGCATCGAGGCTGTGCCTCGAAAAATTGAGCCAAGCGAGTCATCCGACCGGGAGATTCATTCGATGTTGGATGCCTGCTCGCGATCTATCGAGTTCGATGTTCCCATTCTGCCGAACATCGCCCTGCGCCTTGTTGACCGCCTCGGCGCTCTTCAGTCCGGCCGGCCTTCACGCGCAGGGTTAATACGGTGAGCAACCTCGTGGCCGATCTTCCGGGTGCGGCGAACATTGACACCAACCTCGTGAATGTCTGGTGACTGGCGATCCTGCCCAAAGACATGCTCGTCGTTAATGCCAACGAAAACGTCATTGCCGGATTGTACGGGATGGACGGAAAACCCACCGGCAGTTATCTCGCGGTGAACCCGGCCCCCAGCGGACTGGCCGTGAACCGCGGTGGCGGTTTCAAGGTCACCGACGGCCAGATGATGCGTCCCAGCACCCCGATTTTCGTCACTGAGAACGGCACCCTCCTCGGTTGGAGCATGGACTTCACCAACCCCACTGCCGGAATGTTTGAACCGGGAGCAACTATGGACGCTGACGGAAGCGCGGGCGGTGATTGAAGACTATCGGCGCGAATACAACCAATGGAGGCCGCACAGCCGAATAGTTAATGGTTATGGTTTCGTTTTTCGTCAGGCATTCTGAGTGCGCTTGTTTCTGACTATATTGGGATTATTGTGCATTTACCTGGGATCGCCCCGTTGGTGATTACGGTCGGTTTCTCCTTCGCCATCGCGCTGCTGTAAGCGGAGAAACGCAAAATCTGTTTTCATTCCAGCCCCTTCAAACAAAAAACCCCGGCCGAAGCCGGGGTTTTTGAAAGGACTGATAGCTTAAGCGAGACGGCGACGGAACAGCATCAAGCCGCCCATCGCACCCAAACCGGCCAGAGCCAACGAGGACGGTTCAGGAACAGGCTCGATGCTGATATTGGTAAAATCCACCACAACACCAGAGCCATCGCCATTCGCAATGAGTCCCAGTCGGTAAAAAGTGTCTCCAGCGACCGGGGCAAAACCAACCGCAGCCAGGTTAATCGTAACTGTGCCTGTGAAAACATTACCGCTGGCCATCTGGGTGCCATTCAGTTGGAGTTCATTAGGGCTACCATAATCCTGGTGATAATAGCCGTCGCCCTGGTTCCAAAACGTGCCAACCTGCAAGTAAGTCGAACCTGTAACACCGGCCGTATTGATGTAATAATCATAACTGATGTCGTAGCCGGCTGGGTTGGCAGCGGCAGCGGCCATCGCATTGAAGAGAGCACCGGAGCCGGCTGCAACATTTGCCACCTGGAAACCGCCAAGGGGAATGGCGATGTAGTTCTGGGTGCCGATGGTCGCGACTGTTGCGGCCGGGGTACTGCTGAATCCTGCATTAGCCCATCCGTCAGAGGTGTTATCAGCGAAATTGTAAAGAACCGACTGACCTTGCGCTTGAATCGCTCCAAGACCAACAATGGCAACCGCTGCTGCCAAACTGGTGATCTTCGTTTTGTTACTATTGATAGTTAAAACTTTCATAAGGCTTTTGATTGAGTTAATGGTTATGGTTTCGTTTTTCGTCAGGCATTCTGAATGCGCTTGTTTCTGACTATAGTGAGATTATTGTGCATTTACATGGAATTGTCAATGCCGAAATAACACATCGCGGAAGTAGTTCAATTTCAACCAGTTATACTGACAGGTTTATGCAAATGGCGTTGCCACAATGCGAGCGCGATATTGCCTGTTTGCGAGCGCATTACGAGCGTGCCACGGAAGGACCTTTCGCCAGGCCCGGGCCGAATGGCGAAGCCGACGGGATCGTCGGCAGAATCACGGCAAATTGAAGTTTCTGCTTTCGAAGAGGGGTCAGGTCGGTGCGCTCTGAACCAACCCGTGTGGGTTGTTCCGGCCGCCCTCTTCGCAATGCAGTCGCCGGAGGAAGTAATTCGATGTTGGACGTTGGATATTTTGCTTTTGGTTCGTCACGTCTTGCGGCGAAACTTTTTAGCCGGGCCGATTTCTTGTTCCTGGCCTTTGCGCTTCTGGCACTGCTCCACTTGTTTCAATCCGTAACGTCGTTCAATTCCGGTGCACCGTTGGGGGTCGAGATCGAGGTGATGTATTCGCTCATTTCGCTGCTGCTGTTGACCGGCAACTCCGTCAGCGTGGTTCGTCGTCATGGTCCAACAATCGGGCGAAGTAAAAACAGCCAGCCGCAATGAGGATTGAAACCACTACGATGATTTCCGCCTGCGTGCCGGGCTGTTTCAGGTCATCGAACCACCCCTCAATTACCGGGCCCATTTTGCCGTAAAGCATTCCCATCTGCCGCGTCCGGGCCTTGTTGAATCCCACCATGGAAAGATCATCCATCACATCCGGAGAGCGAGTCCCCAGCCAATAAACCATGCCCGCGCCGCCAATTCCCAGCAGCAGCACGATGATGCCAATCATCCTGAGCCGTGCGGCCCGCTTGGAGGATGAATCCGGACTGGTTTTTTCGTCATTCAACGTCATGGCGCAAAGTGTTCTACGTCTCCCTTCGGTGAAACACAAGCCTGCAGCCGGTTGCCGGGTTGCCAATTTGGCCTGAACCGGCAATGATGTCCGCCATGAAACACAATTCATATTTTGACGGAAAAGTCCAGAGCCTGGCCGTGAACACATCGGAAGGCCCGGCCACGACCGGCGTCATCGAACCGGGCAAATACACTTTCAAGACCGACTCGGAAGAACACATGCACGTCGTCGCCGGCACATTGAAGGCGAAATTGCCGGGCGCCGCGTGGCAGGCCTTTTCCAAGGGCCAGTTCTTTGTGGTCCCGGCGCATGCCTCTTTTGATGTCGAGGCCACCGCCGACGCGGCCTACCTCTGCTATTACAAAAAGTAGAAGCCGCGGAACGGCGACGCGCGCAACGGGTCGGGGACAAATTCCTTGAACGATTCGTCAGGCATCAGAGTTCATTTCCGGCGCTCAACGGTTTTTCAACCGGAGCGTGTCGCCCGTGTCCTCCATTTCCAACAGCCGCGCGCGTTCGTTCGGCGCATGGTTCGGCTGGTGCAGAATCATCATCAACTGTCCGTCGAACCGATGAAACAACATCGGATGACCGCCATCCTCGGCGAAGAGTGGTTGCGCCTGTTGCTCCCACGGGCCGGCGAGCTTGCCCGATTTCGACACCGCCACACCCACGGTGTAGCCGCCGGTGCCGAAACTCGACCAGACCATCATGAGCTTCCCGCTTTGGGAACGGTAAAGATACGGGCCATCCGTGACGTGACAACCGTATTGCTCCGATTTTTTGCTCCACGGCGCGTCGCTGGCTTGAAACATCCATTTCGGTTTGCCGACCGTCTCGGACAAATCATCCTTGAGCTGGATGTATTCCATCCGGCCGTCCGTGATTTGCACCCACTCGTGGGAAAAAACCATGAACGGCACGCCGTCTTCGACCCAAAAAGTTCCGTCCAGCGTCATCATGTCCGCGGGCAAAGTGGAATGATTCGCGAACGGCTTGAACGGGCCGGCCGGCGAATCGCTCACCAGCACTTGCGAGCCCCGCTTCACGCGGGGCAGCCAGTTGCGCCATTGTTCCGGGAACTGGTCGTCCGTGTTGAACGTGAGGAACAGGTAAAATTTACCCTGGTAGGCGTGCAGTTCCGGCGCCCAGATGCCGCGCTGCGCCCAGAAATCCTCCGGCACTTCAAAAATCACGCGCGGTCCTTCCCATGTTTCCAAATTTTTGCTCGTGAATTCAATCACCGCCGAACGTCCGTTCGTTCCGCGCCTTCCGGTGGAGCTGACGAGGTAATACGTGAGCGAATTGGTGTCCGGCCAGACACAGCAATCGCGCAGACGCACTTCGGACAGCCGGACTGGGTGCGGCGATTCGACGGGCATCGTCCGATTTGTCTGCGCCCGGACGGTGCCGGCGAAACCAATCAATGCCAGAGCCAGGACAAAACGCAGGGATGAATTCATAGGGGAGAAGATTTAACGCAAAGACGCAAAGGTGCAAAGACCAAATGGGGAGCACCCCCGACGGGCGCAACTTGACACGGCCATCCTGACTGGCGGCAGGATGCCGCCATCACTGGCACGCTGGAAGCGTGCCGCCACTGTGGCGGCGGCCATCTTGGCTGCCAGCCCTGAAAGCTTTTGGGGCCAGTGAATGCGGCTTCCAGCCGCATACCGTCTGCCAGCGTGGTGGTCGTGTCAAGTTGCGCCCAGTCCCGACAGGTCAGAACTGTTGTTCGAAGCGCCCCGCAGCGAACCCTTCAGCGGTTGAACTTGCAATGACGTGTAATCGTCCGCGTGCCGGTGCCGGTGACGAGGGCGTCCCCGGCTGCGCCCGCGGCGGGCGCGCTCCCAAATCAAAACGGATCACAACCTTGCGGACTTGCGCGGGACGCGATTGGGCCGGGACAACTTGGGAGACTTCTTGCTGCCGGCGGCGATTTGAATCGCACGGTGCGCCCATGTCACCAGCTCTTCCCGGTTTTCCAGCACGTCCGGCGGCACTTCGTGATACGCCATCGTCATCACTTTCCCCTTTGACTCGTAAGTGAACGGCCCCATGCCGCGCGCCGTGTAATCCGCCTGCGACCGCGCGTCCGTTTTGAAAAACAGCCGTCCCTCGTCCAAAATCCCGAAGAACCGCCCGCCCGAATACAACCCATGCGCGCCGAACATCGCCCGCGCGCGCAACTCCGGCAATGCGCTCATCTGGTCGAGCACAAATTCCTTGAACGATTCGTCCGCCATTGAAGCGAAAGGTTTAACGCAAAGAACGCGACCTGTCACGCCGTAGCTGAAAGCGAAGGAGGAAGGTGCAAAGTCAAAAAGCAATAGCGGCAACTCTGGGAACATTGCCATTGCGGCGGGTGGAGTTGTTTGTTGGTTGCCTTAAAACCGGTCGGGATATCGGCCTTTGCTCTGAAGCTTTGGCGCGACTGGCTGGCTTCTCCGGAGGCGTGCGCCATGGTTCAAAAATGTGTGTTACCTAAAGGAATACAAGAAGTTGCGCAAATTGCCGATAATTTTCCTTGTCTTTTTCCGGAACATGTCCTATACTTAGACAGTTGTTATGGTATTAAATATTCCAACTCAAAAAATCCTGGTTGTTGATGACAATCCGATAATCCTGAAAGTCTTGTCGTTGGCCCTCGAATCCAAAGGCTACGAGGTGTTTACCGCCGTTGACGGTCCCGAAGCCTTCACTGTCGTGAGCCGGGAAGAGCCGGACCTCATTTTGCTCGATATTTTCTTTCCGCCGGATATTTTCCAAAGCGGCAACACTTGGGATGCGTTTAAGATTATGAACTGGCTCCAACGCATGGGCGGACCCCAAGCCAAGCACATCCCCGTAATCATCATGACCGGCGCTGACCCGGGGGAATACAGGGATCGTTGTCTGGCCGCCGGCGCAGCGAACTACTTCCAAAAACCGATCAAGATGCCCGAACTGCTGGATGCCATTCAACAAATCTTCCGCCCGCGTGTCAGCGATGTGCCCCTTGAATTGGTGGTCAATTCAAGTTCCGGTCGCCTGCGCCTCTAGCCAAACATCTGGCGGCAACGCGCTCAACTGGTCGAGGACAAATTCTTTGAAGGAGTCGTCAGGCATAAAACAATATTCTTTATTACGGTTTTGTAGTTGTTGTTAGTTGATTAAACAACTGCCAGTCAATTTTTTTCCAAATGTCAGGCCCTTTTTCTGGGAGAAAAATCATACTTGGGTACCAGTTCTGTTTCATCAACGTATGCGACCTGGCACTTTTCACATCCAAGAATACGAGGATCATCTTGTTTACGTTTACATTCTGGACAAATTTTGCTCATTGGCTTTTATCCCCTCTGCGCTTTCTCGCCCAAGTGTTTTTCATTTTGCAACAAGTGGCGGCGGGGTGTTCTGTTGGCTCTTCTGCAGCGCCTGCATGCCGATGTTGACCAGAACGAGCTTCCGCAGGGCGTCGGACGGTTTTGAGGGGTCCGGCCCTTTACACATGTCGGCTATGTTGCGCGTAATCTGGACCGGGGTCAGGATGAGTCCCCAGGGAAATCCCCACCAGCCGAGCATGGCCGAAAACAGCACGCCGCCCAACTGGCTTTTGGTCGCGCAGGAACGGCAGGAGACCTGCGGCGTGGTGGTCCACCGGGTCAGCACGAGGGCCGACCAGACCTGATGGACTTTGTGGACGTCAATGGGGCCGAGTCCCCGGCACTTGGGACAGTTGCCCCGGAAAATTTCCTCCACCTGCCGGTCAATCACGTCCGGCGGGACTTTTTGGGCAACGCTGAGGACATAAGCGTTGGTGAGGCATTTTTTGTTGCAGAAGCGCTGGGTGCCGGAGCTCAAACCGCCCATTATTATCGTTGACCCGCAATAGCCGCATTTTGCCATAGGCTTATGGCCCCTTACCCTGAAGCCTCCCGGTGCGAATGTCGAGTCAGGATTTCCGCACCCGGCAACGCGCTAAACGTAGCGGCGACTCGGTAGAGCGCCGCCATTTGAATATTCAAAAAATGCGGCGGTCTCCCGACACGCCGCTACGTCAGGATTTCCGCGCTTTCTTCGCCCAAGTGCGTTTCAAGCCCGGCGTTCATTTGTTTTCTTCGACTTTGGGGCTGCCGGCGTGTTCTTTAGCCAGTTGCACCATTTCGTCAAATTTGTCTTTGCCGCCAAAATAGTCGTAATTAACTGGGCCCAGTTTGGGAATCAGCTCGATAAATTTGGCCCATTGCCCACATTTGTAAGCATACCAGGCATATTGATAATATCGGCCCGTTGCATCGGGATTGGCTGCAAAGAAACGTTCATACGCGCTGTCGAGGTCTGACCATACTTCAGGTTGCTTCCAATAATTTGTTTGTTCGGACTTTGCCGTCCACCCCCCATTAATCCAATAGTGCGCATCTAAAAGGACCAATGGTACATTTCCTCCCCATTGTTTGTTGGCGGCACATTCCCGTCCAAATTGAAGCATGTCCTCGGTCGAACCATACCACTTCGGTGTCAGATAATTGAGTTTGGAGGAACAAGCGGCGTAGTCGTTGGGATTCAGGGCCATGGAGCGACCAAACCATAATTCCAACCGATCACGACCCTCACCTTGTCCCAATTCCACCTCCAGCATATAATCGGCAATTCGTGAATCTCCGGGATTTACCTGCCAAGCATTGGTCAGCGCGTTTTCAGCAATGGCAAGACGTTCCCGAAATAATTTCCATCCTTCCTCGGTGACCGTATTCGCCAAACCAGGGCCGCGAGCAGCCCACGCCAGTTGAATATAGGCCTCTCCTTTTAAGAGCAAAGTTGTATAGGCATCGGGCCAGTTGTTGAACATCGGCTTTTCGATGCAATGGTAGGCCTGAGTGTAGGCGGGATAATCGGCAATGCCCTGGCCTTTTATCGCGGTGAGAGCGGCATCGCAGACCTCGAATGCTTCCTCTGCAGGCATGGATTTATCATCCAAAGCGGGAAGTAAATTTTTACCAACCAGAGGCTCGATCTCGGCAAAGATGGGATGAAGAACGAGATTGTTGGTGTTATAACCATAGGTATAAAACAGCTGGTCCACTGCTCGTTGTGCGGCATAAAATTTCCGGATGGCTGGATACGAGCTGTTGTCCATGTCGTGTGCGGTCTTGCAAAACGCATCAGTAAACGCCTGCGCACTGTTGGTCTGATTCATGGAAAAGCGAACATACAAATAGCGAATCATAGGGTCATCGCAACCTGCATTTACAGCGATGATGCAATTGCTGCAAACGATCAAGCCCCAAGCTTCGTTCGATTCGACACATTGGGAGCGACTGCGGGCAAATTCAGTCAAGGCGCGTTTGGCCGGTTCGTCCCATTTGGGACTGGTATGGCCTGCTTTTTCGTAAGCCTCAACCAGCGTTTTGAAGTTCCACGTCAATCTTTGCTCTTTGGCTTGTTCGGGGGAAAGGGTGGGTTGGATTGGCTTCGGCGCGACCGCCTTTTTACACCCCGCCGCTGTGAGGAGAAGAAAACCTGCCATCGCCGACACCAGGAGCCACACGAGCAAGGTTGATTTCGCGAGCTTCATGTCACATAAGCATTGGTAAGGCATTTTTTATTGCAGAAGCGCTGGGTGCCGGAACTCAAGCCGCCCATTATAATCGTTGACCCGCAATAGCCGCATTTTGCCATAGGCTTATGGCTTCTTACCCTGAAGCTTCCCCGCGCGAATGTCGAGTCAGGATTTCCGCTACTCTAACAACGCGCTCAATGGGTCGTGGACAAATTCTTTGAACGATTCGTCAGCCATGATGCAAAGTCCGACATCAACCATGCAGCCTTTTCTTTCGGCGTTATCCCGAAGAGATGTCCGTCCCCATGGACTCCGCTACTTTCCGGATGTTGTCTGATCGCCCGTGTACGCGACGCCATTGATTTTCACGTTGTTTAATTTCAAGTTCTTCACTTGTTTGATCACCACCCCGGGCTCGTTCAATTTGATGTCAATGTTCTCCAGGGTGACATTCTGCACGGTGCTCTTTGCCGGCCCATTAATCCGGCCGAAGTCGTTCAGCGTGCCGGTGATGTTGGCCAGGGTCACATGATCAACCAACTGGCTGGGCGGAGACTGGCCGCGCAGATCAAAAAATTGGTTCCAGCCCTCTATCGAGACCAGTTTCGCCGCCGGATTGTCCACCGTGATGTTCCGGGCGGTGATGTTCTCGTAAATTTGCGGCGTATCGGGCCGGAGTTTGAGCTTCAACACCCAGTTTCTTTCCGTGCCCACCAGCCGGCAATTTTCCATGACCACATCGCGCACCACGGAAGCCTCGCTGCCCAGGGTCAACCCGGCATTGCCCAGGCCGAAGGTGCAGTCGGAGATGCGAATGTGCGTCACCGGCGGGCTCTCCTTGTCCTCCATGGCGAACGGTCCCTTGTCACCCTTCAGGGCAATGTTGTCATCATTCACGGAGATGTAACAACCGCGGATGGTCACGTCCTGGCAACTGTCCACATCAATGCCGTCGGTGCTCGGCGAATGGGGCGGCGCCCGGATGTCCAGCTTCTCGACCACCACATTCTGACAGCGGTAAAGATGCAGGTTCCAAAATCCGGAATCGCGCAGCGAAATGCCGCTGATCTGCACGTCCTTCGAGTCTTGAATGAACAGGTTCCGCGGACGTTCATCATCGACATTTTGGGTCAATCGATTTGCGGCGCGCCGTTCCAAGAACGCATCCCAGAACGGCCTGCCCCCGCCCTGGATGGTGCCTTCGCCCGTGATGCGGAGGTGATCCGCTTTTTTGGCGTTGACCAATGCCGGACGCCAGACCTGAGCATGTCCCTCGATGCGCGTCTCCATCGCCGGATAATCTTCAATGTTTGTGGAACCCCTGAGCACCGCACCTTGGTCCAGATGCAGATTGACGCCGGGCTTCAGAAAAATGGCGCCCGTCAGAAATTCACCCTGTGGAATCACCAGCGTCCCGCCACCGTTCGCAGCCAGTTGGTCAATCGCCTTCTGGATGACCGGCGTATTCAGCATCACCCCGTCGCCCACCGCGCCCACGGCGGCAATGGAGACCCGATTGCTTTCCGTAGCGCACCCGGCCGGGATGAAGGAGATGAGCAATGCGGAGGTAATGGCAAATCCGCGAAGCCCAAATTTTTTGAATAATTTGTCAGGCATGCCTGGCAGAATGTGCGTAAAGCTGGCAGGAATCCAATAATATTCCGTCCCGCCGGACAGCGCTCGCAACGCTCGCCCGCAGTCTTCGGTTGAGTTTGAATAAATTTGTGCCAAGCTGTGCGAATTATCGCACCCATGAAACAAACTGTTGTCTTTATTTCAGCCTGGCTGGCTTTGGCCGGTTGGGGGCGCGCCGCCAATCCGGCGATGCCGACCATTCCCACCACTATTTTCAATGTCACAAATTATGGCGCCATCGGCAACGGGATGAAGGATAACACGACCAACATTCAAAACGCCATCAACGCGGCGAACGCGGCGGGTGGCGGCATCGTTGAGATTCCGGCGGGTACATTCCTGAGCGGTCCCATCACGCTGTTCAGCAGCATCAATCTACGGGTGGACACCAACGCGATGCTTCAGATGCTGCCTTTGGGAATTTATCCCGGCGGCACAACGAACGCACAGACTTTCATCGGTTGCAATCAGGTTCATGACCTGGAGATCAGCGGCTGGGGCAGGATTGACGGTCAAGGTGCGGCCTGGTGGGCGGCGAAAATGACCAACTCAAACCTGGTCCGCCCCATGATGCTCAACCTGTATTCCTGCAACCGCCTCTTCATCCACGACATCACTTTCCAGAACCCGCCGGGTCATCATTGCGGGCTGAGAAAATATGGCGGCAACATCACCATCAGCAATCTGACCGTGAATACTGATCCGCGATCGCCCAACACCGACGGGCTAAATTTCGTCGGCACCAACAGCATCATTGAGAATTGTCACATCAGCGATGGCGACGACAACATCGCCCTGGGCGCCACCGGCCCCATCAACGATCTGCTCATCACCAATTGCGTCTTCGGGTTTGGCCACGGTGTGTCCATCGGCAGCGGTGCGCGCAACGGTGTGTCGAACCTCGTAGTTGCCAACTGCTCGTTCAACGGCGGCACGTTCGGCCTGCGCCTGAAGGCCGACAACGACCGCGGCGGTTTGGTGCGGAAACTTTCCTATCACGACATCACCATGACCAACGTGCAGATGCCCATCCTCATTTACAGTTATTACGAAACCGCCGGCGGAGCCCGCAAGATCAGCCGTGTCACCCCCGCCCAGGCCGCCGCCCTCGCTGTTGAGCCCGTCACCGACACCACACCGGTCTGGCGCGACATCACCTTCAGCAACATCACCGCCGCCGCCACCGTCGCCGGCGGTGCCATCTGGGGACGCCCCGAAATGTCCGTGTCCAACGTCAGCTTTGTTCATGTGGACATCACCGCACCCGGCCCCTTCAACATCTATAACGCGCGTGGCATCCGGTTCCAGGACTGCCATATCCGGCTCAAGCACGGCGATGCGTTCACGCTGTACAACGCCGACGTCGTAGTCACCAACACCGTGAATCTTCCGTCTGCCGCCAGACAAAAATAGGCGCGCCATCGAGTTGCAGCGGCGGTCCATGACCGTCGCGTTTGACAGGGAATCAACCGGAATGGATCTCCACACCGGTGCCGTTGATGACGAACTGGATGCGGAAAGACGAATAGCACGGCGGCTGATTACAGTCATCATGCGACCTTTCCGCTTGAGTTTGGCAGCCAGGCTGGTTTAGTGGGGCACAGAAGTTCAAAGCAAGTCCGGCGTTTCAACGCCGGCATCCACATCATGAATAAACAAGAAATCGCGGCAACCTTGAGAACCGAAGTCGGCGAACTGGAAGTTTCCATCAAAAAGGTCCAGGCCCGCTGCGACCGGTTGAAGACGCTGGTGCTTGACCTGGAGGCGGAGATCGCCGGCCCGACCGCTCAAAACCCCGTTCCGGACAGCAAATTCAGAAAAGCGATTGACAAGGTATTCGGTGAAGAACCAAAGCGAAGGACCTGACGCCGGGGACGGTTTATACCTTTCAAGTGCGGGCCGTGGGTGGCAGCCAGGGAACGTAGCGCGGTGATCTACACCCTGCTGGGCAGTTAACTGCGACCTTACCAGCATGGACAATCCAATTTCAAAGATGCCGGGGAGCCATGCTTTCGGCCCAAGAAAAAAATGCCCATCCAGAGGCGTGTTCCAAAATTATTTCTGCGTGGCCGTTGGCTTTGCTTTCTCCAGTTTCCCCACCACAAATCCAACCACTGGCCGCGTGGATGGAACCAACTCCAACCCCAATTGTTCCTGCACTGCCTTGACGAGATTTTCTGGATTTGGGGCGATCGCTTCTGATCCATTTGGAGGAGCAGCGTCCACTTTTTCATCCCATTTCAACAAAATATCATAGCGATTTGTCAGTTCTGTTTCATCGACCACCGGTTTACCCAACTTATCCTCCAAAACCCAGGTCAGCCAATCCAATGGCGCATTCACCGCCTCTATTTTCCCCGTGCCTGTATGAGTGGCCCCGCCCTTGGTGGATGCCGACGTCAAACCCGGCCCGTTGGTTTGCCCCATCCGGAGAACAAAAACATCCATCTCATTGGTGGTCTTCCTGACTGTCAGGTCGAAGGCCGACTGCATGGCCTGCCAAAGCAAGTCATGCGCTTCTCGCACAGAGTGGCCGCGGGGTTGCCTGACGACAACATCATATCTTCCTTCGGGCAGGGGCGCGTTTGTCCACACCCGCGCCGAACTCGCCCCTTCGAACGCCTCCGGCAGCAGATCCCATACTGTATAACCAAGGTATCGCAAAGAGCCCCCGCCGGCGGACGATCCATTCCTCTTGTCAAAGACTGAAGGCCGCACAGAAACTTCGAACAACGGAGCGGCCTCTGGCTTGTCGCCTGCCTCCGGCCCCGGCCCCCCGACACGTCTTAAAACGTTTGTATTCATGGACGGGTTTTTGCCGGCCAGCAGATCGTCGATGAATTGTTCCGTCACGACCGTCGGAAAGGTTATGGCTGCAATTAATCCATCCTTTCCCAGCACGACGGTATGAGGAATGGAGCCAACCTCATAGGCGGCATTCATCGCTTTATCAGCATCCAGCGCCACCCAGGCATTGATCGGTTTCTTTGCCAGGAAAGTTTTTACAGTGGCTTCTTCCTCGGAAGTGATCGACACAAACTGGACCGGCTTGTCCTTGAATTTTTCCGCCAGTTCATTCAGGTGCGGAATGGCCAGAACACAAGGGCCGCACCAGGTGGCCCAGAACTCCAGGACCACGACTTTTCCCTTGAGCGTTTTGGCGTCGAGGCTGGCTCCGGCAGGCGCTTGCAGCAGCGTCGTTGCTTTCAACAAGGGCGGAAGATCGCCCACTTTTGGGTCGGCTTGGGTTACCATGGGGACAGCCAGGCTTGCCAGACATAGCACCGCACCAAACAATGATTTCATAATTTTGATTCCTTTGCCCAGGCGTCTTTCAGAGTAATTGTGCGGTTCAACACGAGTTTAGGGTTGGTGGTTGAGTGTTGAGAGTCCTTGTCGAGGGCAAAGTAGGCGAGGCGCTCGAATTGATAACGCAGTTCCGACTTCGCGTCTTTCAGGCTCGGTTCGCATTTCGCCGTCACCACTTCCAGCGAGTATGGATTCAGCACGGATTTGAAATCGCGGCCATCTTTTTCGGGTTCGGCTTCGGTGAAGAGACGGTCGTACAAACGGATTTCGGCATCCACGGCGTGCGTGGCGCTGACCCAGTGGATGGTGCCTTTCACCTTGCGGTTCGCCGTCGGGCCGCCGGTCTTGCTGTCGAGGTCGGCGGTGCAGCGCAGTTCGGTGATGTTGCCGGCGGCGTCTTTCACCACTTCGTCGCATTTGATGATGTAAGCGTATTTCAGCCGGACTTCGCCGCCGGGTTTTAATCGGAAAAATTTCGGCGGTGGGACTTCCTTGAAATCGTCCTGCTCAATGTACAGCTCGCGGCTGAACGGAATTTTGCGCGTGCCGGCGTTCGGGTCTTCGGGATTGTTGACGGCGTCTAGATCCTCAACCTTGCCTTCGGGATAATTGGTGATGACGACCTTGATCGGGCGCAACACGGCGAGGCGGCGCAGGGCGATTTTGTTCAGTTCCTCGCGGATGGCGTGTTCGAGCACGGCCACGTCGGTGAGGCCGTTGTATTTGGTGATGCCGATGTTGTAGGCAAACGCGCGCAACGCGGTCGCGGTAACACCGCGACGACGTATGCCGGAAATCGTCGGCATGCGCGGATCATCCCAGCCGCTCACGAGGTTTTCATTCACAAGTTGCATGAGCTTGCGTTTGCTCATCACGGTGTAACCAAGGCTGAGCCGGGCGAATTCGTATTGATGCGGTAACGGTCGCGGCAGGTCGAGGCTCTCCAGGATCCAATCGTAAAGCGGGCGGTGCACCTCGAATTCGAGCGTGCAGATGCTGTGCGTGATGCCTTCGATGTAATCACTCAGGCAATGCGCGAAATCATACATGGGATAAACACACCATTTGCCGCCGGTGTGATGATGGTCGGCGTGGCGGATGCGGTAAATGAGGGGGTCACGCATCCAGACGTTCGGCGCGGTGACGTCAATCTTCGCGCGGAGCGTGCGCGTGCCGTCGGGGAACTCGCCGTTTTTCATCCGTGTGAATAGGTCGAGATTTTCCTCGATGCTGCGATTGCGAAACGGGCTTTCCTTGGCGTTGCGGCGGTATTCGTCGGTTTCGTCCGGTGTCAGGTCGCAGACGTAGGCCTTGCCCTTCTTGATGAGCGCGACGGCGTATTCGTAAATCTGGTCGAAATAATCCGAAGCGTAAAACGGTTCCAAGGTAGGGCGCGTCACTCCGTGCGCGCCGTCGGCGGGCAAGGGACTGCCCGCCCTACCAACTTCAGCGGGAAGATAAAAATCCGGCCTGCCGTTGCTGGTCACCGTCTCCGGCGTTTTACCTTTGGGTTTCAGGCCGAGCTTGTCATCGG
>OBLU010002514.1_pt1 | contig 16865 bp, 11 predicted proteins | sample 1518681 | NCBI WGS metagenome assembly OBLU01 (sample SAMEA3539304, study PRJEB22396) | soil metagenome | biome: tundra; feature: field; material: soil | place: USA | collected 2010-05 | depth 0.15 m | reverse complement strand
CGATCAGTCCGACCTGCAGTACGAAAATCCGCCAACGAAGTCCGCTTGTCATGGCTGTGTCCCTTTGTCTTTGTGGTTCTCAAGATCCATGTGACCTTGCTGCACATCCTCAGCCCGAACCACGCCCTGGCAATAGAGCCTCAAGCCATGACATTTCCGGGTTGGATTCCCATCGCGGATGGGCCAAACGTCCATCCGCGCGCCGTGACATCCGGCCCCCCAAGCGTGTCAGCGCAGCCGGCGGACCTCGGTTTCGGCGTGCCGTCGCCACGGGGCAAGACGGATTCGCACATCGACCGCCACCGCACCAGTGGGCGACGCGATGAGCGGGTTGAGGTCCATCTCGGAGAGCTGCGGAACCTCGTCCGCCAGGCGGGCGACGCGGAGCAGAACGTCCTCCACCGCCGCGACGTCGCACGCCGGCGCGCCGCGATGACCGAACAGCAGGGGTGCGCCTCGGATCGACCGGACCATCTCGTGTGCGTCCTGATCGGTCAGCGGCAGGATGCGAAGCACGCGATCACCGAACAGCTCCACGGCGGTGCCCCCGCTGCCGAACATCACGACCGGGCCGAACAGCGGGTCGGTGACCACGCCGGCGATGAGCTCGACGCCGCGCAGCATCGGTTGCACGATCGCTCCTTCCATCGCGTCGCCGAGATGACCGGCCATCGCCGAGTACGCCTTCGCCACGTCGTCAGGGCTACTGAGATCGAGGCGGACGCCGCCCACGTCGGACTTGTGCAGGATCGTCGCCCCCATCGTCTTCAGGGCGACCGGACCGCCGAGTTGGAGGGCGGCAGCCGCGGCGGCTTCGGCCGACGCAACCTCGACCTCGCCGGCGGTCGCGATGCCGAAGGCGCGAAGCATCGCAACCGCGTCGTCGGGTGACAGCCACCCACCATCCGGGTTGGCTGCCAGAAATGCCTTGGTGATTGCGATGGCAGCGCCCGCGTCGACATCCTCGAGCTGCGGGGTCTGCCCCGCAGGGCGACGCTTCCAACTCGAATGCCCGGCGATCCGCCCCAGTGCACGGACGGCGCGCTCCGGAAATGCGTAGCACGGAATCGGTCTCGCCCCCGCGCTCAGCGCTGCCGGCACCCCGCTGTCACCGAGGTGCACGAACACGATCGGACGTATCCCCGCGTCGATCCCGGCGACCGCCCGGGCAACATCTTCGGCGTCGGCGGTGGCGACCGGAGCGAGGATCACGACCGCGCCGTCGATCGATGGGGACTGCAGCGCGGCCCGCAGCGCGTCCTCGAAGAGCTTCGGGGTCGCGCCGGCGCCCAGATCGACCGGGTTGCTCACCCCTGCATTCGGTCCGGCGATCTCACGAATGGCCGCCTGTGTGGCGCCATCGAATTCGGGCACGCTGAGACCGGCCGCTTCACATGCATCGGCGGCGAGCACCGCCGCGCCGCCCGCGTTGCCGACGATCGCGAGACGCTGGCCGTCCAGCGCTGGTTGATTCGCCAGCAACTGGCCGCAATCAAGCAGCTCCTCGAGGGTGTCCACTCGGATCACGCCCGCCTGCCGGAAGAGGGCGTCGACCACCGTGTCGGGGCTCGCGAGTGCGGCGGTGTGGGACGCCGCAGCGCGCGTTCCCGCCGAGCTTCGCCCCGACTTGACGACCACGATCGGGGTGGTGCGCGACACCACCGGCGCAACCCGCGCAAATGCTCGTGGATTGCCGAATGACTCTAGGTACAGGAGGATCGCCCGTGTCTGACCGTCCTGGTTCCAGTACCTGAGCAGGTCGTTGCTGCTCACGTCGCACTTGTTGCCGACGCTCACGAAGCTCGAAAGCCCCAGCCCCGACGTCAGCGACTGCTCGAGGATTGCGATGCCGAGTGCCCCGGACTGGGACGCGAAAGCAATCCCGCCGTGGGCGGGCGAGCGCGAGGCGAAGGTTGCGTTCAGCCGGACATCCGGCGCGGTGTTGATGACGCCGAAACAGTTCGGCCCCACGACGCGCATGCCGCCGCGGTGCGCGCGCAGGAGCAGTTCACGTTGCAGTGCCGCGCCGTCGGCGCCGACCTCGGCGAAACCTGATGAGATGACGACGAGCCCCTTGACACCCTTGCGTCCGCAGGCATCCACCGCCTCGATGCACTTCGCAGCCGGGACGGCGAGCACCGCCAGGTCCACAGGACCCTCGATCGACTCGATGTCCGGCGAGCAGGCGAGCCCGAGGAGCGTGTCGACGTTGGGATTGACCGGGTACACCGGTCCTGTGAAGCCTCCCTCGATGAGGTTGCGCACCACGGCGTGCCCGATGCCCAGAGGGTTGCGGCCGGCGCCGATGACGGCGACGGATTCCGGCTTCAGGATCCGCGTGATGCTGCGCACCCCTGCGGTCCACGCGCGCCGCTCGCTCGCCGCCAGCGAGTCCCCGGTCGGCTCGATGTCGAAGCTGAGGTGCACCACGCCGTACTCGATGGAGCGGCTCTCGCGACGGAAGCCGGCGCCCTGGAAGACCTCGAGCATCCGCCGGTTGTCGATCAGTGTGTCGGCGGTGAAGCGCGTGATTCCGTTGGTTGCCGCGTAGGTCGCGAGGTACTCGAGGAGCAGGGTCGCCAGCCCGCGTCCCTGGTGTTCATCCGCGACCGCAAACGCGACCTCGGCCGTGTTCCCGCTGGCATGTCGGTCGTATCGGCCGATGGCGACCATCTCGTCACGCAGGAACGCGACGAACGCCATGCGATCGTGGAAGTCGACGGTCGTGAAATGGGTGACCTCGCGGTCGGACAGGGCCGACCTGGGACCGAAGAAGCGGAAATACACGCTCTGTTCCGACTGGTGAGCGAAGAATGCGCGATGCGCGTCCGCGTCGTCGGGCCGGACGGGTCGGATGTGCACGGTGCCGCCGTCCGTGAGGATGGCGTCGATCGCCCAGGCCGACGGGTAGTCGGGCGGAAGCGACGCGCTCACAGCCCGATGCGCCTGAGGCGGTCGGGGGCAGGTGTCGGCGCACCCGAGATCACAGTGGGATTCTCACCCGCACCGTCGTGCCGGTGCCGGGTTGCGAGTCGACTTCCAATGTCCCGCCGATGGTCTCGGCTCGTTCGGCCAGGTTTCCCATCCCCATCCCCCGCGTCGCGGAGCTGGTATCGAAGCCGCGACCGTCGTCGTCAATCTCCACGACGGCTGCTGCGCCGTCGCGGCGGATTGACACGCGACAGGTTGTCGCCCCGGCATGCCGGCCCACGTTCGAGAGGGCCTCGCGAACGATGTGCACGATCTGCGCGGAGCCGTTCACCAAGGCGGCTTCGAGCGAGATGTCGACTTCGACGATCACGGTGACCCCGGTCCTTTCCTGAACTTCGTGGGCGAGCTGTTCGAGTGTGTTGGTGAGGTTGCCGCTGGTGAGCACACTCGGCCGCAGGCCAAAGATGTAGCTCCGCACGTCGCCGATGACCCGGTCGATCTCGGTGACGAACTGCTGGATGCGGTCGGCGAGACGTGCGTCACCGACCACCGCCGCCGTGCCCTGGAGGCCGATGCCGACAGCGAAGAGCGACTGGATGACCCCGTCGTGCAGATCGCGCGCGATGCGCTCCCGATCTTCGATCATGCCAAGGCGCGAGACCTCCGATACGGCGCGGGCGTACTCGAGCGCAAGGCTCGCCTGCTCCGCGAAGCTCTCGAGGAGCGGAAGGTCCGACGCGCCGAAGGCGGGGCGTCCTGCGACGCGGCCGACGGCCAGGACGCCGGCCGTGCTGGTGCGCAGCGCAAGCGGGACGAGAATCATCGGTCCGACTCCAGCGATGCTGACCATCGGCTGGCTCAGCGGCGATTGGCCTGCGTCGGTGACAACCATCGTCCTCTCGGTGCGAATCACCTCAGCAGACAGGGAACCGGCGAGCGGGACCTCGACGTCGAGCAGGTCACTGGCGCCAGCCCCGTCGGCGATGATGATGCGCAGTCCCTCGCCATCGGGGACGCTGATGGTTGCCATGTCGCCCCGGCCGAGCTCGCGAGCGTGCTTCGCGACCAGTTGCAACGCGGACCGAGCCGTGTCTCCGGCAAGCAGGGTCGTCGCGACCTGGCGCACCGAGTCCAGCCAGCGTTCGCGGAGCTGCAACTCCGTGTAGAGCTGCGCGTTGGCGATGGCAACGCCTGCCTGAGTCGCGAGCACCAGGACTGCTGCCTCGTCGTCGGCCGTGAATTCCGGAACCCCCTGCTTGTCGGTGAGATAGATGTTGCCGAAGACGCGGCCGTGCGCTCGAATCGGTGCGCCCAGGAATGAGCGCATGGGCGGATGGTGGGGTGGGAATCCCGCCGAACGCGAATCCTTTGCAAGGTCGTGAATGCGCAGCACCGAGGGTTCACGGATCACCACGCCGAGAATTCCCCGCCCCCGCGGCAGTTCGCCGATGGCGATCCGTTCGTCCTGCGGCATCCCGCTGGTGACGAAGTCGCTCAGGTCGGTCCCACCCGGCGACAGCACGCCGAGCGCACCGTAGCGAGCCTCTGTGAGATCGACGGCGAGGTCGACGATGCGCTGCAGCAGCGCAGGAAGCGAGAGCTCTGCCGCCAGCGCCAGCCCCGTGTCGAGGAGACGTTCGGCACGACTGCCACTGAGTGCCATCCCAGCCGGATCATATCGTTGGACAGCGGCTGCTCCGACCATTGCCGTGCCTACCCCCGCCGAGCGCCGGGTGTCCATGCCGGACGCCCGCTGCGGCGTCAGTTCGCGGCAACGTGCTCGACGGTTTCGGCGGCGCTGAGCGTCGAAACCAGGCGGCCGAGGAACGCACGAACGCTCGCCTCGGCGATGCGATGCATGAGCAGCCGGTCGAGCCGGCGCCCCACGGCGCCGAGTGGTGGTTCGTATCTCCCGCGGAGGGTGAGCTGGGTGAGGTTCGCATCCAGGGGTGCAACCTCGAGATCCGCACTCAGTACCGGAAAGAGCCCTGGGGCTGCCGTCGCCGTCCAGGTCAGGGGGACCACCGTCACCTCTTCTCTTGTGAGCGGCTCTCCGACCTCCACGCTGACCGTCTTGCCGAGCATCGGGAGGGCGCTCAGCGGTCCGATCCGCATCCGCAGCGCCTCGCCCTCGCCCATCGCCGCCGCAGCCAGGTGCGTGATCCAGTCTCCGTCCCTAGCGAGGATGCGGTGGCACACCCGATCGGCAGAGACGGGAACATACGCGAAGTCGTGCAAAAGCATTGTGTTCATGGCCATCTCGGTGGGTTCATCCTGGAGCAGGCGGCATCTGGCCGCCAAGGGGATAAGGTCCCGAATCCTGTGGGCCGATGGGCGCAGCGGCAGCACGCTGGTAGAGTGCGGACGTGGCCGACGAACCCGAGATCCGCGTGATGCTCTGTGACGACCACGAACTGGTGCGCCGCGGGCTCAGCAGCATACTCGAGGGCGTTGGCGGAATCCGGGTCGTCGCGGAGGCGGGAGATGCGGACGCCGCGCTCCAGGCGGTGGAGTCCAGCCATCCGGACGTGGTGATCATGGACGTTCGCCTCCCGGGTCGATCGGGCATCGAGGCATGTCGCGAGATCCGGTCGGCGTTTCCGGAGACGAAGGTGCTCATGCTCACCGCTCACTCTGACGACGAGGCACTCTTCAGCTCGATCATGGCCGGCGCCGCCGGCTTCGTCCTGAAGCAGGTGCGTGGGGGCGATCTCGTCGGGGCGATCCGGCAGGTTGCGCGCGGCGAGTCGCTGCTCGACCCCACGGTGACCGCGCGCGTGCTCGCCCGGCTCCGCGGAGAAGGAGCCCAGGTGAACGACGGGATTGCCGATCTGACTCCTCAGGAACGGAAGATCCTCGATCTGGTTGCGGAGGGAATGACCAACCGCCAGATCGCCGAGAAGGTGTTCCTCGCCGAGAAGACCGTGAAGAACTATGTGTCGAACATCCTCTTGAAGCTGGGACTGTCGCGTCGCGCGGAGGCCGCCGCGTTCATGGCGCGGCGCAACCTGAAGAGCCGCGACAGCGGCGGCTGGTCCTGAGGGAGAGCGCGTGGAGAGCCACCCTCAGACGAGAGTTCACGAGGTCACCAGACCCGAGGCGCTCGAGCTTCTGCAAATGCACTCCTTTGTCGGCAGAATCGGCTTCGTGGTCGATGGGCGGCCCATGATCCTCCCGGTGAACTACCTCGCCGACGATGATTCGGTCGTCTTCTGCACCGAGCCCGGCACCAAACTCAGCGCCGTCGGAGGGGGTGCCCAGGTGGTGTTTGAAGTGGACGACAGCCGCCCGCTCTACCACGCCGGCTGGAGCGTCGTCGTCAAGGGCACTGCTCGCGAGATCACCGATGAAGATGAGCTCGACAAGCTCCGGCGCGGGCCGCTGCATTCCTGGGCAACACACTCCACAGAGCACTGGGTTCGCATCTCCATCGACGAGGTCACCGGGCGCCGCATCCCCGGGACCTGAGGGCCGGGCTTCAGCTCAACGCACGGGTGTTGTCGCGGGCGCCTCAATGCCGGTGACAGCGAGGATCTCGGCCTCGCCGAGCGTGTCGTGTTCGAGCAGTGCGTGGACGAGTGCGTCGAGCTTGTCGCGGTTGCTGTCGAGCAGCGCGACCGCCTGGCGGAGGCACTCGTCGCAGATGCGCCTGACCTCCTCGTCGATGAGGGCCGCGGTCTCCTCGCTGTAGGGACGTGTGAGCGACAGCGACTGACCTGGGTTGTCGCCCTCCTCGGAAAGGCTGAGCACGCCGACCTTGGGGCTCATGCCCCATCGCACCACCATCTGGCGCGCGATGGCCGTGACCTGGCGCAGATCGGACTCGGAACCGGTCGTGATGACCCCATACACGAGCTGCTCCGCCGCCCGGCCGCCCAGCGCTCCCGTGATGCGCCCGCGCAGGTAGTCCTCGCCGTAGCTGAACCGGTCATCGACCGGGCTCTGTACGGTGGCGCCGAGTGACTGTCCACGCGGAATGATCGTGACCCGGCGAACCGGGTCCGCGCCCGGCTGGAGCAATCCCAGCAGTGCGTGTCCCGACTCGTGATAGGCGATTCGTTCGCGATCCATCGAGGTGAGCGAGAGCTTGCGCTCGGATCCGAGCTCGACCTTCTCGAGCGCGCTGGTGAAGTCGATCTGGGCCACGGTCGTCCCGTCGCGGCGTGCTGCCGCGAGCGCTGCCTCGTTGGCGAGGTTGCGCAGGTCAGCACCCACCATGCCGGCGCTGAGGGAGGCGATCAGGCTGAGGTCCACGTCGGGTCCGAGCGGGATATTCCTGGTGTGGATGCTGAGGATCTCGAGGCGCCCACGCCGGTCTGGGAACGGCACCGTGATCCGGCGGTCGAACCGTCCCGGGCGGAGCAGCGCGATATCGAGCACATCGGCGCGGTTGGTCGCGGCAAGGACGATCACCCCCTCGTGCGGATCGAAGCCATCCATCTCGGTGAGGATCTGGTTGAGGGTTTGCTCCTGCTCCTCGTTGCCTCCCAGCCGAGCGCCCGTCGAACGTGATCTGCCGACGGCATCGAGCTCGTCGATGAAGACGATCGCCGGGGCCGCGGCCCGCGCCTTCTGAAAGAGGTCACGCACCCGGGCTGCTCCGACGCCGACGATCGCCTCGATGAATTCCGAGGCCGAGATGGAGAAGAACGGCACCGCCGCCTCACCCGCAACAGCGCGCGCGAGCAACGTCTTGCCGGTGCCGGGCGCGCCGATGAGCAGGACGCCCTTGGGGATCGTGCCGCCCAGGCGCTGATACTTCTCGGGCTTCTTCAAGAAGTCGACGATCTCCACCAACTCGGCTTTGACCTCGTCGATCCCGGCGACGTCGGCAAAGGTGGTGTCGGGATGTTCCGGGTCGTAGAGGCGAGCTCCGCTCTGGCCGAAACGTCCGAGGAGGCCGCCGGGACCGCCGCGGGCGAGCGCCGCGCCGCGTCGCATCAGGTAGATGAAGCCGAACACGATGAGCAGGGTCGGTCCGAACCACAGGAGCAATGTCTCCCACCATGGGGTCGGCGGATTCGGCGGCTCCGCGAGAATGCCGACCTGGTTCTTGATCAGCGCCGCCTCGAGATCGTCGCTGGCGAACGAGGGACGCTCGGTGGAGAAATCCTTTGCGCTGGGCTGACCGGACCCGGCACTGACAGCCTTTCGGGCTGTACCGGTGATCGAATCCCCGGTTGCCGTGATGCTGATGATGTTGCCCGCGTCCACCTGGTCGATGAAGACGTTGTACGGGATGGTCACCGACGGAGCCTGGCTTGCCGACTGGATGATGCTCGTCACGATGATGTTGACCAGAAGCAGCGTGCCGATGACCAGCCAGAACCGTCGCCACCGAATCGGGTTGTAGCCGACCACGTTCTGTCCGCGCGGGCTCGCCGGAGCAGGCTTCTTCGACTGATCAGGTGCCCGGGACGCCACGGGGCAAGCTTAGTCAACGGCCAGGGCGGGTCGATTCATTTGGTCCCAGCACCAACGCATCCGGCTGATCGCGACTCGCTGAGTCGGACCATGCCGATTGGATGCGGTGAGGGTCGGTCGCCGAGGACGTTGGTCCCCCCGGACTGAGGACGATCTCCCCTTGGCGGCTCGGGCGCCCAGGCGTGATGCTGTGTGTGAGGCGAGCGATGTCGCCTGTTGTCGAAGGAAACGGGCTCAGCAGAACGGAGATCAGCAACGGTGATTTGTAGCAGGTGCGGTCCGAGCGAACGCCGCCCATGACGCTCATCCGCCTGCTGCGCTCCCACCTGCGGCCGTACTGGCGCCAGGTCTCTGCCGTCGTCGTGCTGATCGTGTTCCAGACCGTTCTGGGACTCTACCTGCCAAACCTCACCGCAGACATCATCAACAATGGTGTCTCCAAAGGAGACATCCCCTACATCTGGCAAACCGGTGGCGTGATGCTCGGTGTGACCATCGTCCAGGGCATCATCGCCGTCATCGCGGTGTACTGGGCCTCGCGGACGTCGATGGGGGTGGGTCGGGATCTTCGCGCATCGGTCTTCGCTCGCGTCCTTCGTCTCTCGTCTCGCGAAATGAACACCTTCGGAACGCCGTCGCTGATCACGCGGAACACCAACGACGTCCAGCAGATTCAACTCTTCCTGCAGATGGCACTGACAGTCATCGTCAGCGCGCCAATCATGATGATCGGCGGCATCATCATGGCGCTGCGGGAAGACGTGAGCCTATCGTTGCTCCTGGTCGTGGTGGTTCCACTCATGGCCGCGCTGATCCTTGCGATGCTGTATGTCGCGGTGCCGCTCTTCCAGAAGATGCAGGTCAAGATCGACCGTATCAACCAGGTGCTCCGCGAGCAGATCACCGGGGTTCGGGTGATCCGGGCATTCGTTCGGTCCGACTACGAGGAGAACCGTTTCGCATCTGCGAACGCCGATCTGACGGCCACGGCGTTGCGGGTCAACAGGATCTTCGTACTCGCGATGCCGGCGCTCATGGGAGTCATGAACCTGTCGAGCGTGGCGGTCCTCTGGTTCGGCGGTCACCTGGTCGACAGCGGCAGCATGCCGATCGGGAATCTGACCGCATTCCTCGCCTACATCCTGCAGATCCTGCTGTCGGTGCTGATGGCCGTGATGATGGTGATCCTCGTTCCTCGCGCCGAAGCGAGCGCCGAGCGCATCGACGAAGTCGTGCGCCTGCAGCCATCGATCGCCGACCCCGCTCATCCCGTCGAGCCGTTGAACAAGAGGGGGCTGGTCGAGTTTCATGCTGTGACGTTCGGCTACCCGCGCGGTGAGCAGCCCGTCCTTCGCGAGTTGTCGTTCACACTGCAACCCGGCGAGACCACCGCGATCATCGGCGGCACCGGCGCGGGGAAGACCACGCTGCTCCACCTCATCCCACGATTCTTCGACGCCACTGCGGGTGCGCTGCTCATCGACGGCGTCGACATCCGCCAACGCTCGCTCGAGAGCCTGTGGGCCGATATCGGTCTGGTTCCCCAACAGGCGTATCTGTTCAGCGGAACCGTCGCCACCAACCTGCGCTTTGCCGCTGAGAACGCCACCGACGACGAGCTCTGGAACGCGCTTGGGGTGGCCCAGGCACGCGACTTCGTCGCCTCGATGCCCGGCGGTCTCGATGCATCCATCGACCAGGGGGGGACCAACGTATCGGGCGGCCAGCGCCAGCGCCTGGCAATCGCGCGAGCGCTCTTGAAGCGGCCACTCATCTACCTGTTCGACGACTGCTTCTCGGCACTCGACGCAACAACCGACGCCCGGCTACGCGCGGCTTTGGTTGACCGGACACGGGGGAATACGGTGGTGATCGTCGCGCAGCGGGTCAGCACCATCCTCGAGGCCGACCGGATCATCGTGCTCGACGGTGGGCGGATCGTTGGTCTGGGTACGCACGAGCAACTGCTGACTTCCTGCTCCGCTTACCAGGAGATCGTCGCGTCGCAGCTCGGTGAGGCGGCGGCATGATGGCGCACGGCCCGATGGGCCGTCGCCCTGGCGGCCCGTTCCGGGGATCGTCCGGCCCACCGCAGACCACCAGGCATCCGGGCCAGACGCTCCATCAGCTGATCGGACGCCTGCGGCCCGAGGTCCCGCGAATCACCGTGGCCGCCGTGCTCGCGTCGACCGGGATCGCGTTCACCGTCATCGCGCCACGGATCATCGGCAACGCGACCGACGTCATCTTCAATGGCGTGGTCGGCAAGGCGCTGCCCGTGGGCATGACCAAGGCGCAGGTGATCGCCGAACTTCGACTTCACGGTCAGGGCCAGCTGAGCCAGCTGCTCTCGGGCATGAACGTCACGCCGGGGAAGGGGATCGACTTTTCCCAACTCGGCGTGATTCTCGGTGTGGTCGCGCTGCTCTACCTCCTCGGAGCGGCCTTCGGCTGGATGCAGGGCTACCTCATGGCTGGTGTTGCCCAGAGCACCGTGTACGCCATGCGCCGTGACGTCGAGGCGAAGCTCAGGCGTCTCCCGTTGCAGTACTTCGACAGCCACCCGCACGGTGACGTGCTGAGCCGCGTCACCAACGACATCGACAACGTGACGACCACGCTGCAGCAGGGGCTGAGCCAATTGCTGACATCTGCGCTCACGATTGTTGGCGTCCTGGGCATGATGCTCTGGATCAGCCCGCTGCTGGCACTCATCTCGCTCGTGACCGTGCCTTTGTCAATCGGCGTGACGCTGATCATCGCTCGTCGTGCCCAGAGACAATTTGCTGCTCAGTGGGAATGGACCGGTACCGTCAATGCCCACGTGGAGCAGACGCATACAGGTCATGCGCTGGTTCAGGTCTACGGCCGGACCACAAGCAATATCGGCGACTTCGACCGCAAGAATCAGAAGCTCTACGAGGCGAGCTTTCGCGCTCAGTTTCTGTCAGGCACCATGCAACCCGCGATGCAGCTGCTCGCCAACCTCAACTACGTGGCCATCGCCGTCATCGGAGGCTATCGCGTTGTTTCGGGCACGATGACGCTTGGTGACATCCAGGCGTTCATCCAGTACTCGCGTCAGTTCACGATGCCGATCACGCAGATCGCCAGTCAGATGAATCTCCTGCAGTCGGGGCTGGCGTCGGCTGAGCGCGTCTTCGAGTTTCTCGCCGCAGACGAGGAGGAACCCGACGTCGCCGAGCCCCCGACCGCCTCGCCGCCGGCGGGACGCGTGACCATGGAGCACGTCGCGTTCCGGTACGTGGCGGACAAGCCGCTCATCCAGGACTTCAACCTCGACGTCCGGCCCGGTGAGACGGTTGCGATCGTTGGCCCGACGGGGGCCGGCAAGACCACCATCGTGAACCTGCTGATGCGTTTCTACCAGATCGACTCCGGGCGCATCCTCGTCGACGGCGTGGACGTGAACACGCTGCCCCGAGAGCGTCTGCGCAGCATGTTCGGCATGGTGTTGCAGGACACGTGGTTGTTCGCCGGAAGCATCCGCGACAACATCGCCTACGGCAACGGTGGAGCCACAAATGAGGACGTCGTAGCCGCCGGCAGGGCTGCTTACGTCGACCAATTCGTGCGAACCCTCCCGGACGGGTACGACACGATCCTCGATGAGGACGCATCCAATATCTCTTCGGGCCAGCAGCAGCTGATCACGATCGCCAGGGCCTTTCTGGCCAGACCCACGATCCTCATTCTTGACGAGGCCACGAGCAACGTCGACACGCGCACCGAGGTGCTCATCCAGGAGGCGATGGCGCGCCTCAGATCGGGCCGGACGAGCTTCGTGATCGCCCATCGTCTGTCCACGATCCGCCATGCCGACTCGATCGTGGTCATGGATGAGGGACGGATCGTGGAGGTCGGCAGCCATGAGGAACTGCTGAACCGTCGCGGGTTCTACTACGACCTGTACTCGAGCCAGTTTTCGTCTGCGCTGGAACCCGCGCTACCCACATAGGGTCCATCGCCGTCCGATGAGGTGACAAAGGACCGTTGTCGCGAGATGCCCCCGGCTGGTCTCCTTGACGTAGGGACAACGACCACCTGGAGATTCGAGCCATGCAAGTGCTCAGCCTTGACGAGAAGCTGGGAAGATCGGTCAGCCTGCGGAACATCCTGCTCGCGACCGATGGATCCACCGCCGCGCATTGGGCGCTCCGCGCCGCGGCGGACCTGGCGAGGCGCTCCGGTGCCGCACTGCACCTCGTCACGGCCTATGAGTTCGCCCCGTCGAGTGTCTTGGCGTACGCCCCGTATATCGGGCCGGACAGCGCGTGGGACGCGTTCGAGGCCGACGCGCGGAAGCTTCTTGCAGACGAGCAGGCCCGCGTGGCCGAACTGGGCGCGACCGTCGGGAGCCTCCACGTTGCGCGTGAACCGGCCTTCAACGCCGTGATGGACGTCGCTGAGATGGTCGCCGCCGATCTTGTTGTGGTCGGCAGCCGCGAGCTCGACGGGTTGAAGCGTCTCGTGGTGGGCAGCGTCTCCGAACGAGTCGTGCACTCCGTGCATCGCCCGGTGCTCATCGTGCGAGGCGGACCAGGCTGCTGGCCCCCAGCGCACGTCACCGTCGGCTTTGACAACTCGGTTGCCTCCAAGGGCGCCGCGCGGTTCGCGGCCACCCTCGCCCACCTCTACAAGGACGCTGTCATCGAGCTGGTGGAGGCCGAGCCGACCCGGTCAGTCTCGACGGATCGCTTCCTCACCCCCGACGACGAGGTCGACGTTGAGGAAGGACAGCTCAAGGAGTTCGCGAAGACCCTCGAGCCGATCGCGGGACGAGGCGTCGACACGGCTATCGCGGTCGGCGATCCTGCCGGTGCCTTGCTTGCCTGCGGCGGCGAGCAGCCTGGTGCAAATCTCACCGTCGTGGGGACGCGCGGCCTGGGCGCCGTCCGCCGGCTGCTTCTCGGGAGCGTGTCCACCAAGCTCCTCCACGCGGGCCACTCGGCCCTGTTGGTCGTCCCAGAGCATGAGACGGCAGCGGGCTGATCGGGTCAGGCGGTCAGATGCCGCTCAGCTCCTTCGGCGGCGCCACCTTGCGGTCGTCGAAGCGATAGGTCAGCGAGGGATCGACGCCGATGACCCCCTCAACGGCGAGGGTCAGCGTGGTCAGAATCTCCACGTCGCTCCGGCGATCCACCTCGCCACGGATCCGGACCACGCCGTCGTCGACCTCGAGGTCGAACTTCGCCGGGTCCAGCCACATGCTGCCTCGAATAACGCCCTCGGCCACGTCCGATTGAATGTCGGCATCGGAGCGCAGGTAGCTCTTGAGGACGTCCGCGCGGCTCACGATGCCGACCAAGCGGCCGTCCTCGACGACCGGCAACCGCTTCACACTCTGCTTGCGCATCACCCGGGCCGCCGCGGCGAGCGGCAGGTTCGGCGCCACGGTCACGGCCGGCGAGGACATCAAACCTGCAGCCGTCTGCGCGTGGGACTTCGACCGACGCTCGCGCGAGTCGTGGGTCCACCTTCCCGGCTCCTGAGCCCCAGCCTCGGTCTTCAGGAGCAGGTCGGCTTCGGAGACGACACCGACCACTCCTCCCTCTGCGTCAACCACGGGAACGGCGCTGACCCGATGCTCGTCCATGAGTTGCTCGATGTGCTTGAAGGGCGTGTCGGCGGAGACCGACACCACGTCGCGGGTCATCACGTCGCCGACCTGCAGTCGGGTCGGCCGTCGAAAGGCTTCCTGGTCGCTCATGACTGCGATTCTGCCACCTCGAGGTTGTCCTCGCCGGCGGGGATGGGGGCATGAACGGATCCCGGCGGGACATCACTCCGCTCCCGGATCTCGTCCACCAGCGTCTGAGCGCCGGTCCCGCTCGGGAGCGCCAGCCGCTCTATGTCGATCTGCTGCCGCCCTGCAACGCGGGGTGCCCCGCCGGGGAGAACATCCAGGCCTGGCTGGCGCACACCGAGGCCGGTCGTCACGAACAGGCGTGGCGCGAACTTGTGACCAGTAACCCGTTTCCCGCAATCCATGGGCGCGTCTGCTATCACCCGTGCGAGCGTGTCTGCAATCGCGCCGACCTCGACAGTGCGGTCTCGATTCACGCCGTCGAGCGGTTTCTCGGTGATCTTGGACTCGAACGCGCTTGGAAGTTCGATCTGCCCCCGGCGCCGACTGGCAAGCGGGTGCTGATCATCGGTGCCGGCCCGAGCGGACTCTCCGCTGCCTATCACCTGGCCCGGCGCGGGAATTCGGTGGAGATCCGCGATGCGGGCCATCTGCCCGGAGGCATGATGCGCTACGGCATCCCCGCGTATCGACTGCCGCGTGACGTGCTCGACGCCGAGATTGCGCGGATCGTTGACCTGGGGGTGCGCATCACGTGCGACCACCGGGTCGAGGATCTCGCTGCCGAGAGAAGCGACGGACAGTTCGACGCGGTGTTCGTGGCCGTCGGCGCGCACCTGTCGAAACGTGTCGACATTCCCACCCAGGACGCGGGCCGGATCGTCGACGCGGTGTCGTTCCTGCGCAGCGTCGCGTCGGGCGCGCAGCCTGAGCTGGGGCACCGCGTCGCCGTCTACGGCGGTGGCAACACCGCGATGGACGCTGCACGGGTGGCTCGCCGGCTGGGAGCGGACGACGCGCTGATCGTGTACCGGCGGACGCGCGAGCAGATGCCCGCCCAGGCAGAGGAGGCAGAGGACGCCGAGCGCGAGGGGGTCCGAATCAACTGGCTGCGCACGATCACCGCGTTTGATGGACCAGAGCTCCGCGTCGAAATCATGGAGCTGGATGCCTCCGGGTATCCACAGCCGACGGGACGGTTCGAGACGCTGGCGGCCGACACGCTCATCCTCGCACTCGGGCAGGAGACGGACACCGCGTTCCTGCGCGCTGTGGATGGCGTGCAGTTCGGAACCGACGGAACTGTTGTTGTCTCGCCGGCAATGATGACCGGGTCAGACGGCGTCTTCGCCGGCGGCGACATGGTCCCCAGCGAACGCACCGTGACCGTCGGCGTCGGGCATGGGAAGAAGGCCGCGTCACACATCGATGCATACCTTCGCAGTGTCGTTGCGACTGCCCCGGCAAAGCACGCTCTCGCATCGTTCGAGCTCCTGCACCTCTGGTATTTCGGCGACGCAGCTCGCCGCCAGCAACCCGAGCTCGCGGTCGAGACCCGTGTCGAGGCGTTCAACGAGGTGATCGGCGGCCTCTCGGCCGCTGAGGCAACGTACGAGTCCCGGCGCTGTCTGTCGTGCGGCAATTGCTTCGAGTGCGACGGCTGCCTCGGCGCGTGCCCTGAGGGGGCGGTCATCAAGCTGGGCGTCGGCAATCGGTACAAGTTCGACCTCACACGCTGCACCGGCTGCGGTGCGTGCTTCGAGCAGTGCCCGGTGCACGCAATCGAAATGATTCCGGAGGCGGTGTGATGCGCGTGACCATCGACGGCAACGAAGCCGCGGTATCGGTCGCATACCGGCTCAACGAGGTCTGCTGCATCTACCCGATCACGCCCTCGTCGCCGATGGCCGAGCTGGCTGACGAATGGTCGAGTCATGCACGTCCCAACGTGTGGGGCAACGTCCCGGTGGTCGTCGAGATGCAGAGCGAAGGCGGCGCCGCCGGGGCGCTGCACGGCGCGCTCCAGGGCGGGGCGCTGGCGACGACGTTCACCGCCTCTCAGGGCCTGCTCCTGATGATCCCGAACATGTACAAGATCGCCGGCGAGTTGACTCCCGCGGTGATGCACGTCGCTGCGCGGTCGCTAGCAGCACAGGGGCTCTCGATCTTCGGTGATCACTCCGACGTGATGGCGGTGCGCCAGACCGGTTTCGCGCTGCTCGCTTCAGCGTCGGTCCAGGAGGCGCACGACATGGCGCTGGTTGCCCAGGCGGCGACCCTGGAGACCAGAGTGCCTTTCGTGCATTTCTTCGACGGGTTTCGCACATCGCACGAGCTGAATTCGGTCGAGATGCTGTCCGACGACGACCTGCGCGCAATCGTTCCCGAAGCATTGGTCCGCGCTCACCGTGCCAGGGCGCTGTCGCCGGAGCGCCCATTCATACGGGGAACAGCCCAGAACCCGGATACGTACTTCCAGGCGCGCGAAACCGTGAACCCGTTCTACGCGAGGACGCCGGGTGTCGTCGAGGATACGATGACGCGCCTCGGCGAGCGCACTGGCCGCCGCTATCACGTCGTCGACTACACCGGCCACCCGGAGGCGGATCGCGTGATCGTTGTGATGGGATCGGCAGGCGAGACCGTGCGCGCAACGGTGGCGCACCTCATGGACATGGGTGAGCGCGTCGGTGTGCTGCAGGTCCGCCTCTACCGGCCATTTCCCATTCGCGCTCTGATCGACGCGCTTCCTGCCTCAGTGCGCCGGATCGCCGTGCTCGACCGCACCAAAGAACCGGGCTCAGCAGGTGAACCGCTGTTCCTTGACGTCGTCGCGGCTCTCGCCGAAGCGCATGCGGATGACGAGGGGGCGCGCACCCCGCTCGTGGTGGGTGGACGCTAC
>OBLU010002513.1_pt1 | contig 16866 bp, 10 predicted proteins | sample 1518681 | NCBI WGS metagenome assembly OBLU01 (sample SAMEA3539304, study PRJEB22396) | soil metagenome | biome: tundra; feature: field; material: soil | place: USA | collected 2010-05 | depth 0.15 m | reverse complement strand
CAGTTGCCCTTCTAACCGGGAGGGTTTATCAGGACGGCCTTGGGGGGCTCCGGGCTGTCCTTTTTTATTTCTGCACCGCCATCAAGATCACTTCAGATACGAGCGCACAATTTCTATCAGCTCATCAGTGGCAAGCACTTGCTCGGAATTCATCTGCTTGGGGTTGATGACGTGAAAGCGGATGACTTGCATGGCTGTCTTTCGAGAATCGACGGCGGTTGCGACGACGCAGCTCGAGCGAGTGATCCAACCCGGTGTGATCCAATACCAAGACGCCGATTCCTGGCAATCGGAACGCGCAGGCGAAAGAATGCCTCGCATGAGCTGGCTCGTGCTTGCCGGCAACGACGGCAGGCGGCAGCTCCAAATTCTGTGGAGCCAGAGGTCACGCGCAGATCTCGTATTAACTATGGTTAATCTCATGTGCTATGCTTGCGTTAATACTGGCCCTGGAAAACCCGCGCGGGACACCGCCGAAATGCGACTGTAACAATCTGTTAACCGAACATGCGGATACTGATGAACTCTATTTTGCCGAGTGATTCTAATTACAATGCAGGGTGACTGGAGGCGTGGCTGAGGGCGGCGACAGCCAGCTAGTTTGTTCTCATGATATTGAAATTGAAATTCATTTTCATTATGGACTGGTTCAGAATGAGTCGGTTCATTTTGAACCGGACCGGCGGACGCCGCGCCTTCGCTCCCAGCCGGGCGCTGCTGGCGATCGTCTTGGGCTTCGCTGTTCCCTCCCTCTGGGCGCAGCCCCAAGCCGCCTCCAGTGCCACCCAAGCGACCCTTCTTTCCCCGCCGGACCTGAACGATGAGTCCAGCGCGGCGGCGACTGCCGATCCTCAATCGATGCTTCCGCATTTCAAGAGCACTCGATTCTGGCTCTCGGGACAGGCGAACTTCATCTTTCAGACCCATCCCGATTTCCACGCAGACTACAGCGGGCCGCACAGCCTCAGCCCTGACTATGAAAAGGCCACCTCCCGCGTGATGACGCTTTACTCCGGTGTGCGGCTGAACAATTCCACCGAACTTCTGGTTGATATCGAGGAAGCAGGCGGCGCGGCGCTCACCCAGGGCTTTGGCCTTGCGGGAAACACCGACCTGGACATTGTGCGCAATCCGTCTCTGAGCGAAGCGCCCTATCTGGCGCGCGGCATGATCCACAAAGTGTTTGCGTTGAGCAAGGATAAAATTGAAAACCAGCGCAGCTACCTGTCGTTGTTCGATGAGTTGCCGCGACGCCGGCTGGAAATTCGTTTCGGCAAGTTCTCGATGCCCGATTTCTTCGATCTGAATTCGGTCGGCACCGACACTCATTTTCAATTCATGAACTGGTCGGTGGACAACAACGGCGCCTGGGACTATGCGGCCGATACCCGCGGCTATACGGTGGGCCTGGTGGCGGACTATGAAGACCGCAATTGGGGATTCCGCTTTTCTGAAGCGCTCATGCCGAAGGTTGCGAACGGAATCGATCTGGTGTGGCGTCCCTGGCAGGTGCACGCGGAAAACTGGGAATACGAGCTGCGCCATGGCGTCATCCCGAAGAAATCCGGGGTGGTGCGGCTGCTGGCGTATACCAACTACGCCAATATGGGCATTTACCGCGATCAGATCGCGCAAGCCGAAAAAGACCATGTCGCGCCTGACATCACCCGCCATCCCTGGCACATCACGCGCAAGTATGGCTTCGGCATCAACGTGGAACAGAATCTTACGCGCAATTTCACCGCGTATGCCCGGTGGGGATGGGACAACGGGAAAACCGAGTCTTTTGCCTACACCGAGATTGATTCGACGTTCAACCAGGGTGTTGGGGTAAATGGCGCCTTGTGGCATCGAAAGCAAGATCGTTCCGGCATTGCCTTCGTGTCGAACGGCATCAAAAAGGACCACCAGGTTTACCTGGCACACGGAGGGCAAGGTTTTCTTCTGGGAGATGGAGGACTGCGCTACGGGCGGGAAAACATCATCGAGTTCTATTACACCGCGCACGTCTGGCGCGGAATTTACATCGCTCCTGGAGTGCAGCACCTCAACAATCCCGGGTACAACCGCGACCGGGGACCGGTCGTGGTCCCAACGTTGCGGGCGCATGTGGAATTCTAGGAGCCTGCCTGCGAAACGTCGGAGTGTTTCACGTGAAACAATGTAATGTCTAAAATGTACGTATATTACTATGCGTGCAATCGGTTCCTAGTAGAACAAACAAAAGGCGTTATGACGCACCGGCGGGGTCGGGTAAATGCGGGCTTTGGTGGAATCTCCATTTCGCCCAGGACTTACAGAATCTCAATTTGATGCGCATTCAGAAGGTGAATCTTGCGGAAAACTGCAGTACGCGGGGAAGGCCGTTGGGGCTGATTTCCTGCACGGCTCCGAAATTGCCCGGGCCGGAGTTGGGTACCAGATAGCATGTCTGGTTCTGTGTTAGACCGTCACCGCAGGTGCTCCCGATGGGGTTGTATTGCAGTTGGTTGATCCCGTTGCCGTTCTGCACGTAATAGTTGGCATGGTTGAATAAATTAAACGCTTGCACCTGCAATTCCAGTTCCTTGCCTTCCTTTACTTCAAAACTGCGTGCCAGCCCAACGTCGATCCTCTCCAGCCAGGGGCCGTAGAAGGAATTCAGGCCGATGCCCGGGGTGGGGCCAGCGCCATTGATGCCTGCTGCGGTGTTCGCGGTCGCCTGGTTAAACGCGGTGTCGTTCAGGTTGTCATCGCCGGCATTGCAACACGCCGGCCCCAACAAGGCCGCGTAGGGACGGCCGGAAGAGAACTCCATGACACTGCTCAGCCTCCAGTTCGAAAGAAACGCCCGTGCGGTTTCCGAATTTGTCAGTCTCTCTAGCCCCGGACGGTAGACGCTGGCAAAAGAAATGCGGTGCCGCTGGTCGAGCAGCGAGGGAGCGTGGGTATTGCTGAAATCGAACTGATTGTTGAAGTCCATCCCATCGAGCACGATGCTTTTGGCAAAGGTGTAAGAAAATTGTAAGGAAAGACCTTGTGACATGCGACGCTGCAGCTGCACGAAGAGTGAGTTGTAATGGTTTTGCCCGGGACTGATCAGTTCGTTGATCTGGCCCAGGTTGGGGTTGATGCGGCCTTCTGTGAGCAACCCGTTGTCCATGTTCGGCAGCACGATCGTCCGCCCACTGCAGGATTGGGCAGTGGCAGGCGTACCTGGGGGACAAACTATATACGACGTCGTGCCTTGCAACGGATTAAGGTTCAAGTCGTAGGCGCTGCTGGAAAGGAGATGGACGCCGTGATTCCACATGGCGCCGACAGTCAGCGTGGTGTTATCGAAAATCTCGCGTTCAATCTGTAAGCTCGCCTGCAAAATATAGGGCACCTTGAACTGTGGAGAAATCAGGGAGATGTCTGGAGAGGCCGAAAACAGCGGGGAATTCGCCGCGAGTATAGCTGGAAAGGTTGGCCCCTGCTGGTTCGGCGCGAGAGCCGGGTTGTAACTCACACTTGCAGAAGACTGTTGTGACGCGAGGCCGTTCGAAACCACGGCGTTGCGGTAGTTCAGGCCGTTCATGTTGGTATAGAACTGGCCAAATCCTCCGCGCACTACAGTCTTCGATTCGGGCTGCCAGGCAAATCCGAAGCGCGGCGCCAGGCGGCGAAACTGGTTCGGATACTGGCCGGTGAGCGGGAATGCCGGATTTTCCGCGGGCTGCGGGTACACCTGGAAGTCCTCGCGCAAGCCCATTTCCAGGGTCAACTTCGGCAATACGCGGAAAGTGTCCTGCACGTAGAATCCGTAGTACGGCACGGAAAAAGAAAAAGTCGGGTTTCCCGAAGCCTGACTGAAGAGGTTGTACTGGCCGAGCGCCAAGGCCTCCAGATTCGAAAATTCATAACTGCCGAGGGGCGACCCGAACTGGACGGCGGCGTTCGGGTCCGCACCGCCGTCGTTGTTGTCGGAATCCCAGGCGCGGTTCATATCGATCCCGAATTGCAACGTATGCTTGCCAATGACGTAATCGACCCGGTCGGCGACGGAGTACTGCCTCTCAAAAACCCTGCCTACAGAGAAAGGAGCGTTGCCCAGAATGAAAGCGGCCGGGCTATCCAGAATCAATGTGGGGAGGTTTGAAGCCGACCCGGTCGGTGTCGAGATCTCGTTGTCTTGCGAAGTGCCGGCGTGAAATTCGTTCAGCAGCCTCGGGGAGAATGTGTGCGTCCATCCCAGACTGGCCTGGAAGGTGTGCACGTTGGCGTTGGCCAGAGTTTGCGTTCCGTAGTTTCCCACTGTGGGGTCGGTGATGACACCTCCAGGCGAGTTGAAACGGTTCAGATTGAGGCTGAGGAACAGGCCGTCGCGGGAACTGGCCTGATAGTCGATCCGGGGCGTCATCACCAGATCATTGCGCTTTCTTGGTTTGGTGCCGAGATTGGAATTCAGCGCGTTGATCGTGTTTGACACTTGCTGGAGGTCTGCCGGATTGGTGGCGTCAGGCGCGATGTCGCTGCCCGGCACCGGCAGCGGCCCGTTCGGTGCAGGTAGCGACGTCCCGGCCGGAATTCCAAAATTGGCACTCAAAAAAGCAGCCAGGTTCGCCGGCGTCGTCGCCAACGCCGAGTTGATAACGGGAATCGGATTGTTCCGCAGTTGCTGCTCATAATCGGCAAAGAACCATAGACGGTTGCGCACGATGGGGCCGCCTAAGCCTGCGCCGAATTGCTGCAAGGAATCTTCCGGTTTCGGATTGCCGACGGCTTTATCGAGAGCGTCGTTGGCCCCGGTCGCGGAGTTGCGGTTGTAATAGAACACACTGCCGTGGAACGCATTGCCACCGGACCGGGTCACGGCATTCACGAAGCCCGCTCCGCCTCCGTAGATCGCGGAGTAGGGGCTCACGGAGACTTGAAACTCCTCGATTGCGTCTTCGCCGTACAGGTAGGGTATGCGGTAGCGGCCAATAATGTCGGCGAAAAAACTGTTGGTGGCGTTGTTTCCATCCACGGTGAAGGCATTGGAGCCGTTTCCGTTGGCGTATCCCGAGTCCTCACCGCCCTGCTGTCCGGCGATGCTCACCAAGCCGGTGTCTCCGTCGTAGCTGGTGTTGGGAGAGAGAGTGGCAAAGTCCGTGTATTTTCGTCCGTTGAGCGGCAGGTCCTCAATGAACGAGCGCTCGAGCAAGGTGGTGGCGGAGGATTCCTCGGGGCGCAGCAGCGGAGTGGTCCCGATCACTTTCACCGTGTCGGTGCTGGCTCCAACCTGTAGCTTGATATCCTGCGACGTGGTGTTCCCTACCAGCACGCGCACCAATACCTGGACATCGCGAAAGCCTTTGACACCGGCGGTAATGGAATAGGAGCCGGGCATGACCGCTGGAAAGCGGTAAAGTCCAGCGCGGTTGGTGGTGGAAGTTTGCTCCACGCCGGTCGCCAGATTGCGGACCACGACCGATGCTCCCGGCAGCACCGCTCCGCTCAAGTCCGTGACTCTTCCACCGAGCGCGCCGGTCAAAACTACGTTTTGGGCGGTCAGGAATGCGCAGTTCGCCAGTATCAGCAAAACGACGCATAACGATTTCGACAAACTGCTGCGTTTAGGGAGCGCAACGAAGGTTAGAAGTAGAAGACCGGCAAACCTTTTCATTTTCATGGCTCGAATTCCGCGGCACAGCCTACTCACGGTGGAGACAGCTCTCGCCTGGAATGTATCCGAACGAAGGGCACTGAAGAACAATTCTATAAGATAATCCCGGCTGTGCCCGCCCATAGGGAACAGCCGGGAATGCTTGCTGAACTGCGGCTCTGGCTCTATTCAGAGCCGGTATGGGTGACTTCTTTTGTCTCCGGCTGGGGTTTTTGGGCAGGCTTCAACGCAGGATAGGGCTTGCCGCCCATCATGCCTTTCCAGAGGACCCGATTGAATTGAGCTGGATTTACCTTGTCTGCCTGGCTGAAATCCATGCCCTTGGTTTGCGCTTCCCACCAGGCCGCGTCGTGCGTCGGATGCGGTATGGCGTCGGGATTCCGAACGTACTTGTTCAGAATCGGCAGCGTGGTGCCGTAGAGGTAGGCGGACGGGATTGCGGAATAGGTCCAGCCCGCTTGCGAGATGTTGAAGGCGTCCGTCATGGGCTCAACACCCGCGTCATGCACGCTCAGTGGAGGCAGGCCCAAAACCTGTTCGATCGTTCGGAGCATACTCACTGTCGAGTAGGGAGTGGAGACAACCGCACCCTGCTTCACGTAGGGTCCAATGACGAAAGCAAGACTGCGGTCGCCGCTCACGTGGTCGGCACCATCCTGAGGATCGTCTTCAATTACGAAAATGAGCGTGTTGTTGGCGTAGGGGCTGTGGGCGATCTTGTCGACCGTCAGTCCTACCGCGTAGTCGTCGTCGGCAATCTGAAGTTCCGGCGTATTCACACCAAAACTAGCGGTGCCGAAGTTGCCGAAGTGGTCATGATCGTATCGCAGAAAGGTGAGACTGGGCATGTTGTTGTGCTTAACCTGGTTGTTGAATTCCCGCACCCATTCTGTGTAGCGGAAGAAATCGGGGAAGCTCTGGTCGAAGGGGCGGAAACAGAGGTCGGTGCGGCCGAGCAGGGCTTTCTTTGCCGGCCACGCAACCTGGACGGGAGGCTTCATCGAGCAAGGATTGGTGAGATAGGGAGAGATGCCACGTACATCAAAAGCACCCAGATCAGTATAGAACCCGTAGTTGCGAACGGTGAGGTGGGCTTTAAGCGCGGCATCCCAGAGATAGCCTGTGCCTTCCTCGCCATTGGGACCGTCGGCTTCCTCTTCGTTGGCGTTCCCGGGAAGCAGGTTCGGATCGGGCGGATAAAGCGGTTGCTCCTTCTGGCGGGCGGCGACGCCGGTGATCGCGACGTTAATGTTGCGGGCCGTGCCTTCGCTATCGTACTGGCACCCGCCCTTGCCGTAGTTGACTTTGACGCACTTCTCGGTCATATCGAGAGCGCGTGCCGCGAGCGACCACTGCCATCCGTCAAAGCTCACCATCGAGCTGTCGTCGAAGTTGTCGAAGGTCACAAAGCTGGTAGCTAGGGTGTGGAAGTTCGGCGTGACGGAAGCCGGGAACTGGGTGAATGCCGGATCCGCGTTCGCACCGTTGGTCAGGTCGCCGAGGACCTGGTCGAAGGTGCGATTTTCCTTCACGATGTAGATGACGTGTTGAATGTGATCGCGCAGGAACGTCATGGTCGCAATGTCGTTCGCGCTCAACTGGAAGTTGAAGCCGTTGTTTTGGGCGACCTGGCCCGTCAGCCCTGCGAGCTGAACCGCATTGGGCACGGGCAGGGTCAGGAAACCAGAGGATTCGTTCTGCCACGCATATTGGTTGCCGGCGCCGCTCTGCGAGAAATAGGTTTCGCAGCCCGAGCCGAAACCGCCGCCGGGATTGTTGTTGATGTAGCGGCAGTTCAGCGGATTCGGCTCTTCCACGCTCTTGCCGTTCACCACATAAAGCGTCGAGCCATCATGGCTGACACTGACGGAGTTGGGATACCAGCCAGTGGGGATCAAGCCGATGACAGCGGGCTGCTGCCCGGTAAGGCTGATGACTGCCACCGCGTTGGTGCCACCGTCCGTGACGTATGCGGTACTCTCGCCGGGCGAAAGCGTAACGCTGTTGGGATTGGCACCTTTGGGCACGGTTTGTCCGTTGCCCAGTACACCGGCCGGGGCGCTGGCATTGACCTGGCTCAGCACCTTGTTGGTCGCGGTGTTAATAATGATCAACTCGTCGGAGTTCGCCGCCACCACGAACAGCTTGGTTTGGGCGGCATTGAGAGTCATCCTTTCCGGGTTGCCGGCGACCGGAATCCGGGTGCTAAGGGTCAGAACTCCGCCGGCAAAATTCAGCACGTCAATCTCGCGATCGCGCACGCTGGAGACGTAGACGGTACTGTTGCCCGCGATCGCAATTCCGTAGGGGAACTCTCCTCCGGGCACGCCGGTTTGCGCGACATTGATGATGCCGGGACGAAGGTCGAATTCCTGAAGGACTTTGGTGTGGACCAGGTCAACCGAGGTGACGGAATCGGTTTCATGATTCGCAACAAAGAGCGTACTGCCATCGGCGGTGATGCCGAGGATGGCCGCGGTTGGACCGGTTTGTGTCTCCTTTGACATGAGGTCTCCCGCATGGCCCAGTTTGATCGGTGTGCCGGATTCCGCCCACAGACCGCCTTGCACCGTGAACGTGTGGACAACGTCGTCGCCTCCACCACCCACATAGAATGCGGAACCATTCGGGGCCCAGACGATCCCGTCGAAGGTTTCTTCATAATTCAACAGCTGGACGACCTGCTTTTCCACCGGCGTACCGGGCGTGGAGATGTCATAAACGAAAACAAACTCACCGGAGTCCGTGCCTGTGTAGTTGCCGCTTGAGTCCTCCATCTGGTTGTAACCGCTGGTCAGGATCAGCAAAGTCTTCCCGTCCGGGCTGATAGCTGTGGTCTCGGCACCATCCGGGGTATAAAACGGAAAGTCCGGCAAAGAAGTTCTCAAGGGTACAAATACCGAACCTGGGGCAGCGCTCGGTGTGATGGTTGCACCGGTCGGAAGAATTTGAGCAGCGGCGAAGCTGGTCAGGACCAGAAGGGCAGCAAAGCTTGCGCCGCGAAGAAAATTTTTGATCTTCATAGGATGATCCTCCAAATCAGGAATCGTTTCGGTTGAAAGCTCCAAGCCAAGACGGCCGAACTGCGCGAAAAAAAGCAGAAGTGGACAGGCGAGATTAATAAATGAGGAATGTTACGGGTGGATGAGGAATGTTACGGCTCGATTATGGATATGTGAAAAGTTACGCACAGCTTCACAGCCCCGTAGAGACGGAGCTTGCCCGGTCTTCGGCCCCGGTGTTCGAGCCTCATGTTCAGCCGTTTCGCGTAATTCCTAGTTCTTGCTTTTGTGCGGTTTGGAGCGCCCACGCCATGCGCGGGGTGTTGTGGGCAATTCCGAAGCGGCCTTGCGCGTCTAGCAGAATGATGCCGCCGTGGCCATTTACGCGTTGCTTCAGATAGTTCATTGCTTCCTTCGCGGCCCACTCGGGCAAACTGCCGGATTCGACCCGGTCGGCCGCCCACTTTGCCAGCACCAGCTTCATGATGGGTTCGCCCCATCCTGTGGTGGAAGCGGCGGCGCTGAGATTGTCGGCATAGCAACCGCAGCCGATCAGGGAGGAGTCACCCAGACGGCCGGGAGCCTTGTTGAGCGTGCCGCCGGTTGAAGTTGAAGCCGCGATATTGCCATCGCGGTCGAGCGCGACCGCGCCGACGGTGTCGTGCGAAATTTGCGGCGCGAATAAATCATTGCCATGAGTTGATTCCTGCGCCTGATATTCCCGCAGACGCTCGACCTCCCTCGGAATGATGAGATCTTCGTTGCAGCAGAGAGTGATGCCGTGCTCGGTGGCAAAGCGCTCAGCCCCCTCGGCAACAAAATAAACATGTGGGCTGTCGCTCAGGATCTTGCGGGCGGCGCGCACCGGGTTGCGCAGACGCTCCACGCATCCGACGCCGCCGCCGCGCAGAGTCGCGCCATCCATGATGAAAGCGTCGAGTTGCACTTTACCGTCGCGGTTCAGGAAGCTGCCGCGGCCCGCGTCGAAAGTTTCGTCGTCTTCGAGAACCACCACCGCTTCCTCGACCGCGTCGAGGGCCGAGCCGCCGCGTTCCAACACTTCCCATCCGGCCGCAGCGGCATGACGCACACCATCGAGGTGCGCTTCGACCATGGCGTCGGGAATGGCCCAGGCACCGCCGTGAACAACTAGAACGGGTTTTGTCGGCACGTGTGGACTCCGCAGAAAGTTGCGGGATTTAGTCTAGCAGGCTGTGGCGAAAGTGCGTTTGCAGAAGTGCGATGGAGGAACCCGGCGGCTTACTCGGGGTTCTCTTCTTCCTCACGCGCGCCGCTTCTGACCAGGCTTTCGAGTTCCCGGTTCAGACTGGCACGGCTGGCGTCCGGCAAGTCCAGAAAGCGGAAAGGCTGGAGGTATCCCTGAGTGGCCCACATCGGAAACAACACTTTTGCGCGGCAGCGGATGCTGGTGCAGCCCAGGTGAAATAGAACGGTCACAGGGATGCCCTCGTCGAGCGGGCGCTCGAGCGAAACCAGGCCGCCGTTCAGCGAAAGCTGATTCACGCGACCGCGAATCTGGCGCCCGTTCTCGAGCAGCAGCAGTGCAAGGATCGCTCCCCCGAGCTTGACGCGGGAGCCCCGTTGCCCGTTCGGCAGGATGACGGTTGTGGGCATTCTCCCTCAATCTTGCATCACGTGGGGGCGCTGCGGCAGATTACGAAAGTCAACCGTCGATTTGCCCGTCGGGATGAGCCCTTTAGCCGGTTGAAGCTGGCTGGCGGCGGCACACCGCAATCAGTGGTAGGCCTTCCAGAAAAAGTATGTCGTCATGCCCGTTCCCACCATGATGACAAAGGTGCGGATCCAGGCGCCCGGCAGCTTCTGCGCATAGTGCGCCGCGAAATATCCGCCGAGCACCGCGCCCACGATCATGACACCGCACTGTTTCCAGGCAACCGCATGGGCCACGATGAAAGAGACCACGGCGACGCCGTTAATGATCCAACCCAGCACGACCTTCAACGCGTTCATGGCGTGGATGTCGGTCATGCCCAGCGCGGCCAGCATGGCGAGGTTGACGATCCCGATTCCGCCGCCGAAATAGCCTCCGTAGACCGCGACCACCAACTCAAAGATGGTCGCGATGGCCAGAGCCGAGGTGGAAGCATCCTGGGCAATGGAGCCCACCCGGCCCCGCGACAGGTGTCTTCCGAAGATAAAGAGCAGCGTGGCTCCCAGCATCAGCCAGGGCAGAGCGTGCAGGAAGGTCCGCTCGGGCGTATGCAGCAAAAGGTAGGCGCCGGCGATCGCTCCAATTACGCTGCTGACCGCAAGCGGAATCATGACGCGGCGAGAAATGTCGAGGTGCTTGCGATAAGCGCCGGTGCTGGCCGTTACTCCCACCCACAGCGCCACGGTATTGGTCGCGTTGGCGGTGATGGGAGCGACCCCGCTGAACATCAGCGCCGGGAAGGCGATGAAACTTCCACCCCCGGCGACGGCATTCAGTGCGCCGCCAAGCGCGCCGGCAAAAAAGAGAAAGATTGCGGTGTGCAGGCCCAAGTAAAAGGTTGTATCACGTGTCGGGCGTGGCGGGCGAGGGATATGCTTATCCACTCTCAGCTTCTACTGTGAAACCGCTTGATTTATTTCGGTTTCACCGCAGGGAGTAGCGCCGCCGTCCCGCCGGCTGTCCAGAGCGAAGTCGAAGGATGCCGGCACTCGTTTTCCACGACGGTAATCATCATGCCGTCACGGTTCTAATGGCGTCGCGGCGGACGGAGTTCTGTGTCGTACATTGCGCCGTAGTCCAGATACTGCTCGGCGGGATCGTCGTAATAGCTGATGTCCACTTTCGGAATTTCCCCACTCTTGTCAGAGCTGGCGGTCAAGCGAGCATTCACCCCGGCAAAATATGTGGGCAGATTGAGCTTCTTATATCGCGCCAGCACCTGGTCGCGCAGGGCCGGATCGAAGTGTACGCCGTACTTATCGACCAGTACCTTGATGGCATCGTAGTCGCCCTCCGCCTTGATGCGCATGAGTTCCGTCAGCAACATGCCTACGCCCAGGCGCATCTTTTGATAATCCGCGACACGAGCGTAGGTTTTTCCGTCACGCGTGAATTGTTCGATCGAGCCGGGGACCCTGTCTGCAATGTAGTGAGCAATCAACTGCCGGTCGCGCTCGTGATCTTCTTCAATCGTATCGCCATGCGGAATGCGCTGGAGTTGGGTCAACGCCACCAGAGTCGCGGAGTCGTACATGGCCTTGGCCACTTCTTCCTGGTTTGAGATCAGGCCAAGTTCATTCAGTTTGGGGTCCCAGACGTTCCACAGCGCCATCAGGTCGGCGCGACCTTCCTCCAGCGTGGAGAAGTACTCCTTCAGGAAAGATTGTGCTCCGCCGCTAACCCGCTCGCTCAACTTGCCCGAGCCGTGCCCAATGACTTCGTGCAAGCTGACCAGGAGGTTACTCGCTTCCGTGCCGAATTTTGCATTGCGCTCGATCTCGGCGGGACCGGCGGCAAACTCCGCGAACGCCGTCTTCCCGGTAACTTCCTGCAGGGCGCGGCTGCTTCCGGTAAAGAGAAAATTCTTCGAGCCGTACTTCTCGTGGATTGCGTTTTCATTCGGCAGATTATCGCCGATCGTGGTTACGCTAAAATCGCCTGTTTCGATCAGGGTTTCCACCGCTTTTACCACCGGAGGCTTGAACGACGTAAGCTTGTACTTCGCATCCCAGGGAGCCTTCCCTTCAAAATAGCTGGCATTTTCCGCCAGTTTTTTCATGGCGGTGGTGAGAGTCTTGTCCGTGATGGTGACAAAACTCTGCGAGCTTCCCTTCGCGCCGCGGGCATCGCGATAGACCTCGATAAAGCCGTTGTCAAAATCCACGGTGGCATCGTTCTGAACCCAGGCGGTGCCAAACGCAACCCACTCCGCGTAGTCGCCGGTCTGGTAGTAGCGTATGAGATGGTCAATCGCATCGGCCTGCGCGGGCTCGGCATAGCCGCGTGCTTTCTCGAAGCAGCTGTTTGCCTTCTTCAAAAAAGTCGCGTAGAGTCCAGGCGCAATCTTGCCGTCGGGCGTGCCGGCTCGGTAAACGAGTTCTGCAAGTTTCCCGTCGGCGCCTTTGACCACTCGCGAATTCAGCGGATGCTTTTCCTGGAAACCCTTCAGGTCGGCCAGGCTCAAGCCTTTATAGAAAGTATTCGAACTCGCTTCGATCGTGTCTTTGCCGCCGACCGGGCTCTTGGCGGTAAGCATCGGCTCAAACACGGGATCAAAAAGCGCAGCCCGCAACCATTCCACCTCCCGTGTCACATCGGATGAAGTCTTAAGCGGGGGGAGATCGGCATACTTGGCCCGGAAGGCTCCATTGTGCTGCGCCGTGAGTGCGGCTTTTCCCAATTGCTCAAACGTGAAAGACGGCAGAAATTTCTGCGACGTCAGATCGTTGTGATTGCCGCGGTTAGCCCAGAAAAGCTTGGCAAATTCGGCGATCTTCGCCAGCGCCGCCGGATCGATTCCCTTGGGATTCGCCATGATTTCTTCCAGCAGACGTTTCTCCTGCAGACCGTAGGCGGAGAACTGATCGTAAGAGATGGGATCGATGGCAATCGAAGCCTGCACCAGCCAGTAGGCCAAGGCCTGCTGCCGCGGCGTAAGTGTCGTGAAACTCGGTGCGCGCAGTTGAATGAATGCAGTGTCACCGACGCGCTCGACGAGGAAATCGCCGGCTTTATTTTGCTGGCTGAACCCCAGAGTAGCGACGGCGAACGCCATGAGCAGAGTTAAAAGGCAGGACTTGAAATTGCGAAGCTTCAAAAATAACCTCCATCAGTTTCCTGGCGCAGCGTACCCAAACGTCCGCAGGCTACCACAAACCCGGGTGAAGGTTGCGTGGTGGCGGGGCTCTGCCCGCCGGTCGGGCTGAGCCGCGTCACCACACGTGCTAGAATCGTAGGGTGACGCTCCGAACCGATGCTTCCTGACATCGACAAATTGTTGGAACTGCAGATCGCGGACAAGGAAATCCGCAAGCTGCAGGATGAAGTCGCTGCGCTCCCCAAACGCGTGGCGGTAATCGAGCAAAAGCTGGCGGGCACCAGGGCGCACCTGGAGAAGGTGCGGGTCGCCGCCAAGGGCGACGAGGCCAACCGCAAGAAGTTCGAAGCCAATATCAAAGATCTGCAAGGCAAGATTTCCAAGTATCGCGACCAGTCTCTCGACGTCAAGACCAACGAACAATATAAAGCGCTGCTGCACGAGATCCAGTTTGCCGAGCAGGAGGTCCGCCTCAACGAGGACCGCATCCTGGAGGTGATGGTCAACGTCGACGCGCGCGAAAAAGAAGTCAAAGCGGCGGAGGCTGAGCTCAAGGCCGAAACAGCGGAGATCGAAAAGGAAAAAGAAGAAGCGCGAAAAGTTACCGCCGAAGATGAGAAAAAGCTCTCCGAGTGGAACGCCAAGAGAGACGCACTGCGCCATGAGATTTCCGAAGATGTTTTGCGGCAGTATGAGCGGGTAGCGAAGTTCCGCGGCAGCGGCCTGGCGGAAGTCCGCGACCACAAGTGCATGGGCTGCCAGGTGATGCTGCGGCCGCAGACCTATAACGAAGTGCGAAATGGCGAGAAGGTGATGGTCTGCGAGTCTTGCTCCAGAATTTATTACTTCAATCCTGCGAACGAAGTAAAGCCGGAGCAGGAAGTCGTGACCGTTACCGGAAGGAAACGTGCGCGCCCCAAGGCAGACGCGCCCCAGGCGTGGTTCTACCGTCCGGATTACCCCGAGGAAGGCGAAGTGCTTCTGGTATTTACCAATAGTGAGGGCAGTTCGACGCGGCGCATCTACGAAATGCACACCGGCCGTCAGTTCGGCGATGTACTGCTACGGGAAGGAAGTTACCGGCAGGCGTTTCCCGAGGACCTGACCGACTCCGCCCTCCGCCTCAACGGCCATTGGGACGAAAAAGAAATTGACGAATGGGGTTCCGAGATTCCTTCCAACGTTCTCGATCTGCTTCAGAAAGATCTGCTGGCCATCCGGCGCGAACACCGAACCGGCCATAAGGAACATGCCTCCTCTGCGGCGGAACCGACCGCCGCCCGCTAAGATCCCATGAAATTGACGGACTCGACCGAGCGAACCGGCGATCCGGCGAACGACCAGCGCCCGCCGGCGTCCGCCGTCATTCAATTTCGCCATCGGAAACTGATTTGCTGCCTGCTGCTTATTCTGATCACGCTTGCCCTCTATAACCCAGTCACCCGCGCTCCTTTCCTCAATTACGACGACGCCACACATGTCACCGACAACCTTCATGTTCGTTCCGGACTCACCTGGAACACCGTAGTCTGGGCTTTTCGCACCTCGGAGGCCGCAGATTGGCACCCCATCACATGGATGTCCCATGCTCTCGATTGCCAACTGTTTGGGTTGAACCCGGCGGGCCACCATACCATCAACATTTTTCTCCATGTGGCCAACGTGGTGCTGCTGTTTTTGATTCTCGCGAGCGCGACGGGATTGCTCTGGCGCAGTCTGATCGTAGCCGCATTCTTCGCTCTGCACCCCATCAATGTCGAGTCGGTGGCGTGGATCTCCGAGCGCAAGGACGTGCTCAGCATGTTCTTCTTCCTCGTCGCTTTGGCCGCCTACGGCTGGTATGTGCGCCGGCCCAGTGTCGGACGATATCTGGCCGTCACCTTTGCTTATGCCTTGGGGCTGATGACCAAGGCGCAGGTGATTACCTTCCCATTTGCCCTCCTGCTGCTGGACTATTGGCCTTTGTATCGTCTGGGACCACCTATGGCGTCCCATCCACTTGGAGCGGAACCGGCCGGCGAGCCTGCCCGCACTCACACCTTTTGGAAGCTGGTTTGGGAGAAGGCGCCATGGTTTGCGCTTTCGGCCGTGAGCGCGGTCATCACGATGAAGGTCGAGGCGGCTGCAACTCAGGCTAAACTCCCGCTCTGGATACACTTCGGGAACGCGGCGATCTCCTACGTCCGTTATCTGGGAAAGGCCTTCTGGCCGGTCAATCTGGCGCTGGTGTATCCGCATCCGCAGCTTGGGATCAGCATTCCGAAGGCGCTGTTATCTGCCATCGCAATCCTCGCGCTGACCGCCCTGGCCGTGATCTTTCGCCGGCGCCGCCCTTACTTTGTGGGCTGGTTCTGGTTCCTGGGAACGCTGGTACCCATGATCGGTTTGGTACAGATCAGCATTCATTCCATGGCCGACCGTTACGCTTATATCCCGCTGCTTGGAATTTTCGTGATTGTCTGCTGGGGTGTGGCCGATCTGCTGGAGAGTTGGCATGTTCCGGCCGCGGTACCGGCGTGCGTCGCTTTAGCGGTGCTGCTGGCGCTGGGATTTGCGCTACATCGGCAGGTGGGTTTCTGGGACGACAATCTCACCCTGTGGACCCACACTCTTGAAATCACGCAGGGGAATTACACCGCTGAAGACAGTGTTGGCACCGCACTGCTGGCTGAAGGCAGAGTAGAGGAAGCCGTGCCGCACTTTCAGCGGGCCCGTTTGCTGCGGCCCGACGACGTGATTGCCACGCTCAATCTCGCCACATACGCGCAGATGCGCGGCGACTATCCGGCCGCCCTCGATGGTTACGCGAAGGTCCCCCGCTTCACGGTTCTGCCGTCTTTGAGGGCGACCGCCCGAGTCAATAGCGGCTATGCGCATTATTCACTCCAGCAGTATGAGCTCGCCCAAAGGGACTTCGAAGCTGGTCTGAACCTGCAGCCGGAAAACTCGCCCGCCTATCGTGGACTTGGCCTGTTGGCGCAGCGATCGGGCGACATCGATGGCGCGATTAAGAATTACGACCACTCCGTCGAGCTTCAGCCCTCGCCCGTCGGCTATCTGCTTCTCGCCCAGGCGCTTGAGTTGGCCGGAAGGGCAGAGGCGGCCCGCGCAGCCCAATCCCAAGCCGGCCGCATGGTTCCAGATCTCAACGACGATATCGCGGCAGTAAAGCGGCTGTTGGCCAACTAGTCCTGTCGATCCGAAACCCGAAACTGCGGTAAGATTGCCCGCACGAGGTGATGGATGGCTTCTCCAGAAAAAGACAACGATTTGAGCACTTCTTCGACATCGCGCCGTTCGTTTCTAAGTCTTTCTGCCGCAGCATCAGCCGCGCTGGCGATGCGCATCATCACCGAACCAATGCTGGCGCACGCGCGCGTCCACAATGTTCCGAAGGACGCAATCCGCATCGACGCCAACGAAAATCCCTTAGGGCCGGGCGCTT
>OBLU010002512.1_pt1 | contig 16867 bp, 12 predicted proteins | sample 1518681 | NCBI WGS metagenome assembly OBLU01 (sample SAMEA3539304, study PRJEB22396) | soil metagenome | biome: tundra; feature: field; material: soil | place: USA | collected 2010-05 | depth 0.15 m | reverse complement strand
ATTGCGGCGCGGCGGGCCGGACATCCATTTTGTTGACGCGGCGTTCGTGGCGTCCGCCCTCGAATTTGGCGCCCAAAAACGCGCTGAGAATTTTCCGGCCCAGTTCCGGCGAAGTATTTTTGCCGCTGAGGCAAAGGATGTTCGCGTCGTTGTGTTGTCGCACCAGCGCCGCGGTTTGTTCATCGGCGACGAGCGCGGCGCGCGCGCCCGGCACTTTGTTGGCGGCCATGCTCATGCCCACGCCGCTCGTACAAATGAGCAGGCCGAGTTCCGCGTGGCCCGCGGCAACCGCCTGCGCCACCGGTTGCGCGAAGTCGGGATAATCGTCGCCCGGTTCCTTCGATTTTGCGCCGAAGTCCGTGACGCTCAACCCGCGCTGTCGCAGGTATTGTTTCAGCGCTTCCTTCAATTCATAACCACCATGGTCCGCGCCGAGCGCGAAGTTCGTGACCGCCGCCGCTCTGGCCGCATGCGGAGCCGACAAGATTTCGTGTTGTTCCATAAATTTCACAAGTGACGCGATCCCCTGTTCGATTTGGTCGCGGCAATTCTCATACACCTCGTAGGAACCGCCGATCGGGTCGCTGATGTCCTTTTCAAATTCCTCGAGCGTGTCGTCAAATTCGCGCAGCAAAAAGGTCTTTTCCGCCGCCGGCGGATACAGGAGCGCAATCGTGTCCACGTGGCTGTGCGTCATGCCGAAAATGTAATCCGCCTGCCGCACCAAATCCGTCGTGAACATCCGGCTGCGCTGCCCGGAAATGTCCATGCCCAGCTCGCGCATCGCTTCCACCGAATGCGCCGTCGGCGGCTGGCCGTCCACCGCGCCGAGTCCCGCCGAAAACACACGGAATTCCCCGCGTCCGGCCGCCGCCCGCCGGAACAGCGCTTCGGCCATCGGGCTGCGACAGACGTTGCCGGTGCAAATGAACAGAATGGTTTTCATCCCGCGCGAAGATTCAAGGTGAATTCTGAATCGCCAATCGTCAACCCGAAATCAGGGACGCGATTCGCGCACGACCGCCAGGCCTTTGACCAGATCCACCGCCCGCGCCAGGACCGGATCGCGCAGCACCGGCTTTTGCGGCCCGGCGCCACCCGACGGCGCGGAATCTTCATCGCCGGCATTGTCACCGCTTGGCCTGCGGATTGATCCCGGCCCGGGTAAATCCATGTCCCGCGTATGGAACCCGGACGCTCCGATGAGTTTCCCGTCCTTCTGTCTTTGGCGCACCAAATCCGCCTCGCTGATGCGGTCCACAAACGGCAGCAAACTGTTGGTCGCCACCCTGGCATTGCTGGCGTCCTGCGCCAGCGACGCGTAGGGATTTTCCCAAAACGCGCGTTCGTCGTCCGCGCTCACGGTCACGGCAATGTCGGGCTGCAAACCGCCGGATGGAATCGCCGGGCCATTGCCTGATTTGACCGGCGTCGTCGCGATGCGCAGCCGTTCGCCGTTGCGCAGGGGGAATTCCTTGAAAGTCGCCGCCTCACCCGCCGTCGGGTTGCCGATGATCAGACCCGCGCCCGCGTGGCGCAATGCCGCCGCCAGCGTTTCCGCCGCGCCGCGCGTTTCGCCGTTCACCAGCACAACCAGCGATCCGGCGACGATCTTTTTTGACACGAACAAATTCGCCGTGGACTGCGCCGATGCGGAATCGTCGCCGACGACGAACCGCAAATCCAAAACGACGCCGGCAACTTTATTGGTGGCTGTCAACGCGCGGTACGCCGCGCTCAATTCATTCGCGAGGTTTCCCGTGACCCGGCCGATGCGCAGATAGGCGACGTTGTTTTCGATGATGGCGGTTTTGCTCAATGCCGTCCCGCCTTGCGGGATCGCCGACCCGTCCGCCGCGCCGCCGACCAATGAAACTTTGCCGTGAAACCGGGACAGCAAGCCTTCGATCGCCGCGCGGTTCAAATTATCGTCCGTTGCGCCCGTGAGATTCGTGCGCAGCAGATCATAGACTTCCTTGAAATCCGGCGCGGAGTTTGTCGTGTCCGCACCCCGGGCGCAGTGCATTGGCAGCCAACCGGTCAAAGCCAGGGCGAAAAGACTTAAAAAATGTCGTGTCATGTTGCGCTTAAAATGAGTTATGAATGGCGGGAAGTAAAGTTCAACCATGGTGGATGCTGCGGGTAAAAAGCAAACCGCGCAAAGCTCATCGCTTTGCGCGGTAAAACCCAACTGCGATCAACCCGGTTTAACGGGTGAACCGGCGGTAACAGGCCAAGACCAGACCGCCGAAACCAAGGAACAGGGCGCTCGAAGGCTCGGGAACGGGGGTGTATGTGTAGGTCGCGTACACGTTGCCTTCGCCAGCAAATTCATTAATGATAAGGCTATAGGCGGTGGTGCCTTGTGCGCTCCAGCCACCTGACCCACTGACTGCAATCGGTACTGTGCCGGGGCCTTCGTATAGTGACAGATCGAATGACGTTACGGTTTCGGTTGCCGAGCTCGTGATGGTGCCGAGATTCTGAAAGTCTGGCCCACTCCCATTATACGTGGGGATGATCGGACCTTCATTGGCCGCCAGCGAATAGGGGCCCCAACTCTGGCTAAGGTTTGCAGTCGAATCAAAGGAAACGTTGTCCTTCGCCTCGACAAGCCCGGTAAGATTGATGGTAACGCTGGCAGGGTCGGGGGATCCGTTTTCAATGGTGACCTGAGCTTGCTCGGCGTCAGATATATTCAAGGTCACACCGGTCAGCGTTCCCAGAGAGGTGTCGAATTGCGGGAGGTAGAGCGTGTCGGTGAAACTCAGCCCTTGCCAGCCGGTTGTCTCCGTTGCCGTGTTGTACGAGGCTGCTTGTGCCAAAGAAGCGAGCCCCAGCAACAAAACTGCCGTCACAGAAATGATGCCCGTTGTTTTCGTTAGTTGTTTCATAAAATTATTCTATTAGCTAACCTGTCAGTAACTGGCGGAAACTTTAAACTTTCCCAAATTGATGTCAACAAAAAATAATTAAAAAAAGTGATTATTTTTGGTGGTCTTATTATTGGCCAATTCTGTCCTGTTATTTGACACACTATGGTCGGGTGAATGTCCTTAATCGCTTTGGGTCAACCGGTCTTTTCAAAAGCCGGGCGCCGCCAATTTCCGCGGCCGGCCGCAAGTTGGAAATGCGCACCGTTAAGAAATGCTTTATAAATAATTTGTCGGATTCCAGCCGGCGGTGGCGATATAATTAAAAACGATGACGAGTGATTTGGATTTGCTGGGGCAATTCACCCGCGACCACTCGCAGGACGCCTTCACCGCGCTGGTGAACCGCCATGTGAATTTGGTCTATTCTGCCGCGCTGCGCCAGGCACGTTCGCCGCAACTGGCCGAGGAGGTCGCCCAATCCGTTTTTATCGACCTCGCGCGCAACGCCGGCAAATTGAAGCCCGACACCGTTTTGACGGCATGGCTTTATCAAGTCACGCGCCGCACCGCCATTGATGTCGTGCGCCGTGAGTCCCGCCGCCAGTTGCGCGAACAAATCGCCTCGGAGATGAATGCCATGAACGCCACTGCCTCTGACTGGACGCACGTCGAACCTTTCCTCGACGAAGCCATGCACACGCTTGACGACACCGACCGGGCCGCCGTTTTGCTCCGCTACTTCGAGAACAAATCCTTCCGTGAAGTCGGTCAAACTCTCGGCACGTCCGACGACGCCGCGCAAAAGCGCGTGAGCCGCGCCGTGGAACGGCTGCGTGAATTTTTCACGAAACGAAACGTGACGGTTGGCGCGGGCGGACTGGTGGTTTTGATCTCCACCAATGCCATTCAAGCCGCGCCCGCCGGTTTGGCGATCGGCATTTCGAGTGCCGCCCTGGCCGCCACGGCGGCGGGAACCGGCACAACCCTCACGCTTTTGAAATTGATGGCTATGACAAAACTCCAGGCTGCAATTATCGGGACCCTGGTCGTGGCCGGTGTGGCGACGACTTTGGTGGTTCAACATCAGGCAAAACTGCGCGAGGAGAACCAGTCTTTGCGCCAGCAAATTGCGCAACTCAAAACCGACAACGAAGGCCTTGCAGGCCGGGTCGCGCAACTGAAACGCGCGCCCGCTCCACGCGTCGCGGCGTCCAGCGCAACGAACCCGCCCGTCGCACAATCACCGTATGAACAGCTTCAAGCGTTTCTCGACTCACGCCTCGCACCCTCGCGTGAAGAAATCGAGGCTGGTTTGCAGCAAAACAGGCCCCCAAAACCTCCCGACGCACTCTCGCGTAAGGAAATCGAGGCTTATTTGCAGCAAAACAAACGCAACGCGGAAAGTCTCCTGGCGGCGTATCGAATGAGCCACGATCAATCCTATCTGCGGGAGGCGGCAGCAAATTTCCCGAACACCCCCGCCGTCCAGTTTGCCATCATCGCCGACAAGGTTTTCCCCGAGGAGCAGCGCCAATGGATTGACGCGTTCAAGGCTTCGTCTCCGGACAACGCCCTGGCCTGGTATTTTTCGGCATTGGACTATTTCAATTCAAAACAGCCTGACCTGGCTGTTCGGGAACTTGCTGAAGCAACGCACCGGCAATCCTTCGACACCTACGCCACGCAAGCCGATCAGGCGGTGGAAGAGATGTGTGATCTGGCCGGCTGGCCCCCGTTGGCGGCCAAAGCGTGGGCACCCTCGAGCGAGTCAGCGTCGTATCTCCCTTCCTTAAAAAACCTGGCGAACCAAATGATGCAGACACAGCAACAAGACCTCACCCAAGGAGATGCCGCCTCGGCAAATTCCATGGCGTCCATGGGCATGATTTTGGGCAACATCCTGCGGGCCGGCAGCCCGATTGATCAACTGGTGGGAATCGCGATCGAGAAAAAGATACTGGGACAACTGGATCCGGCGGTGAATTACGATTTTCTGGACCGCCCGGTAAGCGAAGTGCTGGCCGAGTTGGACCGGCAGAAGCAAGCCATCCGCGACGCGCTCAACACCAGAGACCAGTTGCTTCCAACTCTTAACGAGGCCGAACTGGCCAGTTACTTTGAACGCAAGAAACTTTACGGCGAGGTGAACGCAGTGCTGTGGTTGCAATCGAAACATAGCCAGCCTTGACCAACGAAAGACACTTTTCGCTCATGAAACATCACAGGAAAACAGCCGCAAACATATCAACCGTATGACACGCAAATTATCAACTCTGTGCCTCATCCTCGCGCTCGGCGGCCTGGTTCGCGCCCAAGACGCGAAACTGGACCCGACCGGCATTTGGAAACAGACCAAACCGGCCAGCCAGACTCAGGAAACGACCTTCACCTTCAAGCTTCAAGGCGAGGCCCTGACGGGCACGATCCTCAAGCACAACGGTCCCATCGCCATCACGAACGGCGTGGTTAAAGGCGATCAAGTGTCGTTTCAGACTCGTCACGAGGCCAGTTCTCCCAAGGGAACAATCGTTACCGAAACCTTCAGCGGCACGCTTAGCGGCGATACCATCACGGGGAAAATGGCCATTAAGACCGCTGCCATAGACTATGGTGCCACGCCGTGGCAGATCAAGCGCGAGACGGCCAAGTCGAAGGATGCCGCGTCGAAGTAGATGACGCGGGCTGGGTGGCGCGGCAGCGGAGAAGCCGGCCGTCAACCCCACCGGGACTTGGAAGGTGACTTACATCTCTACGAACGGGCATCAACCTTTGAACCAACTCTGAAACTCAAGTTGGAAGGCGACAAGTTGACGGTCAGGGAGCCTTCTCCAAGGCTGACAGCCGGGCCGAGATTGGCTGCTATGGCGCAACGATTATAATCCGGTCGTCGCGTGCGGCCACGTCATCATGAGAATCGACCACCAAACCCTGTGGCTCTTTGCGAACTCGATGGCAACCTGCCTGTCATCAGGGTTGACGCCGAATTCGTCAGGATTTGCTGAAAGCCCGCCGAATACTGGCACAGAACGGCACCTTCGGAGATGCCTTCGGGAAGTCGGCGCTGCTGGAGGACGACTTCAAGGCGCTGATCAACACGGGTCACTCAGCGGGCAACTGGACCGGAGCCTCACCAGATGGTGGAGACAGCGACCCAGCAGCTCGAGATGACGCTTCAGATATTCAATCAGTTCTTCCAGCGCCTGGTCGCCTTTTCAGTTGCCATGTCAATAGTGGAGACGGTGCTCATATGCATCCTGTAGTATTTCGTTGTTGCTCTCTAACCCGAATGTCATTCGAGAACGTCTGATACCATGACTTCATTGCCGCGGCGCAGCGGGGAACTGCGCGCCGGCGAAATGGGCTTTCTCCTTTCCCTGTCCGATTTGGGCGGCGGCGGTTACTATTCTGTGAGTGAACAGTTTGACCGACCAACAGCTTTTGTGCGATTACACCGGGCGCCGGTCGGAGGCGGCGTTTGCCGAACTGGTACGGCGGCACGTTGACTTCGTCTATTCCGCCGCGCAGCGCATGGTTCACGATGCGCATCTGGCTGAAGACGTGACCCAAGGCACGTTCGTCGCCCTCGCAAGAAACGCCGCCCAACTCACGGACCGCCCGGTGCTGTCCGGCTGGCTGCATCGCACGGCACAAAACCTCGCAGCCAACACCGTCCGCTCCGATGTGCGCCGTCGCGCCCGCGAACAGGAGGCTGCCGCCATGAACGAATTGCTTGCCGCTGAACCCGACGCTACTTGGGAACACATTGCTCCGCAACTCGACGCGGCACTGGGCGAGTTGAGCGAAGCGGACCGCGACGCACTGTTGTTGCGCTACTTTGAACGCAAGTCCGCGCGCGAGATGGCGCAAACTCTTGGCACGAGCGAAGACGCCGCCCAAAAACGCGTCAGCCGCGCCGTGGACCGCCTCCGCGAATTCTTCGCCAAGCGCGGCGTCGCCATCGGCGCAAGCGGACTCGTCGTCGTCATTTCCGCCAACGCCGTCCAGGCCGCGCCGGCTGGGCTGGCCATCACCATTTCCGCCACCGCGCTGGCTGGAACTGCCATTTCAACTTCGACTGTAATCGCTGCAACCAAAGCCCTCGCCATGACCACCCTACAAAAAACCCTCATCACCGCCACGATTGCCACCGCCGTGGGAACGGGAATCTACGAAGCCCGCCAAGCTTCAACCCTGCGCAATCAGGTTCAATCGCTCCAGCAACAACAAGCGCCGTTGGCCGGACAAATCCGGCAATTGCAGCAAGAGCGCGCCGACGCGACGAAACGGCTGGCTTCCTTGGCGGATGAACTGGCAAAAGCGAAAAGCAACAATCTCGAATTGATGAAGCTGCGCGGCCAGATGACACAGTTGCGAAACGAAACCGAAATCGAAAATGATCCTGCTTTCCAAAAAGCGCGCCTTTGGATGGCCAAAGAGCTTAAGTTGCGTCAACAATTTGAAGAACACCCAGATCAATGGATTCCAGAAATGAAGCATCTGTCGAGTGAGGAATGGCTGGATCAAGCGAGAAAAGCAGATTTGGACACGGCTACAGGAATGCGATGTGCATTGAGCAACGTGCGTGTAGCGGCAGCATTCAATTTTGCCAATAAAATATCGGAGGCTTTGCATGCATACATGAATGCACACAATCAACAACTGCCTGACTCGACTTCTCAATTAAGCGCCTATTTTCAACCACCAGTGGACGGCGCAGATGCAATCCTTTCCCGATATGAAATGTCAAATAGTGAGCAACAGGCAAACCCTGCATATCGGGGTGCGTCAATAATCCAAAAGACTTTAGTGGATCACATAGATAATGCCATTCTTATCGGTGAACAAACAGTAAGCTCGGTTCCACCACCACACTGGCCTGCTGTCATTCCTGATGAATTGGAGCCAGTTGTAAAATCCTACGAGGATGCAAACCATCGAGGATTCCTGACCATTTACGATCTCGAACCTTACGCCACCACACCGGCAGAAAAGGAAGCGCTAAACAAAGTCATCAAAGCAGCAACCACATATACTGCTGTGGCTGCGCCTTAAAATGCCTTGGCCGCGATGTCGCGGCGGAAGTGCGCGCCGTCGAACTGAATCTTTTCCACCGCCGCGTAAGCCGCCGCTTGCGCCGCGCGCAAATCCTTCGCCCAAGCCGTCACGCCCAGCACACGACCGCCGCTGGTGACGATCTGGTCGCCGGATTTTTCCGTGCCGGCGTGAAAAACCTTCGTGTTCGGCAATTTCGCCGCCTCTGCCAGGCCAAGGATTGGCTTGCCTTTGGCGTAGCTGCCGGGATAACCGCCGCTGGCCATCACCACACACACGGAGGACATCGGACTCCATTTCAATTCCACCTTGGCCAGTGACCCACTCACGCTCGCGTCGAGCAGTTCGAACAAATCATTTTCGAGTCGCGTTAGATAAACCTGCGTTTCCGGGTCGCCAAAACGCGCGTTGAACTCCAGCACTTTCGGGCCGGACTTGGTGAGCATGATGCCGGGATACAAAATTCCGTGAAAATCAATCCCTTCCGCCGCGCAGCCACGCAGCCAGGGATCGAGAATCTTTTTGCCGGTGTCAGCCAGTTGCGCGTCGTTCAAAAATGGCGTGGGCGAATACGTGCCCATGCCGCCGGTGTTGAGACCGGCGTCGCCGTCCAGCGCGCGTTTGTGGTCCTGTGAGGTGGGAAAAAGTTTCGCCGTTTTGCCGTCGCACAGCGCGTGCAGCGAAATCTCCATGCCTTCGAGAAATTCCTGGATGACAATCTTCGCGCCTGCTGTGCCGAAGGCGTTGCTAACGAGGATTTCATCAATCGCCTTGGTTGCTTCCGCCACGCTTGCACAAATCAAAACGCCCTTGCCGAGCGCCAGGCCGTCGGCTTTCACGGCGCATTTGCCGCCGAGCGAAGCTGCGAATTTCTTTGCCAAAGCCGCGTCGGAAAACGTTCCGGCGCGCGCAGTTGGGATGCCGTATTTCTCCATGAAGTTTTGCGCAAAAACCTTGGACGACTCAAACTGCGCGGCCTTCCGGTTCGGCCCCCAGATGCGCCGGCCGTTTTTCTGGAACAAATCCACGATGCCCAGCGCCAGCGGGTTGTCCGGCCCGACGACGGTGAGGTCGGCTTTCTTTTCCTGCGCAAACGCGAGCAGCTTCGGCAAATCCTCCGCGCCGATGTTCACGCATTCGACCGGCGCCCGATTTTTCGCGAGCCGTTCCTGCGCGATGCCGGCGTTGCCCGGTGCGCACCACAGTTGCGTGACGTGCGGCGATTGCGCCAGTTTCCACACCAGCGCGTGTTCGCGTCCGCCCGAACCGATGACGAGAATTTTCATGAAATACTTTTCGACAGATTATGCGGTTGGCGCGGATTTAGGAAGTGCAGACGTTCGCTCTGGATTCAACAAACCACGCGGAGCGTTTGGACTGCGCCGTCTTCAGCGGCGCTTTCGTGCGGGTGGGATGTTCTCGAACCTTCGGTTAGTCTCCAGCGGGCAACAGCGGCGCTAAAGCCGCCGCACTCCAGACGCTTCGCGCTCGCCGGGCGACTGCGCCAGTTTCCATACCAGCGCGTGTTCACGCCCGCCTGAACCGATGACGAGAATTTTCATTGGTGGACAAATTGAATCAGGAAATCGGGAAATCAGGAAAATGTTTTTTTACCGTCTTAAAAAGTATTTTTGATTTCGTCTTTTGACCCCTTGACCGTTTGGCGTTATGGCCGCAACCTCAGCGCGTTATGGATGTCCTGACATTATCCCGCATCCAGTTCGGAGCGACCATTGCGTTTCACTACATTTACCCGCCATTGAGCATCGGTCTCGGCGTCCTGCTCGTGGTCATGGAAGGTTTGTGGCTGAAAACCAAAAACCCGGTTTACCATCAGATGGCGCGCTTCTGGACAAAAGTGTTCGCGCTTACGTTCGCCATCGGCGTGGCCACGGGCATTGTGATGGAATTCGAGTTTGGCACGAACTGGGCGACGTATTCGCGTTATGTCGGCGACGTGTTCGGCAGCGCGCTGGCGGCGGAAGGCATCTTCGCGTTTTTCCTGGAATCCGGCTTTCTCGCGGTGCTGTTGTTTGGCTGGGACAAGGTGAGTCGTAAAATGCACTTCTTTTCCACGTGCATGGTCTGTCTGGGCGCACACTTCAGCGCCATCTGGATCGTCGTCGCCAATTCCTGGATGCAGACGCCCGCCGGTTATCACATCGTCGGCGAAGGCATGAAGGCGCGCGCGGAAATCACGAACTTCTGGGAAGTGGTGTTTAATCCGTCTTCGATGGACCGCTTGTTCCATACGTTGTGCGGCGCCTGGCAAGCGGGTGCGTTTCTGGTCGTGAGCGTGAGTGCATGGTATCTGCTGAAGAAACGGCATCTGGATTTTGCGCGCGCGTCGTTGCGGGTCGGTTTGACCGTCGCGCTGGCGGCTTCGCTGCTGCAACTGGTCAGCGGCGACTCGAGTGCGCGCAGCGTGGCGAAAAACCAGCCGGAAAAGCTTGCCGCTTTTGAGGGACTTTACAATACAACCTCGAACGCGCCGCTGACGCTCGTCGGCTGGGTGGATGAACAAAATGAAAAAGTCACCGGCATCCAAGTGCCGGGAATGCTGAGTTATTTGGCGTTCAGCGACACGCATGCGACCGTCATCGGCCTGAATAATTTCGCGCCCGAAGATCGCCCGCCCGTCCAAGCCTCGTTCCTGTTTTTCCATGGCATGGTGGGCATTGGTTTTGCGCTGATCGCCATTGCCGCGCTGGGATTTCTTTATTTCCGCCGCGGTTCGCTGCCCGAACGGCGCTGGTTGCTGTGGATCCTCGTGTTCTCCGTGCTCGGTCCACAAATCGCCAACCAACTCGGCTGGTTCGCCGCGGAAGTCGGACGGCAACCGTGGATTGTCTATCATCTGATGCGAACCCCGGCGGGATTGTCTGCGGTTGTGAAAGCCAATGTGGTGCTGACGTCGCTGGTCCTGTTCACGTTCATTTATTTTCTGTTGTTTGCGGTTTTCATCTACCTGCTCAACGACAAAATCCAGCACGGCCCGGATGACGCGGACCTGACGCCGTCGGGAAAGCTGGCGCTGCCAGCCAAGAATTGATTCAACCACGAATGGACACGAATAAACACAAATGCGGGAACGGAGTATTGGAGTGCTGGAGTGCTGACTTGGTTGTTCCGGCGTTCCATTGCTCCATTACTCCATCGCTCCATTTTTACCCGTTATGAATTTCGACCTGAACACCATCTGGTTCATCCTGGTCGGCGTGCTGTTCACCGGCTACGCGATGCTCGACGGCTTCGACCTCGGCATCGGCGCGCTGCATTTGTTCACCAAAGACGACGCGGAGCGCCGCACGCTGCTCAACGCCATCGGCCCGGTCTGGGACGGCAACGAAGTCTGGCTCGTCACCGGCGGGGGGGCGCTGTTCGCCGCTTTTCCCAACGTCTATGCCACCGTCTTCTCCGGCTTTTATCTCGCGATGATTCTGCTGCTGGTGGCGCTGATTTTTCGCGCCGTGGCCATTGAATTTCGCAGCAAGCAGCCGATGCGCTGGTGGCGGCAGATGTGGGACATCGGATTTTCCGCCGGCAGCCTGCTTTCGAGCCTGCTCATCGGTGTGGCGCTGGGCAACATCGCCTGGGGCATCCCGATTGATGACCGCGGTGAATTCGCCGGGACGTTCCTCGGCCTGCTGAAACCGTATCCGGTCCTGGTCGGCGTCACGACCGTGGCGCTGTTCATGATGCACGGCGCGATTTATGGGGCGATGAAAACCGAGGGCGCGTTGCACGACAAACTCCGCGTCTGGGCCATGCGTAGTATCATCTTCTTTGTGATTTGCGCCGTGACCCTCACCATGGCCACGCTGCTTTACGTGCCGCACCTGTCCGCGCGCGTGCGGGAAAATCCGTGGCTCTTCAGCATCGCGCTGGCGAACATGCTGTCCATCGCCAACATCCCGCGTGAATTCCATCATGGCCGCGATTGGCGCGCGTTTTTGTCGTCGTGCGCGGCAATCATCACGCTCATGGCGCTGTTCGCCGTGGACATTTATCCGAACCTGGTTTACAGCCTGCCCAATCCCGACAACAGCCTGACGATTTACACCGCCGCCTCCTCGCCGAAGACATTGGGCATCATGCTCGTCATCGCGGGCATCGGCGTGCCGGTGGTGATTGCCTACACCGTCTGCATCTACTGGATTTTCCGCGGCAAGGTGAAGCTGGACCGGATGAGCTATTGATTCAGGCCGGCGTGTGTTCGCATCCACCCGAACCGATGACGAGGTTTCACGTTTTGGACTGCGCCGGCAGAGCGCAGCGGCGACGGCGCTTTCGGAGAGCGTGGCGCCTTCGATTGTCCAATCCGTCCCCCAAAGCGGTGTCGCGCTCCGCTTGCCACCGCAGTCTAAAATCGTCACTCTACGCTTCATGCCTGCCGACAAGATTCCATGGCCACATGCGCCGGAACATCGTCTCAGCATTCGCGGAACATACTTTGTCACGGCGAGCACCTATTTGCGTCAGCACCACTTCCGGGGCAAAGCACGTTTGGCGGTACTGCACCGAGGGCTACTCAAAGTCGCCACGGATTTCGGCTGGCAGCTGGAGGCTTGGGCGGTCTTCTCGAACCATTACCACTTCGTCGGCCACTCTCCGGTAGATCAGGGCACGGCAGAAAACCTGTCCCGAATGCTCGGTCGATTGCACGAAAAGACTGCCAAGTGGGTTAACAAACTCGACGACGCCCCAGCCCGTAAAGTCTGGCACAATTACCGGGAAACGCGGCTCACTTACGAGAAATCATATCTGGCGCGACTCAACTACGTGCATCAAAACCCGACGAAGCACGGTCTTGTGCCGGTAGCGAACCAATATCCGTGGTGCTCAGCCCGCTGGTTTGAACGAACCGCCACACCCTCTCAAATTAAAACGATCTACCATTTTAAAACCGACCAGTTAAAAGTTCCGGATGATTTTGAAGTATCGCCGGAGTGGTGAACGCTTTTGTACTGCGCCGGCAAAGCACAGCGGCGACGGCGCTTTCGGATGGCGTGGCGCATTCGATTGTCCAGACCGTTCTCCAAAGAGCGGTGTCGCGCTCCGCTTGCCACCGCAGTCCAAATTGCTACACCACCTTTGCCTCGCCCTTGCCTTTGACCACTTCGCCAATCAGCCACGCTTGGTGCTTCTGCACGCGGATGAATTTCAAGACCGCATCCGCCCTGGCCGCCGACACGATGGCCACGATGCCAATGCCCATGTTGAACACCTGGTAAAGCTCCGCATCCGGCACCTCGCCCCTGACTTCGATCATTTTGAAAATCGGCAGCAGGTCCCACGAACCTTTGCGGATTACCGCGTCGCAGTTCTTCGGCAGCACGCGCGGGATGTTGTCCACAAACCCGCCGCCCGTGATGTGGGCGAAGGCTTTGACCATATTTTCGGAGGGGCGAGTTCCACGAGCCCCTGATTTCTTTCGGGATGAAGTTTGGGACTCGCAGAGCTCGTCCCTCCGATTGAACTTTTTCAACAGCTTCTGCACCAGCGGGCCGTAACTGACGTGGACTTTCAGTAATTCAGCGCCGATGGTATTTTTCAGCTCCGGCACGCGGCTCTTCGGTTTGAGCTTCAGTTGCTCGAAGAAAATTTTGCGCGCGAGCGAATAGCCGTTCGTGTGCAGGCCGGACGATGCGATGCCAATGACGGCGTCCCCCGCCCTGACGGTTTTCTGTCCGTTGAGCATTTTTGATTTTTCGACCACGCCGACAATCGTGCCGCTCACGTCGTATTCGCCCTTCTGGTAAAAGCCGGGCATCTGCGCCGTCTCGCCGCCGATGAGCGAGCAATTATTTTCCGCGCAGGCGCGAGCGAAGCCCTTGATGATGTCGGTGAAAACGTGCGGTTCGAGTTTGCCGGTGCCGAGATAATCGAGGAAGAACAGCGGCTCGGCGCCGAGCACGGCGATGTCGTTGACGCAATGGTTCACGAGGTCGGCGCCGATGGTGTCGTGCCGGTCCATCGCGAAGGCTATTTTGAGCTTGGTGCCGACGCCGTCCACGGACGACACGAGCACCGGCTCGTGGTATTTCTTGAGGTCGAGCGCGAACAGGCCGCCGAAGCCGCCGACCTTGCCGAGCACCTCGCGGCGATGGGTGGACGCGAGCAGTTGCGGCAGGGTGGATTTCACCTTGTTGCCCAAATCAATGTCCACGCCCGCGCGGGCGTAAGCTTTTTGTTTCATGCGGCGGAAATTAAACCGGCAAAACGACGTGCGGGCGAGAAAATTTCGCGCGAAGGTGGCGAAGGAAAATAAAAATCACGGAACTTTTGCGCGCATTGCGCTTTTGAGCTTTGGACAACTTTGTGTTGCATATGCAACACAAAGTTGTCCACACAATGGACCGGGTTCATGAGCAGGGAGAATTGTCCACCATTCCCATGCGAACGCAGCGGATAAATGGAATCGAATTGCGCTTCGGCGCGCTTGTTGCAGAATGGGCGGATGAATTTAGACGCGCTTTATTCCGAACTGACACTGAAAATCCCGCAAGGCGGGACCAAGCTCGCGCTGGTCGTGCTCGACGGCCTGGGTGACATCGCCACGAAGGAACAAAATTATCTGACACCGCTGGAAGCCGCCTCGACACCGAACCTCGACAAAATTGCCAAGGACTCCGCGCAGGGCCGCATGATTCCCATCGCCCCCGGCATCACGCCCGGCAGCGGACCCGGTCACCTCGGCTTGTTCGGCTATGACCCGCTGGAATTCCAGGTCGGCCGGGGCGTCATCGAGGCACTCGGCCTGGGCATGGAACTCAAGCACGGCGACGTCTGCGCCCGCGCCAATTTCGCCACGGTGGATGCAAAAGGCATTGTCACCGACCGCCGCGCCGGACGCATCCCGACCGAAACGTGCGAGAAACTGTGCGCGATGCTCGCCGCCAAAATCAAAAAAATCGGCGACACGGACATCCTCATCAAGGCCGGCAAGGAACACCGCTTCGTTGTTGTATTCCGCGGCAAGGGGCTGGAAGGCCCGTTGACCGACGCCGATCCGAACCGCGAAGGTTTTGCCATTCCCACCGTCAAGCCGCGCGATGAAAACAACGTCGGCCAGAAAAAGATGGCGGCGCTCATCGCCGATTTTTACAAGGCGGCGCTGCCGATCATCGCGAAGGAAAAACCGGCGAACGGTTTTCTCATGCGCGGCATCGCGCACCAGCCGCACATTCCGCTGTTCGAGGAACGTTACAAATTGAAGCCCGCGTGCCTGGCGGTTTATCCGATGTATAAAGGCCTGGCGCAACTTGTCGGCATGAAAAAAATTGAAGGCCCGGCGACCATCGCGGAGCAATTCGAGCGCTATCTCAAGGAATACGACAATTTCGACTTTTTCTTCATCCATTACAAATACACCGACAAGGCAGGTGAGGACGGCAACTTCATGGCGAAGATGAAGGCGATCGAGGATTTTGACGCCGCCCTGCCGATTTTGCTGAGGGAAAAGCCCGACGTGCTCGCCATTACCGGCGACCATTCGACGCCGTGTGCGGTCAAGGGCCATTCGTGGCACGCGCAACCGGTGCTGCTGCACTCAGCTGTAAGCGGTTCGGACAAACTGGAACGTTTCACGGAAACCGGCGCGAACAGCGGCTCGCTCGGCGTGTTTGAGGCGAAATATTTGATTCGCCTCATGCAGGCCAACGCGAAGATGTTCGACAAGTTCGGGGCGTAATTTTATTTCGTCCTCGTCCTCGTTCTCGTCCTCGAAATTTCGAGGACGAGGACGAGAAGGAGAACGAGGACGATTTAAGTTGCCAGCCGCCGCGCTTCCCCGGCAATTTCTTGCCAACAATGAACCTGCCGAACAAGCTGACGGTTGGGCGTTTTGCGCTGACGGTGGTTTTTCTTTGGGCGCTGTTCTGGCCCTGGCCAGTTCCGTTCAGGAACACGCTGGCTTTGATTTTTTTCTTCGCAGCGGGCATCACGGATTTTCTCGACGGCCGCATCGCTCGCCGCCGCGGTCTCATCACCAATTTCGGCATTTTGATGGACCCGCTGGCGGACAAAGTCATGACCTGCTCGGCGTTCATTGCGTTTGTCGAGAGCACGCGCCTGAATCTGGATGCACCAGTCAAGGTCGCCGCCTGGATGGTCATCATCATCGTCGCCCGGGAACTGGCCATCACCGGCTTGCGGCTGCTGGCGGCGTCAAAAAACATCGTGCTCGCCGCCGAAAACTTCGGCAAACACAAGACCGTCTCGCAAATCGTGGCCATCAATGCGTTGCTGGTGGTGGACGCCTGTCACGAATGGCCGCTATGGCTGCAGGGCATTTTTACGCCGTGGATGGTCGGGTTTGCGAAAATCATGCTTTGGTTGACGGTCGTGCTGACCGCGGCGTCCGGCTTGATTTATCTGTGGCGGAACCGCGCGATTTATTTGAGCGACATGTGAGCTTCGCTCAAAGGCAGAAGGCAGAATGTAAAAAAGAAATGTAAGGCCGAATGAAATTGGTTTCTTCATTCTACCTTCATCATTTTGACAGGAGTCCCTGATTCCTTCAGTGATAAAGTTTGGGACTCGCAGAGCTCGTCCCTCCGAAAAATTTTCAGCGATGTGACGTCAGGGGCAGCGTCTGGCCGGAATTCGCCGATTGATAAACCGCGGGTGGCAAGCCCGCCAGCGGGTCACTGCGTTTATGGTGCCGCCAGGCGAAACTGCCGACAAAAGCGACCAAAACGATTCCCAAAACGGCGGCTCCGACCACCCCGAATCTCCAATTCAGCTTCGAGAGCAGAAACATCAGCCGGTCGAGCGGTGTGTTCGACGCTTCAGTCAACGGCGGCGGCTCGCTGAATTTTTCCGTGCGGCCCAGCTCGATATTCAACGCGGCCATGATTTGCGGCACGTCGAGTTTGAGCAACGTGGCGTAATTTTTCACCGAGCCGCGAATGTAAATCGGCGCGGAAAACAAATTG
>OBLU010002511.1_pt1 | contig 16870 bp, 16 predicted proteins | sample 1518681 | NCBI WGS metagenome assembly OBLU01 (sample SAMEA3539304, study PRJEB22396) | soil metagenome | biome: tundra; feature: field; material: soil | place: USA | collected 2010-05 | depth 0.15 m | reverse complement strand
CGCGCGCGAGGCCGGCGTGGATCGCAAGACGTTTTACGCCCTCCTCAAGCGCGACCGGGACCCGCAGGCTGGGGAATAGATTCCACAGCTTCCAGGAATGTTGGGGAATCGACTCCCCATATCGTTATTTGGACGCTTCTAATCGGCTGAGATCAAAGGACTCCCTACCTGGCCATTCGCGTGCTTTTAATGCCGTCATGGCTCTACCGCGAAGTAAGTCCTGGCTCCCGGCTCTCATGCCCGTCTTGGCGGCCATTTGTTGCGCCGTTCTGGCTCCCCAGCCGGCACGGGCGATTCCGGCTTTCGCCCGGAAATTCGGTTTGAAGTGCTATAGCTGCCACACCATTCCGCCGGCCCTGAATAAGACCGGCTATACGTTCAAGCGGCTGGGATATCGCTTGCCCCCGGACGAAATGGACGGCTCCAAGCCGGCGCCGAAGATTACCGAGCTGGACAAGAACATCAAATTCAGCATTACGAATTCGCTGGCGTTGATCGGCCAGGCCAGCTTCACGGTGGACAAGGCCGGGGGCGATGGCATCACTCCCACCACCAGTAACAGTTTTAACCTGGATGAAGTGGCGCTGTTTGCGGCAGGGAGCGTGCCGGACAGCGGCTTTTCTTACTTCACCCACTTCGAACTGTCGCAAGGCGGTGGCAGTCCATTCCTGGAACAGGCGGTGTTTGGCTACACTGCGGGCCGCGCCAACAGTAGCTTTTTCGTCAAGGCGGGTCAAATGCACATGCAGGAGGGAGAAGGCACGCGGGCGGCCATGTTCTACAACCTGTTCCCCGACCCTGCTCCGGTGCTGACCTACACCAGCCCGGTGCTCTTTACGCTGGACCAGCATCCGGTGGGAGTCAACGTGGGATACACCTGGGCTTCGAACTACTTCAAACAGGTGTTCGCGATCTCGGCCAAAGTCACCAACGGGCTGAACGCCGATGGGAGCGAAATCCTGCTCAACTCCACCAAGAACTCCAAGGATTACTGGGTCGATGCCGATTACTGGTTCGGCCCCGATGGCGGCGTCACGTTCATGACGTACCAAGGCTCGAAAGACATGGTGCAGAATCAGGGAGCGGCGGACGAGTTCACGTACCGCCCCAGGGTTCGCCGCTACGGTATTTTCGGCAACTACCTGTTCTTCGACAAACTGGATGTCCTGGGTGGATATATGCGCAGCAACGACGACTGGCAGGACGAGGCAGGCGCCAAAACCACCCAATTCATTTCCAACGGGTACCGCGCCGAATTGGATTACTACCTGCAGCGAGGCTTCGCCGTCATGGCCAGGTACGACCGGATGAAGCAGAGTATCGGCGGCGGGCCGGCGACCCATACCAACGCCTGGAACATCGGCAGTGAAAAAGCGCTCACCGAAATGGGCAACGTGGTGATACGCGCCACCTACGGCCAGGAGCGCGATCAGGACCCGGTTTCTGGTTTGGCGGTTAGCGACAAGCTCTTCAAACTCGATTTGCGGTTGATGTGGTAAAGGAGTGACGAATATGAAAAAACTAATCCAGATCATGATAGTGCTCGCGCCCCTGGCGCTGGTGGCGCAGACGAGCAACGTGGTGCTTCCACAGGACAAGGGGCCGGACAAGATCGACGTGGGCGCCTATCCGGCGGCGCAGCAGGCGGCCTATAAGGTGTTCTCCACAAAATGCTCCAAGTGCCATACCATCGCGCGGCCCCTCAACACCATGATGAAGCCCGACGAATGGAACCGCTATGTGAAACGCATGATGCACAAGCCGAACTCGGGCATCAGCGACAGCCAGGGGAAACAGATCTTCGAATTCGTGGTTTACGACCAGACCGAGCGGAAAGACAAGAACCCGAAGGCCTTTTTCCCCGCATTGAGCGACGAGGAAATCGAGAAGCTGAAGAAGTAGCAAACCGAAAGCCGCCCTGCCATGCGCTACAGCGTAACGGTTCCGGACCAGGAGTATTTCGATCGCAACATCCCGTGCCGCACCGCGTGCCCCATCCATACGGAATGCGGGCGGTACGTGCAAGCCATCGGGATCTCGCGGGATGAAGAGGCGTACCTTCTGGCCCGCGCCCCGAATCCCTTTGCCTACGTGCTGGGACGGATCTGCGCGCACCCTTGCGAGGATGCCTGCCGGCGCGGCAAGATCGACGAGCCCATCGCCATCTGCGCGCTCAAGCGATACGCCACGGATCGCCACAACCTCGGCGCGGGGCACGACCCGGCGCGCAAGAATCTTCCGCCCGCGGCGAAGCGCGGAAAGAAAGTTGCCATTGTGGGCGCGGGGGTGTGCGGCCTCACCTGCGCTCACGACCTGGCGCTGCTGGGGTACTCGGTAGAAGTTTTCGAGTCGGCGCCGGTCCCGGGGGGAATGCTCTACCTGGGCATTCCCCACTTCCGGCTTCCCCGGGAAATCATCAAGATGGAAGTCGACAATATCCTGGCCATGGGGGTGACGCTGCATACGCGGGTGACGCTGGGACGCGATATTTCTTTTGCCGAACTGCGCTCCCAATTCGACGCGGTGCTGCTGGCCACCGGCCTCAACAAGGGGCGCGAGCTGAACATTCCGGGCGCGCACCTGGCTGGGGTTTTCAACGGCATCGATTTCCTGATCAACGCCAACCTGGGGTACGAAATCGAACTGGGTAAGCGGGTCGTGGTGGTGGGCGGCGGCAACGTGGCCATCGACGTGGCGCGCGCGGCGGTGCGGCTGGTGCAGGAGTCGTGGTCGAGCGGCGCCGCCGAGTCCGGCGCGGAGAGCCTGCAGCCTGCCCTGGATGCGGCCCGCATGGCGATGCGGTCCGGCGCCGAACAGGTGTGCCTGGTAAGCCTGGAATCGCGCCCCCAAATGCCGGCCTGGCAAAGCGAGGTGGATGAAGCCGAACACGAAGGCATCGCCGTGGAAAACTCGTGGGGACCGAAGGAGATCATGGGCGCCGATGGTGTGGTGACCGGACTCAAGGTGCGCGCCTGCATCTCGGTCTTCGACGAAAATGGCCGCTTCAACCCGGCATTCAGCGACGAAGAGAAAGTGATTCCGTGCGACAACGTGGTGCTGGCCATCGGACAGCAGGCGGACCTGGCCTTCCTCCGCGGCAACGAAGACGTGCAGGTGACGCCGCGCGGCATTCTCAAAATCGACGAGAATCTCATGACGACGGCTCCGGGTGTCTTCGCTGGCGGCGACGTGGCATTCGGACCGCGCGTACTGGTGGAAGCCGTGGCCAACGGGCATCGCGCGGCCCGCAGCATCCATGTCTACTTCAACGGGAAGAGCACGAAGACCGTGCTGAGCCGCTTTCGCATCTTCAACAACTGGGAGATGCCGCGCGGTTTTCTGAGCACCCCGCGGCAGACCATGCCGGTGCTGCCAGCCAACCGCCGCATCGGGATCGCCGAAGTGGAACTGGGATTCGACGAGGCCCAGGGACGCGCCGAGGGACTGCGCTGCCTTAAGTGCCAGGTCAACACCATTTTCGACGGCTCCAAGTGCATCCTGTGCGCCGGATGCGTGGACGTCTGCCCGGAAAACTGCCTCCGCCTGGTGGACCTGACCCAGGTGCAAGGCGATGCGCGCTACGAAGCACTGATTCGCAACCGCTACGGTATGTCCGCCGCCGAGCTTCCTCCCGGCAGGGCCGGCGCCATCATCAAGAACGAAGACAAGTGTATCCGCTGCGCGCTCTGCGCCCAGCGCTGTCCCACCCAGGCCATCACCATGGAGGCCCTGGAGCAGCAGGAGCGGGAGGTGTTTGAGTGAACACTGAGGGTATGATCCTGGCATTGGTGGGGCATGCTTTAGCTTGCCCGGGTGAGGAGGGAACCGCATGAAGCGACGATCGTTCTTCAGTTGGGGCACCGCGGGCCTGGTGGCCCTGTGTTCCGCCATCAGCGTGAGCCTGGGAGCGGTGGTCCGGTTTCTGACGCCGAGCGTGTTTTACGAGCCGCCGCAATCCTTCAAGATCGGCAACCCGGCGGATTTCTCTTTCGGCCCTCCCACGTTTCTGGCGGAAGAAAAAATCTTCGTGTTCCGCGACCGTGAGAAAGGTTTCGCGGTGGCCAACGCCGTCTGCACCCACCTGGGCTGCACGGTCGGGTATTTCCAGAGCGACGAGCGCTTCCATTGTCCCTGCCACGGCTCGGTGTTCGGCGCGGATGGCACGGTGCAACACGGCCCCGCGCCCAGGCCGCTGGAGTGGTTCGAAGTGACTCTGGCCCGCGATGGAAAACTCCGCGTGGACAAAGACCGCGTCGTCCCGGCAAGCTATCGCCTGATGGTGTCATGATGAATCCCTTACGAGATGCCTGGCAGTCCGTCTTCCGGCGGGACCCGCTGTCCACCGACAAGGGGAAGAGCGAACTCGTCTTCCTCAACGTGTGGCTCCACATTCACCCCGCCAAAGTGAAGAAAGAGAATCTCAAGGTGAAGCATACCTTCTACCTGGGCTTCATCACCTTCTTCCTGTTCCTCATCCTGGTCACCACCGGGGTAGCGCTGATGTTCTACTACCGCCCCCATCCGCCGCAGGCTTACCAGGACATGAAGGATCTCCAGTTCGTGGTCTACCTGGGAGGCTTTCTCCGCAACATGCACCGTTGGAGTGCGCACGGCATGGTGATTTGCGTCTTTCTGCACATGTGCCGGGTCTTTTATACGGGGTCTTACAAGAGGCCGCGGCAGTTCAATTGGGTGATCGGGGTGGTCCTGTTCCTGCTTACCTTGGGACTCTCGTTCACAGGTTATCTTCTGCCTTGGGACCAACTCGCCTTCTGGGCCATCACTGTCGGGACCAACATTGGCAGTTATGCCCCGTTGGTGGGAGCGCAGATTCGCGAGTTGCTGTTGGGAGGGCACACCGTCGGCGAGGCGGCGTTGCTGCGCTTCTACGTGCTGCATGTGGCGGTGCTGCCGGCTGTGGTAACGCTATTGACCATGGTGCACTTCTGGCGGGTGCGCAAGGATGGGGGGCTCTCGCGGCCGGTCTGGAAGTTGCAGGAGGAGAAATCCGCGCAGTTAGTCACTATCGGAGCGCCTGACGCTCGGGCTCTACTGCCGGCTGCCGCCGCGTCGAAGGACAAGACATATGGCCTGATGGAGGTGGTAACCGGTAAACCCATCTTCGAGACCGTGAGCATGGAGGAGGAAGAAGACACCGTCTTTTCCTATCCGTATGCCTTCTTCCGCGAGGGCGTGGCTTTGCTGGTAACGGTGGCCACCGTGATGGCGGTTTCGATTTTCTGGCAAGCGCCGCTGGAGGAGTTGGCCAATCCGGCAAAGACACCCAATCCGGCGAAAGCTCCCTGGTACTTTCTTGGCCTCCAGGAACTGGTCAGCCACTCGGCGTTGTTGGGCGGCGTGGTGGTGCCCGGGCTGGCCGTGCTGGCGCTCCTCGTCATTCCCTACGTCGATCTGAATCCCAGCCGGCGGCCGGCCGATCGGAAGTGGGCCATCCGCGCCTTCACGCTCTTCGTGGTGGTGAATGTCGTCCTGATCGTCGTCGGGACATTGTTCCGCGGCCCGGGTTGGGCGTTCGTGCCGCCATGGGTCCACATTACGGGGGCCGAGTAAATGGAACGGAGACTACCGCAATTCTTCTTCGCCTTGAGCCTGATCGTGCTGGCTTTGATGCTGGGGGCGATCTTTCAAGCCGGCACGCCCGCATGGAAGACGTACCAGCAGGAGTTCCACCGGCTGGAAGCGGTCGGAGAACCCAACGCCGCGGCCAAGAGCGGCGTGTTGGACGCAGCCCTGGTCATCCGGCAGGACCTGCTGCCCGGGTTGCAGCGCGTCGACCGCTGCACCACCTGCCACCTCGGGGTGGAAGACCCGACCATGAAGAACGCCCAGCAGCCCTTCACCTTTCACCCCAACCTGGCTCCGCACCTCCCGGCGCGGTTCGGCTGCACCGTCTGCCACGGCGGCCAGGGGCTCGGCACCGACAAACTCAACGCGCACGGAACGGTGCCCTTCTGGCAGGAGCCGCTGCTGCCCAAGGATTACATCCGCGCTTCCTGCGGGCGCTGCCACAAAGAAGGCGAGGTACCCGGCGTGCCGGAGTTGACGGATGGCCGCCGCCTGTTCGAAACCCAGGGGTGCCGCGGTTGTCATAAGTTGAACGGCGTGGGCGGGACAGTGGGTCCGGACCTGACCGAAGAGGGCGCGGTCCACCGCTCTCCCAGGTGGCTGGAACGGCATTTCCTGGACCCCAATGCCGTATCGAGCAACTCGCCCATGCCCAACTTCCATTTCACCAAAGAGCAGGCGCGGGCACTGACCTTCTATATGCTGTCGCTGACCAGCGAACAGATGGCAACCTATTACTCGAGCGTGCGGCTGATCCCCAGCGCCGGCTATGGCCGGCAGTTGTTCGTGGAAAAGAACTGCATCGCCTGCCACAACGTGGGCGGCGTCGGAGCCAAGAGCGGCCCCGACCTGTTGGGAGTCACCAAGAACCACTCCCCCGGCTGGCTGGACGAGCAATTGGTGAATCCCGAACTGGTCTATCCGGGCAGCATCATGCCGGCGTACGATCTGGAGACTAACGCCAGAAAAGCGATCATCGCTTTTATGGCCTCGGCCACGGCCGAAGATGCGCAGGCGATCCTTACACAGAGGCCCAGGCCGCTGACCGCTCAGGATGCGGGCATCGAGGCCGGAAAGCAGAGTTTCGCCCGATTCGGATGCGTAGGCTGTCACGGCCTGCAACTCCAGGGAGGAGTGCCCAACCCCAACAGTCAGGGCGGCGAGGTCCCCTCGTTGCTCCACGCGTCGGATGACTACACCAAAGAGGAAGTGATCAAGATTATTCAGAACGGCAAGGTGCCGCCTCTGGACAATCCGGGCAAGCCGGCCGCACCGCTGTATATGCCTTCATGGAAAGGCGTCCTGGCCGATGAAGACATCCATCGGATTGCCGACTATCTATGGTCGCTGCAGAAAAAGAAGGAAGGCTGGTAGGCGGCGGGACTAGGGAAATGCCGGGGTTGTCCCCAGGGTGCGCAAGCGCTCCAGCAGGTCGCCGGGAATGCGCAGATTGCCGTTGTATCCGGTGCCTAAGGCCACGTTGGGCTTGACGGCGCCGTGGTAATCGCTGCCGCCGGTGACGCACAGGCCGTAATGGCTGGCTAGATCAAGGTAGAGTTGCGTGTCTTCCGGGGTGTGATCGCTGTGGTATGCCTCGATGGCGTTGAGGCCGGATGCGCAGAGTTCGGGCATGAGCGCGGGGATGTCGCCCTTGACGCGCACCGGATGCGCCAGCGAGGCGATGCCGCCGGCGGCGCGAATCCGCGCCACTCCTTCGGCAAATTGCGGTTCCCGGCGAAACACGTAGCCCGTGGCCGACTCATCGAGATAATCGTCGAAGGCTTGCCGCAGGTTGGCGACGTAGCCCTTCTCCACCATGATTTGCGCGAAGTGAGGCCGTCCTGTCATGCCGCGGCCGCGCGCCTCGGCCTCCTGTAGCGTGACGTCGAAGCCAAGTTCCTGGAGACGGGCCACCAGGCGTACGTTGCGGTCGCGGCGCTCCGCCTGCTGGCCGGCGATCCAGCCGCGGAACTCGTCCAGATTCCCACGGCCGAGGAAATAGCCCAGCAGGTGCGCGGATTGGCCGTGCAATTTGGTGGAAAGTTCGATGCCGCAGACCAGTTCCAGGCCGGCTTCGGCGGCCCCCGGTATCGCCTGGTCGTAACCCTTGAAGGTGTCGTGATCCGTGATGCCCAGGATGGTCACGCCGGCGCGAGAGGCTTCCGCCACCAGTTGCGCGGGCGAGCACGTGCCGTCGGATTCGTTAGTGTGCGAGTGGAGATCGATCAAAGCTCAGCAGACCTGAACGTTCCAGTGTAGCCCAGATCTTCTCGACGCTCTCTTCGGGAGTCTCCCGGGAGGTGTTGACGGTGACCTCCGGCGCTCGCGGCGGTTCGTAGGGATCGGACACGCCGGTGAACTGCGGAATCTCTCCGGCGAAGGCGCGCCGGTAGAGCCCCTTGACGTCGCGCTCGGCGAGCACCTCCACCGGGCACTCGACGAAGACTTCGACGAAATTGGGGATGCGCGCCCGCACCTCGTCGCGCACGTCCCGGTAGGGCGAAATGGCGGCGGCGATTGCCACCACGCCGTTGCGCGTCAGCAACTCGCAGACAAAGCCGATGCGGCGGACGTTCTCGTCGCGATCTTCCTTGCTGAAGCCGAGGCCCTTCGACAGATGGGTGCGCACCACATCGCCGTCGAGCACTTCCACCCGGGCGCCGAACTGGCGCAGTTTCAATTCCAGCAGCCGGGAGATGGTGCTTTTGCCCGCGCCGCTCATTCCGGTGAACCACACCGTGAAGCCTTTGTGCATCTCTTTCGGTTCCGCTTCCGGCGCGATATCGCGCGCCGCCGAGCCATCGGGAGCGAAGTGAATTCCGCATTCCTTTTTGGCGTCCTGCTCCCACCACCAGCGCCCGGCGCGCTCGCTCTCGCCGGGTTGTACGGCGCGCGTGCAGGGGGCGCAACCGATGCTGGTGTAACCGCTGGCGTACAGGGGATGTACGGGAACCTCGTGCCGCGCGATGTACTCTTCCACCTGATCCGCGCTCCAATCGGCCAGGGGACAGATCTTCATCCGGCCGGCCGGGTCGCACTCTACCTTGGGAATGGCGGCGCGGGTTTCGGACTGATCGCGGCGCAGGCCCGTGGCCCAGGCCTTGAGGGTTTCCAGTTTGCGTTCCAGGGGGCGCACTTTGCGCACGTCGCAGCACCGTTGGCGCGCCGGCACGCTGGCATAAAACAGGTTGGGTCCGTGGAACGCGACCAGTTGTTCCACGTCATCGTGTTCGGGGAAAACCACTTCCACCGGAATGCCATAGCGCTGACGGACGGTTTCCATCATGCGATAGGTCTCGTCGGGAAGGCGTCCGGTATCCAGCGTGAAGACGCGGACCCCGGCGGAGATGCGCGACGCCAGATCGAGGATCACCATGCCTTCCTTTTGGAAACTGGTGGCGATGGCGAACGAATCGCCGAACGTATCGATGGCCCAGGCGAGTATGTCCGAAGCCGATGCAGCCTCGAAACGGGAGAAGTTATCCAATCTCTATCAAGATTAGGGGATTAAGGGGAGCCGTGTCAAATGCCCATACGCTGGTAAGATGTGAGGAGTGGATCCCGAAGTAAACATAGACACCCGGACCGAAATGGGGCCCGGCACCCATCCGGCGTGGCGGAGGGTGCAGCTCGCGCGGCATCCCAAGCGTCCGCATTCGCTGGACTACATCGAGCGCATTTTCACCGATTTTCAGGAGTTCCACGGCGACCGCGCATTTGGCGACGATCCGGCGATTGTGGCGGGTTCGGCGCAATTCGCGGGGCGGCCGGTCATGGTGGTGGCGGAGCAGAAGGGCCGCGACACCAAACAGCGTTTCTTCCGCAATTTCGGCATGCCGAAGCCGGAGGGCTACCGCAAGGCGCTGCGCGTGATGCAGATGGCCGCCAAGTTCGGCCGGCCGATTATTACGCTTTTGGACACGCCCGGAGCCTACCCCGGGATCGATGCCGAGGAGCGTGGGCAGGCGGAGGCGATTGCGCGCAATCTGCGCGAGATGGCGCGCCTGGCGGTTCCGGTGATCGTGGTGTGCATCGGCGAAGGCGGCTCGGGCGGCGCGCTGGCGCTGGGAGTAGGCAATACCGTGCTGATGCTGGAGAACGCGGTGTACAGCGTGATTTCTCCGGAGAGCTGCGCGGCCATCATCTATCGCGATTCGGCCAAGGCGGAGCAGGCGGCGGCAGCGCTGCGATTGACCGCGGAAGACCTGAAGGAACTGGGCCTGATCGACGGCATTATTCCGGAGCCGGAGGGTGGCGCGCAAGAAGATCCGGACGCGGCCGCCGAATTCCTGCGGCAGCATTTGAGCGCGCGTCTGAGCGAACTCGACCATTTGGACCGCGAAGAGATCGTGGAACACCGGTACGCCAAGTTTCGCCGCATGGGAAATTTCTTCGCATGAGTCCTCGCGGGAAGAAGACGGTGTGGATCGCCATCGCCTTCGTGGTGGTTTTCCTGCTGTTCGTGGTTTCGACCACCTTCCAGGGGGATCGGGTAGGCGTCGAGGTCTGCATGGCATTCCGCGGGCAGCGGGATTGCCGCAAGGCGCAGGCGAAGAACCGGCAAGAGGCGCTGCGCACGGCAATCACCAACGCTTGCGCGCAATTGGCCTCCGGGGTCACCGATTCGGGGCAGTGCGAAAACACGCCGCCGGATTCGGTCACCTGGCGGTAGGCTTCTCGCCCTCCCGCGCTAATTTCCACAGGCTTGTATCGTCTCCTGAACGGTGTCGTTCGTCACTGTCCGCCCGGGTAACAGACCCCGGGGTGTAAAATGAAGACTGAACTCCCGGCTCATATTTTGCGTCTAAGCGGGTGACAGGTAAGAAAGGGAGAACTTTGTCGTGAAGAGCAAGTGGAAGATTCTCATTGGCGTGTTGGTGGTCGCGGTTCTAGGAATCGGCGTTTATGCCAGCACGGTTTATAGCAAAAAGGGCCTGGTTACGGTGCAGACCGGGAGCGTTGTGCGCCAGGATCTGATCAGTCTCGTCACTGCGTCCGGCGAAATTAAACCTAAGAATTACATCAACATCGGCGCCAATGCCATGGGCGAGATCCGGGAACTCCTGGTCAAGGAAGGCGACCGCGTTCGCAAAGGCGCGCTGCTGGCGCGCATTGAAAACGTGCAACCGGAAGCCGATGTGGCGGCTCAGAAAGCGACCCTCAACTCGGCAGAGGCCGATTCCAGCGCCGCCGAATCCGCCGTTAAATCCGCCGACGAGAACATCCGCACCATGCAGGCCATGCTCGATAAAGACAAGTCCGACCTGGAGCATGCCAAGGCCGACTACGACCGCAGCGTGGCGCTGCTCAACGAGCACTTGCTGGCCAAACAGGATTTCGACCTGAAGAAATTCACCTACGAGGCCCAATTGGCCACCGTGAAGCAGAGCGAGATGCGCCTGATACAGTCTCGCGCTCAGCGGGACCAGACAGTGGCGCAGTTGGCCTCTGCCCAGAAACGCATTGCTCAATACCAGGCCGGCCTGGTGCGCTTCAACGACATCCTGCAGAAGCACAATTCCTACGCGCCGCTGGATGGCGTGGTCACCAACCTGCCGGTGCGCGTAGGCGAAACCGTGGTGCAAGGCATACAGAGCTCCGCCGGCAGCACCATCATGACCATCGCGGACATGTCGCTGATCACCTCGGAAGTCAAGGTGGATGAGACAGATATCGTCAATGTGAAGCTCGATCAGATGGCCGACGTCACGATCGACGCGATTCCCAACAAGACCTTTAAGGGGCACGTGATCGAGATCGGCAACACGGCCATCCTGCGTTCCACCGGCGTGGCAGCCAGCCAAAGCGCGGTTTCCAGCCAGGAAGCCAAGGATTTCAAGGTGGTGATCGCCCTCGACAACCCCCCGGACGAAATTCGTCCCGGACTTTCTTGCACCGCGAAGATAACCACAGCCACCCGCAAAAACGTCCTAAGTATACCGATCCAGGCGCTCACCGTACGTCAGAAGGGGCAACTGGAGCCGAAACCGGCCGATGGAAAGGCGGTGCAAGCCGCTACCACCAAGCCGGATCCGGTCGCGGAGAAGGCAAAGAAGGAAGAGATTCAAGGCGTTTTTGTCGTTTCGGGAACGAAAGCGGTTTTCAAGAAGGTTGAAACCGGGATAACCGGAGCCACCGATATCGAGGTGCTCAACGGTCTCGCCGAGGGCGATCAGATTGTTACCGGCACCTACCAGGTGATTCGCACCATCCTGAACGAGACGCAGGTAAAAGTGGATAATAAGACTCCGGCAGTAGCGGCCAAGTCGTAGAAACGAGAAATCATCCGATGTCAACAGCAGTCGAGAAGGAACTGATCCAGCGGGGCGAGCAACTCAAGCGCGATGGCATTGTCATCCGCACCTACGATCTCTGGAAGACCTATGTGATGGGCGACCAGGAGATCCACGCGGTCTCCGGGGTCGATATCGAAATCAAACGCGGCGAATACGTCGCCATCATGGGACCCTCCGGTTCGGGTAAATCCACCCTCATGAACCTGATCGGCTGCCTCGATACCCCCACCAAGGGCCTGTACTACATCAACGGCAACCTGGTCAGCGAGATGACCGACGACGAGTTGGCGCGCATCCGCAATAGAGAGATTGGCTTCGTTTTCCAGACCTTCAATCTGCTGCCGCGCGCCACTTCGCTGCACAATGTGGAACTTCCGCTGATCTACTCGGGAATGCCCAGCGGCGAACGCCTGGAGCGCGCCAAGCTGGCCATGCGCCAGGTGGATCTGGAAGCCCGCATGTACCACAAACCAAATGAGCTTTCGGGCGGCCAGCGGCAGCGCGTCGCGGTAGCCCGCGCGCTGGTCAACAACCCCTCGATTCTGCTGGCCGACGAACCCACCGGCAACCTGGATACGGCCACCGGCAACGAAATCATGGGCCTTTTCGAGCGCCTTCACCAACAGGGGAATACCATCATCCTGGTGACCCACGAGCACGATATCGCCCTGCACGCCCACCGAATCATTCACGTGCGCGACGGCAAAGTGGAGAAGGACGAGAAAATCAAGTAGGCCGGTCCGCCTGGTTTTAACCAAAGGGCGCGCGCCGCGGAACGACGGGTTCCGGCGGCACGCGCCCTTTTTGTTTGGCGGGACCATTTCGGACAGTTGCAGCTACAATCGAAAAGACTCCCTGACATGTTTGAACAAGCCTTCAAGAACATCGACGACGTCCTCTGGAAAGAGGCCGGCTGCACCACCGAGTTGGATTACACCGAGCAGACACCTCGTGGCTCCTCTTCCTGAAATATCTGGACGGGCTGGAGCAGGACAAGGCCGACGAAGCCGCGCTCGAAGGCAAGAAGTACACCTTCATCCTCGACCGGCCCTACCGCTGGGAGACGTGGGCCGCGCCCCGAGGCCAGGACGGCCGCACGGACCACAACCGCGCGATGACCGGCGACGACCTGCGCGACTTCGTCAACTTGCAGCTCTTCCCCTACCTGCACGGCTTCAAACAAAAGGCCACCGGGCCGAACACCATCGAATATAAAATCGGCGAGATCTTCGGCGAGATCAAGAACAAGATCTCCAGCGGCTACAACCTGCGCGAGATCATCGACCACATCGACGCGTTGCGCTTCCGCTCGCAGACCGAGAAGCACGAGTTGTCGCATCTCTACGAGGCCAAAATCCGCAATATGGGCAATGCCGGGCGCAACGGCGGCGAGTATTACACCCCGCGCCCGCTCATCCGCGCCATGGTGCGCGTCGTGCGGCCCAAAATCGGCGAGCGCGTCTACGATGGCGCCGCCGGCTCGGCCGGCTTCCTGTGCGAGTCGTTCGATTTCATGAAGGCCAAGCCCGGGCTCACCACCAAGGAATTCAGCACCCTGCAGACCCGCACCTTCTACGGCAAGGAAAAGAAGTCGCTGGCCTATGTCATCGCCATCATGAACATGATTCTGCATGGCATCGACACGCCGAACATCATCCACACCAATACCAGCCAGGGGCGGGAACCGCCTGAGTCAGGCGGTTCCCGTTATCGCCACGCTGATTCTAAAGACGTTGGCTTGTCAGGCCGCCAGAATCCTGGCGGTTTTGGGGACTATTAGACTAGAGACCACCGTTTCAATCTTCGTCGTGTTGCGCCGCGAGGCGCGTCACCACGCCGAGATCCTCCAGGGTCGTCACGTCGCCGGTCACCGAATTCGACGTCACAATTTCGCGCAGCAGGCGGCGCATGATCTTGCCGCTGCGCGTCTTGGGAAGCGAATCGGTGAAGCGGATCTGCTCCGGCTTGGCGAAGCTGCCGATCTCGTGGCCCACCCACTTGCGGAGCTCTTCGGCCAGCGCGTGGTGGTCCCAAACCCCCTTTTTGAGAGTCACGAAACAGGCGACGGACTGCCCGGTAATCTCGTGCGGCTTGCCGACCACCGCGGCTTCGGCCACCGCCGGGTGGCGCACCAGCGCGCTTTCGATTTCCATGGTGCTGAGGCGGTGGCCGCTGACGTTCATCACGTCATCGACGCGCCCCAGAATCCAGTAGTAGCCGTCTTCATCGCGGCGGGCGGCGTCGCCGGCCAGGTAGACGCCCGGGATGCGTTCCCAATACTGCTGCTGGTAGCGCTCGGGCTCGCGCCACAGGGTGCGCGCCATGCCGGGCCAGGGACGGCGGATGATGAGGAAGCCCTCCCGGTTGGCCTCCACCGGATTGCCTTGCAGATCCACCACATCGGCGATCACCCCGGGCATGGGGAGCGTGCCGGAACCGGGCTTGAGCGGAACCGCGCCCGGCATGGCGGCGATCATGATGGCGCCGGTTTCGGTCTGCCACCAGGTGTCCACGATGGGACAACGTTCTTTGCCGATCACCTTGTAATACCACTCCCAGGCCGCCGGGTTGATGGGCTCGCCGACGGAACCGAGCAGCCGCAGGCTCGACATATCGTGCGCGTTCGGCCACTGGTCGCCCTGCCGGACGAAGGAGCGGATGGCGGTCGGCGACGTATAGAAGATGTTGACGCGGTACTTTTCGATGAGCCGCCAGAAGCGGTCGGGCTGCGGAAAATCGGGCGCCCCTTCGTACATCATGGTGGTGGCGCCCGCGGAGAGCGGGCCGTAGAGGATATAGCTGTGGCCGGTGACCCAGCCGATATCGGCCGTGCACCAGTAGGTATCCTCTTCGTGCAGGTCGAAAACCCACTTCATCGTCATGTGGGCTTGCAGCAGGTAGCCGGCGGTGGTGTGCACGATACCCTTGGGCTTGCCGGTGGTGCCGGAGGTGTAGAGCACGTAGAGCGGATGCTCGCTATCCAGCTCTTCGGCGGGGCAGACTTCGCTGACGCCTTCGTCGAGATCGTGCCACCAGTGGTCGCGGCCTTCCTGCATGGGGATGGCGCCGCCGGTGCGCCGGTAGACGATGACATCGCGGACGCTCGGGCAATCGGCGAGCGATTCATCCACCGCGTCCTTGAGGCGGACTTCCTTGCCGCGCCGCCACGCGCCGTCGCAGGTGATCACCACCTGGGCTTCCAGATCCTGTATGCGCGCCTTGAGGGCTTCGGCGGAGAAGCCGCCGAAGACGACGCTGTGGGTGATGCCCAGGCGGGCGCAGGCCAGCAGGGCTACAGGCAATTCCGGGACCATGCCCATATAGACGATGGCGCGGTCGCCGGCCTTCAGGCCGCGGGCCTTCAGCACGTTGGCGAAACGGCACACCAGGCGGTGCAACTCCTGGTAGGAGATCATGCGCTGGTCGCCGGGTTCGCCTTCCCAGAGGATGGCGGTTTTGTTCTTCCGCGCGGTGGCGAGGTGGCGGTCGACGCAGTTGTAGGAGGCGTTGATCTTGCCGCCGGCGAACCACTTGGCGAAGGGCGGATTCCACTCGAAGACGTGGGTCCACTTCCGAAACCAGTGCAGCTCCCGTTCGGCCAGTTCGCCCCAAAACTCCTCGGGCTTTTCGGCGGCTTTCCGGTAAAGGGCGTGATAGCCCTCCATCCCCTTCACGTTCGCTTGCTGGACGAATTCCGCCGAAGGCGGGTAGACGTTTGCGTCGGCCATGCTTGGAATCTTATCAGAATGCAATTACGGCCCGTCCCGAAAGCTCGCCGCGGCGCATGAGGTCGAGCAGCGCGGGGGCTTCCTCGAGGGCGTGAGTATGCACATGCGGACGTAGGATGCCTTGGCCGGCGAGAGCGAAGACAGCGGCCAGATCGTCGCGCGAGCCCAGATAGCTGCCGCGGATGGTGATGCCTTTCAGAACCGTATCGACTAGCGGAAGTTCGTAGGAAGCCACGGCCAGTCCTACCAGGATGAGCGTTCCATTGCGGCGCAGCGCGCGGAAGGCTTGCGGGATGGCGGCCGGCGCGGCGGTGAAGACAATCGCGGCGTCCATATTGCGAGGCGCGCCGGTATCCGCCCCGGCGGCGCGGGCGAGGGACAACTTTTCTTCCGAAGGGTCGCAAACCGCCGCGCGCAATCCCTGGTGCAGGGCAATTTGAAGCGCCAGGTGGCCGAGCCCGCCGTAGCCGAAGAGAGCCACCGATTGGCCGGGGGCAAGGGCAGCTTCGCGGAGGGCTCGTAGGCGGTCCAGCCGGCGCAGCAGAGCGGCGCGGCGCCGGCGGCGGGAAGTGACTCGGGAACGCGAACCAGGGCGGAAGCGGGAGCCAGCGCATAGTCGCCGAGCGCGCCCTGCAAGGTATAGCCGAAGTTGGTTTGTTTCGGACAGAAGCGCTCGCGGCCGGCGGCGCACCACTCGCAGGCGCCGCATGTCGTGCCCAGGAAGGTGATGCCGGCGCGGTCGCCGGGCGCCCATCCTGCGACGCCGGGCCCGACCGCCGCCACGCGGCCGATGCCTTCGTGCCCCAGCGTGAGCGGGGCCAGCGGCAGCTTTTCCAGGCCGGCGACGAAGAGATCGGAGTGGCACAGGCCGCAGGCTTCCATGCGGAGCAGGATCTCGCCGGCGGCGGGTTCCCCGAAGTGGAGCGATTCGACGGTGACGGGTCCGCGGGCGTGGGCGAGGACGGCGGCTCGGCTGTGGGTACTGCGCATGGGGAGGAGTATAACGAAATCGCGGCGGCGGCAGGAGGGCCGCCCGGATTCATTGCACGTTCAGCGTGGCCACGTTCGACGCCACACCATCGGCAACCACATACACTCGCGCGTCGCCCGTGCCCGCGAGGCTTTTCGGAATTGAGATGTTCACCTGATCCAACCCGGCATAAGCGGCCACGGCTCCGGCGTAAAGCACCGGAGTTGCGGAACCTCCGCTGCGACCGCAACTACACCCGGCGTCGCGGTTTTATCGAGTGTGATACAACG
>OBLU010002510.1_pt1 | contig 16871 bp, 12 predicted proteins | sample 1518681 | NCBI WGS metagenome assembly OBLU01 (sample SAMEA3539304, study PRJEB22396) | soil metagenome | biome: tundra; feature: field; material: soil | place: USA | collected 2010-05 | depth 0.15 m | reverse complement strand
GAGCAGAATCTGAAATACCTGGCCATAGGGCGCGGAACTTGTCCGCAAACGAGGCACGTTTTCCCCGCGCTCAAGCAGCCGACCAAGCGGGTCCATTGTCGTGTCGCCCACCAGCAGAATTTGGCGAACAGCTTCTTCCTTTTGGTCCATTGCCTTTTCTATTGATCCTTGCCTCGTCACGATTTCGAAGAAGCAGCAGGTGTTTGGCTGACGGGAACTTTCCCAAAAATTGTGACGCCTCTCCGTGCGGCTTCAATCAGGCGCTGCGTAAGAACTCCTGCTTGCGGAACAACGAACATGGGAACCCCATGAAATCGCCACTCACGCAGTTCGTCCTTTGAAAGAACGCTCCAAACCACAGTGAGATCCAGCTTCTTTGTCCGGTCTGGAAGCCCCAGCTTGTGGACATATTTGCCCCCGTCGTAGTTGACAAGCGTGACGTCTGTCGTTCTTTCAACAAACTTGATCGGATAGTCATCACCCATTTCGTGAGTTGCAGTATGTACGTGCGTCAGGCAGCGGAAGTACTCAACGCCCAAGCCCAAAATCGAAGTTGGCCGACGATTCATCACTCCGAAGGGACTGTCCGGGCTCAGCCCCGTACGGGATACATGATGTCCGGTCGTCAATTCCTTTGCCAAGGGTCCAAGCGCACATACGCTGCATGTCGGATGGAGACTGCGCAGCACTTTCGGCGTGCGACGAAAGATCTCCGCGACCAGCCCCATTTCTGACGGCGTAATTCGAACGTCGAAAGGCTTTTTCTCGTAGTAGGCAGCGGCGTCATAGGTCCGCCCGCCCATGATGAACGACGGCATGACGAGCGTGCGGTTGGGCCCGCAAAATTCAATTAGTCCTTGTACGAGTTCCTTCGCTGTGCCTTTGTACATCGGCAACATTGAATCGAAGGAACTGTGCACCATCAGGATCTGGAAATCTGTAGCCAGCCGCTTCGAGAGCTCGGCCATCAGTTCGTCTGTGCCAAACTTGCCGTGAACCGTCGACAGTACTGGAGCCAGCCTTTTCCGCGCGTTGCCCTGGAGGCGCTTCAACGCAGTGCGGCGCTCCTGGCTTAGGAATTTTTTGAGCGTCGAGCGAATTCCTGCACGCAGTTTGCCTCGACTCGTTGACCCTAAGCCCATAAAGAACTCCTGCACGAAGAACAACAAAACGTGATCATCTGGGTTACTCTTCAAACTTCCGACGAAGTGCCGGTACGCTTCGGAACGGCAATATTTTGCGAAGAGAGACTCTTCCTCGCACGATTCCCCCGCCCAAACGAGAAGAGCCTTTTCAACCGATCCGTCTGTTCATGCCGTACAAAGGCCACCAGTTCCGATGGCAGTGGAATCACCTCTGCCCGTCGGACCGCCGACCAGGCATAGCCCAGTCCCAGCGCCAGACCCCCGACGACCCAGGGACGGTGCCGCATCTGGTAGAAGGTTCTGAAGACTTCCCAGAGCGGATGGTTGCCCACCGAGTAGTCCTTCACTCCCGCCTTGAATCTCGCCATTATTCCACTCTGCAGTGCTGTCCCCATCTGGCGATGATGCGTGCAGACTTTTTCAGTAAAGGTTCGCGTCTGCCATCCGTGCTGGCGTGCAGAAAGAACAGCCACGTGGTCGATGCAGCCGCCTTTGAGGGGCATGTAGCCGCCGATCGATTCAAAGCACCCGCGCCGAAAAAGCTGGCAGCCGCCCCACACGTTTTCGATGTTGGTGAAGCGGTAGTCGTATTGAAAGGTTCCTTCGCGAAACGGTGCGCCCGCTACCCCAAGTTCCGGGTTCTCTTGCATCTTCTGGATCAAATACTCAAAGTGATCCGGTTCGAACGAAACATCTGCATCAAGATTTCCGACGACGTCAAAAGCAAGCCCTTTCACCCGATCATAGCCGGCATTGAAAGCGTGTACCTTCCCCGCGAAGTGCCGCTCCTGTCGCTCCGGCATCCTGACCAGCTCGATCCAGGGATGCGCGGCCATGTATCCCCGCACGATTTCGTCAGTCCCATCCGTCGAACCGTCGCTGACAATCACCCATTTAAGCGGAGTCCGGCTCTGCGCGATCATCGACCTTAAGGTCAAGGCGATGTATTGCGCTTCATTCCGTGCGGGCGTAATCAGTACGTAGTTTAAGTTTTCTGGCATGGTTTCAGATGTCTGCTTCGCCACTATGAAAGACGCACCGGAATGAAGCCGAGTTCGGCATTCGTTGCGAATTCGGATCAGGCCGTCTTTTCTTCCGCCACTAACCAGGTCTCCGCGCCTTCTGTGCGTCTGCGCAGAGATTTGGCGGTGAACACCCGAATCTCTTCGGCCACCCTGGCCTGTTGCGGCTCTTTCAGATGCGGGAACATCGGTAACGAAATGATCTCCGCAGAAACGCTCTCGGTTACCGGAAAATCCCCCGGACTGTAATTGAGCGATGTGTATGCCTTCTGCAGGTGCAGCGGAATTGGGTAATGGATCGCCGTGCCAATCCCCGCCTCTTTCAAATGGCTCATCATGCCTTCGCGGTCGTTGGTGCGAATGACATAGAGGTGATACACGGCGTGCGACCAGGCTGGCTCATGCGGAAGACCCACTCCCTCGTCGGTCCCCATCAGACGGGCGTATTCAGCTGCACGGTCGCGCCGTTGCGCATTCCAGGGGGCCAGATGCGGCAACTTCGCCAGCAGGATCCCGGCTTGAATTGCGTCCAGCCTGCCGTTATAGCCCTCCACGTCGTGGTAGTACTTTTTTACCTGGCCGTGATCGCGAAGCATCTTGACCTTGTCAGACAGACCTGCCTCGTTTGTGGTGACGGCTCCGCCCTCGCCACAAGCGCCAAGGTTCTTTCCCGGATAAAAACTGAATGCCGCGGCGCGTCCCATGGATCCGGCTTTCATCCAGCGATTGAGTTTCTTCGAGAAGTATTCCGCTCCGTGCGCCTGGCATGCATCCTCGATTACGGTGAGACCGTACTGGCCGGCAAGGGCCAGGATGGCATCCATGTCTGCCATCTGTCCGTAGAGGTGAACGGGCACCACCGCGGTCACAGGCCGTCCACTTCGCAAGCTGATGAGCCTGCCCGATCTTTCCCGGATACACTGCTTCTCCAAATACCGTTGCAGCATGATGGCTGACATGTTGTAGGTCTGCTCGTCGATGTCGACGAATTCCGGTATGGCACGAGCCTGCGAGATGGCTTCCGTGGTGGCGATAAAGGTATTCGGGACCGTCAACACCACATCCCCGGGCTGTATTCCGCACGCCATGATCGCGAAACGCAGGGCATCGGTTCCGCTGCTCACTGCGATCGAGTGGCTCACGTCGCAGAAGGCCGCAAAGGCAGTCTCGAATTTCTCAACCACCGGACCGCCAACAAACCCGGCCGTCCGCAAACCCTGGCGAAATGCGCCCGAAAGCTCGCGCTCGAGTTCCAGATGCGGAGTCACCAGGTCAAGGAATGGAATCGCTTGCGGTGTGCTGGTTGGCACAGGTTCCTGAATAAAGCGAAGGACCCTGGCGGGGTTTCCGGCAACAATCGCGTTGGCCGGAACATCTTTCGTGACTACGCTCCCGGCGCCAACGATCGAATTCTCGCCGACTTCGGTGTTGGCCAGAATCGTGACCCCGGAGCCGATGGAGGCCCCCTTGCGGATCACCGTCCGTTCCACCTTCCAGTCGCTCTCGGTCTGCAGGTCACCGTCGGCTGTTGTGGCACGAGGGTACGAGTCATTGATAAACATAACGCCGTGACCGATGAAGACATTGTCTTCGATCACCACGCCCTCACAAATGAAACTGTGACTGGAGATCTTGCAGCATTTGCCCACGCTGGCATTCTTTTGGATCTCTACAAATGCGCCAATCTTGGTCTGGTCCCCAATCTCGCACCCGTACAGGTTTATAAACTTCGAGAGCCGTACATTCTCGCCGAGTTTCACGTCATTGGAAATAGAATTGTGGAGGTTCATAGATACACCAATTCTCCTTTCTTGCTGAGTGACTCGCTCGCGGTCTCCAGCATCTTCACGACCCGCAAACCGGCGCACCCGTTATTAAACGGCTCCTGGCCGCTCGAAATACAGTCAACGAAATAGGTAAGTTCCTTGCGCAAAGCCTCGATCTGTTCCAGTTGCGGGGCCCACATATCACCGGAACGATAACTTACCAGAAGCTCGTATACCCCTTCACGGCTGCTTATCTTCACTCCCTTGTCATACACTTTTACCTTTTCGTCCGCTTCCAGATCGTTCCAGACCACCATGCGCTTTTCCCCGCCGATCAGTGTGGTCCTCACTTTTACCGGAGAGAGCCAGTTGACGTTGATATGGGCGATGACGTTATCCGGGAAGTAGAGCGTGACATAAGCCACATCTTCATGACCGTTCAGGTGTCCCTGCCCGGTAGCGACGATGGCCTCCGGATCAGATTTGATGAGGTAATCCATGATGGACAGATCATGCGGCGCAAGATCCCACAGCACATTCACATCGTGTTGGAAAAGCCCCAGGTTGACCCGCGTCGAATCGTAGTAATAGAGATTTCCGAGTGCCCCTTCATCGAGCAGTTGGCTGATTTTCTTGACCGCACCCGTGAAGAGAAAAGTATGGTCCACCATAATCTTCAGGTTCTTCTGCGCGGCAAGGTTAACAAGCTCCTCGCCCTGCTCAGCATTGCTGGTAAACGGCTTCTCAACGAAGACGTGCTTCCCATTCTCCAGCGCGGCCTTGGTCAGCTCATAGTGCGTCCAGACCGGAGAAACGACGGCAATGGCGTCAATCTCCGTCGACGTGATAACCTCCATCGCATCCGCGGTCACTTTCATTCCTGGATAGGCCTTCAGGGCACGTGCTCGCGCGGCCTGGCTGATCTCCGCGATGGCAGCCACGCGCGATCCCTCCAGGCTCATAAGATTTCTGACAATATTAGGTCCCCAGTAGCCGTAACCAATCACACCAAAGTCCATAGTGATTCACCATCTTCCTGAATTGTTCTGGTTGGGAATATGTAGGAGAAGAAGCGTGCGACAAACTAAGACCAGGCCCTGACCGGGCCGATCAAGATCGAAGAATAGGTCTAATTTGTAAAAGCTAGTACGCGCCCGAACCGCGAATCACTGCAAGGGGCGTGCGCATCAGGATTTTCAGATCGAGCCATGGCGACCACGACGTTGCATAACGCAGATCCAGCCTTACCATTTCGTCGAAATTGACGCTGCTCCTGCCGGTGACCTGCCACAATCCAGTAATGCCCGGCTTCACTTCCAACAGTCTGCGCCGATGCCAGGTCTGATAGGCCGCCAGTTCATACGGGATGGGAGGACGCGGACCCACAAGCGACATGTCGCCTTTAAGGACGTTCAAAAACTGCGGCAACTCATCGAGACTGGTCCTGCGCAGGAAGGCGCCAATTCGCGTAACTCTCTTGTCGTTTGTAAGCTTATATACTTTCTGGCCGTTTCCGTTCGACTGTTCCGTTCCTTCGCGGCGAGAGATCAGTTTTGTCACATATTCCTTGTGGACACCGTGGTCGTTATCGACGTACATCGACCGGAACTTCATAAATGTGAAGCTCTGACCATACTGACCGACCCGCTGCTGCCTAAAAAGCACCGGTCCTTTTGACGTCGCCTTGATCACCAGGGCGATGACCAGGCACAAAGGCGAGCAAAGAATCGCCAAAGCTGCGCTGCCAACGAGGTCGATTGCTCGTTTCATGATCAGCAGGGGACGTTTGCCTTTGTCGTTGCTGAACAAGTCAGGATAAAGCGCCGGATTGCTGGGACGCCCGGCGTCGTCATGGTCCCAGTCGTCGGGAAAGAAGTGAAGCGAGATGCTGACTTGATTGAATTGGTCAAACGTCAGTTCCTCGCGCAGCGTTGAACTTACCCGGGTCAGGATCGTATTCAAGATTGAATTCTTGTCATCGACCACCAGGCCCGTGAACATTGCACCCACCGTGTTGCCTTCTTTGTACCATCCGACCACATCGGTATCGCGGCTGGAGGAAAGCAGTGCTGAAAGTACGCAGTCGAGCGCTGCCCGGTCTTTCTCTGAACTCTGATGATTGGCAGTTTCAAGCAGCATGAGCACAAACGGAGACTTTGACCGCTCCGTGCGCTTGCGTTCGATGGCAATGATTCGTTTAAAGCTCTCTTCATCCAGAGCTACACGGTCACAATTCGTTGCTGACTCCGAGAGAGGATCAGGCAGATTTGTAGCACTATCCTGGCGAAAACTGCTCACAACCACCTCCTGCCAAAAGGACTTCCTTCACCTTGATCGGTCATTGCGGGCCAAGGGATCTAGGTTCGCTCTTCTCTCTCATTCTCTTCCACGAGAGCATCTGAGCATTCTTGTTAGCTTTAACGAGCGGAATGTCGCGCTCGCTTGATTCTGCGTCTACTGCGAACATGAAATTACTGATTCTCGTTCAGAAGAATTCACACTGTCGAAGTTTCGTTGATCTGGGTCAAATTGGTAGGTCGGTAGTAATAGTCGTTGTGGGTCATGTTTCTGGAAGAGTTCAACACAGCGCCGATCAGCTTTCCGGGATCGAGTGCTTCCAGGCCTCTCTGCAGGCGGCGCTTTTCAGTCGTTCCCTGACGTGTAACCAGAAGGATTCCATCTGCCAGATTGGTCCAAACGCTCGTATCCGCCAGTGGAAGGATGGGGGGTGAGTCGATAACAATCCAGTCAAACCAGCTGGCCAGCTGATCCATCATGGCGGAAAGTTTTCCGGACTGCAGCAACTCTAGTGACTCGTTTGAAGCAATGCCTGCGGGCAAGATCCAGAGGCCAGGACCTTCAATGTGATAGATGCTCGACTTGAGGCTCTGCTGCCCTAACAGCCATTCACAAATCCCGGGGTTCCTTCCAAATCCGAACACCCGTGACTGGGTGGGCCGGCGTACGTCGCCCTCCAGCAATAACGTCCTCTGTCGCGTCCGCATCGCCAGGGTGCACGCCAAATTGGCGGCAACCATACTCTTGCCCTCTTGAGGAATTGAGCTCGTAACCAACACTTTCTTCAGCGCACGCTCACGACGCAAGTGCCTCAATCGCACTCCGAGAAGATGAAACGCTTCCGCTGCGGGGCTGTCGGAGTCCGGAAGGCAAACCAGGCGGCTTTGCTGAGGGGGCGAGATCTGCAAGGGCTGAAAATCGTCAGCCCGATCGAGCTCGTCGGGCTTTGTCAGCAGGCCGGTTGCCACAGACTCAACACGAGCCGCGGCCACAGGCTGCTCCGCCCGCAATTCCTCTTTCCAATGGCGATCGACCCTATCGAACGGATCAGAGGTTTCGCGGTGCTCCGCAGTTCCCCGCTTCGACGCAAGTTGGTTCTCAGCGTCCTGCAGCAACTCAGTGGCCCGCGACGCTGCTGGCTTACCTTTACCAGAACGCTCGGATTCCGATCTTTGCAACGCATCAAATATCTGGCTCATGCTCGCTCGTTTCGTGGGCTAAAGATGCAACTAGCCCGGAGTGATTTGTCGAAGGGCCTTGGAGTGTCGCATACAGATCAAGGAGAAGGCTCCTGGCTCGCTCGGCATCCAATTCGCCGGGATTTCCGAGCTTGTTGGCCCTCGGTGAAAACTCGACGTCTAGACGGAGTTCCTCTGACACCTCTCTGATGATGTCAGGCGTAACGGCCGCAGACTGCCTCGCATATGCCGTAATCAGCGCGTTCTCGCATATCGTGTTAATCAGGCGCGGAAAGCCTCGCGCGTGCTTATAGACTGCCGCAATGGTTTGGACCGAAAACAGGGGGGTCGACTGCGGGTCCGCTCCAGCAATCCGCAACCGTTCTTCGATATAGCGCGTCGTTTCCTCAAGATCCAGGGGGCCAAGATGCGCGCGAAGCGCGATTCTCTGCTTCAATGGCCTGAGATCAAACGAGTCCAGCTTCTCATCGAGTTCCGGCTGACCGACCAGGACAATCTGGAGAAGCTTATCCTCGTTCGTCTCCAGGTTCGACAAGAGACGGATTTCCTCAAGCAGTTCAGCCGAGAGGTTATGCGCCTCATCCACAATCAATACGGTAGTGAGTCCCTTCAGTCCCCGCGAGGTAACAAATCGGCTCAGATCCAGAATTAGCTTGCTCTTATTCTTCCCTGAACTCGGAACACCGAAATCGGACAGCGTGTAATAGAGAAATTCCATTGGAGAGAGCCGGCAGTTAAAAAGATACGCGTAGGCAATCTCTTCACTTTCCTTAAACAGCCTCAGTAAGCACCGCAGCAGTAATGTCTTTCCCGTTCCAACTTCGCCGGTAACAACAACCACGCCTTTGTGGCGACGAACGCCATAATAGAGCGCTGCCAGGGCCTCATTGTGGCGAGGGGTGGGAACAAAGCACGTAGGATCCGGGGTAAGATCGAACGGATTGCGCGCGAGATTGAAGAAGCTTTTGTACATTCGTAGGTGTACCCTATCCGTGAATTAAGCTAAATGCGGAGCCCGCCAGGATGGCAACGAATGCCAATGCGGCCATCGCCCAGCCCATCGCTACTTTTCTCTTCGCTAACTTCTCGTCCCAGGGGTTCTGAATCTCGGGAACTTCTGAGATAACGGGCATCGACAGAAGAGCCTTGATTGCTTGCTCGTCGTGCATCCGGTCATCGAAGAACTCAAACCCGGCCACAACCCCGAAGCCCAGCATAAGGCCAACCACCAGCCCGATTCCGCAAAACTTGAGCCGGTTGGGAAAATCCGGTGACACGGGCAAGCTGGGCGGGTCAAGCATCGTGAATCGCTCGCCCTGCTGCAACTGCTCCATGCTGGTGGCCATCGATGACTCATTCTCTTTTTTCAAAAGATCATCGTAAATCGCTTTGGACTGATCGTAGCCGCGTGTCAGGTCGGCCAACTGCTGCTCCACCCCTGGCTCCGCGTTCAAACGCCCCTGGTAATCATTGATCCTGGCCATCAAGGCCGAAATCGCATGCTCGCGGTTGCCAATCTCCAGTTCATTGGCCTGCAACTGGCTTTGCAACTGCAGCGTCGGCGTACTGTCTGAGGGATCCAACTCAGAGCCCGGGGTCGCGGTGACCTTCGTTGCTTGCCTCAGCTTCGCTTCAGCCATCAGCTGATCCCGCAACTTTTCCGTCTTCGCGATTTTGTCCTTCAATACCAGCACGTCCGGATAGCGCTCCGTGTAGCGGGAACTCAGGTCAAGCAACTGCGCATTCAGCGTGACAAGTTCCTGGTTGACCGTGGGCAGGTCCTTACCCTCGCCAGGCCGCGCACTGCGCGCGCGATTCTGTTCGATCAACGCCTGCAGGTAGACCCGCTGTTGCTTCGCCGTGTTGAGGGCATCCTGCTCGTTCTGCAACTGGGACTGCAACCCGCTCAGGATTTGAAGATTGCTGGCTTGCTGCGTAGGCAACACGCCTTCGTGCATACCTTGGAACTGGCGCACCTTCGCTTCTTGCTGCGAAAGGGTCACACGCGCTTCTTCAAGCTGGTCCTCGATAAACTTGGTTGTCCCCTCGGATTGTTGTTGGCGGACTTTCAGATTCTCTGAAATAAACAAGTTGGTCAGTTCGGTGGTGACCTGCTGAGCTACGTGCGGATCGTGTGCCGAATAAGAAATCCTGAATGCAGTGATTTGCTCATTGTGCGCGTCATGCACCAATTCAATGGTGATGTCCTTGCGCATTGCCGCCACTTTGTCGTCCGGCGCGACCGGGGCTCCCTTGCCGCGATAGAGGCCCAGCTTATCGATGATCATCAAAAGCCGTGTCCGGCTGAGGATTTGCTGCGAGATGCTCTGTAACCTGCCCTGCAAATCGTCGTCGTTGATATTCGGCAGGACATAGTTCTTCGGCATCGTCGGCTGTTCCACTAGAATAAGCGTGCTTGACTTATAGCGTGCCGGAAGCACCCAGCTTGCCCCCCAAACTAAGCACCATCCCACGAGCACGGGTATGAGGAAGTACATATGTCTACGGCGAGCCAAGTCAAAATATTTCCGGACATCGACTTGTTCCGAATTCTGTTGTTCGAAGTCTTCTGCCATGATTATCTTCCTAACGGCCTCACGAATTGATAGGAAATGGAAAAGAATACCCGGTCTGAGTTCGGCGCACTCGAAACCGAAGATATCCCGTTGTAACTTTCATTCAAACGCGCATATCCCAACTCCGTGCGTAGGTATTCCCCGATTGGGTGTTCGAGGGTGATCATTCCCACCAATGTATGCCCCCCCGGATTCGATGAGTATTGAATCGGTGTCGCGTTCTTGGTGGTGAAGTAACTTCCTGAAGCATGAGTACTCCAAGCGCGCGCAAACTGCCACGTTGCTTCCAACGCCCCACTATTTGATCGGAAGGTTCCCAGCAGGCCGCCCCCGCCGGTGACGGTACGGCTGTATCGGCCGGCAAAGCTGGAATGTTTCCTTTGCCAGCCCAGGCTCGTGGTCACCGCAGGAGTCCAGGCACTGGATGTAGTCACGCCGGAACTCGCAGAGTCGTAATGCTGCGGACCTCCAGATGCTGAAGCTGAGAGGGTGTGGCTTAAATGAATCGAGTAGAAGAGAGAGATTGTTTGCGTCTTAGTGGTCGAGTCAATCGGATAGGTTATATCCTCAGAGTAATTATACGATCCACCAAGATACTGAGCGCCCGTCAGCCTGCGGCTGAAGAACCCTGACCCGCCACCTGAAACAAAATTGTTAAGATCAGGAACCTGCGCTGGATCCGGAAAATCCAGAAGTGACGTTGAGCCGGAAGCACCGATCATCCCGTTCTTCCCATACTGATAGCTGAATCCCACATTCCCGCTATTCGAATATTGCTTTGCATACGGAGCAATTACGATCGATGCGGGAGTTTCGGGTGTTCCGTTGATTGGTTCACCATTGAGAGGGGACGCCTGGTTGAATGGATTTGAGCTTTGCTGAAAGCTGTCCGACACTGTAAACGTTGTGCGCACACTGGCGCGATACTGGAATCTTGCGGAAGCAGCCTGCTGGATGGAATTGAGTGCGCTCGTCGGTTGATAAAAAATGAAACCTGCGCCGTACGAAAGGCTCCCGTGGTGGCGCGGGGTCGTCTGGTCCAGCGCGATTGTTGGCAGAATTGAATAGCTCTCTTCTGCGACCGGTTTCCCGAAGCCTGCAAACACACTGTCATCATAGGAAGCCATGAAGCTCAATCCCGCGGATAGGAAGTTCGATCGCTCTTCATCCGTACCCGTCATGGGATAACTCTCTCCGCTGATCGAGGCCGGCATCTGCATCCTTTCGTCATCAACGCCGCTACCCGTTGCGGCAGGCTGCACCTGGGCCCATACCGGGATGGTTCCGAGCAATAACAAGATGAGAAACAATCGTGTCTTCATAATCGGCTTTCAGGGAACAATGATGGTATCGCGGGGCTCGAGCTTGATGTTCTGCTCAATGTGCTTGCCCTTGAGAAAATCCTTGTAGTTGAACGGAATCCGTGTCTCTTTGCCGTCAGCATCCTGGCGAAGAATGTAGATGCCGCCTTTCTTGGCAAAATCCCGAAGACCGCCCGCTGCGGCAATTGCGTCCACTACGGTTGACGCCAGGGCCAGCGAGTATGATCCTGGCCTTCCCACCTCACCAAGAATGTTGAACTTCTTGCTGTTAACCTGTTCGACGATCACGGTAACTTCAGGTGAGGTGATGTAACTCTGAAGTTTGGCGGCGATATCTTCTTCAAGTTGAAGAGGAGTGCGTCCCGTCGCCTGTATCTCGCCTACCAACGGCATCGAAATCTTGCCATCCGACCGCACCGGAATCGATTTGGTCAGATCAGGCTCTTTCCAGACACTAATGGCCAGCATGTCGTCATTTCCGATGATGAAGCTATCGTTGTGCGGTTTGCTGGTCGCCGCATCCGGTTGATCCTGCGAAGGCGCTGCAGCGGCGCTTTGTAAACCGCCCCCGGCGATGCCGCCGCCAAGAGCCTGAGCCATGAGGGAAATAGACAAGACAATAAGAAACATTCCAAATCGAAATGGATGTTTCGCGTTCAATTTCATAACCACTCCTATTCCTGTCCTTTGCCTGGCTGAACTCCACTTCGCTGCCAGGCTCCCTTTTTCAAGGCTCGGTTCCATCGGTCTTGCCGCTACCGTGCTGCCCACAAAGCCCGAAGATTCTGTTGTGGCTGGCACTGCGCTCGCGCTTCCACAGGCTCCACATCCGCGGCATCAATTTCGACCGCAACCGACTGCGCCAGCATCTCCACCGAAAGCACCAGGCGATACATGTTCTTCTTGCGTATCAGTACGCCTTCAACGCCCTCCAGGGTGCCCCGCGTAACCCGCACCCGTTCGCCGCACTTCAGAAAGGGGTATGGCTCTACCCGAAAATGACCTTCGACCGTCAGTCGGATCGCCTGGATCTCGTCTTCAGGAATGGTCGCGACATTCTCGCCATGGTTCAGAATCATGTGCACCCCGGGAGTCGTCACAACCTGCAATCTGCGGTTGAGCCCACCCCGCACAAACACGTAGCAGGGAAAAAGCGGAAGGGAAAGCACCTTACTTCTGTCTTTCCAGCGCCGCACCGACTCATAGAGGGGCAGAAACACCTCGAAGCCCTTTGCCATCAGCATATCTGCCACCACCTTCTCGTGCTGGTGGCGAGTGTACAGTGCCCACCAATCAGACTCCACGTTCAGCCCGCTGTCCGTGCGTTGCCTGGTGGTCATTTGCCTCCTGCTCCATGGAACGTTCTTAACGACTTCAATCAAGATCCGAACAAAGCTTCGCCCTGTGGGCTACAGCCCGCTTTTTCCACTTTCCCACTCAGGGACCCTGCTTCCGGTCCTCGACCGCCGTACCCGAGGTGCGGATCTACCGCCTTCCCGGGCCGAATTCCTTGCCTTCATCATCGTGAACGGGCTCCTGGACGACAATGCCCGAATGGTGCCAAGGTAATACCACTTTCGTTACATTTGCCGTTCGGTGATGAGCTCCAAGACGCCCTTTCCGGCTGTCTTGAGCTCATTCAAATCGCCCGTTGCCTGGTTCAAATTGACCCCAACCTCAAGAACCAAGCGAAATCGCGAATACCTGCTTGCAAATGTTGCACGTTGGCAGCCATAACCGGGATTAACGATAAATACAAAAGGATTGCGTTTCTGGCCCTGTTTTCAATGATATTTACGCCTTCGTTGCAACCGGATCCCGTGCAATTCAGTCAGGGTTGCAAATCTTTGCATACTCCACCCAGCCATTTGCATATTCCCGTACATTGAGCCCAACGATCAACCCGATAAACTGACGATCCTTGACTTCACAAAAGCTCGCCCATAAGTGAGTTCATAGGTTGAGAATTCGGGCCCTTGTGACTCCTGGCCGGCAAGGTTTCATGCGGCCCTAACACGAAAAGCTTCCGCATTCACTGCCGATTAACACCAGTTGAGGTTGAGAAAGAAAGGCGGCTTACGACTCGAGAAGGTCGTATTTCGATGCAGGAATAACCTCCGCTAAGTTGAGTTACGCGCGGTATGAGCGATGCGAGATGCTCCATTTAACTCCCGCGGTAGCCTGGGCGTGAGGCGGTGCTGTTGGATCTTGTATAGCAACCCTCGATAACTGATATTGAGGTATTGTGCCGCGTGACGACGATTCCAGCCGGAAACCTCAAGCGCATCCAGAATCAGCTGCGCCTCAGTGCGGTCCTTCACATCGCGCATGATTGTTCTCATGCCCGAGCAAGGAAGAATCGTGTGCTCCGGCTCAACTAGGTCGACAACCTCTGCGGTTGCAGTGATCTTGGCTTCCAATTCACGCACACCCGAATCCGGATCCCGCATGATCATCGTTCGCGTCACAAAATTGCGCAACTCGCGCAGATTACCGCGCCAGTCATACAGGAGAGCTGCATCCATCAATCGAGAAGAGAAGTTGCATTCGCACCCGCTTTTCATCTCGGCCGGCGAGCGGCGAATTGTCTCTTCAATCAAATAGGGAATCTCTTCGCGCCGCTCACGGAGCGGGGGAATACTGATCGTGAATACGCTCAGGCGATAATAAAGATCCTCGCGGAACGTCTTGTCCAGAAGCGCGCTTTCCATGTGAACATTCGTAGCAGCAAGCACACGCACATCCACTTTGCTTGACTCTTGCGCGCCCAGCCGTGTGAACTGGCCATCCTGGAGCACGTGCAGAATCTTGGCCTGCATTTGCGCGCTCATTTCGCCAATCTCGTCGAGAAGAAGCGTGCCGTGATTTGCCTGCTCGAACTTTCCCGCCCGATCCTTGATCGCTCCGGTGAATGCTCCTCGTTGGTGCCCGAATAACTCACTTTCGAGTAGATCGGCCGGCAATGCCGCGCAATTTACCTTCAGGAACTTATGCCGTGACCTTTGCGAATGCTTATGAATCAGATGAGCCACGACTTCCTTGCCGGTACCGCTTTCTCCCAGGATCAGCACCGGGACATCGGAATCGGCAAGCAGCTTGACCTGGCGATATATATTCAGCATCGCGGGCGATGCTGCAAGAAAGTACTGGTTTTCACCGAGTTCTTCCAGGTGCGGCAGCGCCGGCATATCCGGAGGAATATTCGACTTGATCAGAGCGGTTGTCGCTGGCGAAGTAACCACGCCCGCGCCGCTCTCCTGAGCATTGGGCTCAGTAAACCTGTCAATCGCCGACTTGATATCGCCACTCGCAATGGGCGGTGTCAGGAAACTCTTGACGCCCAGATCGGATGCCTCTTTGCGCAACTCTTTCTCATCTTGCCTCATCAACAGGCAGATGCTCTCCACCGGTGCGCTCTTCAGGAACTTACGGAATTGCGCAGTCTCCAATGAGGATGTTGAAGAAGGCTCGACTACCAGCAGATCCGGACTAAGTGCGTTCTTCAGAAGCAACTCAGCTTGTGCATAGCCGTCCGCTTCGATCACTCGATGCCCTGCCTCGTTTAGCGCCAATCTCACTAAGGAGCGAGTCTCGGCATTTCGAATGATGGTCAGAACCAGCAGAAATGGTCTCACAAGGCACCTTCAGCGAAATTGTCTTCAGTTCGTTCAACATGAAACAAGTAATGGCCGAGCCGCAGACAGCCTGAACAACTGCTGAATTCTGCGAGGCTTGCGACGACCTGTTTGACTTGGTGCAATGCGCAGGAAAAAAGATGCATGTCGCGGCGGCGTCTGGGACTTTGCAAGAACGCTCCATTTCCGGTCCTGCGTTGGCATGTCTTCAAAAGATTTGAAAGCATGTAAATGCCTGAAACCAAGAAAAGACCGATCAGCGAAACCTTCCACTTACGACCAAGTCTGACTGAAGCGCGATCTTCTACTCTCAATCAGGGAAATAAACAGAGTCTCAGTCGAGCAAGTTAAAGGGCCCATTGAGCACCACTACTCGAGCAGATTAGTAAGTGCTCTGCGATAAGGCGGCCTGAAAGGTTTTCATCAAGAAATCATTTTTCACAGGCCAATCGAGTAACCCCTAGCTGTCGTTTCCCTCTGGTTCTAGTCTGCTCGCGAGCGAGCACTGCTGGGGACGTTGCTAGTTTCCTCGCACTTGTACAAATAGCCCATACAACTTATGTGGTGGTCGGCCAGATCTGCCGGATCGATCACCCCTGGTTTCCCTCTTTTCAGTCGGCTCACGAGCTTCAAAAAAACCTCGCCAACTTCTCTTGCCTAGTCCTTGGACTATAGGGAATCACCTGATCCAAGTCAATAAAACTATGGTAATGGCCGGCCCGAAACTTTCGTTGTAAGCGACGGATTTATTTAGTTTTAATCGCGAACCATGCAACCATTTTACGATCCTTTGAAGTACCAAAGGTTACGCAATATTGGCTGCCGATTTACACGGCAGGATTGGTTACCAGCTCATTTTGTTGAGATTCTAAGAATGCTTAGTATGTTAAGTAGTAAATCAGAGCTTCCGTGGGCGCCAGATAGGTAGCGATAACGCCGTTGCCCTGCATTGCCTCCCCCAGATGACAAAGAATTCATCATCCGATCATTTCACTCGGCGGAATCCTCGCCGTGATAACGATTCTTGTCGTTTCTGGAATCGAATTCTGAAATCGGCGGAACTGCCGGGCGAGGAAGTAAACATCTTTTGCCCGGATCTCTCCAAATCGACCTTTCCGCATGGCAAAGGCTTCAGCGTTCCGGTAGCAGTCCCTCCCGGGATGCGCACGCGGATTCAGTTTAGAATGGGATTTTGGAGGCTGCTGCAACCGCGCGATAAGGTACTCATTTATTTGGCTCCTCAGGTAGGACTCGAACCTACAACCCTTCGGTTAACAGCCGAATGCTCTGCCATTGAGCTACTGAGGAGTGTCTGACGCCACTATTAAAATTACCAGACCGGACGGGTGGCGTCAAAGCGCCCGTGCCACATGCGTCAGTACCTTTGGCGGTAGGATAAGAGCAGTCTTACGAGGAGATGCAATGTCCCGTATTTCCCGGCTCGAGCACAGCCAAGTGACCCCCGATATCGCGGCGCTCTACGACAAGGCCTTCAGCCAGCGAGGCAATGTGCCCAACATGTTCCGCGTGATGGCTCATCGACCCGAGATCTTCGCCACCATGCAGGCGCATTTCGCAGCGGTGCTCAACACGGGCACAGTCTCCACCAAGCTCAAGGAATTGATCATCGTCCGTACCAGCCAGGTGAACTCGACCCCGTATTGCCTGGCCAGCCACACCATCCTTGCCCGCGGGCTGGGTTGGACGGATGATCAACTCGCTCACCTCGCCGACTGGTCCCAACGCGACGATTTCACCCCTGCTGAAAAGGCTGCTCTTCGCCTGGCCGAGACCGTTACGCGCGACGCTCATGCAGTCACCGACGAGCAGTTTGCGGAGTTGCGCAGCTTCTATTCCGAGGGTCAAATCGTGGAATTGCTCTGCGCCATCGGGCTTTTCAATTATTTC